>SDBT01016097.1_pt1 | contig 11856 bp, 17 predicted proteins | sample 2277101 | NCBI WGS metagenome assembly SDBT01 (sample SAMN10404973, study PRJNA504765) | marine sediment metagenome | isolation source: marine sediment core GS10_PC15, 103 cmbsf | place: Arctic Ocean: Southern Knipovich Ridge | collected 2010
ATATCATCTGGATCTTTTGTTGGGGGAATTTTATTACAACCAAATAAATGTTTAGCAAAAGTTAAGAATGTAAATGAATCCCCAAACTTTTTTTCAGCAGTTATATAAGATCCTCCAGTAGCCATTTTAAAACCCCCACCATCATATATATCTTTAGTAGAAAGATCATCAAACACATTTGCAAGTTTCTCTTTCAAATGAGATAATCCAAATTTATCTCCTTCTGAAATTCTTTGCAAACTCATTCCAGAAATATTTTTGAAAGATAAAAATTCTTGATAAACATTTAATAAAACTGTTTTTCCTGTATCTTTTTCTCCAACAAAAATCAGGGCTTTCTTCAAAAAATATTTTCTAAATAAACTAAACCCAAACCATTCTTGAATTACTGGAATATCATCAGGGTATAATGTATCTTTTAGAAATTTTAAGAATGCTGGACAAGTAGCTTTCTCAACATAATTAACAGGGACTTTAATTCTAAATAAATACTTAGAATTATTTTCCAAAACTTCATTAGTAAGAGAATTATAAACACAATCATTTAAAGGAATTAAATGAGGTGGGATATTATTAAAATCTTCTTCAGAAGTTGCAGTTAATCTTTTTATTTTTTCAAAAACTTCGTTGACATGATTTACTCTTATAGAATTTCCTCCTAACTCTTCAACTCTAATCTTAATAAATTCTTTTCCTTTTGGTTGATAATATCCTTCTCTAAAAATATAACATTCATCTGATTTAATTCCATGTATTGTTCTTATAGGAATTTCCTCCATAATATCTGAAGCCATCAAATCTATTTTTACACCAGTTATCTTTTTAGGATCTTTTGGATTATCATGGAGAAGATATCTATCTGGTGCTTCTTCATCATGTTCTAAAGAAATATTGTTTTTTGTTTCTCCTTTATTTATTGAAGTATCTTTAGGAATCAATTTCTTTTTATCTTTAATAAATTTTTGAGAATATTTTGTTAATTTATAATTTGCATTATCAATACATTTATTAATTTCTATTTCATTAACTTCCCCCAACTCATTCTTTAGAGCTTTGGAATACCAACCCATGAAAGCTGAGAGTGTTCTTCCCTTACATAATTCGGCAGCAGCTTTCCCAATTACCTTAACTTCTTCTTTTAGAATTTCATCTCTAGCCATAATAACAGCTGCATTCTTAAATATTATAGAATTTCCACCAGAATCTTCTCCAATCATAATTTTATTTTTAACTAAATCATAAAACCATTTATCAGTTTCATTAATTTTATATTTCTCTAAAAGTTCAACAGCTGTTTCATTAACTTTAGAATCTTGTGCTGTTTCTGGAAGAGAAGCTATAAGATTTCTAATTCCAATATTATTTTCTTCCGAATTTATATCAAGATTGTTATAGATAATTTCACTTGCAGCTTTTCTCTTATAATTATAAGTTCCTAAAACTCTTGAAACTCTTGAAAGATTAAAACAAACTGGATCAATGTCTATTTTAGCATTAATCAAAACTTCTCTGAATTTTAATAGGATTTCTTTAAATTCTTTTCTATCTTCATTTGAATTAAATATTTGTCTGGAATGTTTTATATAAAAATGATATCCTCCCCCAGACATTCCACATAAACTTATTTTAATATCATGTTTTTTAAAAAATCCTTCGAGCTTCTCTTTCTCTAGTGGTTTCTTTAGATCATGCTCATCAATCTCTAAAAATATATGTCTTGATTCTGATATACCTTCATCTGTTTTTCCAAGCCCATCTCTACCTCTAATATAAACATCTATCTTTTCAGTTTCATTAAAACCCTGCACAACCTGCACAAACTCATCTTCCGAATTAACAAAAACACTTTTCCCCTGGGGATATTTAACTTTATCAAAAACTCTTATCTCGGTTGGGTTTTCATGTGGAAAGAAATTATAAAATTCCCTTACTTCTTTTTCATTTATCTTAGTCATCTAAAACCTCACCATCTTTTCTCGAATTTGAGGGGACTTTGATTTGTCCCTCTCCTTTTGTTTTAAACTCAGTATCTATTTTATTTTCCTTAATTGAAATTAGTTTGACAGCTTGACCGTTTGAACTAATAGAATTTTTAATATAAATCAAATCACAAAAGGCAAAAAACTTTGTTACAGTTTTTATACAGGCATAACTCAACAAAGAAATCTTTGCAAGTTCATACTTACTTATTGGACTTTTTTCTCTTATAACATCTAAAAGTAGATTATTTCGTTGGACAGTATCCTTATACTTCTTGTTACGAAGGTTTTCGAGGGGGTTCTCAATACCATAAGATAAAATTTTTACATCAGAGTAGGGTTTTTTAATATCAGCCCTTACAGAGCCGTTTTCACATAGATTTATATTTGTTGGTTCTTTGTTTTTCATTGTGGTAATACACAATCCATTCTACTCTCCTTAAATAAGTGTAGAGTGGATTTTTTTATTTAATAATTGTTAATTATTCTTTCTTTTTATCTCCCTCTCTTTTATAAGTTTGAACTATTGAATCTAAAATGAAATTAATGAATCCAGATAATGACATTCCTTGAGATTTCAATAAATCGGAAGAATCTTTATGGACTTCAGGATCTAGGGTTATCATTACTTTCTTTTTTAATTTCTTTTTATTACCAGCAACAATTTCTAAGATGTTTTTTGATAATATTTCTTCTTTATCTTTCATATATATTGGGCGTAAACCTCCCTTATAAATATGGTGGTAAAGTGGGTTATAGTGTTTAACTACTCATGGGGAGTAAATTATACTAATAAACAACCAACTTAACCCACTCTTCTAGTATTAGCTTTTAAACCCTAAATATTAGATTCTAGGATGAAAAAGAAACAACTTAATCTCTTTATACCTCTTGACCTCTGGAAACGATTTAGTAAGGCATGTATTGACATGGACAAGCACAAAACCAAAGTTATCATGCAATTAATCGAGGACTTTTGTAAAGGTAAATAGGTGTTAACTTTCTTAGTAATAATATATTTAAACCCTAACATTCTATTATATCAATGAATCAAATCAAGATAAAAAAAACTGTTCAATCAGAAGGATGTTTCTTTTGTGCTCTATCTGGAACTCATAAGATTGTTAGAGGTTATGATCCTAAGAAAGTCCAGCTTTGTTTCAAGTGCTTGGGTGAGCTGAAAGATGAGTTCAGGGAAGATATAATGGATGAAGAAGGTATAAATTAAACCCTAACTACCTAACTTAATCCTACCCTCTCTTCAAGGGTTATGAATTAAGTTCTTTTGTAAGGGTTTAAAAGTATTAGAGTTAATGTTATATTAATGTTAAAGAATTATCCAAACTTTAAAAGAGGACAACTAAAAGAATTATATAATACTCTTAACAGCGAGGATAAAATACTTTTAGACAACTTCAAAGAAACTATTTCAGCAGGTGATATTAAAATTCTAGACATGGAAAGAAGTATAGTTCAATTTAGACATATTCTTCAAAAGCCTTTCAAAGAAATTGATAAGGATGACTTAGAAAGGTTTATTCCATTACTTGATAAATCCAATAGAGAGAAGTATACAAAGAATGGAATCAAGACACATCTTAAAAGATTCTTAAAACATATTCATTTGGATTGGTTTGTTAAGTTTAATAATTTCAGTTGTATAAAATGTATTTCAAATGCAAGGAATGAAAAGAAAATAAATTCAGCTAAACTTCTTTCTAAAGAAGATATAGAAAAAATAATCAAAGCTGAAAATGATTTTATCAAGAAAGCATTTTTCTTAACACTCTTTGAATCTGCTGTTCGTCCTATTGAATTAAGATTATTGAAGTGGAAAGATATTGAATTTAATATTGATGGAGAGATTTCAAAATTAAATCTATATGCAACTAAAACAGATAAGCATAGAGTTTCTTATATCAAAGAGGCAACATTCTTTCTACAAAAGTTAGAGAAGGGCAAAAAGGATGACTATGTATTTCAATCTAGGGAAGGAACTAATAAACCAATGGGAAAAGATACTGCTCTTGATTGGATTAAGAAAATGGGAAAGAAAGTTGGGATAGATGTTTACCCATATCTTTTAAGACACTCAAGGAGTAATGATTTACATAGATTAGTTAATGATAGTAAGATGTCTTTAGTTATTGCTTCTAAGATAATGGGACATTCCGTTAAAACATTTCAAAGTTATGGGGAATTAGAAACAGATGTTATAGAAAAAACAATGAAAGAACAGCTTTATAACTTTGAGGAAATGCCTCCAGAAAAGAAAGAAGAATTAGAAAATAGAATAAAAGAATTAGAGGATATACAAGACAAAACAAATAAACAAGTAGCTCAAGTATTAATGGAAATTAGGAAGAAAGTAAAATAATATTCAAATAGAAAGGGGTGAGTTATCTTCGGTAGCTTATCACTGCTGAACACAAAGGTGTAATGATGTAAGTATTTTTCTTTGGGGTAATGATTACCCCAAACATACCACAAGGCTTTTTAAATAAAATGTATAAAATCAATTATGGTCAAGATTACAATCAAGTGTGGACTTGATAAGAAGAAAAAATTATTAGATATGAAAGATAGTAAATTTATTTTAAAAGATTTTATTAAACGGAGAAAGAAGAAATGAAAATAAAAAAGTTTTGGAATAATAGAAGCAAGGGATTTTATATTACCTTCTGGAGTTTTTTAATTGCTCTTGGATTTTTAGTAATTGCTGGAGCTGTTAGTGTTTTGAATGATGAAGGTTTGACGACACCTGCTGTTACAACATTAGGGAATGCTTCTTTTGGTTCAAATTTATTATATAATGCAAATAAAAACCATTTAATAACAACTGGAACAACTCCAACACTTTCAAGTTGTGGAACAAGCCCAACAATAAATGGATCAGATATTGCTGGAAAAGTTATAATAGGAAGTATAGAAGCAGAACAATGTTTAGTTATTTTTTCACAACCTTATGTTGTAGCTCCATCTTGTGTTATTTCAGTAGAAACAAATGCTGGAACTAATCCTTATACTTCAACAACTTCAACAACTCAATTAAATGTTCAATCAAATTCAGATGGAACGGGGGATATATTTACATACATCTGTTTGGGGATATTATGATGGATAATAAATTTTTAATTGTCGTCGCTGTTGTCTTAGCATTCATTTTGTTTTTAGGTATAATGTATTACCAAACCACAAAAATAAGTGATGAGGAAGGCTTAGAACAAGCCGTTTATCGAGGACCAATTCAAAAAAACTACAATGAAACTCATTTTAGGAAAACTGGAGAGAGTATTCCTTTGGAGGTTCTAAATGGCTAACGGTGAACAATTAAATCAAGCATTGATAAGGCAACAAAGAAACATTAGAGGGTTAGCTCAAGCTACACAACAAAGACAAGCACAAGCTCAACTTGAACAACAACAGATACAACAAAGAGAATTAGTAACTCAACAGCAAGAAGCACAAGAATTACAACAACAAAGATTCCAAAGAGAATCAAAAGTTGTTGAATTAATTAATAGACAAGCAAGAGGAGAGAGTGTTGGACTAGCTCTTAGTGGATTGAATAGAGCACAGCTAACAGAGTTTTTAAGATTACAACAAAACCTAGCTGAACAAAGAGGAGCTTCTCAAACTATTCAAACAGATTTAGCAACCTCTCAAATAGTTTCAAATATAGAAGGGCAATTTGGTTCAACTTTAACTCCAAGTGAGATTGCAGATGTAAGAACTCAAGTAGAAACTAGAAGGGAATTTGTTTTTTTAGATAGAGCTGGTGTTCCACAACCTCAAGTTCAAGGACCTGTTCAAGAACAATTTTCAGAACAACAATTTAGACAAACGGGACAATTAGTTGCTCAAGTTCAAGGTCCAACTCCAATAGGATTTTCACGACAACAATTCAGAGAAACTGGACAATTAGTTGAAGTTCCTAGAGTAGATCGAGGAGAATTTGGAGGTTTAGCGATAGGTGTTGCTCCTACAATAGGTCAAAGATTTGCTGAATCCACAGCTGGAGGTCAACAACCAGTTAGAGGAACATTAAGTTTTGTTGGAGAATCTATACAAGGAGCATTATCTCGAACTGAACTTGGAGGTCGAGGACAATCTTTAGCTGGAACAGGTTTTGTATCAACTACAGCACAAGTAGCTCCATTTTTTACACCAATAGGTCCAGCTCTAGCTTTAGGATTTGCATTAGAACAATTTACACCAGTAGGAATCGAACAAGCTCAACAATTCGGAACACAATTACAACAAAGAACTGGATTACCTTCTGGAGTTGGAACTGGAGCTGTTTTAGGAGGAGCTGGAGCAATAGGATTCTTAGGAGGATTAGGAGTTGCTGGGCAAGTAGGTAAATTAAGACCTCCTAGTTTTGATGTTAGGATTGTAGGAAGTCAAGCACAAGTTGGAGAACAAGGAGCTTTTGGTAGATTCTTATTTCAAGCTGAAAGACAAGGATTATTCCCAAGACAATTCTTAGGAGGAGCTGAATCAGAATTAAGATTTGTTGGGAAAGCTGGAAATAATCAATTATTTGCTAGTGGAACTAGAGGAGCTACAAGAGAGTTCTTTCAAGTATTACCAAGTGGAAAATTAAAGTTTCAAAAGCCTGTGGGATTTGCTGGAGCTGAATTTGGAGAGATTTCAGCAAGACAATTAGAAGTATTGTTAAGTAGAAGTTCACAAGCAGAAATTAGACAAATTTTAGATGGTTCTTTTATTAGAAGTGTTGGAGCTGGAACTCCTATAAAGAAAGCATCATCTCAATTCTTTATATCACAAACAGGTGTAGCTCAGATTGGGGATCAAGCTATTATTGGAGGAGTTTCAAGATTTATAACACCTGGAGGAAAGATTTTAAGAGGAGGAGGAAGGCAAGTTGGAATTATAAGGAGAGTTCAAGCTGGAGATTTACAACCTACTTTTGAAATAACTGGAGGTCAACAACTTACTCAAGTTCAAAGATTAGCTTTACAACAACAATTAAACCAACAAGTTATTAGAAGTGCTGAAGCCTCATTAGTAGCCCAACAAATAGCAACAAATATACAAAGAGTTAATCTAGCTCGTTCAAGTGGTGGGGTTTTTGCATCAACAACACAATTCTTTTCACAACCAACAACTATTGGACCTAGTGGAACTCAAGTTGTAACAGAAGCAGTTCAATTTCCAACCATAGTTGGAGGAACTGGAGCTCCATCTTTATTTGTTGGACAAGGATTATTTGAAACAACTCAAGCTCCATCTTTATTTGTTGGACAAGGATTGTTTGAAACAACTCAAGCTCCATTAATTACAAGCCCAACTATAATCTCAAGTTCTTTATTAGGTCCAACAACAAAAGATAAATCATTAATGAGGTCTATCTCTAAACTATCTAGTGGATTATCACAAAAAGAAAAACAAGAACTTAAACAAAAGAGTGGATTATTATTAAGACAATCCCAACAACAAAGATTAAATACAATAGGAAGGCAAGGATTTGCTCAACCTCAAGCAGTAAGACAAAGAACTAGACTAGCAAACATTCAATTATCCCTATTACAACAAAGACAAAAGCAAAAACAATTCTTAAAACAAATACAATCAGTTGTTCAAAGAGCTAGAACAAGATTGAGAGGATTCCCTGTTGCAATACCATTACTTGATGATGTTGGTTCTAGGATTCCAAAATCTTTAGCAAAACTTAGAGGGAAAATAACTCCCGAAGTTAAGATAAAAGATATTTGGACTAGGATAGGAAAGCCTACAACATTACAAAAAGCTAAGAGAAAGATGTTAAGAGTTTTGGATAATACTTTGTCAGCTTCGGGAAGGTTAAAGAGTAATGGAAATATATTAAATCTAAAGAGTTTGCCTTCTGGATTCCGAAAGAGTAAAGTTAATCCTTTGATAGTTGTAGAGAAAAGAAATAAAAGATTAGATTCAAGGTCTGAAGTTAGAGCGATAAAGAAGGCAAGGAGAAAGAAGAAATGATATTCAAATTCGAGAACTACAACTACCTTGTTTGTTTTAGTTCTCAACCTTTTTTCATAAAATCAAGAGCTGAGTTTATTGGAATTTTCTCAGCTCTTGTTTCTAATAACAATGGAGGGATTAAATGAAAACTAAACAAATAATAGAATCAAGTATAGAATTTCCTTGTGAACTTGATCTGATTAAAGATGAAATTAGAATTGACAAAAGATATTTACATGAGAAGATTAAAATAATATGGGACAAAGATTAATAGAAATCCCAAGAAGAATGGAAATTTTAATGGTTTATGATGAGGAAAAGCAAGATTTAATTAAAGTGATAGTTAGAAATGAACAATTAGAAAAGATAGTTGATTTAATTAATAGTTAATAAGATAAATTGGGTGGAAGATTAGTAACCTTTAAATTCAATTAAAACTCTTGGTATTGTATGAAAGATATAAAAATAAATACAAAACTTATGAAATTTAGATATGTTATTTCTTGGTTAGGATTTATAGGAAGTTTAATGTTTTTTTGGTTTATTGCATTGTTGCTTTATAGTTATGGGAAGGATACAATAGATAATAAAAATAAAGAGAAAGATGTATTAAATATGACTTATCAAAAGTTTGTTTTTGTGGTTGGTTCTTTTGTAGCTTATCTTTATGTTATAGGTTTTGTAATTTCTCTTGTATTTAGGATTCTCTAATAGTTAATAATAAATTTAAGGCAAGTAAACAAACTACTCTTTATTTATTTTTAAAAGAGGCGTGGCGCACTTAGTGCGCTATGCTAATTATTGAAAATTATTGGGGAGTAGATTGTTTGTTTGAGGAATTTTATATATTATAGAGAAAAGGAGTAAATTGTCAGAAACACTCATTTGATAGTTTTCGACAATTTCCGTTATTTTAGACCTAAAATGCCTATTTTGTCAGACACATTAAAAAAATAATCCCACTAAGTAGAACTCTCTTTGTTCCATCTCATAAAATATCCAGCCTTTCTCCTATAAACTTTGTCCTTAGAGCCACGAGGACGACCTAAAACCTTTCCTTGTTGCTTTCTCCTGGCTAATCCTAACTTGATTCTTTCCCTTATCATTTCTCTTTCCATTTCTGCAAACCCAGAAAGAATTATAAAAAAGAATTTACCCATTGGAGTTTCAGTATCTATGTTTTGAGAAGTTGCAATTAATCTAACATCTTTATTCTTTAATTCTTCTAGCACTTGTAATAAGTGAGCTGTTGATCTTCCTAGTCTATCAAACTTCCAAACTATAACAGCAGCAAAACATTTGTTTCTCATATCTTGCAGCATTAAATCTAATTGAGGTCTTGATGTTTTAGATCCAGAGATCCCTTCATCCTTATAGATTTTATAAATTTCAAAGTTATTATTCTCACAATACTTCTTTAGTTCTATTTCTTGGTTAAGAGTTGTCTGGTCTGTTGTAGAAACTCTTAAATATAATGCAGCTTTCATTTTGCTCGAAATTTAAGCTCCAATCCCTCAAACAAAACTTGTTCACTAAAAGATTTCAAAGCCATTCTTCGGAATTGGCTAGAGGTGATTTCAAAACCCTCAGAGTTATTATTAAGAAACTCCAGAGCTTCCTCTATCTTTAGTTTAAGTTGTGAATCTATTCTAAGTTTAGGAAGCTCTGAATTGTTTGTCATTTTAAGTTTCTATTATTTGTTCAGCTCTGTAAGGATCTAACACCCAACTTAGCGCAACTCGCATAGATCTCCTCGCACAATCATTTGCTGCTGCAAGAAGTTCTGGTTGTTCAACAGGAAAATTAGCTATCTCAAGATTTAATTTTTCTAATTCTGCTTTAATTTCTTGTTCAGATTTCATTATTCTGTAACCCCCTTTCATTATTTCTTTGAAAAACATTATAGATACTTCGAGTTGTTAGACCAGAAATTTCAGCAAGAGAATCTATTGAAACATCTGGGTGGTTTTCTTTAATCCAGATTAACAATCTATCTTGGATTATCATTGACTTCAACCTTCTTGTTGAATCGCCTCTTAAAATCCTATTAACTTCAACTTGTTTTTCTTTTTCATATTGGTTTTCATCTAAAACAAAGTGTGAGGAGAATGTTGTAAAGAAATTACTTTTAGGTCTATTATAATCATAAGTTTTTTTTCCATAAATATATAACTTCTTAATTCTATCCATTCCATCAAGCCCTTTAAAGAAAGCCATAACTCTACCTCTCCTAGTTAAAGATTCCCCATAGACACTTAATAATAAATCAGCTCTATGTAATGCGAGGTTTCTATCTAAATCAAAAATAGAATTGATGCAAAATATAACTACAATGTTTTTACTTCTTATCATAGACATCGCTATAACAATTGCTCTATTGATTTCAGTAAGGGAAGCTCTACTTGATAATTGCATTGCTTCATCGAAAAGAATTACATCTCCTTGCTTGGCTTGTTCTAATCCAATCTTTCCATTCCCTCCAGACTTGAATGTTGTAGGATTATAATGTAACTTATGAAGTCCAAAATCGCCATCTATATATTTAGCTATTTGATTTGCTAGTGTTGTCTTACCCATTCCAGAACGACCATCAACGATTATAACAGCGCTAGTATTCTTTTTATTTATAGCAAATTCAAACACTTCCATTAGATCTCTAATCTTCTCTGGGAGTGTATATGGTAGTTCTTTTTGTCTTCTATTCATAAAAATCCCTCCTACTTTGAAGTATTATAATATTATTTCCCGTTTCAATTTCAATTTTATCCTTGTTTTCCATCATTTTGATATGTTATTAACTCCTTTTTTAATTTCTTTTGCTGATTTCTGTAATTCTATCCTCTCTTCCATCAAAATGTTGTAGCATTTGAAACAAATCCTATTATATTTGTAGCTCCAACCAAAAATGCCCTTGTAGATCTTACATCTTGAACATTTCATTGATTTACCCCTCTCATTTTAAGTATTTTCTTGTATAAAGCATCTGATAATGATTTTCCAACTATTCCAACCTCTTTATCAATCCCATAAGCCTTAGCTGTGCTTTCTTCTTGGACTTGAACACCCTCATAGCTAAAAATAGTTGCCTGGAGGATTTTAAAGAGCAAATTCTTGCTTTTGTTGCTGCTATACATCTAAAACTCCCTCAAACTCGTTTATTTCTTTCTTGTCTTGATTAGGTTTAGGGGGAATTTCTTTATCAGGTATTAGTTCTTTTTGTTGCTTTTCTTTCCCCACTTTCCCCAGTTTATTTCTAATTATATATATGATATCAGAATAACTTATCTTCTTATTATTTGAATATTGGTATATGGTTGTAAAAAAAGTGGGGAAAGTGTCCTCTTTACTCATAGAAGGTAAAACACCACTCCAAAATCTTCCACTTTTCTTGTCTTTTTTATCAATTATATATTTAGCATATTTCATCAAATTTCTTCCAAGTTGTTCCTTACTACATCTTTGAGTTTTATTCTCCAAAGCCCATTTAGTATATCCCTCAAACATCTCATCCTTAGACATTCTTCCATCTGGATTCTGAACCAAACAATCTTGAACAAATATAGATAATGTATTAGAAGATCTTTCAAATATATTTTTAACTTCTTCCAAAGTTTTTTTATAACTAAATTGTTTTTGCAGCAGCAATCTTTCTAAACCCTCCAAAGCCCAAATTAAAATTCCTTCAAGTTCTTTTTCAGTTGTTAATTTTTCAATCAAAAAAGGATCTATTTCTTCTTTAGTTAAAGCATTATCAAAACAAATTGGTAACCATCTATCATAATAAGCCATATCATCTGGATCTTTTGTTGGGGGAATTTTATTACAACCAAATAAATGTTTAGCAAAAGTTAAGAATGTAAATGAATCCCCAAACTTTTTTTCAGCAGTTATATAAGATCCTCCAGTAGCC
>SDBT01016098.1_pt1 | contig 11856 bp, 16 predicted proteins | sample 2277101 | NCBI WGS metagenome assembly SDBT01 (sample SAMN10404973, study PRJNA504765) | marine sediment metagenome | isolation source: marine sediment core GS10_PC15, 103 cmbsf | place: Arctic Ocean: Southern Knipovich Ridge | collected 2010
CTTGGCCGTCGCCGCCGCCGCCGGCTTGACCTTCTTCCCGGTCCGCTTGACCTCGTCGCCGAACTTCCGGACCGTCGCCGTGCCCTTCTTGGCGTCGACGTCAATCGTTAGCCGGAGGATATCGCTACGGGCGGCCACTAGGAAGGACGTCCGCCGGCATTACGGCCTTGATCGGGAACGGCTCGCGGCGGAGACGTGGGATTTCCTCCCTCCAGTTGATCGCTATCTGCCCGTGTATAAGCCGGTGGAGATATTGCGCCCAGTCGACAAGCTCCGCCCATTCCTCCGTCGGGTATCCATAGATCCGGAGGGCCGATTCGTAACCCTCGAGCCGGGGGGTAGGGTGAGGCTTCTCCGTGCCCTGGGTTTGATTGAAGTACTGAGCTTGGACCCTGGCGAAGAACTGGAGGTAACGGTAATCGTCGAAGATTAGAACCGACGCGGCCTCGCACTGGGCGCAAAGTCGAGGAGGCTTGCATCGGTTCTCCGGTCGGCAAAAATACCGCGAGTCCGTTTTGAGAAGCGGCACGGCGTAACGGGCCAGCCGTAACCGCCTTAGACGTTTTTTTCCGAGATCCTGTCTTGCTCTTCTTGGATCCCCTCGCTAACGAGGATCCTCGCCGCCCCCCACAACTGGAATATTTCTACTCGCATCCCGAGGGAGTTCTCGATCTCGGCCCCGGAGTCGTCGAGGTATCCCTCGAAGTCCACGAAGGCGTTCCTGCAAACCGCCTCGACGACGTCCCGATTATCCGGAACGATAACCGCCCGGGGGAGTAGCCCCGCGTGAGCCGGGACTACCGAGACTTTGAACCCGTCCGGGTCGCCCGCGAGCGTCTTCCATACCGGGTCCGAGAGACTCGTAATTCTCGATCGTTTCATACTGTCGCCTCCTTGAAACTTGGGCCGCGTGGCCCGTGTTAGCTGAAGGTAAGAGAGAGGTCGGTCCCCTCGGCGTCGGCATTGTCCGACGTAACCGCGAAGGGTAGGGCGACCGTCCGGATCCCTTCGTCGGATCCGGCCTCCGGGGGCCGCCTGGTAATCTTCGGGGCCGAGATCGCGATCGTCCCGCCCGTCCCGGAGCCGACCGTAATAGTCAACGCCGCCGCCGCGCCAGCGCGCCAGAGAGCGAAGAAGTCCGTAGTCGCCGGGTCGAGTTGCTCGACGGTAATCGAGCCCGTGATCCGCCGGCTCGTGATCCGAGCGCCATAGAACCCGGTCGCTTCGGTTACGTCCTTCCCCATTGCTCGCTCGTTCCCGATATCGAGAGCGAACGCGGAGACGCCGACCGGGGTCCCGCCGCCGAGGGAGACCGTCGCCCCGAGGAAGGCCGGAGGGATCGTATTCTGATAGGTCGGGGTCAGCATGGAAGACGAGGACGGGGCGACATAAGCGCCCATCATGGACCCGCTAATCGAGAGCGGAACGCCGTGCTCGCCTTCGATCGAGAAGGACCCGAACGCGCCCTTTACGGCGTAGTCCGACCGGACCCCGTTGACTTGGCAAGTATACGAGATCCCAGGATTACCTCCCGCCCCGTCGAAGGTCGAGGCCGGAGTGTAGACGACGGAGGTCGCCCCATTGATTGTTTGCAAGAGGCCGCACGCCTTGAGGAATTCCCCGATCTCTGGCGGGAGGTCCGCGGCGCCGCCCGAGCCCTTGAGCTTGGCGACGAATTGGATCTCCGCGGAGACCGGCCCGGGGACCTCTCGTCCTCGCATAAAGTCGGAGCGGTTCTCGAGGCGTTCGAAGTTCGAAGAGTCGACCGTGAAGGGCGGATCGTTGATATCCGCCAGGAAGACCGCGCCGGCGTCCGGGGCCTCGTAAGCGTCTTGTCCGGTCTCCTCGATTACCGCGACTTGCGCGTCTTGGAGGATCTCTTGAGTCTGGGCCATAGCCTAATCTCCTTCGTCGTCGGGCTCGACTTCGATCGGCCCAGTGTCCGCGGGAGGAGGAGCGCTCGTCGCGTCGACCTCGACCCATTGTCCGTCAATCAAGACGACGGCGACGGGAGGACCGCCGTCCTTCGCGAGCCAAGCTCCGTTTCTCATTACGTACACTCCTCGAGCGAGACTTCGAGAGCTACCGCGGTCGAGACCTTCTGGTAACCCTCTTCGTCTTCGCCTTCGATCTCGTGATATGGATCGACTCGGACGACCTTAGCGACTTGGACCTCGGGACCCGCGTCGAGTTGCGGGTTATCGAGAACGATCCGGACGACCGCCGCCGAGTAGCGTCTCATCTTTGAGTACATGGTCTCCGCGTCGACGGCCTCCCGGTTGATAACCGTAACTCGGACGACGATCTCGAGGTCGTAAGTCGCCCGGTTAGCCGCCGCGTCGGAGTAAGGATGGCGGAACTCGAAAGGATCTTCGAAGACTTCGACGTGGGCGTCGTCGCCCTGGATCTCGGACTTCGGCCGGTTGTAATACCCGCTCGCGTTGACCGGAGCCGGGAGTGTAATCCCGTCCCCGAACTCCGTAACGATCGCGGCTAGTTCGGTCGCCAAGTTCGCCTTGAGGAGGTCGATCGTCGCGGTTATCGCTCGCTCGGATAGTTGGATCGCCATCTATCTACGCCCCGCGCCGGCGGAGATCGCACGGGTCGCCCGCTCGAACTTCGCCTCCATAACCGGCCAGACGTCCTTCAATCCATACTCTCGGATCTGTTTCCCCGTGTGGGCGAGGACGTCCCGGACGGGGAGGTTCGGGTTCGCCAGCGGGTTACCAGACTTCGGGCCATGCCACGCGGCTTTAACGTCCTTCGTCCCGACGACGATCTTCGAGTCTCCCCTCTTGGAGAAGATCGAGAACTGGACGTAACTCGGCTCGGTCGCCCTCGTGAGGGAGCGCCGGAGACCTCCGTCGAAGACCATTATCTTCTTCCCGGGTCGGACCTTCTTCTTCCACTTCCGATAATCCTGGGTTAGAACCTTCCACGGCGAGCCGCCGCTCGATCCTTGAGACGTAAAGAGTCGACGCTCGTTCTTACGGAAGCGGACTCCGACGCGCTTCGTCATCGTCTTTAGATCCTTCGGCGTAAGGGTGAGAATCTTCTCGAGACGTTTCACCGCAGGATTGATCCAGACTCCCACGCTAGAACCTCAACTTCGGGAGGGTTACGACGAGATCCTTAGCGGTCTCGCCTCCCTCGGTTGTATAGACCCGAGCCTCTCCGGCCCACGTCGAGTAAGTTTCGGTCACGTCCTTCAGAGAAGCGAGACCCTCCTCCCACATAGAGAGGAGTTGGGCCACGCGGTCGGACTGGCCGGGGCTCTCGCCAGCGCCGCCGGCGGAGAGGGCGTCGGCCGCGGCGCCGATACAATTTAGGTCTCGGGCGTAAGCCGCCAGGGCGGTCCCGCGATCCGTCGTCGTGTCGATCTCGACCGTATCCGGATAGTTACCCGGAGCCGGCGCTCCGTCGCCGAGGATCGACGACAAGCGAGCGTAGATAGCCGAGGCCCGGTTCTTCATAAAGGAGCGGACGATCGCGTCCGAGGGCTTCGAGGTCGAAGAGTAGACGCCTGTTACCCCGTGTGTCCGGGACTCGACGTCCGCGATCCCACAATAGGAGTCGCCGTCGATCGTCGTCGCCGGGGCGGAGGCGACCGCGTCCTCCCACCATGTCTCTTTGAAGGTCCCAGAGTCCCGGAGGCGGAGCTTATAGACTTGGCCGAGGGTCGGGGTATAGGTGACCTCGTAAGTCCCGGTCGAGCCGACCTCCGCCACGGTAACGGTCTCCGACGCGGCGACCTCGGTCCCGTCCCCCGGATACCGGGTAAGGGTATCCCCGAGGAATCCAGCCCTCCCCGTCGATCCGAGAACCCAGACGTGGAGGATCTCCGTCCCGCTTACGAACGACACGGCCTATTCTCTCGCGGCCCGGCGCCCGACGGGCTTCTTCTTCTCGGGCTTGACCTCTTCGGCGTATCCGCCCTTGACGAAGCGCGCCCCGACCTCGTCGGTAAACTCGAGGGTTACGCCCTCGACGAAGTGGCCCATCGGGAACCCGTGCTCGTTCCCGTCGCAAAATTTGCATTGTTTTGAGAATGTAACAATCATCCCGGACACTCCTCAACTTCGACGGTCGGCGGGGAGCCGGAGCTAATCAAAGCCCCGGCCCCCCTCCGGGCCGCGTTTTCGGAACTAGGTAATGAGATCCTCGAGGAGGTATCCCATTTTCCCGCGGACGACGACTTGATCCGTATGGATCTTGGCGCGGACTACGTCGGACGTAATTGACTCGTCCCGGTAAGTGTCGACGGCGACTTGGGCGCCGGCGAAGCCAGGGTGGGACGGGAAGTACTGATACCCGAAACCGGGGATCATGATTCCCGCCGTCGCCGGTTTGTAGTACACGGCGAACTTGTCCGGCCAGATGTCCGCGAAGACGTCGGTCGCGAGACCTTCGTTACTCGTGATCTTGACCGCGCTCCCGACTTGGATCGAGGCGAGACCGAGAGCGGAGGCGACGGCCTCCTTCGAGAGGACGGATACGTTCGCCGCGCCGGCGGTCGTTCCCGTGTAGTTGGCTCGAACCGCCGCGACGCGACGAAGCGCCTCGAAGACTTCGTAAGACGTGACTCCGTGAAGGTGGACCTCCGCGACGCCGCTCTTACTGATGATAGCCTTCTTGGCCACGCCGACGTCCTTTACGGGATCGGCGGTAGCGGACACGTCCCACTTCGTACCCGGGGTCGAGAAGTTCCCGGCCGGGTAATTGCCCTGGGTCGTTACGACCGTCGCGACGAGGTCCTCCTTCTTCGCCCAAATCTTGGCGCGAAGGACCATGGTCGCCTGAATCATTGCGTCGAAGGGGTCGTCGAAGTTGCCCTTCTCCGTGTCGTCGATCGGATGCTCGAGGCGATACTCCTCGGAATTGAAGAGGATGGAGTCGGCGCCCCACTCGACCTTATGTCCCGGGCCGCCAGGGGCGCGGCTCGCGAAGTCGAGGCGGTAATGGGAGTCGTCGATCCGGGCGATCTTCCCGCTCGATTGCTTCCCGAAGATCGCCGGCATAACGGCGTCTGCTACGTACTCCTCATTTTCCGCCCCGTTGAGGAGGTTCGTAAGGAGCTTGTCGACGTGGACTTGTGAGCGTAGAGGCATTTTCGTTCTTCCTTTCTAGTCGCCTTTACGCGAGGAGAATTCCGGACATGGAGAGCTTGACCCAGATGATTTCGGTATCGGCGGCGGCGGTCTCGACTGCGGTTCCGAGAATCATATCGGCAACCGCTCCGGTCTTGGCCTTCCCGGCGGCGTCGCTTGACACGCGAGCGCCCGCGGTAATGGCGGCGCCCGCTCGGACCTTCGCCATACCCGCGATCTGGACGTGGACGGGTTGCCCGCTGATGGCCCCCCTCTCGAGGGTCCCGAAGAAGACGTCGGTATCGGCCGCCGCGAGGACGACGGTATTCGCGGCCGATAGCTTTACGATCTTGTAACGATTGGACTCGGCGGAGAGGTCGGCGCCGGCCGTCATCGTTACGGTATTCGCTGTCGAAGATTGAGACACTGGAAAAACTCCTTCCGGTTACGAACGCTCCCTAGTTGGTAGCGTTCCGGAACTCGATCGCCGGGGCTCTCTTGACGGCCTCGACTAGATCGGGATTGGCCTTTCGGGCAAGCGTAAGGGCGGCCTGATACGTGACTCCCTTCTCGGCACTGATAGCCGAGGCCGCGGCGTCGAGCTTGGCGATCGGATCGGTCCCCGTTCCGGAGGGAGAACCGGCCGACCGAAGCGGCTCGTCCACGGGACGCGCTTCGATACTGTCGATAAGAGACTCGAGGGCGACGAGGGAGAGTCCTCTCTTGGCGAGGAACTCGACCGGGTTCTCGTCGTGGCCCTCGAAGTAAGAGGGCGGGAGCTTGCCGGCCTTGATCGCCTTCGAGGCGAGGGCGGCGAGTCCGGCCTTCGTGGCCGCGGCTTCCGATACCGCGTTCTTCTGGGCGAGGGCGGCGAAGTCGGTTTGAAGGGTCCCGACGGTCGTCTCGAGACCCGCGACCTTCTCGGTCGCCGTGAGGGCCTTACTCTTGGCCGTGTCCCGCTCGGTCGTGAGCGAGGCAACGGTTCCCTCGAGCTTGGCGGTCTTCTCGTTCGCGGCTTTGAGGTCCGCGAGCGCCGTCTCTAGCTTATCCATATCGGGCCACTCCTCTCGCGGCGATCGCCGCAACTCTACGGTAAGGGCGGCCTCGTCGTCGGAGTCTAGCTCCGAGCCCGCGGCAACCTTGAAATGTACATCGGAGGCCGGGCGGTTCGTGAAGACCCCGCCGACCACGGCCCACTTTTTCAGCTTGGCGGAGGCCAGGCTCGGGTTGAAGTGGGCGTCAACCGAGAACCCTCTCCATGCGCCTTGCTCGACGACCTCGAAGAAGAGGGCGGGGCCGAGGTCGATCTCGGCGTATAGGTCCTGGCCGTCGTGGCGAAGGCTCTCGATAAACCCCGGGGCCGCGCCAGCCGTGTCCGCGAAATCCTTGTGAGGGTTCACGTTGACCGGGACCGGGCCGGGCCAGAGAGCGAAGTTACGGATCATGTCGTCGAAGGCTTCGATTTCGAACGTAAGGAAGCCCTCGCCTCCGCCGGCGGTACGCTCGAGGTCAAGCCTCCCGGCGCGGAGGATAGGGATCTCGATCCGTCCGCCGCCGTTCTCGTTCCTCGATAGGACACGGAGAGCTACGGGCTCGGAGGCGGTTAGGGCGTGTCGCATTATCCTTCACTCCCGATCGCGATATAGAAACCGCGGCAAGCGCCGCCGCCGTCGCACTGGGCCGGCGGCATATTGGCGAAGTATTCGGACGAGTCGATAGCGAAAATCTCCGAGTCGAGGATCGAGCAAGGCCGGCAAGTATTCGTGTCAAGGACCTCGGAACGGACGACGAACCGGGCGACGTCGTCCTCCTTGGCCGTGAGCGTCGAGGCGTTACGGCCCTGGGAGTAGGCTACCGTCGAGCCAGACCGGGCGACCCGGTCGACCGGAGCGAGACTAAGCTCGTGCATAAAGACGTCGAGGCTCCTCGCTATGGCCTTGTCGTCGAGTCCCTGGCGGGAGAGCATCTCCCACTCGGCGAAGAACTCGGCCTTCGCTCGCTCCCATAATCGGTCTATCGACCCCGAGGTAAGGACCGACATTTCGTCGAGGAGGGCCCGACGGAACTCGTCGTTTACTGGCACTGTTCCTCCCGGTCCCACGCGGCGACAAGGTGTCCGATCTCGCGACGACACTCGGCGAGCGCCTCCGCGTCCCGCGGGAAGACCTTCCGGAGATACGAGAGGTTAATTGTCTTGAGGCGGATCATTATCTTCCGAACCTTCTCCTGGTCGCGGGAGACCTTCCTCTCGAGGAGGTCCCGGAACTCGTCGTATTCGTTCTTCGTTACCATCGTCCGCGGCTTGTCGTTCGAGTTCGTCGTCTACATGGGTCGCCCCGTCGACGGCGGTCTCCTGGTAAATCTCCTCGAGCGGATCGAACGCCTTCTTCTTCCCGCGGAACGGGCTCGTCCGCTGGCTCGAGACCGAGCGGGCGGTTACCTTCCCGGCCGTCTGGCGTCCGACGAGTTCGTCGATCATTACGGACCATGTCTTCCGTAACTGTAATCTCGTCTCCTTCTCTCCGTCCTCGAGGGCCGAGCTTACTTCGGCCAGCGATACGAACCGAACCTCTAGCTCGTTCGGCTTACGAAACGAGCCCCGCGGAAGCGGGGCGTCCTCCACGGGCCGGAGGAGATCCTCGATCTTCGCTTGGAATGCGACGCGGGACGCGCTCGCCCGAGGGTCGTCGTCGTCGAGCTTCTTCTTCTCGTCGCCCTCGTCGACCTTGGGATCGCCCGGCTTCTTCCCGGGGACGCCAGGAGGCTTACCGCTAGCCGGAGGCTTGGCGTCCGGGTCGTCCGGGTCTGGGTCGCCGAACCGCTCCCGCATTTCCTCGGCTTGTTCCTTCTTCTCCTCGAAGAACTCGAGGAACTCCCGCTCGTCTTCGATCTTGTAACCGTGGCGCTCCATAAATTGTCTGGCGACGCTCGGCGTCTTCGGGACGAGGCCGTCCTTCACGCCGGCGAGGAACTCGGACCCGCTCCGGTTCTTCGCCATAGAGTCTCGCTTGGCGACTTTAAGATCCGGGATCGGAGTATCGGGGCCGTAGTTCCATAGGACAAGCTCGGCCGCCTCGCCGACAAGGTTCGAGACGCCCCACGAGAGCCACGTCTCGATAACGTCGACGAGGGCCTCGTTCGAGAGTTCCTCGATCCCGCCTTGGACTTCGCCGAGGGCTCGGTTACCGGAGCTAGATCCCTCGCCGAGGGACATAGTCTTCCCGCCGCCGGCGTGGGCCATTTCGAGGTTTTCCATCTGGACGAGGGAGCCCATACGGTCGACGTTCTCGGACTCGGCGCCGGCGTATTTCAACTCCGGCATCGGCTCGCCCTCGCGGACGGGGAACGCTCCCCAAGCCGTGTCGGGGTCGGTCCCGAGCCCCGCGCGTACCATCTTCTCGAACGACTGGATTACGGTCTTGTCGTCCCACCAGTCGGGATAGATCCCGATCGGGATAGGAGCGCCGACCTTCTGGGCCCAAAGTAGCTGGCGCTTGAGGAGGAAGTCCTTCCGGAACCACGCCCCGAACATGGACCGAATAAAGGCTCGCCCTTCGTACCGCGCCCCGTAGAGATCCCAAGCGTAGAGCTTGAGCCGACGCGCGGGAATAAACTCGTCGGTATGGGAGAGGTTCCGGCCGTCTTGATACGTTCTCGAGACCCCTTCGATATTATCGAACTCGTCAAGATGCCAAGGGTTCGAAGCGGCGGTTATCGTGTGGGGCTCGACGAATTGGATCCGGTCGTATACGCGCTTGAGGTCGACGACCTTCGTCGTCGTAACGAACATGGCAAAACCGTTCTTTAACATGGTCAGGATCTCCGGGAGGCGTTGAGCCTTCCACGGAGATTGCGTAAAGTAGCGCGGGTCGAAGCCGAACTCGGCGTCGGAGATACCAAATAGGTTCGCGTTGAGGAGGGCCGAGACCTCTCTCTCCCGGGCGTCGTCCGGGTCCTTCGGCGTATACCGCCAGTCCGCCGTAAGGAGCGGGAGGCCGAGGTTCCGGAGCTTCTCCTTTACGTGGGCGTCGCCCTCCATTTCGTCGAAGGTCTCCCAGCGTTGGGCGCCCTCGAGAGCCTCGGTCTTTTCGTAATCGAACCGCCGGGAGATAAACTCGACGCCGGACGCGATCGGCTTCCGGGGGTTCGTCTTGACCTCGTTCCGGACGTGGGGTCCGGTCGACGTCGCCGGGAAGAACTGGGCCGCGACCTTACGGACAGCCGCGCCCGCGCGCTTCAAATTCCCCTTCGACAATGGTTCGTAATCGAGGGCGGCTCGAAGTCGGCCCATATCAGAACCTCATTTTGGAAATACTCGAGCCTTGTCCGACCGAGGCCCGCTGACGAGGAACGACAATTTTCGGCGTCTTGTGAGGAGAGCCGTAGAGGTAATGGAGGCGGTAACCGTCGGCGTCCGAGAAGTGGGTAAGGCCGAGCTTGAGAGCCTTTGCGCCCTTGTCGAGGGCGTTCGTCCCGGCCTTCTTCTCGGTCCTGGCGAAGTCGTTCGCGGTATGCTTCGCCCTCGGGGAGAGGAAGTAGGTCGCGTCGCCGAGGGTCGGCTCGAGCTTCCCGTTTACCGTATTGAGCCGGTCGGCGACGGGCGGGTTAGCCCTCGGGACGTAGACCGAGAAGCGGTGGTAATGGGCGCCGAGGCGCTTCTCGATAATATCGTAATCGGACCGATGGCTCCGAGTGTCTCGGCTCCGTCCCGTCGCGTCGCCGTAGACGTGGACGTGGAGCGCCGGGTCGGGATACTTCGCGATCAACTCGTCGAGGGCCTGGCCAGTCGTGGCGCCGCCGTCGATCCGGATCTCGTCGAGGACCCACGCCAAGTCTTTTCTATGCTGGCCGATCGTCCATGCCATGGGGGCCACGTTGAAATCGCAAGAGACGTCGAGCGGGAGGAGGGGGTCGAAGACCGCGTGGCGCTCGTTGACGTGGACCGAGCGGTCGAAGAGATACGCCGGGATCTCGGCCCAGTCGACCCACTCGGCGAGGTAGAGTTGAGCGAACCCGGCCTTCGGGAGGCGGGTCGCCTCGTTCGCGATAAAGTCGACGTAGATTCCACGAATACAATCGACGGCGTGGAGCTTCGCTTGCTCTAGAGACGGCCTCTCCGTCTTGAGAACGCACGAGCAATGGTGGTCTTCCGCTCGGTCGATCCACGTCCAGCGCCGGCAAGCGAAGCCCGGCTCCCCGGCCTCGGCCATATTCCAATACTTCTCGGCCTGGCCGCCGACCTCGCCCACGTTCCCGAGCCAGCGGTAGAACCCCAGACCCCGGGAGATCGTCTCGGCTCGCCTGGCGGATAGCTGGCGATATTGCTCGTCGCCATACTGGCCGAACTCGTCGAGCACGGCGCCGAGGACGGTCTCGCCGGCGAGGCCGTTCGGGTCGTCGCAGGATCGACCCTCGATCGTCGCCCCGTTGACAAGCTCGAGGCGGAACGGCGGAGAGGACGTCGCACTTTTAAGAATTCCAGATTGGCGGGCGGCGTGAGTCAATCGTTTAACGAACCCGGTGCGACATATAGGGTAGGTCGGGGCGACCCACCACCATGGGGCAGGGTTCGCGCCAGCATACCATGCGGCGGCCAGGAGCCACTGGGCCGCGACCGTCGACTTACCCAGTTGCGGGGCCGAGATCGTTAGATCGTCCCTCGCCGTCGATGTCATAACTGGTCTCTGGTAGCCCCGCAACGGCGGGAGACAGAGTTGCTCCGTCCGATAGGGTAACAACGTATCGAACCTCCGGCCCCACGTCTGGCTCGATATAGACGCCTTGAGGAGCCCGGCCGTAAGCGTGCTCGAAGATTTTGAGAGCGAAGTCCGGATTGGCCAGCATCTCTAGGAGCATGACGGCCTTAAATGCCGGAGTCGATCGACTCTTCGCGTAAGCCCGGACCTCGGCTCGGGTCCTCGTGGACTCGAACATATCCCGGGCCCACTTGCGAAGCTCTAGCCTCGTCGGCTTACGTCCGGCTCCTGGCCGGGCGCCGCCCCAATTTCCAGCCATACCCCCATATGCTAGACCGGGAGGACGGCTATACGCAAGTGGTGGGGTATGGGGGGTCCCATCTAAGGTGGAGGCTTAGGTGGGACCCCCTTGGTGGGGCGTGACTCGTAGAGGGGGGTCGAGTGGTCACGCGGGAGGGTCGGTAGTCGCCCACTCCCGAAGGCGGATCCAGTCCCGCTCGAGGCGGCGGATCGGGACGAAGAAGGCCGGCCGGCCGTTCTGGGCGACCTCCTTCCAATACTTCCGGTCCTTCCCGTCCCATCCGTATATCCAGCCGAAAAGCTCGTACCGGACCCGGTCCTCGTCGGGGATCATGAGGGCGTAGACGCCGCCAGGCGGGGCGTGGGGGAGGATAATCAAGTCGGGGCGGAAGCCGACGTAAGGCTTACGGGCCTTGACGTTTACGAGGCCGAAGTCCCACGGCGGGAAGACCCCGACCTCGGGGCGGTACTCGAGATCGAGGAGGCGGGCGAAGGCGACCTCTCCGCGCTCCCCGAGGACGTACTCCGCGAGCGAGGGGTAGGGGTTCCCGTTCCTGGCCTCGATCTTGTTCGCTTCGTTGTACGCCTTCTTCTGGCGCGCCACGTCGTCGGCGAGATCGCGGTCGGGCCGGTCAAGAGTCCACGCCGGGTTTACCATCGTCGCTCCCCCCTGGAGGCTCGGGGATAATCCCGAACTTCGATCCGCAGTCGGTACAAACCCACGGCCCCGGCGCGCCCTCGCGGCCGTGGACCCACCATAGAGCCCCGAGGCG
>SDBT01016099.1_pt1 | contig 11856 bp, 8 predicted proteins | sample 2277101 | NCBI WGS metagenome assembly SDBT01 (sample SAMN10404973, study PRJNA504765) | marine sediment metagenome | isolation source: marine sediment core GS10_PC15, 103 cmbsf | place: Arctic Ocean: Southern Knipovich Ridge | collected 2010
ACGGGTGCCTGTGGGGAAACCATTCCAGCACATGAATATCTTGCGGGAACCGAAACCGAGGTTGTTATTTAGAGAAAAGGACAGGTTCACGGGTCCTGCGGCGCGGGAGATGGTCGCCGAGGGGGGCAGAAGAATTTCTTCCTATTTATTCGCAGCGGTTTCGGCGCTTGATATTGAAGGGGCTGGCGGAGGAGCCGATATTCAGAAAAAGCTACGAACGTTTAAGAGGGACCTGCTTGGAGCCACTGAGGACCCAAACAAGCTAAGGGAGTTTCATGAGGGACAATCCACCAATCAGATTATGGAAGAGCTCGGTGCTCGAATCAAGAGTGCTACAGGAAACCCTGCTCTTCGGATGATGTTTGAGTCTGTGGAAAGGGGCTCCAGGGGAGAGAGAGGTGGACTGGAGATGACAGCGGAAGAGGAAGCAGAGATATACACGAACATCCCTGGTCTCCGTGGACGGCAGGTTGTGGCACGAGATGCAAGTACTCGGGCAACGATAGACGCTTTCATAGTTACGAATCAAGCATTGCGCGACACGAACCAGGCTATCGCCAATACCCTTAGGGCCAGCGAGAAAATGAATGATGCGGTTTCTGGAATACTCAGTGGCGGAAAAAACGCGCAGGACATTGGCGGTCAGCAGTCCGTAGCGAGGAACGAATAAATGGGACTCAATGACACCAATGAACCGTTGAACTTCGAAGAGATCAACGCGCCGCCAGCGCCTCTTCCGCTCTTGCCTCCGCAGGAGAGGACGCCTCCGACCCTGGCCACAAGTCTTGGACAGAGGCCGGTCCCGAACCAGGTTCTTTCTGGCCTGTTCGCCTTTGACATTCGTGACCGCCTCATCTCTGGTCAGCGGGATCTTTTCAGCGAGATTAACCGCAACCGGTTCGAGCGCAGGGGCGTGCAGGCGATCACGCCTACGTCCGATGAAATCCAGATCGAAATCGAAGACAGCCAGGAGTCGAGGGCAGACCTAGGGCTGGATCCAATTGACGAGTCTCTTTTTGCACAGCTCAGGGCCCCTGGTCTGGCGCCGACGGTTATTGCGGACTTCATTCAGGCGATGGGATACGAGCAGACCTTCGTCGATGATGTGGAGACGCTATAATGGCGGAAGTCAGATTCCCATCGGGAACCATCATTACGCTGGCCGACATTGGCCCCGAGGACAACATCACGCTTTCTGACTTCGGCGGATCCCAGCAGGAGCGCGAAGGGCAGTTCCGTCTGGCAACGGCCTACCGTCAGCTACACAAGCGCAAGCTATTGGAGAATCCAGACTATGATCCGACCGATCCATCTGGATCTGTGAGTGGTGTGACTGTCACGGCCGACGAGTATAGACAGGCCATTGGGACCCTGGAGACAATCCCAATCCCCGAATCCGATGACGAGACGTTCGTGAGTCTGCATTTGGTGCAGACGGTTCCGGAGATTGCCGCCGTGGCGGATGAAGAGAACCCCTACTTCCGCAGCCTTCTTCGGGACGCTCGCGAATGGATCAACACCTAGGAGCGGAATATGCCATTCCGACTGACAATAGATGAGGCGACGTTCGCTGCCCAGCGGGTGAATGACCAGCTTGGTGGTGTCGAGATCCCGGAAGAGGGGTCCATCCCGGATGAGGGAGCTGCTACAGGATCACAAGGTTATTTGAACGCTGTTGGCATTGACCGGGAAGACTCCCGTTCCGATGTGTTCGCACAGGCTGTGCAGCGGGCTGCGGCCACGGGCGACGAGAGGACAAATGAGCGGTTCAAGCGGTTCCGTCAGGTACGGAACCGGTCCTATCGTGGGGTCGAGCCCAAAGGTGATAATTTCTCGTCTCTGAGGATTATCAGCGGCCTGACGGAAAAGAAGGCGGAAACCGGAGCCCAGCAAAGGCGGGCTGGCGGCTTTCTGGTGTTCGGGACAGACCAGTTCGTCCTTCAGAGCGCACAGGAGACGGATACCGAGCGCGTGCAGTTGGTAGAAACCTTTGGCGAGCCGGTCGCCTTCTTCTTCGGCAGGCGCCCCCGCGTGTTCAACTACAGCGGGTTCCTGTACAACTCTGGGAAACCAAAGACTGTTGTGGATTCGGCATCACAGTTTGGCGCATCACAAGTTGCGAACTCCATGCTGTGGAGAGACAACTTTAAGATTGCCTACGAGCTGTTCTTGCGAGGGACAAAGTGTGTTCAATTCAAGGCCAGGGCCTACCTGACCTATGACCGTACTGTACGGGAAGGATTCATCTTGAATGTTTCCATGCAGCAGGACATTCGCCCTAACATCGTCAACTTCTCGTTCTCGATGTTCGTGATGCGCGAGTTCAATGTGGACTCGCCGATAGCAATCCTGAACAATACGCTGGAAGGAGAGCTATATCCGGCCGACCCGGCAGGCGCTACGCCGGAAGCGGTTGCGAAGGCATTCAAGAAGGATCAGACGGCACACATTATTCCGTCGGCAGGTCCCTTCGATGCTCCGACAGGCCCCATCATCAATGTAACCGGGGAGTAGCGTGGCTGCAGAAGCACACTACGACTATAAGCTCTACATCGAAGGCATTGAGGTGCCGTTCACGTCGTCGAATATCACCACATCTATCAACCAGATGAGCCAAGCGACAATCCAGATCCCGCCCACCAGGTCGGTGAGGATGATCCGCCCGCGCTCCCTCGTACACGTCTTCTTCCGAGACGACTACCGGGGCCCGCTTCCCTTCGGCGAATACCAATCTGATCCGGTCTGGCGCCTTTTGTGGGAAGGCGAGATCATGGGATACAGCTACACGAAGTCTGTGAGTCAGAGACAAGTCACGCTGCAGTGCCAAGACTTAATTAGCTACTGGGCGACCACTCTACAATACCAACTGTCGGCGGATCAGGCAGCGTACCAGCGCGCACAGCGGCTCATTCTCGTGGGCGCCAAGCGTGCCAACATCACCTTGATCTCCATCTTGCAGGAGTACTTCGTGAAGTTCGTTGAGGAATCGAAGACGCTGCCGGAGGCCTTCGTAAAGATCGTCAGGAACTTCACAAAGGAACTGGTCCACTATGCGGACATTAACGAACGATTGAAGCTGGACAAGAAGATCAAGCTATTGGACGACGATGAGTCCGATTTCATCTTGCAGAAGCAGAATGCTACGCAGTGGATCCGTGGGATATACGGGAACGCGGGCGGAAAGATCAGCCTCCTTCAGTTCATCAACAACCTGAAGCAGATGATCTTCTACACCCATTCTCCCGTTGTGGCTCCCCCGTTTGACGCCGACAATGAATCGATCAGTTCGATCATTTTCAAGCCGCAGATTCACCAGACGTTACCTCCTCGCTGCAACTGCTTCTTCCCGGACATGATCACCAACATGACGTTCGGTAGAAACTTCCTGTCTGAGCCCACCCGCATGGTCCTGGCAACCAACAACCTGTGGGTGGAGAACAATATTCAGAATGCACTATACGTTGCCCCTGCCACGCTAACGGACGACCTCGATGCGACCGTCCAAGCCAACTGGGCCAGCGGGAGGAAGTACACAGACCAGGAGAAACAAGCCTTCGGCCCCAACGTTCAGACCGATGCCCCGCTATTGGAAGAGGAATTGGAGAAGGGGATCATCGGCGTCGAGGTTGGCCTTCCGTATCCGCAGATGACCGGCCTGTCGCCTCGGAAGGACATTAAGGAAAACATGCAGGCCGTCGCCGAGTACCAGCTCCAGGTAAGCAAGGCGAACACGCGATCGGTCACCATTGGCATGCAGTTCAATCCATGGCCCGTGGTCGGATTCCCGTGTGCGATCTTCGACGCCATCCAGAGCTTCTTTGGCCACGCCGTTAATATCAGCCACAACATTTCCACGGCCGGAGGATCCTTCACCCAGATCGACTGCAATCTGGCTCGTGAAATGATCCCCGACGACAGCTCGGAATACGTGTATATCCCGAAGTGGCTGAACAAGAAGTACCGTCCGGAAAATCTCATTGGTCCCGACGGGAACTACCGAGGCCTTCTTGGATGCGATGCCATGTTTGCTGGCTCCCAGGACACCCAGTCGGGAGACAAGGCCATTGCCGATGCGCGGGGAAACCCGCTGTTCGTGGAAGACAAGGACAAGCTCAGCCAGTTCGCCGACGACGAGCAGTATGATTTGTCCAAGATCGCAGATGCCGTCTACACGCTCACTAAACCAAACCCGCTTGATGGCAGCGCGGCTGCGGCTGAAGGAGAGTGGGACAGGGCGAAGGCTCGTGGGGAGAGCTGGAGATTCGGCCAGGAGTACATCCGTCGCAACGTCGCAACGATGGCGCAGGTGTTCGGGAAAATGTACAAGCTCGGGTTCACCGACGACACGAAGCCCGCTCCGTCCAGCGTACCTGTGGGCAGTACGAAGAACCGAGAGATCACGGTGGACGGGAAGCCCACAGAAGAGTCTAAGCTGGACAAAAAGGTATTCGACTATCGGCCCAGGGACCTGGCTGTTCGAGACCGAGTTATCGCCCAGAGAAGCAGGGCTGGTAAGCCAATCTTGGCAGCGAAGATCCCTGGGCATAAGCGCATCCCGATATGGGATATTCGAGAAGAGATCCTCGAAGGAAGCGTGGACGGGAGTTAGCATGGAAAAAAATGCAGCCCACAAACAGGCCATATCCACGTGGCGGCAGTGGAAGAAGGATGGGGATCCGAACAAGCTTCAGAACCTCCTTACCTATGTCGATCCCACCGTACAGAACCGCGTACAGCAGTTTGCTGCTGCGCCCATACCGCGTGTTGCTGTGGAGGCTGAGGCGAAGAAGCAGGCTGTTTTGGCCATGCACAACTTCAATCCGGCGAAGGGGGCGAACCTCAGGACCCACGTGGCGAACCGAATGCCAAAGGTCTTCCGATACGTGGCTAAACGACAGAACATTGGAACGATACCCGAGCACCGGGTCATGCGGATCAGCACATTCAAGAAGGCGAAGGAAGAGCTTTTCGAGAAGCTGAAACGGGAAGCCACCCCTATTGAGCTGGCCGACGAACTGAAGTGGTCCCCCCAGGAAGTGGGCCGCATGGAATCCGAAATGCGGAAGGACCTCGGGCACACCCAGAGCTTCCAGGACATGGCTCACGTTGATTTCAACAGGAACATGGAGACGATCAACTTTGCCTACTACAGTATGACCCCGCAGGAGCAGTTGGTCTTTGACTACTCCGTGGGAGCGCATGGAAAGAAGAGGATCAAGGCAACGGAGATTGCCAAGAAGCTCCGCGTGTCGGTGTCCCAGGTTTCGAAGATCCGCAAGCGCATGGTGGATAGGATCGGAACGTACACGAGATGAAGCGCTCCGAGAAAATAAAACGGCAAGCAGACCAGGTCAGCGAGCGCGAAACCGAGCGCATCCAGCAGAATGCCAAGACGATCAACGCCACCAACAACGACCCTGCATCCAGGGTGCAGGCTAATGTGGCGGACAAGATCAAAGAAGACACCCTGCAGAGCGCCCTCGACTCCGGACTGATCGATGATCCGTCGCAGATCCCACAGTTCCAGGCACAGCTCGGGGCCCTGTCTGTATCGGCCGTGAACGGCGTCTCAAACCCCGGCGCCAACACAGGTCTGTCTCAGGCATTGGCAACGGGAGAATCTGACTTCTCCGCCCGCGTCATGAGAGACTCCACCGGGGCCAGCGAAATCCAGAGCATCTCTAACCGGTCCCTGTCTGGAGATGCAGGTCTCCCTGTGGGGGCGAGCTCGAACAACATTCTGCACGGCGCCGGAGGAACGGTCCAGCAGTCAGGGCGCAATACGTTCGACAACACAAAGAAGGCGTTCAATACCGCATTTGGCTTGCTTGGAATGGCGATTGGATTCGATCCAGAGCTGTTCGTGGGAGCCTACTCCTCCGCATCGGTTAGCACGGATAGCGATGTGCAGCGGGGGATCAGCATCATCAACCGGTGCCTGCAGATCAACGCCAGAGTCACTGATCTCCTGGCCAGCCTCGACGACGCCTTCTTTGATGTTCCCGAGGTTTCAAATGTGCAGTCGGCAGCAGGGTTCCTACGCCAGTCGGATACGCAGCTCACTCAGGTCCGCTCCCAGATGATTTCACTGGGGGCGTTCCCGGCGGGCCTGTTTGAGGCGGCCAAGAACGGCATTCGGAGTGCGGACGATGCATTGGATGATGATCTGGATGTGACGTTCCCCACGGCAGAGATCTACGCCCTTCTCGATGAACTGGAAAAGCTTCTCACGGATTTGGAGGCTTTTCTCAACGACTTGGACGACTCCCTGGATGGCCTCACCAATGGCCTTGACCAGTTCGTGGAGTCCAGAACCTTCGGCGCCATCTTTGCCGGTATGGTTCAGATGGTGCAGACAGAGATCCGCTCCCTGATAGAGAACATGGATGCGACCCTCGTCTTTCCCCGGCGAGCGATCATCAACTCATCCATCCCGCTATGGCGGGTGCAGCTCAAGCTGATCGAAAAGACCATGTGCGGCCTGTCTGAGAACATCCAGAACTACCTGGATGAGGATCCCAACAACTTCGTATTGGATATTGGGACGGCGATTGATGCTGTGGCCAACAGTCGTGTGTTCCGTGAGACCATCGAGAATTTCATCTCCCTGGAGAGGCAGTTTGTCCAAGGAGTCAGGAGGCTGTTAGAGCTCAATACGGGGGCTCTTGCCGTCGCGGCGTTCGCCGCCGGGGCGCTTTTGTCGGGAGGGCAGGGCGTCAACCAGCTCGATGTTGTGTCTGTAGCCCTGAGTTTCTTCCCGATCCCATCAGATGCAATTTTGGGACGGGCGGATGATTTGGTAAAATTGATGGATCAGTTCGGCCTCGACAGGGCATCGGAAAGCCTTCAGAACGCCGACTTCGAAGGGCTGTTTGCCATGACGGCCCTCACGGCGACCTTCACAGGGGCTGCCCTGGACCAGACAACGAAGGCGATCCAGTGCGTGGAATCACAAGAGTTCGCCCGCAGGCAGGACTTAGAGCTTCTGACGGAGGTTCAGGCGCTCCTTCTCGAACAGAAGCAGCTTGAGGATCTGGCCTCGCAGAGCTTCAATCAGTGGAAGGAAAGAGCCATCGACCGGATCAACACCGTAGAGCTGCCGATTGTCCAGACACTGGACCAGAAGGTTCGGGAGCTTGTGGACAGCTTCGCTGGGACACCATGTGACGTGGACGACTGCTAATGAGTAAAGACCTAAGAGTTGTGGTTCCGAACGAGTTCAACTACCTGCTGGCTGACAGCACGGACAACCCCCAGGTGGCTGTCGGAATGGACAAGCTTGTCCAATTCGTGACAAAATCCTTGCTTACGGAGCCCGGACGTGACATTTTTAGCCCTGAGTCCGGCGTCGGACTGAGGCAGGTTCTTCCCAGGACCGCCCGACAGAACACGGAAGAGGGCGTGCTTGGCGATTTGACCATCGCCATATCACGGGCCCAGCAGGAGATACAGAGGCAGCAGGTCACAGAGGAGAACGCCCCCGAGGAGCTTCTCCAGGCCATGACTCTGCTGCAGGTGATCTTCGACGAACAGAATCTGAAGTGGGAAATCTGGATCTCGATTACGAACCAGGCGGGTGAAACCGAGAGCGTTCCCATTACGACATAGGGGATAGAAGATGGCAACCAGGTTTGATCTGCCGATCACAACGTTCCTTGAATCGAAGCTGCGGGAGAACTTCCCGCAATTCAACGTCCGGGAAGGTTCTGCCTACCGGGACATGTTATTGAAGCCTGCTTCGTTGCTGTTGCAGCCCTTCCGGGACCAGCTACAGCTTGTCAAAAGGAACATCTCCCTTGCCAACTTCGCTCTGATGCTGGATGACGAGTTCGACGCCCTCGTCGCCAACATATTCGTGGAGCGGCGCATCGGCGACTTTGCCACGGGAACCGTCCGTCTGTTCTTCAACACTCCCAAGGACACTCTCATTGGCACGGATGTGAATGTGTTCACGGAAGATGGCCGTGTGTACCAGCCCATCGATCCAGTGTCCATCACTGCCTCTCAGATGCGCCAGAACGTCGATGGCGTGTTCTTCTTCGTGGATATTCAGGTGCAGTCCATTGAGCGCGGGGAAGACCAGAACGCCGATATAAACGAGGTGAATTTCATCTCCGGCGGCCCGACGGAGGTGGTTCAAGTCACCAACCAGACGCCCATTGCGGCAGGGGCCGACAGGGAAACAAACACGCGGCTATTTACAAGAGCCCGTGACTCCATCAGTGTTCGTGACTTGGTAACGGAGCGTGCAATCAACGCCGTTATTCCCGAGAACTTCAATGCCATCCGGGAGGTTTTGGCCTTCGGGTTCGGCGATGACGAGATGGAAAGAGACTTGTCTCGGGTCGTCATGGAGCGCACGAGAATCGTTAGCGCTGTGACGGGCGAGGCTACGGTCAGCTCACCGCAGCTCACCGACACCACGACAGACTTCCTGGACCGGGAAGTGGTCCCTGGAATGATCTTCACCATCGTGAGTGGCGCCACGACGACGGAAGGTCAGACGGTCGGGGTGATCTGTCGTGTTATCGACGCTGATACCATCGAGATCGCTGATCCGGGATCCGGGACCTTCGAATTCAATGGGAACTTCACGGATATTATCTACACCATCGACAGTCAGCGCCCCATCGAACCGGTGCACACTGGCGGCAAGGTGGACATAAGCATGAGCACGACGACGCTCGCCCAGAAGGAAACCGACGTTATCGTCCCGACCGATATTATTGGCGGATTGGACCCGGACCTTGGGGCCGGTAAGGTGAGAGTGAATCGCATCATCCAGGACGGCGAGGTGGAAATCGGCAACAACGTCTTGATTACAAAGGACTACGACTTCATCGTCAACCAGGTCACCATCGACGACTCTATAGAGATTTTGGATGGGCCCAACGTGGGGACCTTCGAGATCGATGCGGTCGCCGACAAATCCCTGACTCTGGACGTGACAGGCGGGTTTTCCAGGGACGAGAAGGGCGTTCGGTTCCAGATCATCCGGAGCTACTATGAGGACGCCACGCCTTTCGATAACCCTGTGGTCAATGGGGTGTCGGCGGCGCAGATCGATCCGATCTCTGGAGATGAACTACTGGAGCTCGTATTTGGCGTGGATTTCTTTTTGATCAATGAGAATCCGAACACACGATTCTCCCCCTTCCAGGACATTTTGTTCCAGTTCGATCTCTCCTTCGTGGGAAGCACGATCCGCATTCGGTATCTCGGAGACGAGACCGTTCTGGCTATACAGAACTTCGTGGATTCCGGACAGGAGCGAGTCCTCACGGCCAGTCTCTTGGCGAAGGAGGCGTGGCCCGCCCAGGTGGACACGACCTTATCCTACCGGGGCGACGTGGACCCTGCCGTCTTAGATCCGATCATCGCCGACTTCATCAACTCCACAACTCTTGGTGGCACGATTCAGAAGTCCGACCTGACAGCGTTCCTGTACAGTTTCGGTGTTACATTCGTCACCGATTTCGTGTGGACGGCCGCCGTCACAAACAATGAGGACGCTGTGACCATCCTCCCTGACGAGGAGGAGCTTGAGATCCCGAGGCGTGCACAGTTCATCTCTCGGACGATAACCCTTACGCAGCTGAGTGAGTAAATGCCAGATCCTCTCGAAGTCTTTGACACCAGTTGTGGGATTCCCACGCTAACCCTGGATCAGGAACAGATCTTCAAGGTCTTGTCCGGGTTCTGGGATGCCTACGAGCAGCGCAATATCCTGGGCAAGTTCTGGGAAGGCGTTGGTCAGGCCATGGACAATGAGTACAACCAGCTCTTCCAGATCAATGCATCGAAGTCGGTCGAATTGGTCCCGGTAGAATGGCATTACCAGTGGGTGCAGCCGACGCTGGAAGAGATCGATCTCGGCGAGGCGGATGCAACAGACACGCTCCACAACCACTTCTTCACGGAGCTTACGGCCGTTGGAGGGGAGACCGAAGTGGATCTGCCCGGCGCCGATAGCCCGGAGAGGGTCTACGTCTACGTCAACAGCGTCATGCTGTCGGAAGAGTCGGTGGTCGGCGCTGGCCTGAACTATCAACTGGACGAAATCAACAACAAGATCGTATTCTTCTCTCCCCTGGATGCAGGGGCACACATCTTCATTGCCTGGCTGGAAGACGAAGATTCTTTGTCTGAGCCGCACACGCACCATCTGTTCACAGAGCGCCCGGCATCGGCGAAGAGCAGCTGGACGGATGCTGCGGGGGACGCCTTCGATCCCGCCCTCCGCGCCGGGTACTCTTCAGGGTCCACGGAAGACCCGATCAACGTCTATGTGAATGGTGTGCGCCAGGAAAGCGGCGTTGGCTACACCGAGACTAGCGACACGGTATTGGATCTTGCGGCAGCCATCACGACGCCCGAAAGCATTCATCTCCAGTGGCGAGTTGACGACCCGGCCGCTGATCCGCATATCCACCAGGTGTTCAACCTCAAGGTCGCTAGTACCCAGGACGAAGTTGTATTGCCCTTCGGTCTGGACACAGACGATATTCGTGAGCGGTTCTTCCTGAACGGCGTCCTCCAGATCAATGGAGACGACTACACCGTCACCAATGCTGGAACAACGATCACGCCTATCTCCGGTGCCTTCATGGCCGACGATATTGTCGTTGTCGAATCATGGGGAGACCCGTTCAAGTTCTTCTTTCAGACGGACTCTGAGATCATCCGGATCCCATTCCTGCAGAATGGCGTGGACGAAAAGGCCGTCAATGGCCCGGACCGGTGTCTGCAAGAGGGCGTTGACTTCATCATAGAGACTGTCACGAACCCAGCAACGGGTCTTGAGATCAAGCTACTGAAGACGGTAGATGACCTGAACCTGGAAGATGAGACCTGGTGGGCGCCCGATCTGTTTGTGAATGAGAAGACTATCGAGAAGAACTTCGGTCGGCCGATCAACCACGTCCTGGAAAACAGCGACTTCTACAAGATCACCACCAAGGTCCTGTGGAATGCCTTCTGGAATGGGGCAGACGTGTCCCGCGTGGAAGGCGCCCTCAAGGCCCTGGCAGGCCTGCCGTTTACGACCCGTGGGGGCAAGGTCACCACGGTCCGCATCCAGGGGGACGACACAACCCTGGTCCGGCTGGACACCGGAGAGGAGTTCATCGTCCCGGAGGCGTTCAACGCCATCGTGAACGTCAACGACGTGCTCCCTGCGTACAGCGCCATTAGCGACGGCATCGCGGTGTACGACGCCGTGAACTATCCCAACTGGCCAAGCCTGGTTGACGACGCCCTTCCGACAATATCGCAGTTCACCGAAGATGGGCCCGTGTCCGGTTTCTTCGATGACGGCGGCTTCTTCGATGACGGTGGCGAGTTCGACGTGTGGGAGGAGGCCACCCCCCAGGATGTGGACAATCTGTTCGACTCCCTGCAGGACTTCGTGTTCGCAGTCGAGATCAGCGACCAGGTCTTCCTCCTGGAAAGCGAAATCGCAACAGGGACCGACTTCCAGCTCAGCTTCCTGAACAGCATGGAGACCTTCCTGGACCAGCTGAAGCCGTCCTACACCGACTTCATCATCATTCTGAAGCTGTTCGGAGAGAAGTTCGAGGAGAATTGGTTCGACCAGTTCGCGGTGATCGATGAATTCGCCCTGATCATCGGAATCCCATTCTTATATGGGACGGACGGCGATAGTGAAGAGTCCTGGGGCAACTACGACGACGGCGGGTTCTACGACGCCGGGGCGGGTGGCCTGTTCGTCACGACTGGCCTTAGCGGCACCGGGAACACGATCACGCTCCCCAATACGCACGCCTACGACGTGGGGGGATCCGATCTGGTCGTTTACAAAAACTCGACCCTGTTGACAGCCGGTGTGGATTACAC
>SDBT01016100.1_pt1 | contig 11855 bp, 13 predicted proteins | sample 2277101 | NCBI WGS metagenome assembly SDBT01 (sample SAMN10404973, study PRJNA504765) | marine sediment metagenome | isolation source: marine sediment core GS10_PC15, 103 cmbsf | place: Arctic Ocean: Southern Knipovich Ridge | collected 2010
GATGGAACCAGGAGTCCGCTTTCGGCGGCGGGCTGGGATCACTTCCGCATCGGAGAGGAATAGACCTTAAGCTCAGGAGGTGGATGTCGGATGCGGACCAGAAAGATCGCTCAGACTATCATCTTGGTTGCTATGGTGGTGGTTCTCTCCCCGATCTTTATCCCATTGGGGCCCGCCAAGGTCCAACCCTTTCAACATATGGCCAACGTCATCGCAGGTGTGATGTTGGGGCCCTGGTATGCGGTGATAATGGCCACATGCACGGCTATAATCAGGATCAGCTTGGGGGTGGGAACGGTCTTCGCTTTTCCGGGAGGGATATTCGGCGCCTTCCTGGCGGGATGGTTCTACCGCTGGGTAGCTTCCCTGCGCTCCTCTCCGATCGAGGTGGAGGACGCTGATCTTGAAACTGAAGCTGATCGCACGTCTTGGCGGAGTTTGTGGGCTCTTCCAGTTGCGGCATATGGCGCGGCAGTAGGCGAGGTGATCGGGACCGGCCTCATCGGCGCGAGCGTGAGCGCCCTCATAGTAGCCCCCTTTATCCTGGAGACGACTGTGGGCCTCGCCTTTTTCATCTTCAGCTTCTCCGCTAGCAGCATCGTTGGAGCTATCCTCGGGTTGCTCGGTCTGAGAGTACTGAGGCGGGCGGGGTACTGGAAGTAGACGCTTGTCCCGGTGGGCGAAATAGCGTATACACGCTGGGTGGGCAATTTCTTCATGGGAGCGGTGAAATGGGAGAGGAACTAGAAGGCAAGGTGGCGCTGGTGACCGGAGCTTCGCGTGGCATCGGGGCTGGCATCGCCCTGGCCCTGGCCGAAGAGGGGGCCGGCGTGGTGGTGAATTATCGCAGGAATGCCGACAAGGCCGATGCTGTGGTCAAGGCCATCACTGATAAGGGCGGTATGGCTGCTGCCTTCAGGGCGGATGTGGGGGATGTGGGGGATGTGGGGGATGTGAAGGACCTATGTGCCTTCGCGGAGCGGGAGTTCGGCGGCGTTGATGTTCTGGTCAACAACGCTGCCATTCACCAACACCTTCCAGCACACGAGCTGCCGGTGGAGGATTGGTCAAGGGTGATGGAGACCAACTTGACCGGGCCGTTTGTGCTCTCCAAGGAGTGCCTGCCCTACATGAAGGAGAAAGGTTGGGGGCGCATAATCAACATCTCCTCCATGGACGCTTTCACGGGGACCAAGGTGGAGTGCCACTACGGCGCCAGCAAAGCGGGGCTGATCGGATTCACCAGGGCCTTGGCCCTGGAAGTGGCGCCCTTGGCCATCACCGTCAACGCCATAGCCCCTGGTCCCATCGAGACCGATATGCTGAACGTTAACACGGAGGAGCGCCGGCGGAAGCTGCTGTCCATCGTTCCCGTTGGGCGGCTGGGGGTGCCCGAGGACATCGCTCACGCTGTGGTGTTCCTGGCCTCGCCCAAAGCATCCTTCGTCACCGGCCAGACGATTCACGTTAACGGGGGCGCGGCCCTCTACTGACCTTGGGCGGTCTCCCACCCCTCCCATATCAGCTGCCTCAGCTTGTAGAGATTCAAGGCCCAGCCCGCCCCTAGAGGGGTCTCGGTGAACAGGCGCGGGTCGTTGGGGTTCCAGAAGGCGTTGGTCAGCCGGTCTGGGGTGGGGAAGCGGAAGTCGTAGGGGACCATCCCCAATGCCCGGCCGTGACCGGTGCGCTCCTCCGGAGGCTTGGTGTACTCCTCCAGCACCGCGGCCATGACCATGGCCCAAGCGATAGCCTTAATCAGCAGTCTCAATCTCCTCATAGCTTACATCTCCTTTCAGAGGTCCGGCAAAGCTCCCTTTCGCCCGTTTCCATCCTAGCTTGGTGGAAGAGGTACTGCTGGGCATAGCCAGCAAAGGGGCCGAATTCAACCCTGGCGAAATCCGCCAGCTCGTTATATGAGCCCAGCCTGGGCGCGCGGGCTTTGAGAACCCTCTCCATCCATACGTCCACCGGGACGGCGCTCAGGTGATCGAGGCTGAAGAGGGCTACGCAGTCGGCGACCTTATGTCCGATGCCTCGCACCTCCCTGAGCTTTGCGGCGGCTTCCTGATAAGGCTTCTTCCGGAGTTCGTCCAAGTCCAGCCGGCCGTCCTCGACCCTCCGGGCTAGGTCCAGCACGTTGAGGGCACGGTAGCCCAGGCCCAGCGCCCGCAGCTCGCTCTCGGTGGCTCCGGCGAGGCGCTCCGGCCGGGGCGAGCCAAATTGCTCCCAGCCGATGGCGTCGCCGTAGCTCTGGCACAACGCATCCACCATGCGACGAATTCGGGGCACGTGGCAGAAGGTGGCGCACACGAAAGAGACGGCGCAGTCCCAGGGATCCTGGCGAATGAGACGCAGCCCCCGGTAGCGAGCGATGGCGGCAGCGAGCCGGGGATCCCGGGGAAAGGAACGGTATATGGCTTCCAAGTCGTCGTCCAGGCGGAAATAGCGTCGCAGCGACCCCTTCTCCGAGAGGTTGGATCTGCCCACCAGGGCATCGGCCTCCTGGCGAACCCAAACCGCTCGGTCTTGAATGACCCCCTGCCACCATCCATCCTCGCCGCTATGCCATCGGAACACCTGACCGCAGGTCAGAGTGCTCGCCAGGTCGAACGGTCCGGCGGTGGACGAGAGGGCGATCCGGACCTCCGCTAGCTCGTTCGGCAAGGTTTGTCTCAGCGTTTGGCGATCCCCCCATCCACGTCCAGCGTTACGCCGGTCACATAGCTGGCCTCGCGCGAGGCGAGGAAAAGGGCGGCGAAAGCGATATCCTCCGGCCGTCCCATGCGGCCCGCCGGCGTCGCCTTGAGCACCTTTTCCATGCGGGCCGGATCGGATACGCGCCCCATGTCGGTTTCGATCTGGCCGGGTGCGATAGCATTGACCGTGATGCCGTAGGGAGCCAGGTCCCGGGTCAGGGTCTTCCCGAAGGAGATCAATCCCCCTTTGGAGGTGGCGTAGTTGGGTGCGCCGGCTACGCCACCGGTGTGCGCGGCGACGGAGGACATGTTTATAATGCGACCGTAGCGTTGCTTTTTCATCACGGGGACCACCGCCTTGCAGCAGAGGAAAGGCCCCATCAGGTTGACGTCCACCACCGCCCGCCAGTCCTCCAGGCTCACATCTTCCAAAGGCCCTATCTGTCCGATGCCGGCGTTGTTCACCAGGATGTCCAGGCGGCCGAAGGCCTCTATGATTTTCTCCACCGTGGAGTTCACGGCCTTTGGGTCGGTGACCTCCATCGGGCATATCAGAGCCTCCCCTCCTGACCCTTTGATCTCCTCGGCGACTCGCTTCAGGCGCTCCTCATCCCGCGCGGCCAGCGCCACTCTGGCGCCCGCCTGGGCGAACACCAGAGCGATGGACCGCCCGAGGCCTCGACTGGCGCCGGTTACGAGGGCCGCTTGCCCCTCCAGGGAGAAGAATTTCCTCGGGTCCATGTGCAAACCTCCTTCAGACGATAAGCGTCGCTGTGTCGCCTGGCATTCTACCACGGAAGTGCTCAAGGGGCTCAACGGGACGGGGATGTGTTGGGGCTTGCCGGAGACCGCGCGTACGGGCGGGCCTGAGCCCCGTGGACATGCGGCTCGGAAGGTGTTACAATCTGGTCGAGGGATGCGATCCTGGGAGGAGAGGAGGCGGCTGTGGAAAGGATCAAAGATTGGTTCAGCGGCTGTCGTGAGCGGTTCAGGGAGGCGCCATCCCCGCTCCCGGAGCCGGTTCCCGAAAAGGAGGTTCCCTTGGGACCGCCGCTCACAGCGGTGGCTCCCGCTCCACCGTCACCTCGCCCTATTAAGGAGACTCTGGATCGGGTGAGACGAAGCTCCCCGGAGGAGCTGCGGGAGGATGCCCTCCAGGCGTACAGACAGGACCCTCTTCCCTTCCTGGCGGCGGCTTTCCTTCTGGGCTTCGGCCTGGGAAAACTCGCCCTTCGCCTGAGGGACCGAGAGGAGAAACCTGATGACAACCTATGAGGGGCCTCGGGGCCGGATTGTGGTCACTCCGCCTGCGGAGGTGAGACCCTTGAAGGAGGAGTTCGTGGATTGGGCGTCCGCTCGCCCCGCGCTCAGCCTGGGCATCGCTCTGGGCTTGGGCCTTCTGGCATCCTGGCTGGTGGCGGATAACCGCGGGGCGGGTAGGCGAGGGATACTGTTCCGGGGCGGTCGGTTCGCGGCTGCCGGCTTGGTGGGGCAAGCCACCAGCTTTGTGATCCGGTTTGTCAGGGAGTTAGTCTTCGGATAGCGACCTCGGTCACCGCCGGACCTCGCTCGGCTCAGGCATCGGGTCGTTGGATCAGCTCGACGGTGAAGTCGTCCGGGTCCCTCATGTAGACAATCCGGGTTCCAGCGTTCGGTCCTCCCCCGGGCACCTCCACCGGCTCCGATTGGAAGGTCACTCCTGCTGAGCCGAGTTCTTTGTACATCCCATCCAGGTCATCCACCTCGAAGGCCAGATGGGCGATTCCTGGATTAGCGGTGCTCATGTCCACTGGCTTTCCCTTGGGGTTGAGGTACTCGATCAGCTCGATCTTGTAGTTGCCGCTTTCCACATAGACGATGCGGAGGTGCACGTCGGGGATGCCGGTCACTGTGCTGGCATAGCCACCGCCGCGATCGAGTTCGGAGATCACCTTCATCCCCAGCAGATCGCGATAGAAGGCCAGCGAGCGGTCCATGTCGCTGACCGTGATGCTGGTGTGGTGTATCTGCTTGAGCATGTCCCCTCCCCTTTTCCCTGCGAGCGACTTGGGGGCATACTAGCGCTCTCTCGTTAACCTGTCAAAGGAGATCCGGTTGCCGCCGGGAAGATAACCGATTTATAATAGGTTATGCGATGTGTGATCGAGGGAGACAATTGAGCGGGAAGCTTGGGGCCATTCTCCGGTGGAGGATCTTGCTGATCCTCGGTATCCTGGCGGTCGTGCTGGGGGGGGCGGCATCCGCGCGTGCGCAAGGGTCTCGAGCCGACCTCTTGGAGGTCAAGGGACCCGTCACCCCCATGGTGGCCAGCTATATCCGGCGAGGGATCCGGGAGGCTGAGTCGGATGGCGCGGTTTGTCTGATCGTTCAACTGGACACTCCCGGTGGCTCGGTGGGGGTGATGGCTGAGATCGTCCAGGCTATTGCCAATGCCCGCGTCCCCGTGGTGGTCTATGTGGCGCCCTCGGGTGCCATGGCGGCTTCGGCGGGGACTTTCGTCGTTCTCAGCGGCCATGTGGCCGCCATGGCACCTGGCACCACCATTGGGGCGGCCCACCCGGTGGGCGCTCAGGGGGAAGATCTGTCCGAGACGATGAAAGAGAAGGAGGTCAACGCATTGGCTGCCCAGGTGCGAGCCCTGGCTCAGAGACGCGGCGAGAAAGCGCTGAATTGGGTTGAACGAGCCGTGCGGGAGAGCGTCTCTGCCACCGCGAACGAGGCGTTGGAGCTAGGGGTTATCGACGTGATCGCCGATGACACCGAGGATCTGCTGGCCAAGTTGGACGGCATGACGCTGTCCGTGGCGAACGCCGAGGTTACGCTTCATACTCGGGAGGCGTTCATTCGTCCGATCGCCATGACCCCGGTGGAGGGCTTCTTCCACGCCGTCTCCGACCCCACGATCGCCTACATCTTGCTGATAGTAGGGATTAATGCCTTGATCCTTGAGTTCTCCAGCCCCGGTGGCTTCATGGCGGGGGTGATCGGGGCCATCTGCCTCCTCCTGGGACTCTACGCCCTCGGGACTCTGTCGGTGAATTACACCGGGCTCCTCCTTATAGGGCTTGCCTTCGCCTTGTTCATCGCCGAGGCGCTGACGCCGACCACGGGGGCGCTGGCGGCTGCTGGGGTGGGCGCCCTGGTTCTGGGCTCCATGCTTCTCTTCGACAGCCCGTATTTGGCTGTGTCGCGGGGGGTCATCGCGGGTGTGGCTCTGGCCACGGGTGGGTTCTTCCTGTTCGCGGTGAGCGCCATAGTGCGAGCCCGGAGACGCTGCGTTGCCACGGGCTGGGAGGCGCTGGTGGGCCGAAAGGCTCGGGTGCGAAGAGCGCTGAACCCGGAGGGAACGATCTTTCTGGAGGGCGAACTCTGGAGTGCGGTAGCTGAGGACGGCCCCATCGCTCGAGGCGAAGAGGTGGAGGTTCTGGCTCTGGAGGGCTTCCGACTCCGCGTTCGGCGGGCGTGAGGGGCCTCGTGAGCTTAGAGATCTGCAGGGCGAAGGGTTTCGGGGAGTTGTCGGAAGAGTGGGATGAGGTACTCTTCCGAAGCGCGACCGATGTCCCGTTCCTCACCCATCGATTTCAATCGGTATGGTGGGAATCCTTCGGGCGAGGCAAAGAGCTCAACATTCTCGCCCTGCGCGATGGGGAGGGGAAGCTCCAGGGAATCGCGCCCTTCTACCGGGAGGATCGTCTCCTGCGGCTGGTAGGAGGAACCGAGTTGGCTGACTACTTGGATCTCATCGCGGCGCGCGACCGGGAGGAAGCCGCGTGGTGTCACCTGCTGGAGCACCTCTGCGGAAGCGATGGCTGGGATGTCCTGGACCTGCACTCCATCCCTCAGGCTTCTCCCACCAGAGAGATTCTTCCCCGCCTCGCCCCTTCTTTCGGGCTGTCGCTGGATGAGGTGGAGGAGGATGTTTGCCCTCTGGTGAGCCTGCCTGAGACCTGGGAGGAGTATCTGGAAGGGCTCTCCAAGAAGCGACGTCACGAGTTGCGCCGCAAGCTGCGCAGGGCCGAGGAGGCGGGAGGGATCACTTGGCGTATTGTGCGGGGAGGCGAAGCTCTGACTCGGGAGATGGAGACCTTTTTTGCCCTCCATCGCAGGAGTGACGAAGGCAAGGAGGCCTTCATGGACTCCTCCATGGAAATGTTCTTCCGTCGCATGGCGGAAGCGCTGTCGTCCGTGGGCTGGGTGGAGTTGGCCACAGCATGGGTGAATGAGCTGGAGGTTGCATCGTATCTGTGCTTCCTCTACGGGGATGCCATCCTGGTCTACAACTCGGGCTACGCGCCGGGTCGTTATGACTCGATCAGCCCTGGGATCGTACTCCTCGCGTACTATATGAGGGATGCTATTGAGCGCGGTCTGAGCCGGTTCGATTTCCTCCGGGGCGACGAGCGCTACAAGTACGACCTGGGCGGTGAAGACACCTTCGTCTATCATATCACCCTGAAGAGGCGGTGAATCATGCCCCGCATTGCCATGATCAGCGTCCACACCTGCCCGATGGCCACTCTGGGCGGCAAGTGCACGGGCGGCATGAACGTCTACGTGCGGGAGTTGAGCCGCGAGTTGGGTCGTCGGGGTATCGAGGTGGACGTTTTCACCCGTGCCCAGAACACCACTCCCCGAATCGGCAGCTTGGGCCCCGATGCCGTTAACGTTCGGGTCGTGCATATCCCGGCGGGCCCGCGGGCGCCCTACCCCAAGGATAAGACTTGGGATTACCTGCCCCGGTTCGTGGAGGAAGTCAAGGCCTTTGCGGCCGCCGATGGCGGCGGTTACGACCTGATCGACGCTCACTACTGGCTGTCTGGATGGGTGGCCAGGGAGCTGAAGGCGGCCTGGGAAGTTCCCTGGATCCAGCGATTCCACACCCTGGGGCACCTCAAGAACTCCGTTGCGAAGCCATCTGAGTGGGAGTCCAGCCGACGCATTCGGGTGGAGGCCGAGCTGATGGCCGATGCGGATATTCTGGTGGCCGCCAACCCCACCGAGAGAGAGGCCATGGTGGCTCTCTACGGCGCTCCAGAGGAGCGGATTCGCATCGTCCCCTGCGGCGTGGACTCCAATCTATTCCGGCCCATCCCGCGAGATGAGGCACTGGAAAGGGTTGCCATCCCCTGTGGCCATCGAATGATCCTTTATGTGGGCCGGATCGAGCCGCTTAAGGGCATCGATACCCTTCTGCGCGCCATGGCTCTGATGGCCCAGCGCGTCCCCGGCGCCGAGGAAGATCTCTGTCTCGCCATCATTGGGGGTGACCCGGAGGGGGAGGCCGATCCGTGGGACAGCGAGATGAGCCGGCTGCGCGAGATGGAAAAAGGGCTGGGCTTGGCGAACCTGATCACCTTCCTGGGAAGCCGCAACCAGGAAGATCTCCCTTATTACTATGCGGCGGCCGAGGTGTGTGTGGTTCCCTCCCGGTATGAGTCTTTCGGTATGGTGGCTCTGGAGGCCATGGCCTGTGGGACGCCGGTGATCGCCTCCCGCGTGGGGGGGTTGGCTCACACGGTGCAGGACGGGATCACCGGCTACCTCGTTCCCGAAGGCGACGCTCAGGCCTTGGCCGACAACTTGCAGTGTCTTCTGTCGGATGAGAAGATGCGCCGGAGCATGGGGCGGCACGGGGCCCGGGTGGCTAAGGAGTATAGTTGGCCTATGGTCGCTGACAGCGTCCGGGCTCTATACGGAGAGTTACGCATCGGCCAAGCAGCGCCGAGCGGGGGATAGGAAGAGGCCCGGACGCTCGCTCTCCGCTTCCTCCGATTGGCCGTTTGCCCCTAAGGGGATCAGTCCAAGCAGGGCCTGTTGTTGTCCATCTCGATCAGCTTGTCCCGCCGATGTTGGGCCTCGATGCGGCGGACGGTGCCCGACTTGGAACGCATCATGATCGAGCTGGTCCTGGCGCCCTCGCTGGTGTAGGTCACGCCCGTGAGAAGCTCTCCGTCGGTGGTCCCGGTGGCGGCGAAGAAGACGTTGTCCCCCGAGACCAGGTCAGCGGTGCTGTACACTCGATCCAGATCCATACCCTGCTTTTTCGCTGTCCTGCGCTCTTCATCGTCGCGAGGCCATAGCTTGGCCTGAATCTCACCCCTCAGGCACTTGAGGGCGCATGCGGTGACGACGGCTTCCGGCGACCCTCCTATGCCCATCAGGATATCGATCCCCGTCTCCTCCAGAGCGGGCATCAGGCCGCCGGAGATGTCACCATCGCCGATGAGCTTGATGCGAGACCCTATTTTGCGAACCTCGTCGATGAGCTTCTCGTGCCGGGGTCGATCCAGGATCACCACCGTCAAGTCGTTCAGCTCCTTGTCCAGGGCGCGTGCCACGTTGGTCAGGTTCTCGATGACGGGAGCGTCGATGTCGATGGCGCCTCTCGCCCTGGGCCCCACCGCGATCTTGTTCATATAGACCAAGTTCCCAGGGGAGAACATGGTGCCCCGCTCGGACAGAGCCACCACCGCCAGGGAGTTGGGCTGTCCTTTCGCCAAGAGTCGGGTTCCATCGATCGGATCCACGGCGATATCCACTTTGGGGCCGTTTCCCGTGCCCAGCCTCTCCCCGTTGTACAGCATGGGCGCTTCGTCCTTTTCCCCTTCACCGATGACCACAATGCCATCCATCTCCAAGCTGTTCAACATCAGGCGCATAGCATCCACCGCCGCCTGATCGCATCCGTTCTTGTCGCCTCGACCCATCCATCGGGCGGCAGCCAAGGCTGCAGCCTCGGTGACCCGGGCCAGATCCATCCCAAAGTTTCGATCCGGTTTGTCGCTCATGAATCCCTCCTCCGTTGCAGGAATAACTTCTTTGTCGACTAGGATTATACAGAGCGTCCGAGCGAGGGCAAGAGCGTCGTTGGGCGGAGAAGACGGTTCATAGCGAGCGATACGGGAGGGCCACCGCGCCTATGCGTCCCTGACATGAAAGAGGGGTGCAAGGCTGCGTTCGGCGGAGGAAAGGACGCTCGAAGGCGAAGTGGCGGCCTCCACGAGCTGTCCATGACGCTCGGCACATCACGCGCCAGGGTCATTTCACCTCTACCTCAAAGCCTTGTGGGACCACCTGGACCCAGGTGTTGCCCTCCTTCAGGAAGAGGGGGTTGTCATGCTGATCGACGAACCGGATGATTTGATCTCTTTCCTCCCTCACCCAGAACCCGGGAAAGGCTAGGCCGTCGCGATAGAGAACGATGTCTCCCCTCCCCATCAGGTTGATCCGGAGGGAGAGCGCACCGTTGGCATCCTCCACGATGTCGCTCTCTGTGATCTCGGCAAATAGGACTATCACGTTCTTGACCGAAATCTGTTGGCCGGTCTCCTTGTCCACGTGAGCCTCGCTAGCTATGGAGCGCAAGTAACCCTGCAGCTCCTGATCGTAGGAGTAGTCCACCGCGCACCACTTGGAGTAGTCTATGAGGATATGGGTGGCTTTCCCCTGAGAGGGTGGGGGGTCCTTAGAGAAGACAAGCCCTAGCAGATCCACCTTGTCGGTCCAGCCTCTGCTTTTGGCAGTCTCCCAGAAGATCACGGTGTCGGCATAGGTGTTATGTGGCGCCTTGCGGTCTTCGGACCGCCGAAACCCGGGAGCGCCTAGGTACTCATCCATGTCGCGAGTGTCGGACGCCGCGATCATTTCCATGATGGGAGTGCTGGCTCCTACGTGGCCCAGCATAGCCTTGTAGGCCGGCGCCAATTCCAGATCTATCAGCCGAGAGCTTCGCACGGGGCCCACCGTATCGCAGTCGTGGCATAAATAAATAGCGGTGAACCGGGTGATTCCTCCCTCCGCCATATGTTCGAAGACGATGTCGGCCTTGTCTAGTCCCGACTGAGGACGAGCCGCCGGGGAATTCTCCACCTTGATGGCGATGGGCGGTCGGTTGGCGTGTTCCGGGGAGATGGGCTTCTCGCCGGTCAGGGGACACATGGTGTAAGTCAAATCCGGGGTGGGCATCACTGTGGGCTCGCTGGTGGGAGTGGGCTCGCTGGTGGGAGTGAAGGTGCTGGAAGCTTTGGGCGTTGCCGTGGGAGAGGGGCTAGGGGTTTCATCGCGCGCGCAGCTTGCAAGGCAAAGGGCACCTGCGGCCAGAAGCACCACGAATCGGAATAGGCCTCTCTTCTGCGACGTGATCCGGGTTTCTCTCATAAGCTGCTGACCTCCGCTGGCCGAGAGTTAGCGGCATTATAGCATAGCTATTCAGGGGCGATCAATCGGAGCACATATGCAGCGCTCACTCGTGGGGGGCCTTTGCCGGCGTTTGCAGTCGTCGTGGCGCCAAGGCCCAGTCCCGTGTGTTGTTGGCGGGGCCAGTCCTGTGTGTCGTTGACGGGGCTTTCGTGATATAATGCGCCCGGCGGCGACATCACAGTGCAGGGAGACATCATCCCTTGAGCACCTTAGTTCAATACCACCCTGGGGCCACATTCCTTCACCGTCTGGATCCCAGGGTGAAGATCACCCTCTTGATCGGCTTCACTTTGGTCGTATTCGCCATACAAGATTTGCCCTTGGCCGTCGTCCTTCTGGCAGCGGTGGGGACGGTGTGGTGGATATCCGGGCTGCCGCTTTCCATGTGGGGCGGATATCTCCGACTCATGCTGGGCATGATGGCCTTCATCTTCGTCATCCAGGCCTTTCTATATCCCGGCGAGACCGTCCTGGCGGGCCCCTTGGTTTCCCAAGATATTCCCCTGGTTGGGGGGTGGGGGGTCATCACTCTGGAAGGGATAGGCTTCGCCCTCCTCCTCTCCGTGCGCCTTTTGACCATGGTTGCATTGTTGCCCATAGTGATCATGACCACGCCCATCCATCGGCTGGTCCTGGGGTTGGTGCGTTTGGGCTTGCCTTATACCGTGGCGTATACTGCTACCACCACGTTGAACCTCATCCCCGTTCTTCAGGAGGAGGCCCGAAACGTGGTGGACGCGCAGAAGCTGCGAGCTCTTCAGGCATTCGAGACCGGAAGCCTGTGGGAGAAGTTGAGGGCCTATCCGCCACTTGTCATCCCCCTGGTTATCGGAGCTATGCGGCGGGCCCAACTCATGTCCATTGCTATGGATAGCAGAGGCTTCGGCGCCTACCCCGAGCGGACGTACGTCTACTCCATAGCGATGAGCGGGGGGGATTGGTTGGCCCTGATTCTGGGGC
>SDBT01016101.1_pt1 | contig 11855 bp, 8 predicted proteins | sample 2277101 | NCBI WGS metagenome assembly SDBT01 (sample SAMN10404973, study PRJNA504765) | marine sediment metagenome | isolation source: marine sediment core GS10_PC15, 103 cmbsf | place: Arctic Ocean: Southern Knipovich Ridge | collected 2010
CGGAGGTTTCGATCGACGAGGGATACGAATCGGCTCGACTGGCCGGGCTTGCCATGTTGAGCGACCTCCGACGGGAGCTTGGTTCGCTGGATCGGATTACTGCCTGGCTACGGGTGTTTGGGATGGTCAACGTGGCTCCGGGTTTTGTGCGCATTCCGCCGGTGATCAATGGTTTCTCGGACCTGATCGTCGAGGTGTTTGGAGAGGAACGTGGCGTGCATTGTCGATCGGCCGTGGGTCTGGCAGAGTTGCCGTTCGGCGCGCCGGTCGAGATCGAGGCGGAGGTGGAGATATCTGAGTGACGTGAAAGAGCGGGACGTTCGTTACTCGATGCGTGTGGCCTTATGTCGCACGCCGTTCTGAAACAACTCGAGCGACGTACACCGGCCGTTGTCGTCAACCTCGAAGGTCAGCGATGCCTTGACGACTTTGTAGAACCACTCAGTTTCTGAACGCGCGAAGACTTGAAGCGTTGGCTGTCCTGTCAGCGAAACCATCAGCTTGTCGTCGTTCGTGGTGACCGTGAAAACGAACCCTGGGGCGAGTTCGTATTTGCCGACATACCGCTCGATAACGTCCGCCGAGACTTCGATCGTGCTTTCAAACGTGCGCGGTTCAACCGTTTCGCCCCCAATCATCTGCATGATGGTTCGTGCTAGTAGGTCGACCTCACCGGTGCTGGTGTTGGTTAGCAGGACGACGCTCAGGTCGAGGTCGCGGTTGATGAGCAACATGGCGTGGTATCCGCCCGTTTGGCCGTTGTGCCAACGCGTGCTTCCGTCGCGTGCCACGTGCCAACCGAGACCCACGGCAAACTCGCCCTCGGCGAGTGGTTTTTGATGTATCTTCCAAGCCAACTCGATCGCCTCGCCAAGCTTGCCCTCTGGCGGTGTCAGATTCGCCTGGGCGAAACGCAGCATGTCGTTGGCCGTGCTGCGGATAGCGCCGGCGCCGGCGAACGTTGGAAGATCCCAACTACTCGCTCGCTGGCCGTCGCCGATGTGAGGCGGAGCCAGGCGGGACTGTTGCTCGGGGCTGAGCGTGATCGTGGTATTAGTCATGTCCAACGGCGTGGCGATCCGGTCGCGGAGCAACTCTTCATATGTACCGCTCGCTTGCCGTGAGAGCAGTTGCCCGAGAAGGCCTTGACCGAGATTGGAGTACTCGCTTTTTTCTCCCGGAGCCCTGGTGAGTTGGTAGCTGTCGAGAAATGCATAGAGGTCTTCGTCCGTGTAGTCGGCGTATGGGTTGTGGGGATCGGTAGCATCCAGATTATCGGGAAGCCGTGGCAGGCCGGACACGTGTGTGGAAAGATCTTGCAACGTGATAGCCCGGGGTCCGTTGGCAGGCATTGTCACGCCCGAAGGCAGGAGATCGCCGGCGGCTTGATCGAGCTTGACGCGTCCTTGCGTGACCGCGTCGGCCAGCAGCAGGCCTGTGAAGACCTTGGAGACCGAGCCGATTTCGTAAACGGTTTCGCCGTCGGGCACTCGGGCATCTTCGTCGCTCATGCGGCCGTAGCCGAACGTCTCTGCCTGGCCGTATTGCAACACGCCGATCGTCATTCCGACGACCATTTTGTTGTCGAGATAGGGCTGCACGAGCCGGTCGACGCGCTGCTGGAGGGACTCTTGAGCGAGAAGGATCGGACACAGCTGATTTGCCGACGAGAAGGTCAGCCAAATTGCCACGACAAGAAAAGGGATTCTTCGGCTGGTCATGAGATTAACTCCTTCAAACAAAGTGTGTCTAACACCTATTCGGCGGCAACTCGTCGACCTTGGGTTCAAACTACCCGAAGTCTTCCGTCTGGCGGCGGGGTCAAACATTTCGGGCGTCTGGATTTTCTTCAATAGCCTATTGACGAGAGTGTACCAGATGAATACTATTATATCAACAGTATTGTAGAAAACTTAGTATTCTGGCCTGTGGGAGGAGAACGATGAATTCTTCTGACTTGGACCGACTTCAGAATGATCTGAGTACGATTCGCGCCGTCACGGGCGGGGACCTGCCATTTGACGGATGGGACGTTCGCAGCACATTCGTTACTGGCTGCTGTATGCTATTGCCTGCCGCCTTCGGTGCCGCTGGCGTGCAATCACGATGGCTGCTGCTGGGATCCGCGGTGCCTTTCGTGGCTTCTGTTATCATGACGTTGGTCTACAACTATCGGGCAACGCATCCAGGCAACGTGTGTCCACACGAAAAGCGCAAAGAATACCGAATCGGCAATCTAGTCACGTTTGTCTGGATATTGTTACTCGGTGGATTTTGGTTTTGGGCAAAAAGATCCGGCGCGCCACCGGACATGGCCAACGGTAGCGTCTTGTTTATCCTAGGTCTCCAACTGTTTGTAGACGGATTGTATAACTCGGGTCGACGGGCCTGGATTGCGCCAGGTATCGCCGCAATCATTGGCGGGCTGATCTGGCCGTACTGCGAGTACTTTCTGTTCTGGACTCTGCTGTGGAGTTTTACCGGTGTCTCTGTAATTATTTCCGCAGTGGTTATGCAAAAACAACTAATTGTGAGGGAGCGGCTCGGTGACCCTTCCTATTGATTTCAACGGTTTGGACACTGCCGTGCACGGTCCCGTCCGGCTCGGCGTTCTGACCGCCCTTACGCTCGACGGCGCGCTCGACTTTACTACACTCAAGAAGCGATTGGCGGTCAGCGACGGTGTGATCGCTCCGCAACTGCGCAAACTGGAAGAGATTGGTTACCTGCACTGTCGTAAGAGATTTGTCGGCAGAAGACCTAAGTCGACCTATCGCGTTACCGCAGCGGGCCGCAAGGCATTGACCGTCTACCTCAATAAAATGCAGTCGGTGATCGACGCGTTGAAATGATGACTTTACACTAGCGGTGCGTGGAGCCTATTATCGAGTGCATGACTCCGCGGGCTGCTTATATTCATGTGCCGTTCTGTCGACATCACTGTGGGTATTGTAACTTTACGGTGGTGGCTGGGCGGGATGATCTGATCGGTGCGTATCTCGATGCGATCGAACGGGAACTGAGTGCACTGGGAAAGCCGCGCGAGGTCGACACGCTTTATGTCGGCGGAGGCACGCCGACACACTGTTAATTGCCTATTCGCCCCACGTCCCTCGATCTTGGTGGTATTTGGCGGGTGCGTTTGGCACCAACCGCTCTTGGAACTCCACAGCGTCAGGCGGGAGATCCCGTTTGGATCGGTTTGGTGGGATAATTATTCAGGAAAAAGCCGCCCTGACCCATTGGCGCAGAGTACTCTACAGTATAGAGTACTGACATGGACATCACACCAGTGGACGCTCGCGAGGCGCTTTCAGCGGCGGATGATGCCGTTCTGTCGGTAAAAAGGGCGGTGGATCGGCAGGCGTCTCGCATCGTTTTGGTGTGGGGCGTGGTCTATGTTCTGGCGCCGTTGTCGATGCACATCTGGCCGCTGTGGGGTTTCATTCCACATCAGCTTCTGCTGATCGGGGCCATCGGAGTCACGATCTACGATACGATGCGAAACTCGGTAGTCTCCGGCCCGACCAGTTCGCGAATTGGCGGCCTGTGGTGGCTGACCTTTGGTTTTGGATGGATTTGGTTCTTGATTCTCGATCCGGCGACTTTCGAGGATGGGGCCTACGATGGCTTGGCGATAGCGCGGCAAATGTGGGCCTATGGCGTCAGTCTGGCGATGTTCGTCTACGTGGTGATGGGCTTGTGGATCGGCCGGCTGTACGTGGTAACCGGTTTGGCAGTCACGCTCTTCACAGTGGTTGGGCTCGTTTGGCTCGAAGATTGGTACTGGTTGTGGTGCGCCATCACGGGAGGTGGGACATTGCTAGCGGCAGGATTGTGGCTGCGAAGACAGGGACGCACATGAGCAGCGGGTTCGACCCGGTCATCCATCAGACAACCCGACTGCGGCTGATGGCAGTCTTATGTCAACTCGATGAAGGCGACTGGGTCGACTTCGCGGCGTTGAAGAAAGATCTGGCATTGACCGACGGCAATCTCGGTGCGCAGATCACGAAACTTGAAGAGTCAAGATACTTGAAAACGAAAAAGGGGTTTGTAGGCCGGCGTCCCAAGACCCGAGTGCAAGCAACGCGACGAGGAAAATCGGCGTTCGCTGCTCACTGCGAGGTGTTGCGGGAAATTATCGATGATAGGCCCTAACCAATAGGAGATTGACAGAATGAAAATGAATATGAACCACATTTTGTCTACTACATTTGCCGCTATTGTGATCGTCGCTGTCTACTGCTGCGAGGCAAGCTGCGCGGAACCGCTGGAGATCACGGTTGCACAGGAAGGATTTGCTGCTACGTACTTCAGTGCGGCTGAGGAAACGAAACCTGTTGGGGTCGTCGTGCTGGGCGGCTCGGAAGGAGGTAAATCGGTTCGTCTGGCCCCCGGATTCACTGCGATAGGTTATCCGGTGCTGTCACTTGCTTACTTCAAAGAGCCCGGAACACCAGACTATCTTGACGAGATCCCGCTGGACTACTTCGACAAACCAATCGCATGGTTCGCCGACCGACCGGGCATGCAAGGTAAGAAGATCGTCCTTGTTGGCGGCTCGAAAGGGGCAGAATTGGCTTTGCTGTTGGCATCGCGAACGCGGGAGATTGCTGGAGTGATTGCTATTTCGCCCAGTTCCGTCGTTTTCCAAGGCCTCCCCCAGATCTTCTGGCCCCCGCGGTCGAGCTGGACTTACCAGGGCAAGCCACTACCGTTTGTCCCCCACGATGCAAGCCAAGGAGTCGATCCCAACAATTTGCTTCCTCTGCACGAGCTGTCACTTTCACATACCGAGAAAGTAGAAAAGGCGCTGATACCGGTCGAGAAGATCAACGGCCCGATTCTATTGCTCAGTGGCATAGACGACGGCATGTGGCCTGCTGCTGACATGGCCGAGGCAATTGTTGATCGTCTCAAGCAGCGCCAGTTCCCTCATGCGTTTGAGCACGTCAAATATGAGAATGCCGGTCACACGCTCAATGAGTTCTTCATGATCGGCGGGACAAGTGAGGGGAACAAGAAAGCCCGCGTCGATTCTTGGCAGCAGATACTCGCTTTCCTTTCAGACAATTTTTGAGACGCGCGGCTGAGATAGGGGCGATTTCGAACCGGCGACGCCATGGCCGGCTTTGCAGCGGATGAGAAGGTGGCCTATCATCAAGGCCATGACTCCGCGGGCTGCTTATATTCATGTGCCGTTCTGTCGACATCACTGTGGGTATTGTAACTTTACGGTGGTGGCTGGGCGGGATGATCTGGTCGGAGCGTATCTCGATGCGATCGAGCGGGAACTCAGCTCGCTGGGCAAGCCGCGCGAGGTCGACACGCTTTATGTCGGCGGAGGCACGCCGACACATCTCGCACCCGACGTGCTCTCTCGGTTGCTCGACACGGTGCTCCACTGGCCTCCGCTCTCTAGCGATGGCGAGATGACCGTCGAGGCGAACCCGGCCGACCTCTCCAAAGAAACGACGGCCGTGTTGGCCGAGCACGGTGCGACGCGGGTCAGCCTTGGTGCCCAGTCGTTTAACGGGGAGAAACTCAAAGCGCTGGAGCGCGATCACCAGGCCGAGGACGTCGGCCGGGCGTGCGGGCTAGTGCGCTCGGCTGGGATGGCGGTGGCGCTCGACTTGATCTTTGCCGCACCAGGCGAGTCGCTCGACACGTGGTTGGCCGATCTGGCGGCGGCGCTGGCGATTGCTCCTGAGCATGTTTCGACTTATGGGCTTACGTTTGAGCGGGGAACCGCTTTTTGGGGTCGGTTGCAGAAGGGGCAGCTCGCTCAGGCTGATGAAGAACTCGAGCGATCGATGTACGTACTGGCAATCGAAACACTCACGGCCGGTGGTTTCGAGCATTATGAGATATCGAACTTCGCGCGGCCGGGCCGTCGGAGCCGGCACAACGAGGTTTACTGGTCGGGCGAGCCCTACTTCGCGGCCGGGCCGGGGGCGGCGCGCTATGTTGACGGCACGCGCTCAATAAACCACCGCAGCACGAGCACCTACTTGAAGCGTGTGCTGGCCGGCGAGTCGCCGGTCGCTGAGAGTGAGACGCTTGCGGCGGAGGACGTGGCTCGCGAGGCGCTGGTGTTTGGGCTGCGGCGTTTGGAGGGAGTGGATCGCGTCGACTTCGCTGAGCGAACCGGCTTGGAAATCGACGTCTTGGTCGGTGAAGAACTGCGCCGCTACGTCGAACTGGGCTCGCTGATAGACAAGGGCGGCCGCGTGCGACTGAGCCGCGAGGGTCTGCTGGTGAGCGACTCGATCTGGTCCGACTTTTTAAGGGTCTAGTATCGCGATCAGCCAGTCGAACTAATTACGCACCGTCGGGTTCGGCCAGCGCTTTGAGATCATCGGTCTTTTCGCGGAGGATTTCGACTTGTCGGTCGAGAGCCTCGCGATTGATGCGGATGCGATCGAGGATTTTTCCGCTGGCCGACTGGATGGTTTCGGCCGATTTGCGAACTTCGTCGAGGCCATCGCTACGGCGTTTGATTTCGAGAATTGCCTCGTTGATCGCTTCAAAGTCGGCTGTCTGATTTTCCGTGCGCCGGGTGCGGCGAATTGTGAGTGCCCGAGCCGTCATCAGCCCGGCCTTGAGATAGACGTCGGTCGTGGCATCTTCGGCATCCCAGACGACGACCACGTCGTCGCCATAGCGGCCAAACGGTTCGAGACCGGCCGGGGCGGACTTTTTCGAGAAGACGAACAATCCCATCTGGGCATCGCGATTTTCGCGTGCCTTGTTCATTTCCTCGCACGCCTTGTGCAGGGAGTAGCTGGCGTCTTCTTTGGCCTCGACGACAATTTTCACTCCAGGCGCCGGGCTGTCAGGGCCAAGAGAGACGACACAATCGCCGACCTTGCAGTTGCGGATCGACCCGACCTGTTGGCCTGTCGCTTCGGCTATGTCGCCGGAGGGCTGCGTAGCGCGGATGACATATTCGCAGACCGCCTCTTCAAACTCGATCCCGTGGCGGGTCGAGCGCTGAGCTTCCTCTCGCTTGGCGACGATTTTGCCGAGCGCCACCTTGACCTCTTCCTGAAACTCGGCGTTCGTTTCGACGTGGGCCGTAAGAATCGTGATCAACTCTTTCTTAAGCCGGGCAAGCGCGGATTGATCGTTGTCTAAAGAAAATTGATCTGTGATGGTTTTCTGCGCGCGGTCGACGTTTTTGACGAGGCGGCTCAGCGCCGAATTCTCTTCATCGAGAGAGAACTCCTTAACGACGTCATCGATCTTGTTTTGGAGGTCTTCGCTCAACTGGCCGTGGTTTCTGTTCAATTCGCCGACTAGGCGGGTCAGTGCTCCGTCGGGTTCGTCGAGCGAAAATTGCTTCAATATCTGGTTCCTCTGCTGCGTCAGCTGGCCATCAACCGTCGTACGTAGCGAGGCCAAGAGGCCCTCCGCTTCACCGGGACTGAGCATTTTCATCAGTGGGCTGTGCTCACCGACGTGGGTAAGTAGCGTCTTGACGAGCTGCGAGTCTTCGCTGCCGAGCTGCCGGCTCATGAGCTGTTCGAGATCGCCGTCTTTGCAGATCAGACGCTCGACTCGCTCCTGGAAGCGGCCGCTCTTGGGATCGAAGTATTCCTTGAGCGAGTCGGTCAGCCGTCCGTTCAGTTGTTCGGAATGCTGCCCTAGCTCAGACCGCAAGCCATCGAGTATCTGGGCGCTTTCACGCTGGATGAGGTCGGCGTCCAGGCGCGAGCCAACGTGTCGCAGCGCGAGCACGCCGATCCTCAGCGCGTCGAGTGCATACCGATCCCGCTCGGCGCCTTCGGGTTGCTCGAAAAGCGCGGCGATCGTGTCGCGATCTTCGACGGTGAGCTCCAGAATCAAGTTAAACGGCAGATCGTCAGTATGAACGGGCGGTGCGTCGGTTTGACGTGTGGCGCCGGCTTGTGCGATTTCAGCCATGATTCACTCTCACCTCCTTGAACGATCGAACACAAGACAAGTCGCCCCTCAATATGGCAGCCGTGCGGGCACGGATCAAGTCGCCGAACGAAGTGCTAGCAGGCTAGTGATTCTTGCCACTTCATGCGCGCGGCTATCGCAATTGGGCCTGCACATCGTCAAAAGCAACGTCGACCTGGGAGATTCTTCCGTCAATTTCATCTTCTTCTTCGGCTGTCTCGCGCAGTGTCGCCTGGCACATGTCCACCTCGGCCTCGAGGGCCTCCAGCCAGGCCGGCACGTCGAGACCCGCGCCACTCAGTTCGCCCGAGAGTGCCTCGATTTCTTCTTCGAGCAGCGAGAAGGCCGTTTTCTCATCGTCTCCGCCGACGGCTTCCATGGCCGGACGGATCAAGCCGCTCACGCGATCGATGGCCAGGGGTCGAACGAACCGCTGGCCGATGCACTCGGCGACGGTGGCCAGCCGCATCCCGTAGGTGCGCGACAATTCGGCCAGGCGCGAAGTGTAACGATCGGCGGCTTCTTGGCTCTCATCGGCCAGGCAGCGCCGCCAGATCTCGGCCGCCTGATTTCGGTTGTGGCGAATCAGGACATCATGGGCCATGACAACCGGTCGGAGGTTCCAAGAGACGCGATCGTACTGCGCCTTGAGCCGGAGAAAATCGAGAAACATGTAAAGCGCGTCGCCGCGGTCGGACTGCGTCGTGGTGCTGTTGTAATCGTGGTACTCGCCATAGTTTTCTGTAACGGCCTCGAGCACGACGGTTAGATGCTTGACCGCGTCGGCGCGCGGCAAGCGACCTTCGAGGTCCTCGAGCAGTTGCTCGACTGCCGGGATGTCTGGGCCGCCGTCGAGACTTCGCAACCAAACGCCCACTCCCTGATATAAGATGGCCCGAAGGTTGCCGGGGTGGAGAAAATGCTGCGTGAACAATTCTTCCCCATAGCGCCCGATAAATTCGACGAGCTTTTTCCATTCGTCGGGATCGGCAACTTTTTCGAGGGCTGACAGCCGCATCGTGGCACTGCGGCGAAGCCAGTGCTCGGACTGGGTTTGGGTGAGTTGTTTCAAGCACTCGACGAGGAGGTTGTCAGCGGCGCGTAGGTCGCCGCTGAGTTTACCGTCAAGATTGTCGGCCAGGTCCCAAGTGTCGGCCGAGGCGACGATCGCGCGGACGAGGGCCTTATATCCGTGTTCAAACAGTCGGTCGAACTCGGTGACCGCGCCGGGACCGACGGGATGCTCGGCTTCCATTTCTTGGGCCGTCTCGAGCAGTTGGCACGTCTCTCTCAGGCAACCCAGCCGAGGCAGCCAGCCGACCAGGTTGTGGATGGTCTGCAGCGTAGCGCGGGCGCGGACGATGCGCGAGGGATTGCCACCTCGAGCCAGTGGTACGTAGAGCAGCTCTCTCTTTTGAATCGCCTCGACAAAGTCTTGCCAAGCACCGCGCACGGCGGGCACGTCTTCGGCCAGGATCGCTCGGAACAAGGCCACAGTGGCTGGCTCGCATGCCTCGGCCGAAGGCTGTCCCCGGTGGGCGGCAGACAGGAGCTCGACGGCGTCGGACGTCTCGATGCAAGTCGTAATGACGCTCTCCAAAAGCGCGTCTTTGATCATGCGGTGACGATCGTATTGGACCATCGATTCGTGGTCGCACGACGGACGTGGAATTCGATAGCGTTGGACATCTCGCAACAAGTCCACAAGCTTGGCGTGATTTGCAGCGGCCTCGCGACGCCAAACGTCGAAGACAGCCTGCTCATCTTGGGAGGTCGTGGGCCGAGCGCCCCAGGTCATGACGGCCCGTCGCCAGAGACGAGCGACCGTGGCCAGGAAGGCGAGCCGCTCAGAGAGCCGCCGGGCCTCGGCATCTAATTCGAAATCGGTCGCCCCGCCGCCCCGCTCGAGCAGAAAGCCGTCGACGCCGTCGTCGGTGCTGTCCTGATAGGTCACCTCCTCGTAAGCGGCGTTAAAGAGGTGGTCGTCGTCGTCCGCTTCACCGCCCTCCAGATCGTCTTCACTCGCGAGCAGGTCTGCCTGGTCGTCGGCCGCATCGCCGACCGGCGCCGGCGCTCCCTCGAGGGCCAACTCGGGAACTTGCCAAAACTCTTGGGCATTGGCCTCGAGCAGTTCGAAAAACTTACGCACCATCGGCCAGGGGTGCTCGGCGTCGTCGGTTTTTTGCTCCGAGCACTCAACACCACGCATCCAGCGAAGAAGCATGTCGTCGAGCGAACCATCGCCATCGGAGAGTGGCGTCCGCTCCGCTTGGCTGAGCCACTGCATCAACAGCGCGCGGGAGGCGACATAATCCTGCTTCTCCAGCAGGGCCTCGATCACAATTTGAAAGGCCTTGGGCGAGTCGAACTGCTCGACAAACATCCGCCAAAAGCCGATGTCGCCAGCGGCGGCGCCCGCCTTGTGCCACGCATTGAGCGCGCCGGCCACCAGGTTGGTCGACACTTCGAGCTGCTTACCCACCAGCGGCTTGACGCCGCTGACCGTTGCCGAAGCGAAGCGGTCCCACCACTGGGCCAGTCGGGCGAACGTGTCAGCGAACGACCGCTCAAGCTTCTCGTTGTCGACCGCCGCAGCCTCGCTCCAAGCCCGCGCACAGAGCCCAAAGATTTGCTCGACCAGATCGATCAGTTCGTCAGTGCGATGATCGTGAACACTGTTTTCCAAGGCGGGAAACAGGCTGAAGTTGGCGCCAAAGCCGATGATGTTCCACGGATCGACGATCGCTCCGCACTCGATGGCGCGCAAAAGGAGATCTTCGATCTCGCGCAGATACTCCACCACCTCGTCTAGTTCCGCCGCATCGATCGCATGATGCCCTGCGGTCAAGTGGCAATGGATCTGGCTGAGCATTCGCGCCGCCGTGACCGCCACGAGCCGTGCCTGACGATCGGCCTCTTCGGGATAGCCCATCCTGGCGAAGAGTTGGGCAAGGTGCACGTGCTCAAGCTGCAGGGCGCGGCAGTGAGAAATCTGTTGGTTGAGATGTTGTCGTGCACAGCCGAGCGGTTGTTTGAGTTGTTCGGTCTCCTGCATCAGGCGGACGCCGTGCGAGCCGCCGACCCTTGTGGAGAACTGCTCGTAGAATTCGTCACGGACCTCCGCGATGTGTGGCAACAGGGTGGCAAGCGTTGTGTCTGAACCGTGCGAGTCAGGGCCGCTTCCACTGGTCGCCGAGGCCATCAAGATAGTACCGGCCAATACGGCCGACGCCTCGATGAGCAGTTCGTCGACCGACAGGTCACCCGGCGTGGCAGGGCGCGCCAGCAGCGCGTCGAGCGTGACCTGTTGCACGACAAAGCGGCGATAACGACCCTGCGAGTCAATCTGGTGAGGGTCCCATGTGCCAAAGTGATAGTTAGGCCGTTTACTCACCGGATGGTCAAAATCGTAGGCTCGCGGATCGAGCGCCAGTTCGTCGAGCAGATCGGGATCGAACCAAGCCTGGGCAAGCAGTTGTGGATCGGTGGCGCGCAGAATCTCGAGCGCACCGGCGATGAGCGCCTCGTATCGTCCGCAAGCGACGCCGGCGCCGGCGACGTAGAGCGGGATCGGCCGCACCCATTCGTTCGCGTAAGGTTCCGACTTGCGGTCTGATTCCAATACGGCGACGGGTCGGTAGCCGACGAAGTCGTTCAATGCTGCCAAGGCCGAGTCGATTGGCCTCGCGTCCGTGGCCGACGATGGGCCTTGGGCAAGAAGTGCCTCGAAGGCACGACCGAGAAAAAACGGGCGCCAAAGATCGGCGTCGTCCTGGTGCTCGAGTAGGTCGCGATGGAAATGGCGATAGGCAGGCAGTAGCGAGTCGAACAACCGCGTGAGCACCGATTGTGCCTGGTTCGCGTCAGCAAACGCACCCTCTCGTACGCGGAGCTGGTTAAGCGAGGTGGTGAGCCAACTCTCGAGC
>SDBT01016102.1_pt1 | contig 11855 bp, 9 predicted proteins | sample 2277101 | NCBI WGS metagenome assembly SDBT01 (sample SAMN10404973, study PRJNA504765) | marine sediment metagenome | isolation source: marine sediment core GS10_PC15, 103 cmbsf | place: Arctic Ocean: Southern Knipovich Ridge | collected 2010
GCGTCCTTCCATTCCGTTTGCTGGATCTCCTCCTCGAGCTTCTTCAGTATACGCTGCATTTCAGCCGCTTCTCTGCCCTGAGGCGCTGGCTCCATAGTGACCCGCTCCCTTGCGCCTGAACGGCCCTCCTTCCACTTGGCCCAGATTTCGATGTTAACGGCGGGAACCTCCCCCCCGTTCACCACCTCTACTACTATCCACTCCTTCTTGATGAATTGGTAACCGGCGACATTGTATATCCAAACCTGCCTAAGAGGATCCACCACGAAAGGCCGGTGCGGGCCCGGAGCGTCGCCTCAGTCAGTTCTTCCTGGGCGTCCGCGCTCCTCTGTGCGGCCCGCGCGTAGCAAATCACGGCGCAAAGGGTGGCGAGCAGGATTCCTGCCGTGACCCACAATGCTCTTGTCTGCCAGAGCATCATGTTCGCCCCAGCAACGATGTAAGTAGCACCGTTCACTTGAGTCGCTCCTTTTATGGGAATCCACAAGAAACTGCAGAATCCCAGCGTGATTATGGCCATTGGGACGGTCATAAAGAAAAGCCCCGACAGACGTATCTGCCCCAACTGAGGTATCCGACCCAACAGAGGTATGCGCCTAAACCAAGTCCTCTCGCGCAACCGAGGTGTCTTTGGTAGATCAAAAGCCTCCTGGTAGTAATACTTCTCAGTTCTCTTGCGAAGTTCGTGGTAGCGGTCATTAGAGTACTTCATCAGACGCCACATAACGACCGCTAACGCGGGCACGAAAAGCAGGCCGAACACCTTTACTCCGGAAGACAGCGGGGCAGCATCTCGCCCGAAGCCTACAAAGGCAGCCATAATAGCCAACAGTATGGTGGTCCACCAGGTGACGATCCTGTGTTCCAGGTCCCGATACCTGCGCATTTCTGCGTATAGCTCTCGGAATACGGTGTCTGCGGTAACCTCGTTCTTGCAATTCATTACGCTAACACCTCCTGGCCCGCGGGGCGGGCCGACTATTCGGTAGGACAGGCGTCCCGCCTGTCCCTCCAACCGACGGGCGAGACGCCCGTCGTACCGATTATCACGGGCTGAAAGTTCGTGCCACTGACTGCCGTTTGTCATTCACCTTCGCAAACACCTCCTGGCCCGCGGGGCGGGCCGACTATTCAGCAGGCCCTTCGACGGTTCGACAAGCTCACCGTGCCGAGCAGTGTCGAGGCACAAGCTCCCTTCGACAGGCTCAGGACAGAGAGGGTGCCCCTCTGTATATTCTTCACCGCGTAGGCGGGGTTCTCTCCTTCGGCAGGCTCAGGACGGTGAGCTTGCCGAACCGCAACCCCGCTGGGATTGGCGCAGGTTGAGAACCTGCGCTACGCGACGGGGGAAATATTAAAATGTTGTAGGAGGGCCGTCCTCGGCCCGATGCGGTCGCGGCGAGGACGCCGCTCCTACAGATTATGGCCCCTCCTTGTCCTGCCCCCGCTGCATTGACAGCTGGGCTGGCCTGTGGTATACTATTGCCTGTGAATCAAGGTTGACTTGGCTGCCTGCCTGCACCCCCAGGCAGGCTTAATCTACTGTAGCTCCCGGTCCGGGTGACAGCGGTGGTGGGGGCCGAGCGGGGGCACGAACCGGCGGAGGTCAGCGGTGCCCCGACGCCAGTGGACTGCCCAGCGCATCATCCAGGAAATTCAGGACCTGCACGCGGCCGGCGAGTCATTGACAACTACCAACCTGCGCCACCTGGGCTACGGGGGGATGGTGACGGCTGCTTACCATAATGAGCTATTCGGCAGTTGGCGGGCGGCAGTCCGGGCCGCGGGCCTGGACTACCGGCAGGTAGCCCACCGGCGCCGCCAGTGGACTAAAGCGCGAATCATCGCCCGCATTCAGCAATTGCACGCGCAACACCAGGACATCTCCTACCGCGGCATCAAACTTACCCAGCAGTATTTGCTGAAAGCCGCTCGCCGCCCGGAGAACTTCGGGAGCTGGCAGGCAGCGGTAGAGGCGGCGGGGATTGACTACGATGAGGTCGGGCGGAAGACATCTTCGTGCAGATGAGCCGGCCCCGTGCCGATACAATGGCAACCCAGCAAGCCCCAACAACTGGGCAGGCAGGACAAACAAGTCGGGTGGCGAATAATTACCTTACAGAAGCCGTCCGCACTAATTAGGCACAGATGGAGCAGTGATTAACCATGGTGCAGATGTTCGTATACCGAGTGGGTATTGACCTAATGGGTCACGCCCTGGTGATCTTGGCTGACGAGGAACTGGAGCAACTGCTGCCGATATGGATAGGGCCCTATGAGGCCCATGCCATAGCCGCGGGGGTGGAGAGTAAAGAGTTCGAGCGGCCCCTGACCCACGACTTGCTGTCAGCAGTCATCCACAGCCTGGACTGCCGTCTGGCCCGGATCACGGTGACCAGAATCGAGGAGAAAACCTACTATGCCCTGCTGACGCTGGAGCAGGATGGCCGGCTGGTGGAAATAGACTCCCGGCCCAGTGACGCTATCGCCCTGGCGCTGCGGACGGGTGCCGACATATTTGTGGCCGAGGACGTGCTCATCCAGTCGGGAATACCATGGCACGAGGCAATTGACGAGGCCGAAGAGGTGGAGAAATTCAAAGAACTGCTCCGTAGAGCCCATGTGGACATTGACCCGGACTCCTTCCAGTTCCAAGCACCACCCAAGCCTGATCAAGAAGACAGCGAAAACGACGAAGAAACGGAGAATAACTAAGTGGGTATATCATCCAAGTGGCTAAGAAATTTCTTTTTCATCTTTATCGGCATCATCCTGCTGATGAAGCTGCTGACCGTGTACACCGACTTCCTATGGATGGATTCGGTAGGGCAAGCGGCAGTTTTCACCAAAATCCTCACTACCCGCGCGGTACTGGGGCTAATCATCGGCGCTTTGTTTTTTGGCTGGCTATGGGTCAATCTCCGCATTGCTCGTCGTCCCCTGCCGGCCGATGTCACCTTTATTGGCCGGCGACTGCTGCCGGAAGCGGAACGCGAGCAGATTGAGCAGTATGCCGACCGGGCCCTGCTCATCTTTGCCCTGGGGGCGGGTCTGATCGCCGCCCTGCACGCCAGCAGCCGCTGGCTGGCCTACCTGCAGTTTACTCACGCGACCAGCTTTGGCTACGCTGAGCCGATGCTGGGCAAGGATGCTGGCTTCTACATCTTCAAATTGGGCTTTATCCAATATCTGTGGCAGACGTGCTTCTATGCAGTGGTCATTGCCTTCGTGGTGGCGGTCCTGGTCCATCTATACCAGGAAGCCATCCGGGTGGTCGGTAATACCATCCACGCTCTGCCGCGGGCGCGGCGGCACTGTCTGGGCCTGCTCGCCCTGGCCTTGTTTCTGAAGATTTACGGCTATCGGCTCACCCAGTACAACTTACTTTATTCACAGCGGGGGGAATTCTTCTCCGGTGCTTCGTATGTGGACCTCCATGCTAACTTTCCGGTCCTGTACCTGATGATGGCTCTGGCCGGGGCGGTAGGTATCATCCTGCTAATCAGCATCCGGCAGCGGGGGTTCAAACTGGTGGGCTGGTCCCTGGCCATACTGGTAGCGGTTTCCTTCCTGGGGGGTACGGCTTATCCAACTATGGTGCAACGGTTCGTAGTCAGCCCAACTCAGTTAGAGAAGGAAACCCCTTACGCCCAGCGTAACATCGCCGCGACCAACAAGGCTTATAATCTGGATAAGGTCAAGACCCGCACATTCCCGGCGGCCACAGCGCTTAGCGCCGCTGACATCCAACGAAACGCCGAGACCCTCAATAGCATTCGGCTGTGGGACCACCGGCCGCTGGAAACTACCTATGACCAGAATCAGGGCCTGCGGGCCTACTACAAGTTTGCCGATGTTGATGTGGACCGCTACACGGTAAAGGGGGAGTATCGGCAGGTGATGCTCTCGGCGCGGCAACTGGACTATGCCAACCTGCCCTCCCAAAGCTGGGTTAATACCTACCTGTCATATACTCACGGCTACGGACTGGCTATGTCACCAGTGAACGAATCCGCCGAGGGGGGGCTGCCGGCGCTTTGGGTAAAGGACCTGCCCACCGTTAGCGAATTTGAGGAATTGCAAGTACAGCGCCCGAGCCTGTATTATATGACCAGCACCCGGCCACGGTTGATTGAACTAATCGCTCCCCCCGAGCAGCTACCTGCCGCCCCTCCAGCAGGTCCTGGCGGTGGCCCGGGCATGCCCGGCGGCGAGCAAATGCCTCCGCCACCCCGAAGCCCCTCGGCTCTGGCAGGCAGCGCCAGCACCCGGCAGACCAAATATGTGATTGTAAACTCCCGTAATCCCGAGCTGCACTATCCTAAGACTGGCGAGGCCGGGGTCGGGGCCAACGTCACCACTCATTATGCCGGCCAGGGCGGAGTAGCCCTCAATAGCTGGCTGCGCCGCTTGGCCTTCACTGCCCGGTTTATGGATGTCCAAATCCTGCTGACCGAGTATATCAAACCCGACAGCAGAATAATGATCAACCGCTATGTCCCCGAGCGGCTGTTTGCCATTGCTCCATTTCTGCTGTACGACCCTGATCCGTACCTGGCACTCATTGATGGGCAACTAAAGTGGATATGTGACGCCTACACCGTCTCGCGGATGTATCCTTATGCAACTCGCAAACCCGAAGTCGGTCATCTGAACTACATCCGCAATTCACTGAAGATTGTGGTAGATGGCTACCAGGGCAAACCGGTTTTCTATGCCGTAGACCCCGAGGATCCGATGCTCCAGTGCTATCAGAGCATATTCCCCACCCTGTTTACCTCTTTTGGACAAATGCCCGACAAAGTCAAGCAGCATCTGCGCTATCCTCAGCTATTGTTCCGCATCCAGGCAGAAACTTATGCCCGCTATCACATGAAGGATGTGCCTACCTTCTTCCACAACGAAGATGCCTGGGCCATTCCCCCCGAGCTATATGCCGGCTATAAGCGATCCATGGAAGCGTACTATGTCATCATCAGGTTGCCCGGCCAGGAGCACCCCGAGTTTGTCCAGATGTTGCCCATGGTCCTGAAAGGCCGCGAGGATAAGAACCTGGTGGCGTGGATGGCGGCCCGTTGCGACTATCCTCATTATGGCGAACTGTTGTTGTATGATTTCGCCGCCGGCCAATTGTTCTTGGGACCGATGATGGTCGAAGCCTTGATAGATCAGGACACCACCATCTCCCCCCAACTGAGCCTGTGGGACCAGCGCGGCTCCCGGGTAATCCGAGGGAATATCCTGGTTATTCCCATTGAGCAATCGCTGCTGTATGTCGAGCCGGTTTACCTGGAATCTACCGAAAACCCCTTCCCCACTCTGCATCGGGTCATCGTGGTCGCCGGTAAGCGGATAGTGATGGAGCCGACTCTGGACCAAGCACTGGCCAAACTCTTCGGAGCCGCGGCCGTTACCGCAGCAGAAAGGCCAACCGAAGTGGCACCGGCCCCGGAGCCCACCGGGCCACCGGTACCCGCTAACATGGCCCAGATCAAGCAAGCTATCAACAAAGCACTGCGCCTGGAAACCGAGGCCCAGCAGTTGCTGCGCCAGGGCGACCTGGCTGGCTATCAAGCCAAGCAAAATGAGCAAAAGCAGATTATTGAGCAGCTTGAGGCCACAATCAAGTAATAGCCCCAAAGTTCCCAACTAACCATGGTCGGAGACCTGAATGTAGCCGCGGTCATCTTTGACTTTGATGGGACGCTGGTGGCCACTGATATTGACTTTGCCCAGATGCGCCGCTGCATCCTCCAGCATCTGCGCGAGTGGCAGTTGTATGAGCCGGGCGTGGAAGATGGACGCTATATCCTGGAGATAATCGCCTGGGCCAGCCAGCGCCTGGCCGACCAGCCCCGTCAACTGCACCGCTATCGCCAGCAGACCGCCGCTATCCTCAGGGAGATAGAACTGCCCCGCTGCCAGCAGGCCGCGCCCTTCCCCGGTGTGGCTGAGGCCTTCGGGCAGCTCCGCCAGGCGCAAATTAAAATTGGCATCATTACCCGTAACTCGCGGGAGGGAGTCAATGCTGTGCTCTGTCGCCATCCGCTACCCTATGATGCCCTGCTGACCCGCGATGACCTGGCCCAGGTCAAGCCCCATCCGCACCACCTGCAGCAGGCTCTGGAGCTACTGCGCATCGCCCCCTCCCGGGCACTGATGGTCGGCGACCATGCCACTGACATCCAGTGCGGCCAGGCGGCTGGCGTCCGCACCTGCGGTGTGCTGACGTCTAAGACCACCCGGGAAGAGTTCCACCGGCTGGGCGCAGCTATGGCGTTCGCTGATGTGCCCAGCCTGGTAACCTTCATTCTGGAGCACCGATCATGAATGAGTCCCCTAAGCCTCTGCCGGCCGGCAAGCTTCCCCGGGAGTTACTGGCCGACCTGATTGGCGACCTAAACATTGATGAGGCCAGCGTGGTGTTCGGCCCGGGTATAGGGCGGGATGTTGCCATCCTGGACTGTGGCGGGCCGCAGTATCTGGTGGTCACCTGCGACCCCATCACCTTCGCTACCGATGCTCTGGGTTACTATGCCGTCTGGGTAAATGCCAATGACATCGCTACCACCGGCGGCATTCCCCGCTGGATGACAGTCACTCTGCTGCTGCCGGAAGGCGAAACCAGCGAGAACACCGTTCGCCACCTCTGGGATCAGCTCCGGCAGGCAGCCGCTGACCTGGAAGTCGTCATAATCGGCGGCCACACTGAGATAACTTCCACGGTAACTACGCCCATTGTCTCCGGGCACATGCTGGGGGTGGTGCCTCGTGAAGGCTATATCACCTCGGCAGGGGCTGTGCCGGGCGATGAGATAGTAGTGCTGGGTCAGGTGCCCGTGGAGGGTACGGCCCTGCTGGCCCGGGAGATCCCGCGTAAGTTATCCGCCCTGGGCTTCGCGGAAGACACCATCACCGCGGCGGCTGAATTGCTCTTTGATCCCGGTATCTGTGTAGTAGAATATGCAAGATTAGTGGGTCAAACCTGTACAGAGATTCATGCGTTCCATGACCCTACTGAGGGTGGTCTGGCGACTGGCCTGGGGGAGCTGGCTCTGGCCTCAAAGGTGGGCCTGCGCGTGGAAGGTGACAGTATTCCCCTACTGGATGGGGGCCGTGATTTCTGTGCGAAGTTAGGTATTGACCCCTTAGGGCTGATTGCCTCCGGCTGCCTGCTGGCCGCCCTGCCCGCTGAACAGGCCCAGCAGCTCGTCGCCCAGGCCACCGAGCAACATATCCCCGCCGCCGTCATCGCCACCGTCGTCCCCGAGTCCGAAGGCCTCCAAATCCGCCGCACCGGCCACTACCATCCCCTCCCCCACTACGACCAGGACGAGTTGACTAAGGTGCTCTAAGGCAAGTAAGATATCCATATAGCCACACTGCCTCACCAGGGAAAGCGTTTCGGCCGTTGGGAGGGCGGCTGGCATGATGCAAACAAAGACAGCGATAGTCGCACTGGCGGTAGTTGCCATCATTGTGTGGTATTGGGCCGAATGGCAGCAGTGTGTCAAACAGCAGCGCCCCATGAACCCTATCCGCAACCCGTTGGCGTTGCTGGGCGTAGCGCTTCAGCGCCTATGGCGCAACCGCACGTTCCTGGGAATTCTGATCGCCTGTTGGTTAGCGTCAGCAGGCATTTATGCATTTGCCTTCTACCCTCTGGTCGTCGCGCCTCGGTTGGAACAGTTCCGGGCGGCTCGGCACCTGCCCGCGCCGGAATCCGGTCAATGGGTAGATAGCGCGGGTCCCATTGACGTCAAGGGGGTCTATATATATGCAGGGGGTCCGATAGGGAATGATCTAAAGTCTTGGGTACTGCGTGCGCTCCCTCAATGTCGCTCTGTTCAGCTGCGTCTAATGGGCTCGGGGATGGCGCTATTAGACATACTGGCTCTTGGGATTATGGCTGTGGTCCTAATGAGGCTGTGGTTCAGGCGGCCCAAATGGCTCCCGCTGGACACGCACCAGCGGCTGATCTGGCCAATCTATCTCACTCTAGGCGGCTTTCTTGTCATGGCCGCGTACTCAGGTTTCGGATTCGCCGCTGCCCTCTCGGGACAGTTCGGAGGAGAGTTATCTACAGGGTCTGTGGTCCTTTATGCCCTATTGGGGTTTTTCTTGCCCTCCTTTCTTGCCTTTGCCACTGCACCGTTGACTGCATTCCTCTGGCATATAGTTGTGCAGGTTGGGGGTGGCCGGTACTGGAATCTGCATCACGCTGTAGTAGGAGCTGTCAGGAGCTGGCTACCTATCGCCTGGCTCACGTTCACCCTCGCTCTGCCTTATACCGCAGCCGCCGCCTTCCCGATATGGAGACATCTCCCAATAATGCCAGGTTCTATTTTCCAGTTGGCTCCCGTCATCCGCATCGTCCTGCTATTCGTGCCCTGGATAATTCTGGCAGAACGAGTCAACTTCTTGCCTTCAGTGGTGAGAAACTTCCAGCTAATCCGCAGCCGTTGGTGTGACTTGCTCATCTTGCTGCCGCGTTACCTGCTGATAATGGTGCCAGTGTACGCGCTGCTCAGCGCAGCGAGCTGGGCAACAATTCATAATCCTGGCCTGCGCCTTTTGGTTTCCTTAACGCGCTCAACCATCGAACTCGTGCTGCTGGTGACCATTGTTGTGCTTTACACCAAGCTACGCGAGGCTGAGCGGACGGCGGTGGCTACAGAGGCAGTGGCGCCTGCCGATTAGAGCGCTTCTAACAGGCAGGCGGAGGCGGGGAAGTGGGTGGTGATGACCTGGTGGACTTCGGTGGCGTGGCGGCGCAACGTGGCGATGACCTCGGATACTGATACCCCGGCGCGAGTCAAGTCAAGCAGCCGCGGGTACTCCCCCAGCAACTCCTCGTCACTATTGGCCAGTAGGGCGGCGGTATGGTTGAGCAGGTCAACCAGGTTGGTGAAGGCGTCGGTGCCGGCGTGTGGGAGCGGATCGCCCAGCAGGTCCATCATATAAGCTTCATCGGGCAAGCCCGCCGCCAGCATGGCGATGCGCCGCAGCAGGCAGGGAATGCAGCCCCCACACTGCCGATTAGCCCGCCCGGTCATCCAGCAGGAGACGGATTTCTGAATGTCCAGGGGACTCAGGACCGGCCGCAAGATGTCACGTATTAGCTCCCCTTTAGTCTGATACACAAACGGATTCTGCACCCGGCAGTCCCAGTCGGCCTCAGCGCACAGGTCATTGAACTGATTGATTACCTGCGGATGGGTACTGCGGGTGGACAGACTGCCGCTGCGGGCGAGGGTCAGGGGCAGGCCGGCGGTGAGCACACCATTCTCACCCATGTATACTTCCTCCAGTCCGGCGGCCGCCGCCGCGACGGCTCCCAGCGTCAAATATAGCAGCGACCGCACCCGCCGGGAAGGCTCGCGCCCATCAGGCTCCGGGTAAGGGAGGGCATCGGGGCTGCGGGTATCAGGAGCGATGTGAATCCCACTGAACCGGCTGCGGTCAGGCCACTGGCTATCCAGTAGGCGGCTCACCAGGTCCTGCGCAGCCCGCACGGTAGGATTGCCCGAATAATGCAACACCAAGTGCGGCTGGCGGTCAGCGCGCAGCAGCATAACTGCCCCGGCCAACGAGTCTACCCCGCCCGACAGCAGGCAGACACAGTCAGCAGCGGGATTGGTAGGGGCGGTGGCCACCGCGGAGCCGGCGGTGTCACTGTCATTGGCACGTGGATAGAAAGCAACCCGAAAATTGTCGCCGGTCAGGAGCTGGATCAGTCGCATTAACTGGTCGGCCACTGACTCCCAGAAATCCAGCTCCCGTACCGCTACCACCAGCTCCACCTCCCGAACCCACTGCTCATTACGACCCCGGGGTACGACAATGTCAGTTAGGTAGGTAGCAGTAGCCACATCCAAGAAGTCCTGGGCCAGGTCGGTGAGGGGGCCGGGCAGATGGGAGCGCAAATCCGCCAGGGTACAGACGGCGTTGCGGCGCGGCGAACGCCAATCCAGTTGCCAGTCGGCGTCCGCCAAGTCCGGGTGGCGGGCCAGCACGGTGGGAGATAGCCCCTCAGTTTGGACAACAGTAACCGCCACGGATTATGCGCCCCCCGCCAACACCTCCAGCCCTCTAATTATTCCCTCAGCAGCGAGAGGCTGCAGGCGTTGGATACGATCGTGGGTGGGAAGGGTTACGATCTGCTGAAGCTGGTCTTCGTAGGCACTAAAGTCAATCTGCTGGGCCCCACTGCGGCAGTACCGGGCCACCTGGTCCTCCAGCCGAGAACCGGCGCTGACCGTCGGTAGGGCCTCAGTGCCGATGAAATCGCTGAGGTCCCGAGTGACAAAATAGCGGAAGACCCGGTCAAAGTCATGGGCAAAGAAGTGCACACCCAGTTGGGACAGATTCCCCTGGCGGGCAAAGCCGGCGTAGTTATCCTCAGCCTGAGCCGCCCTGACAGTGAGCAACCCCTGCTCCCCGGCGGCCACGCTCAGCACCGTATTGCTGAGGGCATCTACCGCCAGCTCACCGAATCGCGACGCGGCGCCACTACCAGCGATAAAGTTAGTGGCTCGATCCCGCAGGTCGGCAGCCAGCGCCACCACCGGCGGCTCAGTGATAGCGGGAAAACCGGCGAGGAACTGCTCCAGGCCCTGCTCAGCTACCACCGCACTGCCCCACACCAGGGTATCTAAGCACCCGACCACCGCCTGGTCGTGCAGCTCGTGGCGGGTGGCGGGATCCAACGCCGCGATTATCCGGCTAACAATCTGTCCCGGTGCCGGGTGCGGCTCTTGATATAGTTCTCTTACTCGGTCCCACTCGGGTGTAGCCGGAGACCGGTGAGAGGCAGAAGTACCCATAGTTTTGCTCGTTAAGATCTGTCAATAATAGTTTAGATTTATTCTCTATTCGCCCCGGGGGCCGAGTTTTCCTTCTCGCCCGGCGCGATTTCTTTCCCGGGCATCCAGTAGCGACAGCCCCTGGTCTTTATTATTATCGGCCGCCAGCCGAAGTACATTAATGCCGCAATCACTGGTGGGGCACAAGGAGAAGGACAGCCGACAGCGAATATGCCTGACTATGTCCCTCTACGATGACGGCGGTAATTCACTGGCGTACCAGCTTGTGGAACTTCCGGCATTAGCAGGATTTAAGTCACCTCAGGTGTGCTGTTCTCACGACAAGCACCTTTGTCTCACTTTGCACTAAGTGCGCTACCAAGACGGCAGATCTGTCCTATGATTTTCTAACCTATGTATGCCGACGGGCAGGCAAGTTATCCACCATTGTGGATAACTTGTGGATAAGATGGTTGCAGATATGGGGACAACCCTGTGGAAAACTGTATTAACCTGGTGAAATCTATTCGGGGGCTACTCCCGTTCCTGGTAATGCTATCCGTCTGGTGAGATCCACCCAGAGAACAATCTTAAGCGTCCTGAGGGTAAATATCGCGGGCCTAAATGCTACTTATGGGCTGGCAAATCAAATTCTTTAGGTTTTTTTAAAAAAGTTAGCCAAAGTACTTGCAATTTGTGGGGGGAAGCTGTATAATAGGTATTGCATACCTGATGGTAACGTGATAGACTGAGGACAGCGGAAGCCGAGGCAGTTTTCCACATTTGTGGAAAACTTTCGTGGAAAACAGCGCTCAGCACAACCAGTGACGCAGCCCAGAATCCAGTAATTTGCTCTAAAACCACACCCGTACACCGCGATACCACTAACAGCAGGGTTCGCCACCACACTCGCCGCAACTTCATAGTACTGCACTGCTCCCCTCAGCGGTCGGACATTAGCAGGCTTACCAATTACCTATAGCTGGTGCTAATTTGGCCTTGTGTGCGTCAACACACCAGTTTGCCCAGCTCCCGTCTTGTTATTGAGAA
>SDBT01016104.1_pt1 | contig 11854 bp, 4 predicted proteins | sample 2277101 | NCBI WGS metagenome assembly SDBT01 (sample SAMN10404973, study PRJNA504765) | marine sediment metagenome | isolation source: marine sediment core GS10_PC15, 103 cmbsf | place: Arctic Ocean: Southern Knipovich Ridge | collected 2010
CTTGTTAACAGGCAACCAGCAGTAGCAGGTCAGTTTTACCCGGCAAATTCTGAGAAATTAAAAACCACAGTGGAAGAATTATTTTCAAATGCTGTTTCTAAAAAGTTTAAAAATGTTTTAGCTATTATTTCCCCACATGCAGGTTATGTTTATTCAGGAGGGGTAGCAGCAACAAGTTTTTTACAGATTGATGATAAAAAATATGAAAATATTTTTATTATCGGCTCAAGTCATAGAACATCATTCAAAGGAGCATCAATATACAGCAAAGGAAATTATATAACTCCGCTTGGAACAGTTGAAGTTAATATACCTTTGGCTGAAAAATTAATTCAGGAAAACGATTTTTTCAGCTTTAATAGTGGTGCACACTTGTATGAACATAGTAATGAGGTTCAGCTTCCTTTTTTGCAGTCTGTTATTGAAAAAGAATACAAAATTGTTCCAATTGTTTTAGGCACTCAATCAAATGAAATGTGTAAAAAAATTGCTGATGCACTTCTTCCTTATTTCAATTCAAAAAATCTTTTTATTATCAGTACAGATTTTTCGCATTATCCTAATTATCAGGATGCTGTGAATGTTGATAAACTAACTGCTGATGCAATACAATCAAACTCTGCTGATAATTTAATAAAAACACTAAATAATAATTCGTCAAAAAATATTCCAGGTTTATCAACCAGTCTTTGCGGATGGACTTCTGTGCTAACAATGCTTTATATGACCGGGAACAATCCTGCTCTATCAATCGCTCAAATACAATACAAAAATTCCGGAGATGTTAGCTTTGGAGATAAGGGTAGGGTAGTAGGATACTGGTCAATAGTTGTTTCTGAGAAAGAAAAGCTAAATCCTAATAATGAAGAATTCATTCTTACTGAAAAAGATAAGAAAGACTTGCTTGGAATAGCCCGTAAAACAATCGTAGAATACATAAAGAATAATAAGATTGCCGAAATTAACACTAAGGATTTTTCAGAAAACTTAAAGAAAAACTGCGGTTCTTTTGTTACTTTACATAAAGATGGTGCTTTAAGGGGTTGTATAGGACGTTTTACTGCTGATGAGCCATTATATAAAGTGGTTCAGGAGATGGCTATTTCTGCTTCAACAAAGGATTACAGGTTTTCACCGGTAAAGGTGAATGAAATTGCCCAGCTTGAAATTGAAATCTCTGTTCTAACGCCTATGAAAAAAATCAATACAATTGATGAAATAGAAATGGGTAAGCACGGTATTTATATTAAAAAAGGTATGGCATCAGGAACATTCCTGCCACAGGTAGCAACAGAAACCGGCTGGACAAAAGAAGAATTTCTCGGACATTGCGCCCGCGATAAAGCAGGTATTGGCTGGAACGGATGGAAAGATGCAGAAATTTATATCTATCAGGCAAATGTTTTTAGTGAAAAAGAGTTTTTGAAAAAATAGGTTGAAAATTAAGGTTTAACGTATAACGATTTTAACGGTTTTAACGAAAACCTGAATCCGTGAATGAAATTATAAACTCACCGTCATTGCGAGGGAGCGCAGCGACAGAAGCAATCCCTTTATAATCGGAGAGATTGCTTCGTACCTCGCAATGACGATTACCTTCACGGATTCAGGGAAAATATAACAGATATACGTCAAAAATCAAAAATCAAACGTCAAACGTCAAACGTCAAACCATTTAGCCATATATACAATTTAACTATTTAAGAATTAATTTCACAAACTTATAATTAACAATATAATATATCTATGAATATCAATAAATATTTACCCCGTTGGATTTTCTTATTATCCAACCGGGGTCTATTTACTTCATTCGTATCATTAGCATTAATTAGTATATTAGTATCGGTTTTGTATATTAGTATCAGTTTTGCCCAAACCACTCAAAAATATACTGTCGCAGAAGTAAAAGCTGCATACATATACAGTTTTGCAGCAAAATATATTACCTGGGAAAATGAAAAAAATATTCAGGAGTTTAAAATCGGAGTGTTCGGAAGAGACTTTAACGTTTACTTTGAATTAAAAAAACTTTGCATATCAAGAAAATTGAAAGGAAAACCAATAGTGGTGTATCGTTTTAAAGAACTAAAAAATATCGAGAAAACTCAAGTATTATATATAAGCAGTGAAAGCAATTTTGAATTTGCTCAAATATTGAAAAAAGTTAAAGGTAATAATACCTTGATTATAACTACTAATTGTGAAATAGAGAAATCAATGATAAACTTTGTTTATAACGATACTAAAAAAAGTTTTGAAGTAAATGAAAAAAATATTTTTGATGAAAATTTAACTATATCTCCAAAATTAGCCGAGTTTGCTAAATCTAAAATCAACTGGCAGGCACTTTATAAAGAGTCCGGAAAGAAATTATTAGAAAGTGAAAAGGAAAAAGTAAAATTTAAAGATGAAATAATAGCCAAGCAAAAAATACTGGATGAAAAAATGGAGATACTTAATAAACAAGAAAAAGAAATAAAAAAACAACAGGAGGAAATAAAAATTCAGAGCAATATACTTAATAACCAAAAAAACGATATTCAGGCACAACAAAATAAAATTGAAGAGCAAAAAGTTATTCTTGATAAACAATTATTAGAAATTAGAACACGAGACCTCGTCCTGTATTTGTTTTTTGCTTTATTCATCTTAATTATAAGCCTGGCATTTTTTATTTATCGCGGATATAAAATTAAAAAACAGATAAATAAACAGTTAGAAGAAAAAAATATAGAACTGGAAAAATTATCAATAGTTGCCCGTGAAACCGATAATTCTGTAATAATTGCAAATGCCGATGGTGAAATTGAATGGGTCAATGAAGGATTTACCCGTCTTTTAGGTTATACTTTTAAGGAATTTGTAAAAGAAAATGGCTCAAATATGATAGAAGCTAGTGGTAATCCTGACATCAAAAATATAATAGAAGAATGCGTTGAACAAAAAAAATCAGCTATTTATTCTGCCTCAAATAAAACAAAATATGGTGAAAATATCTGGGTTCAAACTACTCTTACACCAATTGTTGACAGCAATGGGAAATTAACAAAATTAGTAGCTATTGACTCTAATATTACTAAAATTAAAAAAGCAGAACAAGAAATCAGACAGCAACAAAAAGAGCTGGTAAAAGCTTTTAAACAATCCAGCAAACAGCAGGTGGAGATTCACAAAGCTTTAATGCAAATTAATAAGCAAAAAGAAGAAATAACTAACAGTATTCAATACGCAAGCAGGATTCAAACAGCCATCTTACCACCTGACAAGTTTATCAATGAAATATTACCAGAAAATTTTATTATTTATAAACCAAGGGATATCGTTAGCGGTGATTTTTATATAGTATCTGAAAAAAATGGGAAAATAGTAATTGCAGTAGCCGATTGCACGGGTCATGGCGTACCAGGCGCATTTATGAGTATGCTTGGCATTTCATTCCTGAACGAAATAGTGAACAAAGCTGAAGATATACAATCAGACGATGTTTTAAATCAATTGCGGGAATATGTAACTACATCCTTGCACCAGACAAGCAAAATAGGGGGTTCAAAAGATGGTATGGATATAGCATTGTGCATATTAGATACTACTACAAACAAACTACAATTTTCCGGAGCTAATAATTCACTATACCTAATTTTCTCCTCCAAAGGCGGATTGAATGATAGGATAAATGATTTCAAAAAATATTCAATCATTCATTCATTCAATCATTCACTCATTGAGATAAAAGCCGATAGAATGCCTATAGGAATATATGTAGAAAAAGTACAGCCATTTACAAGTAATGAATTACAATTACAAAAAGGCGATACGTTATATATATTTACAGATGGTTATGTTGACCAATTCGGTGGAGAAAAAGGAAAAAAATTTAAAACCAGGCGATTAAAACAATTGCTTTTGAATAATCAAGACAACGATATGGCAAAACAACAAGCAATACTGGAAAAAACTATAAATGACTGGCAAGGCAAGCTGGAACAGGTTGATGATATTCTTGTAATGGGGATAAGAATATAGATTATTCCAAATGTTGAAATTTGAATTAAAGCCGCTTTTAGCGGGAATGTCTCAATAAGGAATAATGGAATATTGGTTAAATTGTTATATGGTTATATGGTTAAATGGTTTGATGTTTGTTCTTTGTGCTTTGTACTTTGTGCTTGCTGGGTGCTGGGTGCTGGGTGCTGGGTGTTGAGCTGTAATCCAGAGCCCAGAGCCAAGAACCAAGTACCAAGTACCCAGAATAACCATATAACCATACTAAAAATATAACATTTTAATTATTAAAATTATTATTAATGTTTTTAATAAAATAATGTTTTTAATAAAATCTTTTTAATTTTGCAGTTTAAAATTATTTGATTATGAAAAAAATACTTGTCTTTATCTCTTCAGCTATGCTGCTATGCTCTTTATCTTATTCACAGATTGATGACTCTACACTGGTTGTTGCTGAAAACCAGGAAGCTGAACTTGCATACAATGAAGGAATTAAAAATTTTAGTAAGAAAAAATTCAGGCAAGCTTTAGCTAATTTCGATCAGGCAATAAAATTTAAACCTAATTTTGACAAAGCATATTATAACAGAGGTTGTGTTAAAGTTGAATTAAAAGATTTTAAAGATGCTATTTCTGATTTTGATTTTGCGTTAGGAATAAATTCTGAAATGGCAAGTGCATATTTTAGTCGCGCCCAGGCAAAACTCGCCATGGGCGATAATCAAGGTGCTTTGGAAGATTATACTACATCTATTCAAAAAGGTTATGATGAACCAAAAGTATATTATTATAGAGGTGTTGCAAAATTTCAACTGGAAAATTATCAAGCTTCTATTGAAGATTTTACACAGGCAATATACAAAAATCCAGATTATGCCTATGCATATAACGATAGAGGAAGTGCAAAAAGACAAATAGAAGATTACGATGGTGCAATTGCTGACTATAATATGGCTATTAAGATAGACCCACAAATGGCTCTGGCATATAACAATCTGGGAAGTGTAAAAAGAAAAAAAGGTGATAATAAAGGAGCTATTGTTGATTATAGCCTGGCTGTTAAAATAAAACCCGATTACTATATCGCTTACAATAATAGAGGAAGCACCAAATATGATCTAAAAGATTATAAAGATGCTATTGAAGATTTTAATAAAGCTTTAATTATTAAAGATGATTACGCTTATGCTTATAATAACTTAGGAACTACAAAAATAAAATTAAAAGATTATAAAGGAGCTATTGAAAATTTTGATAAAGCAATTTCAATAAACCAAAATTATGGAGTTGCCTATATGAATAGAGGAACTGCAAAAGAAATGCTAAGAGATTATGATGCCGCTTGCTTAGATTGGAAAAAAGCCGAAGAACTTGGTGTTAAAAATGTTTCTCCGTTTATTCAAACTTGTCGTTAAATAATTAATAAAATGAAAAAAATAAAATTTATCGCAACTTTAACCATTGCCTTTTTATTCTGCTGTTCTATTGTATTTGCTCAAATAAATGTAGAATTTACTAAAAGCAACTTTAAAAACAGGAAAACCGGATTTAAAGAAGCTATGAAAAATTTGAAAGAAGGAGACGGGTACTATCAGGTAGGCGGAGGTGCTTATCGGGGAGCTTTAGATTATTATCTGAAAGCAAACAGATTTAATCCCGATAATGCTATGTTAAATTATAAAATTGGTGTTTGTTATTTATTTTCTGTTCAAAAAGTAAAGTCAATTGAATTTTTTAAAAAAGCTTTTAAGCTAAATAAATTTGTTGCTGCTGATATTAATTATATGTTAGCACAGGGTTATCATCTAAATCTTGAATTTGATAAAGCAATAGAAGAATATAATAATTTTAAAAGAACATTATCCCCAAGAGAACTGCAAGAGTGGATAAATATAGTTAAAAAAAAGATTCAGGAGTGTAATAATGGAAAAGAATTAGTTAAAAATGAGGTAAGAGTATTTATTGATAACGTGGGAAGTGCTATAAATTCCTCTTATCCTGACTATAGTCCGATAATTTCAGCAGACGAGTCAATGATGATATTTACTTCAAGAAGAGAAAATACTACCGGGGGTGGTAGGGACCCGGGAGATCTTAAATATTTTGAAGATGTTTATGTTTCTTACAATATTAACGGCAAATGGCAAAGAGCAGAAAATATTGGTAAGCCAATAAATACTAACAATAATGATGCTACCGTTGGATTATCTCCCGATGGACAGGAATTATTTATATTCAATGGCAGAAAAATGGGCGGCGACATATTTGTATGTGAGCTAAAAGGTGATAAATGGACTTCACCCGATGATAAAACTTTACAAAAATATATTAATACAGAATTTCACGAATCATCAGCTTCTTTTTCATACAATGGCAAAACAATGTATTTTGTTAGCGATAAAGAAATTGATAACTATGGTAAACACGATATATATATTAGTTATCTGGATGATAAGGGGAAATGGGGTAGATCTGAAAATATCGGTAATGTAATTAATACAGAGTATGACGATGAAGGCGTTTTTATGCATCCTGATGGCAGATCAATCTACTTTAGCTCAAAAGGGCATAATACTATGGGCGGATACGACATCTTTAGCTCTACTTTACAGGATGATGGAACATGGACTAAACCTAAAAATATTGGTTATCCTATAAATACGCCTGACGATGATGTATTCTTTGTAATTTCTGCCAGCGGTCTGCATGGTTATTATTCTTCCCCTAAAGAAGGTGGGTTCGGTGACCATGATATTTATATGATTACATTTATGGGTCCTGAAAAACCATTGGTGCAAAGTAATGAAGATAATCTTATTGCCAGCATTGCAAACCCGGTTAGCGAAACTATTATTGAAAAAACTGTTGATATTAAAACAATTCGTCTTACTATTCTAAAAGGAATAATTACTGATGAGCTTACTAAAAATCCCTTAGATGCATCTATTGAACTGGTTGATAATGAAAAAAATGAAGTAATTAATACTATTTATTCAAATAGTAAAACAGGCAAATATTTAATTTCATTACCATCAGGCAAAAACTACGGTATTGCTGTAAAAAAAGAAAACTATTTATTCCATTCAGAAAATTTTGACATTCCTAAAGCGACAGCATATCAGGAAATTGTCAAAGATATTGAGTTAAAAAGTATTGCTGTTGGCTCAAAAATTATCTTAAAGAACATTTTCTTTGATTATGCAAGAGCAACTTTACGTCCTGCATCTTATGCAGAACTTGGGCGTTTATCTATGCTTTTGTCTGATATCCCCAGCTTAAAAATAGAAATATCCGGACATACCGATAATCAAGGCTCGCTTAAAACCAATACACGATTATCTGATGCCAGAGCGAAAGCAGTTGTAGATTATTTAATAAATCAAGGTATAAAAGCCGAACGGCTTACATTTAAAGGTTATGCGTATTTCCAGCCAATTGCAACAAACGATACTGATGAAGGAAGGCAACTGAACAGACGGGTGGAGTTTAAGGTATTAAGTAAATAATATCTGGATGCTGGGTACTGGGTACTGGGTGCTGGGCTGTAATCCAGAACCCAGAACCAAGAGCCAAGTACCCAGAGACAAGAAACATTGGTATTCCGATACAATAAAATATCAATGAATATCAATAGTATAATTATACGAATTAATTAACAACTTTTATTATAACAACAATGAAAAAATTAGTATTATTAGTATTAATATTAGTATCATTAGTATTAATTAGTATATTGGCACCGGTTTCTACTTTTGCCCAGAATAATGTTGAATTCTATATTGGCAATTTTAAAAATGCTCCGGAAGATTTTCAGCAAGCAATGGAAGACTTGAATAAAGGAGATAAATTTTATAAATCGGGCGTAGGTTCTTATGGTATTGCATTAGAAAATTATCTAAAAGCCAATAAATTTAATCCTGATAATGCTGAACTTAATTATAGAATAGGTAAGTGTTATTTATATTCTACTTATAAAGCTCAATCAATTGATTATTTTAAGAAAGCTTCTAAATTAAATAAATATATAGCTATTGATATTCATTTTATGTTAGCATGTGGATATCATTTAAACTATGAATTTGATAAAGCTATTGAAGAATATAATCTTCATCTTAGAACATTAACAGAAAAACAAAAAACCTGGTGGGCCAAAATTATTAAAAAAAATATAATAGAATGCAGGGTTGGGAAAAAATTATTACAAAATCATGTAAATGTTTTAATTGATAATGATAGGGAAGCCGTTAACTCCAAATCTCCCGACTATAGCCCTTTAATATCAGCCGATGAATCAATGATGATATTTACTTCAAGGCGTGAAAGCTCCACAGGTGGTAAAAAAGACCCTAATGACCATCAATATTTTGAAGATATTTATATATCTTATGAAGTTGATGGAAAATGGCAAAAAGCCGTTAATATAGGACCGCCTTTAAATACCCAAAGCCACGATGCGACAGTTGGCTTGTCGCCAGACGGACAGCAATTATTTATTTATAACGGCTTAGTAAATGGCGGCGATATTTTTGAATGTATGTTATATGGCGACCAATGGTCAGAGCCACTATCTCTTCCTAAAACAATTAATACTCTTAGTCATGAATCTGCTGCTAATTTTTCTTATGATGGAAATACTATATACTTTGTAAGCGATAGACCCGGCGGATATGGAGATAAAGATATATATATGAGCCAGCTGGATGCAAAAGGAAAATGGGGCAAAGCTATTAACCTGGGAAACAAAATAAATACAATTTACGATGAACAAAGCGTTTTTATGCATCCTGACGGCAAAACAATTTATTTCTCATCAAAAGGGCATTACTCAATGGGGGGCTTCGATATATTCCAATCAAAAAAAAGCATATCAGGTAAATGGTCAACACCTAAAAATCTTGGATATCCAATTAATACCCCCGATGATGATGTATTCTTTGTTCTTTCTGCAAGCGGTAAACACGGATATTATGCTTCTGCTAAAGATGGGGGATATGGCGATTCGGATATTTATATGATAACTTTCCTGAGCGATACTGTTGATATGGATACAATACGCCTCACTATTTTAAAAGGTGCTATTTTTGATGCGAATTCTTCAATTCCTATCGGAGCAAAAATTGAAATTGTTGATAATGAAAAAAATGAAGTTATCTCAACTTTTACTTCTAATACTAAAACAGGAAAATTCCTGGTATCATTACCTTCAGGCAAAAATTACGGAATTACTGTTTATGCCGACGATTATCTGTTCCATTCAGAAAATTTTAACATTCCTATTACCGCTGCATATCACGAGATTTCTAAAGATTTTGATCTGAAAAAAGTTACTGTCGGTGCAAAGATAGTTCTAAATAATATCTTTTTTGACTTTGCTAAAGCCACACTTCGTCCCGAATCTTATTTTGAGCTTAATAGAATACTGAAGTTCTTTACCGACTATCCTAAAATAAAAATAGAAATTTCCGGTCACACCGATAATAAAGGCTCAATGGAAACTAATATCAAATTATCAGAAGAAAGAGCTAAAGCTGTTGTTGATTATTTAATAGAACTTAAAGTTAAGCCCGATAAGCTTGAATATAAAGGATATGCATACCTCCAGCCAATTGCCCCAAACGACACTGAAGAAGGTCGTCAACTCAACCGAAGGGTAGAATTTAAGGTTATAAGTAAATGAAAATTGCAATGTACAACGACTTTCCTAAGTCGTTGGCGACTCGGAGAGTCGCTATACACTAAATATGACTTCCCCTTGTTTTAAAATAATAGAAATGATTTTGGTGTAATTAAAATTTTTAATGTTTTTTTGTAGGATTATCTCTAATTGAAGTTTTAATGGCAAAGTTTTTAACAAAATCATGCTAATTAAAAAAAATGAAAAATCCCCCTTAAAAAAGGGGGGTGCGTTGGCTGGTGGGCTGCAGGTTTACCCCGTAGGGAAGAATGACCGTATCGGGGGGGATGTCTCTCAGAAAACCACAAACCTAAATAAATATTTTATGAAAAGACTAATATTCATAACAGTACTAAGTTTTATTTTCAGTATTAAGACTATTGCTGACCAAGTCACAATAGACAGCCTTGAAAATGTATTAAAAATAGCTACAAAAAAAGAAAAAGCAGAAGTTTTAAACGAATTAGCAGCTTATTACTTACCAATATCACATAAAAAGTCATTTGAATATTCCAATCAAGCATTAGAATTAGCAAAAAAATTCAATAGTAAAATAGAAGAAGCAAAAGCCTTAAATAATATTGGTAATGCCTATTATTATCAGAGTAATTATGAAAAAACGATTGAATATTATAAAAAATCTTTAATAGTAAACGAAGAGATTTGCAACTCTTTTAATGAAGATGAAGCTATATCAAAGTCAGGTAAAGAAGGAATTGCTATTTCACTAAATAATATTGGAATTGTTTATGAAAAATGGGGCAACTATGAAAAAGCAATAGAATATTATCAAAAGGCATTAAAAATATTTGAAGAATTAGGTAATAGAAAAGGAATGGCTGCCTTAATGAATAATATTGGAATTGTTTATTATAATTGGACTAATTATGAAAAAGCAATAGAATATTATCAGAAATCTTTACAAATGGAAGAAGAGTTAGGCAATAAACAGGGAACCGCTAATTCACTTAATAATATTGGACTTATTTATATGAATTGGGGTAATTATAAAAAGTCTATTGAGTATTATCAAAGATCATTAAAAATAGGAAAAGAAATAGGTGATAAACAAGGAATATCTAATACACTGAATAATATTGGAATTGTTTATTATAAATGGAATAGTTATAAAAAAGCACTTGAATATTATAAAAAATCTTTAAAAATAAGAGAAGAACTTGGTAATAAACGAGGAATAGCTTATTCATTAAGTAATATTGGAAATGTTTTAAAAAATCAGGATAATTTTAATAAGGCACTAAAATATTATAACAAAAGTCTTCAAATAGCAAAATTAATAAATTTGAGTGAAAGAATTATAGATAATTATCAGGCTTTATCTGAAACATATTTTGCTATAGGAAACTATAAAAAATCACTTGAATACTATAAACTTTATACCGAAGTAAAGGATTCAATTTTCAATACAGAAACCCACAAACAAATAACCGAAATACAAACCAAATACGAAACCGAAAAAAAAGAAAAAGAAATAGAACTTTTGAACAAAGATAAAGCATTAAAAGAAACAGAAATAAAAAGGCAAAAATTATTTAGAAACTCATTTATTGTGGGATTTGTCCTTTTTGTACTGTTAGCTTTTTTAGCATATAACCGTTATAGGATTAAAAAGAAAGCTAATAAACTATTAGCCCGGCAAAACATAGAAATTAATCAACAAAAAGAAGAAATACAAATTCAAGCCGAACAGCTTGAAATTACCAATAAAGAATTAGAGAAATTATCAATAGTAGCCAGTGAAACAGACAATTCGGTAGTTATAGCTGATGAAAATGGAAATATTGAATGGGTAAATGAAGGATTCACACGTTTGTTTGGTTATACTTTACAAGAATTTACAGAAGAATTCGGAAAAAGCCTGATAGATAGTAGTAAAAACCCGCAAATTAGAGCTGCAATCAACCAATGCCTTTCTGAAAAAAAATCCGTTGTTTATTCAACACAAAATACAACAAGATCAGGAAAAAAGATTTGGACACAAACTACAATTACACCTATTTTGTCTCATGAAGGCAATATATTAAAACTTGTAGCTATTGATTCCGAAATAACTAAAATAAAGGAAGCAGAAGAAAAAATAAAAGCAAAGAACATCCAGATAACCGATAGTATCAACTATGCAAAACGTATTCAGGATTCAATACTTTTAAG
>SDBT01016105.1_pt1 | contig 11854 bp, 13 predicted proteins | sample 2277101 | NCBI WGS metagenome assembly SDBT01 (sample SAMN10404973, study PRJNA504765) | marine sediment metagenome | isolation source: marine sediment core GS10_PC15, 103 cmbsf | place: Arctic Ocean: Southern Knipovich Ridge | collected 2010
CAACAAGACAGTCAGCTGCCGACATTACAGATAAATTAGGAGAGAGAATGCAAGTGGATGTTATCACGCAACCTCCTCAAGAAATTTCTAACCTTAACGAAGTAACGGAAAATTTGAATACTGGACCACTCGCCGCAGTCGGAGCTGATATTGCTGCTCAAGGTTTGAGACTAGACCTGGTGGATGGACTATTGTCCCCCGGTGGAACAGTTGATCAGAATATTGAGAATTCTACCTCCGGTTTAGAGAATCTTGTATCCGAAGCTGAAAATAAAATAACTCTTTTAGATGGTAGATTGGTATCTGCTGAAGCTAAGGTTGATGAATCAGAAGTTTTGGTTTCTAACGCAACTGCACAGGCTTCAGAATCTGCTGAAGTTATAACCACACTTCAGGATTCTATAGTTGAGGCAGTATTGTCAGTACAAGTATCCTCTTCTAGTGTGGAAGAATTTAGAACGTCGTTGACGGATCTTGGTACCGGTTTGGAATCTGAGACCCAAGCTAGAATAGTAGAAGCCCAGAATCTGGACGGCAAGCTATCGGTCCAAGAAACCAAAGCCAATGAGCAAGAAGCTGAGCTAACAAGGGTCAAGAAGAAAACAGAATCTGCATTAAGCTTAGCACAAAGAAAACCGTTGCCTGGTAGGAATGGATAAGGGGAGCCCTAAGTGGTAATAATAGGTGGGGGAAAATCGGGAGGTAATATTCTGGAATCAGGAGATCCTGATTACGCAGCTATTACTGGGGCCGGTCCTAAAAGTCCCCAGAACGATGTTCTAGATCCAGTATCAACTACCCCACTTTCGGTAACCATACTGACCCAGTTTGGAATTCCTTTTGATGCTACTTTTACCAATCAAGGAACCCCCCTTCCGGGTTTTGATATCCATAACCAGGATGTGACCACGATGTTAAAGTTGTCTCTTCTAACAGAGCTAATAAATGGTAAGTTTATTGAGATAGAGATGGACGAGAATGGGATAGCTCGTTTCTATGAAGTAGGTACGGAGGCCGCAAGTAATGTGGATATTAGATACTGTGTCCCCACCAGTGATTTAAACCAACCTATAGATTTGGTTATTGTCAGAGGATATGATACCCCCCCTGAGAGACAACTGCGTGATAGCTTTGATGGTCTTAAGAATAAAGAATTAATGGGATACGAGGATTGTGCAAAGGACTCTTGTGAAGAAGGATTTGTGGCACGTCATGCTACTATTTCTTATGATGACCCACAACTAGATCAGACCTACTTAGATGACATCAAGAATTCCTATGAGCTAAAAGCTTTTGAAAGTTTGATGGGTTACCTAATAGATTTAGATCTCCCAGACGGTATTGAGAATGTTCCTGGTCTTAAGATAACTTTTGGAGATACCACCAAAGAATATATAGAAGTAGACACTCAGTTCATAAACAACACTATAAATGTTAACAGTTTCTTAGGTAATAAAACAGGAAGAGCGGGGGTATCTGGATTCAGTACTATTTCAGACACAGGGTCAGGAACTTTTAGAACAGGAGGAAGCGTCCCTATTATTGTGAATCTAATAAATGAGGGTAATTTTAATGGATTGCCGGTTTGTGGTGTAGATTTAACATCTATAGCGGGTGGAGTAATCACCTTCCCTAGAGAAAGATTTCTTAGAGAGAACAAATTTGGAGAGTTAGAATCCGATTTTATGGGAGTTGTAGATATAGTTTTTTCGGCCCATAAAGTTAGAAGCTTTACTCTATCTCCTGGAGGATTTGGGATAAATGGTTCCTTGGTTTGGGTAGTAAGTCCCTTAAGAGATTTAGTTAGTTTGCAACATGGAAAGAACTGGTCTTGGACAATAGACGTTAGTGAAGATGTGTCTGTTTATCTTTTTAGTATTCTAGAAGACGCCCGGGCCCAGGCTACGTGTGATGTCTACTCAAACCCGGCACCTTTTTTTTCCGACCCAGCCAGCGCCACTAAAGCCTTTTCTTTCTCCAATGACCTCTTAACCTCTACCCCGGTAAGCGAGACTGAATTCATTTGTAATATAGGAGATGACTTAGGTTATTATAATCCAGGCGGTAAGATGTGTGTAGTGGTTGAGAGGAGACGCCCTAGTATTGATATTTTTGATCCTCGAGGAGCGGCTCTATCGCTTGCCAGCCAGATATCAGTGACTTACACCCCTCTTGTGGTGGTAGATTTACCTCAGCCTATCACCTATGCTGCCCCCGATGCTTTGACGAACGGCACAAAAACAATAGATGCTTTTGGTATCATTGACCAGGCTGACGGAATTATAGATGCAGATCCCACAACTAAACAGAACCTATCAGATAGTGAAACGTCGGTTCTTCAAGATAACACGGATGGTTTTACCTTAGACTTAACTCTACCCTTCTGTGAAGAAGACGATTGTCTAACCATAGCTAAAGAACTCTTAGCGCTACAGAGTGCAGTAACGGAAACCAAATCGGTTATTATGGGACCTAGTTCTGAGCCTAAACTTGGGCAAGTTTTGGCGGACGGAACAACTATAAACGAGATATCTTATTCGTACTCTGATTCTAGCCAATATTTAATCACTGTTGCTGCTGGTCCTAAATACCAGAACTTAGGAAGCTTCAGTAATTCTGCCTATCAACTTCAGACAACTGATGTGACAAGGGATGGTTTGGTAATACAGGACGCTGGAAATGGAGCCGAGTATGTAGTAAGGGTCAATGGGTTTGGCGAGATAACTGCCCTGAGTATGGTATTAGAAGACATATCCGTAGGAGACCGTGTGAATGTGCGGATATACAATGTACCTCAAGAGAGGATAAAGTAATGGCGGTCTGTACTAATATCACCTTAGAAAAGATTAGAGCTGAGATAGATTTTGGCGGATCATTAAAATTTGAAACTCCAGAGATTCAATCGTTCACAGTGAACAAATCTAGAACATCTTTGGCTTCCACCTTTAGTGCTTCGATAGAAGTACCTGCCACAACAATATTCCCTATTGGGCAGGATGTCACTATTAAAGCAGGCTTGGAAGGAGATTTGAAAACCCTATTTACTGGTAGAGTTTTGAATATTACAGTGAATCCCTCCTTTGAAAAAGCCACAACGTATGTAGTAAATTTGAGTGGGTCTGATAGATTTTTCGATCTTGAAGGTCATACTTTCTCTAGGCGTCAGAGAACGCGCGGACAGACGACTTTTGCTGCTATTACAGGTGTCACCTCCCGTCCTCCTCAGAAAGGTATCTCTGTGGAGAAGAGGATTGGTACAGGGGGTACTCACAGGATAACTTCTACTGATACCAATCTTAGGGAGCACTCTAAGTTGGTTTCTACAGATAGAATTGGCTTTGATCCGTTTTCTACTGCCAAAGACCCAGAGTTAGTTAATGCATTATCTGCCGAATCTGCTGGATCTGCTGGAGGAATCATAGTTAGGCCTTCCTCTGTAGCTTTGTCCCCAGGTATTTCTGTATTATTTTCTCTGGAGGAGGAAACTTTCGAATCCGGAGACAGCTGGGTAGTTTCAGACTCGTCAATAGGTACTATTGTCACTAATAGTGATGGAACTGCTACTTATACTCAGATAGCTTTGGGGGAGAATGTCATTACTTTTACAAAGTCAGGAAGTTCCCTTGTGGGGATAGCCACTACTGTAGGGACTACCATTCATGACCACAGTTCTCTGGGGCAGGGTGGTCCCGCCTTCGGAGTGTACGGAAGTGAATGATATCAACTACTTAGGAGAAATATAATGAGAAGAATTAGAGTAGAACACACATTAACAGATGTAGCGAACCTTGCCCAGATAATAGATGTAGACACTGAAGATTTGGTAAGCAGGGTGATCTCTCTTGATTTGAACTTAACTGCTGGAGATCCAGCTATTAGAGGAATTCTTACTCGTTACATTTATGATTCAAAAGGACGACTTGCTTCAGATAGAATTACACAGGAGCCTTTGACGTATACCGAAGAGGTTATAGTTTTGTATGTGAGTAAATTTGATCAATCAGCAGTTGCTATTATCGAGTAGATGTCTTATAATTAGGAGGTAATACACCATCGTATGCGAATGCAGGATTGCAGGATTATTCGAGATCGAATTCGACGGAATTATATCAGCCCAGATTACTGGGTCGTCTGAGTTTATCGATTTAGTTTCACAATGCGATACTGCCCCTAACGTTATCTCCTCTGTTCGCAAACGACTCAAAGGTCCTTCCACGGGACAAATTAACATCACAGCTTATGCATTTTTGCAGGGAGCTACAGACAGATTTCTTGGGACTTCCTGTCCTGCCTCAGCGGGTGTCAGCTTTGCCACACAGAACCGCTTTGATTGTGAAAACAATGTAACCAGAATTATCAGAACTGCTACCGGAGACTCCGCTTTTCGAGAGGGAGACGAAATTGATGGTATAACTCTCATTGATGAGTTTTGTAATTTCCGAACCGTTAACGCTAGCGCTTCAAGTGGTCCCGGTTCCAGGGTTACAGATACTGACAAATTTCTGGGGTCTAGTTTAGTTTGGGACGGTCCTCCTTTTTCTTTTGACAGCCGAGACCCAGACACCTTAGATTTTACTCTCCTTGGAATAGAAGCTAAGATGACAAATTTTAGTATCAATGTGACTGTTCCAGGAGTAGCTACAAACAGCTATACGTTTTCATACTCGATACCCTCGTGTGAAGGAGACCTATAATGGTAACAAGATCAACCTCATATAGACTTCGCGCTAGCTCTCCCCAGCCTGTTAAGGGAGACTGCACCTCTCTAAATGAACCAGCCCCCTCAACTACAAGTTTTGTCATCCAGACTTTTAAGGCAGAAAAAACTGAGACGGATACTTGTGATGATAAAACTGAACTGTTGTGTTCAAATGACATGCTTGGTCTGGGAGGACAGTACGTTACTGCCAGCTATACTGCTCAGAGATTTTTGGATCCAGATACTAACTCGCTAATTTTTCAAGCCACCGAAGCCAAAGAGCGTCTCATAATTGATGAGGATGATGTCCCCGGCGTAACAGGTCTCTAATGGCAGAGCAGTTTGAATTTATAGATTGTCAGTCAATCAGTATATCTTACCAGATAACTGGATTGGCTAATGTTTCATTTACAGTAGTTTCTACTGAAATTGTACCCGGAGTAACTCCTGCACGTAACTACACTGAGTTGTCTTTTGGAGGAATAGACTTCAAAGGTTTTATTACTCAAGTTGATACGGGTACAATATTAGGATCTGTTCCACAAGTTTTTGAGCATAAATTTACGTTAGTAATGAGTGGGTGTGCGGTAGATTGTCCGCGTGGCACATAAGGAGAAAGACATGGGTTGCTGTGGACGTCCAGATAATCGCACACAAAAGGGAAAATCTTACGCAGAGCGTTACGCGTATATGAGTTCTAATCAAATTAACACACAGGTGGGAACCTTAAGTAAATGTGTAGGATGTGATGCATTAACTTCTGGAGACCCCTGTACTGTTTGTGGAGTTGTTAAGAAGAGTGAGGCAAAGGAGGAAACAGTGTAATGGTTGTTATCATCGGAGCGGGAACTACAGTAAATAGTAGTGTAATTAATGCAGGAATTACATCTGTTAGTTTTAGCTTATCCCCAAACATTGAAAGGCTATTTCAATTGGGAAGCTTTACTCCGTTCGATACTAACATTACTACTACGGAGAGTATTTCTTTGAGTAATCATGGGGGAGGATCTTCTACTGTATCCCTGACACCTTCTATATCTTGTACAGACAGTACTGCTACAATGGATGTCACAATAGTTACAGCGCCTTGTCAGGGAAGTGCTACTACTATAAATAGAACAGGAACTGATGCTCTTTTTATCACCAGCTATTCTTATAGTAAGGATTTTCAAGGGTTCGGCTCTGAATCTTGGAGTCTTCAAGGTAAGCCTATCATTGTGGGATTTACAGGAAATGTATCTTTTATCCAGGGATTTTCAGAAGGAAACCACCTTACCGGGGCCGACATTGTTAGTAACGATGGAATAGTATTGACCGGTAGTATTTCTGGGGCTAATGATGCAACGTCTCAGAACATTCAAGTTAGTGCGGGTTCCCCTGGATTAGGGCAGGATGATATTCAGGAGTTTGGTAAGATTACACAAATCGGCGGCGGGATCGGCAAAGAAGACGGAAAGAGGGGTAATGCTTCGGCGAATGTTCCCCACCAGTTAGTATTCTTTTAAGAGAGGGTTTAGTATGCAGGTGTTAAATAAGTATAGGTTAGAGTTACATTGGAAAGAAGTTACCTACAACAGAGATGAAGTTGCGGTTCTGCAAGGAGCTTACTTTAGTGGTCCAGTATTGAAAGAAGCAATGCAGTTAGTGGTAGAGGATAAGCTCACCCTGGATATGACTAGGCAGCATAAGATTTTTGCCGCCATGGACGACTACTATCAAGCGATCCTTAATTGGAAAGGTGTTGAATATCTCGAAGACAAAATTTTCCTCAAGGAATCCTGGATTGAAGGTAGGTATGTAAATTCCCTAGAGACATTAAGAGATAAGGATTGGATTCTTATAGATTGTGCTGCACACGATGTCGAAAAGTATGAAGGGAAAAAAGGAAAGATGGTAGGACCTGGATTGTATGAGACCCACTATAGACATCCTTTGGTTTATTGGGCAGAGATTCATAAGGATGACAAGGAAAGGAAATTCTAATGGTAGAAATATTTGGCACAGGACCTGTTGTTTCAGGAAGCAAAAGTAGAAGTGCTAAGACGTGGAAGTTTTGTCCCTATTCCACGCAGATAACGCCTTATAATGGGGACACCAGAGTGCCTGAAGGTGAAAAGATTTATCATCAGGAGACAGAAGGAAAAATGCACTCTTACTCCATCTCAGGAGTGATGGGGTGGGCATGTGCTGATAATGAGTGTCCTTTTTTTACCGGCGCCGCCACCACCGAAGTTTTCCAGTTTGGGGTCAGATTTACCCCAGACGTGGAAGACTGCGAGTCCGCTGTTCCTCTTGGTATTTCAGGAATACATACGGTGATAAGTGGAGCGAGAACGATAGTTCCAGGATCAAGATACATAGAAACATAAGGAGGAATATAAAGTGGCTGTAAATGTAACCACACGTGATATTGTTAATTTTCCAGGCGGCACCGCCAAGACAGTTACCGTAGATATTATCCAAGCTGTACCTAAGGGCAGTTCGGAAGGTGATGAGCTTTGGTTGATGTCCACTGTAACTACCGCTACCGCTTCAGGTGGTGGGTCTATTGAGAACATATTTAAGAATGAAATGATTAGAGGATTCTATAAGAGTTCTGGTCTGGTTAGTGGTCCTTTTACTATTACAGGTACCACTAAGATTAAAGTAGCGATTGACGAAGCTATAGGGAGTGGTGTAGAAATAACTCTTACAAATGGCAACAATCTCTCCGGTTCAGACATTGCTCAAGACCTGGAAACTTTGATTCAGGCCCAGGGTGTAATCGGCGGTGGTGGAGCTAAGATTGGAAATCTTTCCTATCTAAATGCCCAGGTTCGCTTTGTAGATGGTAAGTTCCAAGTTGAATCAGGAACAGTTGCTGATAGTTTTACAGGAACTACCCGTAGCTCGGTAGACCTATCTGCCCCGGCTTCTGATACAGATGCTTTTACTTCGTTAGGTTTTGATTTGGGGGTCTCTAGTGAAACCTTATCTGCCCGTCAGATGGTAGAGACAGGTGTTGCCTCAGCATATGCTAGTACAGACATTATTTCTGTTGATAGTACTGTTAATCTTTCTGCTGGAGATTCTATTCAGATTGTTAATCCCACAACGTCACAAGTTGTGTTGGTCTCTGGAGTAGGAACGGGCGATGGTCTTAGTGCGGGTGAGATTCGTTTTGTTACTGCGTCGGGTATTTCTACAAATCTTTCTATTGCTGCACCTACAGGAACTTTGGTTAGAAAACTGGACTCTTTGATAGATTCCGCCCCTGTTTCGGCTGTGAAGACAATGGATGCGCTTTATCGTTTTGGAATTGATAGTCTTGTAAATCAGATAGATTACTCTGCATAACATACTATGGTTGTATTCTATCTTAGAAACAGCAAGCTTCCTGATGGGAAAATAGTTCCAGTAACAGTCTCTCTTAACTTAGATGTTGTTAAGGGGCAGTTAACTATCCCCACCGCTTCTGGATTCCCTACTAAGGTGGATCCAGAGGGAGAGCAGATATGGTTATTGACCTTATCTACTCCAGAGCTTGATCTTTCTGGAAACCTTATTGACCCGGAGCGAATTAACATCATTTCTAAGGATACGGTTCATGATGAGATAGAAGCTGCCCTAGGGAGAATTGGAGAACAGGTAGACTGGGGAACCATTTTACCTGATATACGTCCTCCCAGTGTAGTAGAATTAACCCCAGATATAAATCAAACTTCCAATGTTAAAATTGGGACAAATGTAATCGTACGACTTAAAGACGAACTTCCTGCCGCTGGGATAGATTTATCTACGGTCAAAATGAAAGTAAATGATATAGATGTAACTAGTGATTTAGAGATCAAGGGAAATATATTTGATTTAACTTTGATCTTTCGTCCCGTTAGGATAACAAACTAAGAGGTAAAGAATGGTTCTGAATATAAGATTCGAGAAGAAAAATATGATTCGACTTGATGGCTATTTCTATAGCTTCGATGAGGAAACGGATTCTGTTATACAAAAGACAGATGATGGGACCTTAGCTTTCGCTTACCCCCTAGACACCCCAATAAATAGAGAAGTTTTATCTCTTGAACATGACGGCGAGAGTTTTTGGACATTAGAGCATAGCTCAGGAACCCCCGCCGATGGCTTCCTTATAAAAAGATGGGTGATTTCTAACTTTGTTATGGTTCTTCAGCAAACATTTTCTTTCACTACCAATGCAACAGATACATTTGAGTCTTCGGCTTTTACAATTGAGAAATATTCAAGCACTTTGACAATAGGTACTCTTGGTGCCTTCGGTATTAATCCAGACACTACTACAGAATTAAGATTAAACTATGCTTCAGATATTTTTGCTTTGATAGGCCCTGGCACTAGAATGACTGTAGGCCCTAGTACTGACGACACTGCTTTAGGATTATCGGAAACGGTGACGGTAACAACCACGGATAGTGGTCCAAAAGACGTAACTTTGTCTGCGAACTTAGCAAACAAATATGACGCTAACGACCCCATAATCTTTAGTAACAACTTGTGGTTCTTTAACGAGCACTTCCTAAAGAGTTTAAATGTAGGAGGGTTGTATAAGATAAACAATTTAGACGGAGCTATCAAATCTCGTACACAGGGAGGCGCTTTCATAGGTGTTGATGCATGTGCTTTTCATGACGTAGATAATTTTACCGGCGCTCTTGCCTCTTTTAACAATGAATATCTTATTTTCATAAGAACAAATAGCCTTCTGTTCATTGATGTCAATGATTCTAATTTGATCACCAGCCTTTCTGCTGTTCAGAATAATTTAAGTATAGATACTACTGAGGTTTTTACCATATTTGACTTAGCTATTGAGGGAGACACGTTATTCAGATTGCAGAACAGGTTTAACATTAATGGAACTGAAACTACCTCCACTACCTTTAATTATCAACTAGCTACCTTTGAGCCTTTCCCTACTGCTATATCTCTCACCGCTGTTCCTGCTATTCTACCAGCAGATTCCGGAGGATCTACGTCTACTGTTACTGCTAAGGTTACAGATCAATATCTGTTAGCTTTTGGAGGTGGCTCTGCTACTCTTACGTTTAGCACTTCGGGTGGAGGTACTGGATCGGGTATTACCCCCAACACGGCTACGTCACTACCCTCAACAGGAATTGTAGTTGGTACGTACACCACTGGAGATGCGGCTGGGTTGGTTACCATTTCTGCGGAAGTTAATCTATAGGTGATGTAGATGCCTGAAAATGTTAAGTTAGATGACGCCAATTTTTCTCGGGGACCTACTGCAGGCAATATCTATTCTATTCAGAGGGTTAATAACAGACTTGTTCAGGTACTGGAAGGTAACGGTTCATTAGTTGCTTCTTTTCCTTTAATCAATTCTCAGCTTAGAAACGATGTTAAAGAATTACATTTTGATGGAACTCACTTTTGGTCGTTGGAAGATTTACCCTCAGATTTAGGATCAGTTATTAAGAAGTGGAGATTAAATACTCTGCCTACTCCTGCATTTCCTAATGCGTCACCTTCAACTTTAAAGTGGCAAGACGAAATAACAATACTTAATTCTAGCTCTTTGAGAATTACCTCTAATGCTTTTTGTGTGGAACACTACCACATTAACTTGGGTAATTCTCCAGACTCAGGAGACTCCTCTTTCATTGTTGATGATGCCAGTAGAATAAATGGTGGAGACGTTTTATATTTAGGACCTAGTACGGAGGGGTCCTCTACAAAGCAAGAAGAATCGGTTATAGTTTCGGGAAAGTCAGGAAATACAATTTTCATTTCCGGAACGCTAAAGAGTAGTTATAGCTCTAGTGATCCTGTCTCTCTAACTTTAGCAGTTTGGTTATTTAACGATAATGGTTTTAGAGGGTTTGAAGATAGTAGAGGATCTCTGATACGTGTAAGTTATCCGGTCAAGACGATTACGAGAGCCATAACTGGAGGAGAATATAACAAAGTAAATGCTGCAGATTTTGATGACAACGACATAACCTTTGTTAGAGGGGATCAAATAATCACATTTGATGTTGAACAAAATCCTTTCTTACTACTTTCTTCAATGGAGTCTAATTTAAGAAAGGCTGATAAGTTTACCCCTATCGAAGTATTTGATATGATAACTGAGTTTAGTCAAAATAGATATTTGAAATTACAATCCGAAGAGTTTGATGAGGCCACAAAGACAGATGTTAGTTTCTTGAACGGAAAATTTAACTTCCAACAACAGACCCGGTTGCCTGTGATTAATTCAATAGCGTTGTCTTTTGATAACAGATTTACCAGAACGTCAGCTAGCTCAGATACTCTTGCGGTAACTACTAAGACGAGAGACCAATTTAACTTTCCTATTCTTGGGGTAAATATTGCTTTTAGCGCAACAATATTTCCAGGTTTTACAGGAACCCCTGGCACCTTTAGTCCCACGTCATCCGGATCTGATGCGGATGGGATATCTGAGACCACCTATTCCCCGAGCTCAACGGTAGAGCCTATTCTAGTGAACGTAAAAGCCACCGATACTGCATCTTCTTTGGCTACGGAGTCTCCAGTAATTCAAATAGGCCAGTTTAAACCGGATGATACCTTCAGTACTCCCATTGAACAGACTCAAGATGGGCTTGATGTATCTGCCAGCCCTATAGAACAGAAAGGAAGTTTTGAAACAAACCAAGTTGAGGCGGCAAACATCCAACAGAATTCTACTTTGGAGTTTCCGGTACAAGGAACTACTGGTGTCCTTATGGAACAGAAAGGATTGGCTAAGACACTAACCGACGCCGACGGTCCTGTAGAACAGATAGATTTTGATTTAGCCAGTACTGACCTTGTGGAGCTTCGTGTACTTGATAAATCATTTCGAGTTATGGAACAGCAAGACCCAGGGGCCCCGTTTCCTTCTTCCCCTGCTAATCCACCAGATGTTGCAGATTCGACAACAACGATTACACAGAACAATTTTGTTATATCAATATTTCCTCCCTGCAACAGCACAAAAAACCCAGTGGATACCTCAATTGTTTGGAGAATACGTGATTTCGGGTCGCCTTACGACACTTCCTCAATTATATTTACTGTGGATGGAGCATTAGTTCAAGATTCATCAGAGTTTTCTGTCATAACTATTACCAATGGTATACAAGTTACTTACAATAGAACTCAGCCTTACGA
>SDBT01016106.1_pt1 | contig 11854 bp, 8 predicted proteins | sample 2277101 | NCBI WGS metagenome assembly SDBT01 (sample SAMN10404973, study PRJNA504765) | marine sediment metagenome | isolation source: marine sediment core GS10_PC15, 103 cmbsf | place: Arctic Ocean: Southern Knipovich Ridge | collected 2010
AGATCTACGATTGGACCACCGGCGTTCCCGGCAACTTCGTCTATAACCTCGCCAATCTCAAGCGTAATCGCCGCCAGGCCCGCGAAGTCGCCGGGCGCATCCTTGATTACCTCCGACGCCACCCCGGGCGTCCCGTGCACATCGTGGGTCACTCCGGGGGCGGGGGCATCGCCGTTCTCGCTCTGGAAGTTCTGCCCCCCGGCCGGCAAATCGAGCAGGCGATTCTGTTGGCCCCGGCCCTCTCGCCCGAGTACGACTTGTCGCTGGCACTGCGGCGAACCCGACGCGGGATGATTAGCTTCTACTCGGCCCGCGACGTCACGCTGCTCACGGTGGGCACCTCGCTGCTCGGGCCGATCGATCGCGATTTTGGAGCAGCGGCCGGGGCGGTCGGGTTCCGCGCGCCGGACGGTTCGAGTGAGTCGGATAGAGCGCTCTACGGCGGTCGTCTGTTACAGGTGGGCTGGAGCCCCCGGCTGAAGCAGGCCGGAGCCGATGGGTCGCACCTGGGCTGGGCTTCGCGCCGCTTTGCCCGCGAGTATTTGGCACCGTTGATCAAGGAGCACGAGGCCGCTCGTCCCCTGCGGGCGGAGGAAGTCGAATAGGCCGCGTTGCAAGACGGGAAATTGTTTGGAATCCGGTGCGGGGGCTCGGCAGCTAATCTTCGGGCTGCGATACCTGCAACTGCCGCACGTCTGTCTCCAGAACGTCCACCAGCGTGAAGAACCGGATGACCAGTGGGCGCGTCGGCCGCCCCTGGCTGTTGGTCGGGAGTTCTGAGAGAATCTGCAGCGTGCGCAGACTCTCCTCGCCGCGCGCCTGTCCGATCACCGTGTACTTCCCGTCCAGTTCCGGCAGCCGGGCCAGGCTGACGAAGAACTGGCAACTGGCCGAGTGCGGATCGCTCGGCTTGCGGGCCATCGCGAGCGTGCCCAGCTCGAACGGCGTGTCGTGGAACTCGGCCGGCAACAGCTTGCCATCCGCGCGCGAGCCCCTGCCGGTCCCGTCCGGTGAGCCGGCTTGAATGATGAAGTGGGGAACCACGCGATGAACGGTCTTGCCGTTGTAGAAGCGGGTCCGGACCAGTTCGAGAAAATTCACCAGGTTGCGGGGGGCGTGGTCGTACAGCAGCGTGAACGTGATCTTGCCGTAATCGGTGACCAGCACGGCGTCCTTACGCGTCTCCACCCGAAACGACAGGCTGATCGGTGCAGCCGAGCCGATCGGAGGTTGCCACTCCAGGCGATAGTCGCCCGAGTAGCGTAGCTGGCGACAGAGCACATCCAGGTCGAGTTCGGCCCCGATCGACGTCCGGGGTGCGAGCCGCAGCACCCCCGCGGGCTCCGGATCCGCTTCGCGCGCCGCGGGCGGGATCAGCACCGGCGGTTCGTTTTCGTAGGCGATCGACAAGGCCGGTTGGGCCGTGCTCCCCAGGATCAGGCAGCGCGGCAGCGCGATCCCATCGGATGCGTCCTGGGATCGAGCGATCGGCAATTCGATCGGCTGGTCGGTTGGATTGAACAACGTAAAACGTACGGCGATCGGCTGCGAAGGGTAGAACAGCGAGCGCTCGGCCGTGATCTCGGCGCGCAACGCCTGGACCGGGTCAGCGGGGCCGTCGGCCCTCAGCGGGACTGCGCCGACCGTCACAACCAGAACCGAGAGCAGTAGCGTATTCATCCGCGTAAGCATCGCCTGTGTTCTTCTCAGTTGTCTGTTCCTGTCACGCTGCTGGCTTATACCCGCAGTGTCGGCGGGGGTTGCCCCTGTCGGGGAGCGGGCCCAATTTAGGGGCGGTCAGACCAACGCCCGGACGTCCAAGTGTAGCACGCCATCGATCTCACGAATAGCGCTCAGGCCTTCTTTGCTGGGGCGCTCATCGAGCGCGATCTTGCACCACGCCGCCCGCGCTTCGGTGAACAGCCGCGTGGTCACGTCTTCGATGTTGATTCCGTCCGCCAGGACGGCCTCCATGATCGCGGCCAGCACTCCCGGCTGATCTCTCAGTCGCAACACTAGCTGCCAGGTGGCCGGGCTGTGCTCCGATAAGTTGAGGCAGTTAACCACCTCCCCCGCAATCAGGAACTCGCGGATGATCCGGAGAACTTCCCGCCCGGTGGCATCCTGCACCTGCCGCGTGCGATCCGAAAGCCGGCAAGTGCCGATCACGCCGGGCAACGCCTGGAGACGGGCGGTAATGCGTCCGGCATCGCTGTCCGGAAGCCGGGGCGAGGATATGTCGCAGGCCACCCGCAGGTCGCGTTCGCCGGCGACCGTCAGCAGCGCCTTCTGGTCGAGAGCCGCCGGGTGACCCACAAATACGAATAGCGCTCCCACGCGCATGTTGCGCAGGAATTCGGCGTCGACGATCACCTCGTCCACGTCCTGTCCGGCGGCGTACACGGTCACCGCGTCGCTCTCACGGGCCAGCTCGCGCGGCCAGGAGCAGAATTCGATCCCATACTCGGCGGCCAGCTCCGGGGTCAGGGTCGGCGACCACGCCAGCACGTCCATCTCGAACGCGTGGGCCCGCCGGGCGATCGCCAGCTCAACCGGCCCGAAGCCCAGCATTCCCAGCTTGCGACCCGCCAGCCCGAGCGCTGCTGCGTCCACGGCAGGCACCCGCCCGCCTGCGTAGCGGGTGCCGGTGTGTTCGAGCACCCGTCGGTCCAGCATCACCAGCAGCCCGATGGTCAACTCGGCGATCGCGATGGCATCCATGTAGGGGCAATTGGCGACGAAGATCCCCGCCGCCGACGCCTGCTCCAGGGCGATGTTCGATGTGTCGGTCCCCGCCCGTACGATCAGTTGCAGATCCCGGCCGGCCTCGATCGCCTCCGGCGAGACCCGTAACCGGGAAACCACCAGCACCGCCACGTCCGGGATCAACTCCTCCAGCCGCTCGGTGGTTAGCTCCGGCTCATAGCTCACTTCGGTTCCGAGCGCCCGCATCTCGGGCAGCACGCTCTCGACCAGTCGACACGCTACCAGGATCTTCATCTCACCCTGACTCCCACCGCCACGGGCACCGCCGTGACCAGGCTCGACTCGACACCGTCCATTTAACTCACATCGGAGTAGTTACTCAATTCCCGCAGGCCAAGTTCGTGGATGGCCGGGCAAAAAAGAGGTTCATCCGGGATTCGCGGGAACCGCCAAGTCGCCAAGGACACGAAGCACTTCAAGAGCTCATTGGCTCACCGCTAGGGCATTTTTCATCTGCATGTAGCGGCCGACGCCCCTGTCGGCCGTAGGCGTTTCGATAATCCTACGTCCGGTACGGGGCCCGGACGCTACGGTTTAATGAAAAATGCTCTAGTTGCTTCATGTTGTCCTTGAGGCGCGCAACGTTCTCGAATGCAACTCGAACCCTGCATTCCTTGGCGTCCTTGGCGCTCTTGGCGACTTGGCGGTTCGAGTCTCCCGCAAGAGCTGGATGAGCCCCAAAAGAGGACGTCATGCGCCCGAGCGGGCCGCGCTGCCGAACGTCCGTTCGATGAACCCGGTGTCCACATTGCCGTCAACGAAGTCGGTATGGGCGAAGATCTTCTGATGAATCGGGATCGTCGTCTTGATCGGGCCGATCTGGAATTCATCGAGTGCCCGCCTCATGGCGTTGATCGCTTCACGCCGCTTGGGGCGGTGCACCAGCAGCTTGGCGATCAGCGAGTCGTAGTGCGGGCTGACCGTGTAGCCCGCGTAGGCATGAGTGTCAATCCGCACCCCCGGGCCGCCGGGCGGAATGAACCGCTCAATCCTCCCCGGCGAGGGACGGAAGTCGTGGTCCGGACACTCGGCGTTTATCCGGCATTCGATTGCACAGCCGCGTTGCGCGATCGAATCCTGGCGCATCTTGAGCGCCTCGCCCGCCGCCACTCGAATCTGCCACTGCACCAGATCCAGCCCGGTGATCAGCTCGGTCACCGGATGCTCGACCTGAATCCGGGCGTTGAGCTCCATGAAGTAGAAGTTCTCCTTCTCATCCACCAGAAACTCGCAGGTCCCCGCCGAGTAGTAGCTGGCGGCCTTCGCCAGACGCACGGCGGCGACGCACAGCTTCCGGCGTGTTCGCGAGCTAATGTGCGGCGATGGAGATTCTTCCACCAGCTTCTGATTCCGCCGCTGGAGCGAACAGTCGCGTTCCCAGAGGTGCACGACGTTGCCCCGGCGATCGCCCAGCAACTGCACCTCGACGTGCCGCGGGCGCTCGATCAGCTTTTCGATGTAGAGCGTGCCGTCCTTGAAGGCGGCCTCGGCCTCGGCCCTGGCATTGCGGAAGCTGGAGCGCAGCGTGGCCTTGTTGTGGACCGCGCGGATGCCGCGCCCGCCCCCACCGGCCGACGCCTTGATCATCACCGGATAGCCGATCTTGGCGGCAACCGCGACCGCATCCTCTTCAGTATCGACCGGCCCCGGGCTGCCCGGCACCAGCGGCACCTTGGCCCGCTTGGCCAGCTTGCGGGCCTCGATCTTGTTGCCGACCAGTTGCATCGATTCCGTGCTGGGCCCGATGAACTCGATCTTCGACTCGCGGCACATCTGCGCGAAGGTCGGGTTCTCCGCGAGAAATCCGTAGCCGGGGTGAATCGCCTCGACGTCGGTGATCTCGGCGGCGGACATGATGGCGGCGGGATTCAGGTACGAAGCCGCCGCCGGCGCCGCGCCGATGCACACCGCCTGGTGCGCCAGATTGAGATAGGCCGCATCGCGATCCGCGGTGCTATAGGCCGCCACGGCCTCGATGCCCATGTCGCGGCAGGCACGGATGATACGCAGTGCAATCTCGCCGCGATTTGCCACCAAAATGCGACTGAACATAGGATTATCGTCCGCGCGCCACGCCCGCTGGGGCGGTTTCACTTTTCATGTAGCGTCCGGGCCCCGCACCGGACGTCGACGTCCGCGTCCGAGGCAGGGCTCGGCCGCCACAGGCTTTCTCCAACCGCCCTAGAGCGGTTCGACCACGAAGAGCGGCTGGTCATACTCGACTGCCTCGGCGTTGTTCACCAGCACCTTCGTCAGACGCCCGGAGACCTCCGCCTTGATCTCGTTAAACACCTTCATCGCTTCCACCAGGCAGATCAGCGTATCCGGCTCGACCAGATCGCCAACCTTAATGAACGCCGGCGACTCGGGATCCGCCGCGGAGTAGAACGTCCCGACCATCGGCGAGCGAATGAGCGTTTCCGCCGATTCGGTTGGCGGCGTTTCCTCCGCCGCTGCGGCCTCCGCGATGGGATTCGCCACCGCCGCCGCCGTCGCCGCTGGAATGTGGTGCACTTCCGGCGGCTGCCCACGCTTGATCAGAATGTGCGTCTCGCCTTCGTGGAGCTCGAGCTTGTTGAGGTCGTTCTCGACCATTAACGCGATCAGGCTTTTGATGTGCTTGATGTCCATCGGTTTCTCGCCAACAGAACCGCTGTGGTCGACGCCGCTTCCTGGTAGTCCGTCACACCCTGGCCTTCGGGTCGTAGCGTCGGTCCCCCGTGGCCGACGTAGGCTATCGGGAGCAGTTCGGCTATCTACGTCGGCCGCGGGGGGCCGACGCTACCCGCAAGTCGAGGTGTGACCGAGCATTAGAGCGGCAGCGTGGTCAGAACCTCGTATCCCGTTTCCGTCACCAGCACGTCGTCTTCCAGGCGCACGCCGCCCTTGCCCGGCAGGTAGATCCCGGGTTCGATCGTGATCACCATGCCCGGCTCGAGCAGCAGCTTCTTCATCTCTTTTCCGACCCGCGGCGCCTCGTGCACGTCCAGGCCGATTCCGTGGCCGAGCGCGTGGCCGAAGTACTTCCCATAGCCGGCCTTCGTGATCACCTTGCGCGCCACGCCGTCGACGTGGCTCGCCGCCACCCCGGGCTTGACCGCTGCGATCGCCTGGTCGTGAGCCTCGCGCACAACCCGATGGATCTTGGCCATCAGCGGCGGCACCCGGCCGAGCCAGACCATGCGGGTCAGGTCGCTGATGTACCAGCCCACGCGGGCGCCCCAGTCGATCAGGATCCCCTGGTTCTTGGTGGCCACCGCTTTGCCGGGCTCGTAGTGCGGCAGCGATGCGTTCGCTCCGACCGCCACGATGGTTGGGAAGGCTACCTCCTGGGCGCCCATGCGCTGCATCTCGTACGCCAGCTTGGCGGAGATATTCGCCTCGGTCACGCCCGGCTTGATCCATTTTACCAGCTTGGTGAAGGCCTTCTCGGCGACGCGAATCGCCTCGCGAATCGTCGCCACCTCGCCCTCGTCCTTCACCAGCCGCATGTCCAGAACCGCGCCCGGGACGGCGATAAGCCGGGCGGGGCGGGCGGCTTTGCGCAGCCCGGCGTGCTCCGCCACCGTCAGATGCCCCGAGTCAAACCCCACGCGGGTCAGCTTGTACTTGCGGAATTCCTGGGCGGTCCGCGCCGGCGTGCGCAGCTTCCGCAGCACCTTGCGGCCCCAGGGGCACTCGATCTCGGCCGACTCGTTGAACCGCCCGTCGGTCAGCAGCACGACCTGCCGGGCCGTCACCAGCACGAACCCGTCTTCGCCGGTGAAGCCGGTGAGCCAGAACTGATCCATCCGGTTTTGAACCAGGTATCCGTCCAGCTTCCGCCGGGCCATCACGCCCCGCAGCCGGTCGACCCGGTCCCGGTAGGGGGCTGGAATCGTCGTCGGTATTCTCTTCACTGCCGCGCCTTTCGTCGTTCTCGTCGGAAGTTGGCTGCCTCGATCGCGCACAACGGGCCAACCGCGCCAACGGCCCCGCTTGCTGCCGCGCACTCTACCAGCTGGGTCCGCGGAAGACCAGCGGGCGTAAATGTGATTCTCCGGGGCGCGCGGGTACGCGGTGGGCACCCCGCCTTCAAGATGTTGACCCGCAAGCGCGCGCTTTGGGCGGGAGGTGCTATCGTCTATCTCTCGTCGGTCTGATTGGGCGGCAACGGGCTGGGAACGTCAGACCGCCGAGCTGCATGAGTCGCGGCGTCATTGTGGGGAAAGTGCGTCAGGGACCCAGAGCGATTCCACCCCACGATTAGCCAACGCACGTCAGCAGGTGGAGGTGCCGCAGCGTTCCCTCATCGTGGCGTCTGTGGCACCGCCGATTGCATCGTAACGGCCCTGATGCAGTCTCGTGCCGCAAATGCAGCACCGCCAGCTACCACCAATACCACTTTTCGTTGGAGCCATGATAGTACATGACGCGGAAGCCGGTCTGGCCAACCTTATTGGAGAGCGCCGGATTTGCGTCAGGAGCGGCCAGCGTCTGGCTCGTGATTGCTTGTCCCATCGCACGTTGCGACTTCCAGCTTACGTGCCCGTCAAGATGGCCGACGTTGGCGCCCCCATTTCCCTCGGGCATGAATCCGGGGATCGGGATTGCTTCTTCACCGTGTCCGACTTGGAGGTGATTGGGGTAACCGTACTCGCCGTTGCCGACCCTGATTGCAAATCCCTCTTGCCACCAAGCCCGGGCGAAATCGGCCATCGCCACATCTGTAGCCGACTCATCGCTGAGCTTCAGTTTTCCAACCGGTAGCTCCGGTCTGGGCAGGTTCTCAAATCCGGCCTGGTAGGGGAAATAGGTTGTTACGTGGCCATTATTGTTGACGAATCGCGTGTCTTGAATCTGATCTCGAGGAACGGCCAACTCCTTGCGTCCGCCCAGCACAAGATAGCCGGTGATGATATGCACGCCGTCGCCTCCGGCGCCACCGTCCGTGGCGTTCCAAATGTGATCGGTGTTTAGATCCGGGTTGGATGGGCAGTAGAAGTACTCCCGCTCCAATTGGTACTGGTCCATCATTACTTGGCGAAACGCCGGGTGGACCCAGTGCAGATTGAACGCGACGCTATCGCACACGTCTCCGGCGCGATTGTGGTTCGGATCGCGAATAACGGTTTGATTCCACATTCCCGTCCAGTTGCCGGGATCGGGCAGGTGATCGTTGTAGTCTGCTGCGTAAACCACCATGCACTGGATGAAGCCGCGCATGTTGGAACCGGCGCAGACGGCGCGCTTGGCGCGTTCTCGCGCGGCGGCCATCGACGGCAGCAGCATGGAAATCAAAAGCGCGATGATCGCAACGACTACGAGCAATTCGATCAGGGTAAACCCAATCCGTCGACGAGTGCCACGCGTCATGTCTCGCCTCCTCAGTACACCCTATCTCATCTTACTATTCAGTGAAGACAATCCCAGCGCGATAACCAACCGGCGGACGATCAGCCGACCAGGACCACGCCCGCTGCTGCAAGTGTCTTGAGTCCTGTCGTAGCCTGACTCCTCCTGTCAGTATTGGAAGAGACGTAACCTGAAGCCTGAATACTACGATACTAACCGGGCAGTCAAGGCACAGCAAGTAAGTAAAACCTACCATCGGATAACTAGGGCGGTTTCACTGTTCCTGCAGCGTGTGGGCCCCGCACCGAACGTCGACGTCCATGGCGATACGGGGCTCGGCCGCTACGGGCTTTCTGAAACCGCTCCATTGGAACAGGCGAGGGAAGGGTGGCCCAGCCACCGCGTCTGCGTGGTGTCGGGCAAGTCGTACGAGCCGAACGGCCCCGCTTGGGGTAGTCCGATAACAACTCAGTTTTCGGCAAATCCACGGCATACAGGTCGGAATCTGAGCGACCGGTTTAAAGGCGTTATCGGCAGCCTATGCCCCGCGGGTGCGGGTGCTCCCGCCGGTCTCGACGACTCGGGGCCTCAGTCGACGTAACCCAGCGAACGCAGATTGCGCAGCGTTTCCGCGTCCGGCTCGTCCGGACGCTGCAGCCGTTCGGCGGGGTCTCTTTTGTTGTCGAGGTACCACAGCCTGGCGAAGACTCGCATGGCCAGGGCGAGTTGTGAATTTTCCTCGCTGATCTCGTCCTGCTCCCAGGGGTCCTCGGCCAAGTCATATAGCTCCAGCGACTTCGTCTCGACGTTCCAAATCCCCTTCCAGTTGCCGCGACGCACCACGATGTTGACATCGCCGCGCGATTCCTTCCATGGCCGGAAGTACTTTTTGTTGTTCAATCGCATGGATGGCACCACGAAGTCCACGGCTCCATCGGGGATTTCCCCTTGAAGCAGTGGCAGCAGACTCACGCCGCGCATCTCGTGCGTATTGCTCGGCTCCCGCAAGTAGTCGAGGATCGTCGGTAACACATCCACCAGCGAGACCACCGATTGCATGCGTCGTCCCGCATACTTCTCATTCGGAAAGTGGATGATCAACGGGACCCGTGTGAGCTCCTCGTAAACCGATTGATCATGAAGCCAGCCGCCGTGCTCGCTCAGCTCCTCGCCGTGGTCCGCCAGGAGAATGAACAGCGTGTCATCCCACACGCCGCGTTCCTTGAGCAGGTCGATTACCGAGCCGACATAATCGTCCGCCTGCCGAACGGCCGCATCGTAGAGTTCGTTGTATTCGTTCCAGAGGGCGTTTAGCTGGACGATTTCACGCTGTTGCTCGTCGCTATTGTCGGTTGTCCCGATCGATCGGCTTGTGATGAAATCTGCGCGTGTCAGCCGCCGATAGGCCCACGCGTGCGTCTTGATTTCTGTGCGAATCTGCTGCGACACGTCAGGAAATCCGTCCGTATGCATGGGGGCTTCATACGGATTATGCGGCTCGCCGTTGTGGATGTATAGGAAGAAGGGGGTCTGTGGATGGCGGTCCAGGACCGGGCCGACCTTGGGGCCGTCGTTGTGGCGGGAGTGCTTGATCTCGTCGTAATCACGCGCCACGCCGAACTTGGGCCCTGCGTAGGGGTTTGAGTACAGAGCGAGCGTCGTGTACCCGAGACGCTTTAGCCGGGATGTCAGCGTATCGAAAGACTCCCCCAACCGGTCGTTGTCGTTCAGCGTGCGGTGCTCACAAGGAAACGTGGAGGTCATCAACGACGCAACCGTGGGTAACGTCCAGGGGGCCGGTGAGTATGCCTGCTCGAACACCACGCCTTCACGCCCCAACGCGTCCATCCGCGGGGATGTCGGTCGGCGTTCGTAGCCGTAGGTTCCAAGCCGGTCGGCGCGCTGCGTGTCGATCAGGAAGATCACGATGTTGGGGTATGCAGCGTCGGGCGTGGTCGCGCCGGTGTCGGGTGACGGAGGAGCCTGGGTGATTTCGGAATGCGGTCCCTGGGCCGTGACGCGCGCGCCGGCGAATGCTACAAGCACCGATACGACCGCCCAAAACGTGAAGAACATTTGTGCTTCGCAATGCCTTGTTGGGTCTCGCATCTTGTCGAGCCCTCAGTTCCCACCCCGGGCGCGTGCAGCCGGCCTAGAGCCGGACAATAACACTGCTCCGGGCACGCCAATCTCGGTCGACTCTACCACAAAAATAACCGATTCCGGCGATGGAGACCACCAGAAATCCGCCCGTCCAGCGTCAATCCAGATAACCCAGCGCCCGCAAGTCCCGGCGGGTCTCTTCGTCCAGCTCGGTTTCGCGCGGCAGGGGGGGGGCGGCGTGCTCTGCGCACTCTTTGTAGTACTCACGCGCGAAGAGCTTCATGACTAACGCCATCTGTGGGTTCTCCGCGCTGACGTCCTGCTGCTCACCGGGGTCGGCGGCCAGGTTGTACAGCTCGAGCGTTTTGGGCTCGGCGTTCCAGATGCCCTTCCAGTCGCCGTGCCGCACGACCAGGTTGACGTCGCCGCGCGATTCCTTCGATGGGCGGTAGTACTTCTTGGTGTTGATTCGCATCGAGATGATCTGGAAGTCGTCTTCCGCGGGCGGCTGGTTTCCGCGGATCAGCGGCATCAGGCTGCGGCCCCGGGCCCCGCGCGCGAAGCGTGGCTCGGCGATGAAGTCGAAAATCGTCGGCAGCAGGTCGAGCAGCGAAACCAGCGACTCGATTCGCCGTCCGCCGTACTGCCCCCGTGGGAACCGCATGATCAGCGGCACGTGGATCAGCTCCTCGTAGACCGACTGGTCGTGCAGCCAGCCGCCGTGCTCGTTCATTTCCTCGCCGTGGTCGGACAGGAGGATGAAGAGCGTATTGTCCCAGAGGCCGCGGCGTTTGAGCTCGGCGATCACGGAGCCGACGTGGCTGTCGGCCTTCCAGACCGAACCGTCGTACAGCTCGTTGTACTCGGTTCTCAGCGCAGTCAATTCCGCCAGGTGGGCGTTCTGTTCCTCGGCATTGTCGATGGTCCCGAGCGGCTGCTTCTGATCGAAATCGACGTGTGTCAGGCGCCGGTAGGCCTTGAAGTGTTTCTCGATCTCCCGGCGGGTCTTACGCGGGATGTCGTCGAACCCGTCGAGATGAGCCGGGGCGTTGAGATGCGGGTCGTGCGGCTCCATATTGTGGATGTACAGATAGAGCGGCGTGGCGGAGTACAGGTCCAGGAGCTTGCCGACCTTGTCGCCGTCGGTGTTCCATGACTTGTCGAGTACATCGTAGCCGCGGTCGAGCGCGAAGCCCGGCCCGGCGTACGGGTTGGCATAGAACCCCAGCGTGGTGTAGCGGAGCCGGTGGAGACGCTCCGTGAGCGGCTTGAGCCGCTTGCTGAGCATCTGCCGATCATCCAGCGTCCCATGCTCGCACGGATAGGTCGAGGTCATCAGCGAGATCACCGTCGGCAAGGTCCACGGCGAGGGTGCGATCGCCTGCTCGAACACCACCGACTCGCGGGCCAGCTCGTCGATGTGTGGCGAGGTCGGCCGCCGCTCGTAGCCGTAGACGCCTAGGCGGTCCACCCGCAGCGTATCGATCAGGAAGATGACGATATTGGGTCGGTCGGGCTGCTCCGGCCGGCCGCGCCGCTTGGACTGCTGCGCCTGGGCAGAAGCTCCCAACCCGGCCGCGAGGATCATCACGAGCGTTCCGATCCGTAGCGCTTTCGTTGCCCGGGACCCAATAAACGCGTTGCATGCCGT
>SDBT01016107.1_pt1 | contig 11854 bp, 13 predicted proteins | sample 2277101 | NCBI WGS metagenome assembly SDBT01 (sample SAMN10404973, study PRJNA504765) | marine sediment metagenome | isolation source: marine sediment core GS10_PC15, 103 cmbsf | place: Arctic Ocean: Southern Knipovich Ridge | collected 2010
CTATTCAACTGGGAGAGCAATTTGCACCTATCGTAGCCAAAGTTGTTGACTTTTTAGGAAGATTTATTGCGAAAATAACTGAAAATCAAGAAGTTGTTGAAAATCTAGCTATTGCTATTGGGATTGCAACAGCAGGAGCTGGATTAGTATTTGCCATTTCATCCATTGGATTAGTTATTCCTTTAGTTATTACTGGCCTTACTTTATTAACTACTACTTTTGGTGCAACTGCGATTGCAGCAGGAGTGTTATCTGGAGCCACAGGAATTGGAGCTATTGCTATAGCAATTGGGTTGACCATCAAATTTTTTGATGAAATCGTAAATTTTATGACAGGCCCACTATTTGCGGCATTTGAATTTATTTCAACAGTAGTTTCTAGAGTCGTCGAGAGATTCATATCGGGATTCAGTGCTATAAAACTTGCTATAACTGGTAATATAACTGAAGCTATTGGCCAAGCAAAAATAGCTTTAACACCCTTACCTTTCATTTTCTTTGATGCTGCAAAGAAAGCAGGTGATGCTTTTAATGAAGGTCAAAAAATAGGGGCAATTGAAAGAGAAAAACTTAATGCTGAATTAGTTGCAAAAGAACAAGAAACCTCTGATAAAGTTATAGACATTAGTCAGAAAAGAACTGCTGACGAATCTGCTACCGCCGAAACTAGAAGGAAAGCTCTGGAGGATATCGCAAATAAGAAAAAGAAAGCTCTGGAGGATATCGCAAATAAGAAAAAGAAAAGTCTCACCGATATCGAAGAAGATCTGGCATTTGATTTATTAGGTATTGATCAAATTTTAGGAGACGATCAGGTTGACATATTCAATGATACTACCAATCAATTGGTTGGTGCAGCAAGGAGCAGGGCTGACGCCCTAGCAGGTGAAGCACGGCGCGACGACGGTGGTGGTGGTACTGCTGCTGCTGCTGGAAGAGAGGCTGCCGCCGAGATCGTTGTTCCTGAAGGATCACAATTAAGAGAGTTGCTGGACAATCCAGAAAAGTTTGTCTTTGGTCCAAGTGGATTCAAAAGACGAACGGGTCCGGCGGCGTTGGACACCTCAAGATTTTTTGGATTTCAACGGGGATTTTCTGGTAAAGACTCCATCCCTGCTAGAATTTCCCCGGGAGAAATAGTAATACCCGAAACATTTGCTGAAGGAATAAGACGAGGTAGATTTGCATTGGTTGGGTCAAACCAAGCTGGCGGAGGTGGTCAAGGCGGCAGTGCAAAAGTAGAGATATCGTTTCGAGGGAATGCCAGCAGGATTCTAACCGCGAAACAAAATGAGGATACATCTCTTGGCATAAGCAGGGCAAGATAATGGCTATTTCAGGCGGAATTAAATTCTTCGACAAATCCATTAACCTGGCTGCAGATGGCACTACGATCGTTGGTTCGACCGGCGATGGTTCATCTGCGAGTGCTATAGACAGGAACAAACTAAGCAAATGGCGATCGTCTGGGTCTGACGACACAACCACAGAAACCCTAACCTTAACGTTGCCAACATCTACATCTTTTGATCGTTTATTATTATTGGACCATAACTTTTTAGACTTTAACGTCCAATATTCTGACACCACACTATTTACAATCTCGGTCACTCAACAGGGAACCGGTGGGCTTCCAGAAATAACCGATGTGACTGTCCCGTCTGGTGCCACCATGCCACCGGCTGCCAGTTTCGATATTTTTAGTGCCGCAGACGCCACTGGTTATTACGTTTGGTTTGATAAAAATAATACTTCAATTGATCCCGCGAAAGCCGGGAAAACGGGGATTGAAGTTGACTTCATTGAGGGTGATAGTGATTCAGATATTGCTGCTGCCGCCGCGACGGCCATTACGGCTATTGGAGATTTTGGTGCAACTTCATTGGGTGCTGTAATAACAATCACAAATGCAGCCAACGGTGTAACAACGGACGCAACTGAAGAAGAGTTTAAAAACTTCGATAGTGTTTTAGGTCTCGATGCGTCTATCCCGGCAGGGATCATCGAAACGGCGTTTGCTGATGACACAGCCTATTACGAATTTGATTCTGTGACATCTGATAAATTGAGAATACAGATTCTAAAAACCCAAGTGGTTGACGATGAGAAGAACATCAATCAGATCATAATGACCACAGAAAAAGGGACGTTGGTCGGATTCCCAGAGATAATTACACCATTGCGACGAAACTCCAGCATCAGGCAACTACTTGATGGCAGGGTAAGTGTTTCTAAATCAGAGGAAACATTCAATTATAGTTTAAACTTTTCTGGTTATCCTGCACAAACAGATTTCATTCCTGATGTAGATCTCATGAACACACTTTTTGATGGCGAAGATACGTTTATCATTTGGCCATGTGGGGGCCGCAGGGGTTCACTATTTTTCAATACAACGTTACGAGGGTTTAGATTAAAGGATGCGATTCAATCACAGATCATCAATGATCCATTTGAACCATCATATGTCAGAGGAATTTACGTTGCCCCAATAAACCTAAACGTTGAAATGAGAGAGCATAAATAATGGCGGCCGCTGAAACACTAAGGGTATTTGTGACTCCATTAAAATCAACCAACCTTTACGACGTTGAAACTGAAATTACCGATAGAGTAGATTTACAAGGAATCGGTGAAATAACACAAAGTATCGATTCAGCAGACTACGATTTTGGCGTATTCACTTTCGGAGAGATTGAATTGATGTGTGACAACGTCGATGGGTTTTTTAACTCAGATGAGGACCCTAGATCTATATTTATATTCTCAAGAAATAGGGCAAAGATTAGAATAGCGTACATTGAAACAACCGTGACCAGGGACTCGAATGGTGTAGTAACCGGAACGTCGGAAGTTGAAACCAATATCTTTCAAGGCATTGTGAATGATGACGCAACTAGAACCGATGTTATTACCAATTCTGTGACATTCAGAGTATTATCATTGGATTCTATTCTAAGGACTACACAGATTCCAGTTGAAACAGTTTTGGATAGTGATCTCGCCAGCGATGCTATCCTTGCTATTTTGGACGATGAAAACATTACCGCATTGATAACTTTGAACAGTAGTAATATCAGTGTTGATTTTGACTACACGATAGATGTCGGGTCTATCTTCGACGAAATATCAGTGTTCGAAGGTTTAAAAGAACTTATGACTGGATCGAATAGCGCATTGTTTGTTGATCAAAGTAATTCTATAAACGTAAGATCCAGGTTAGCCAATTCAGTTTTGCCTACAATTCAATTATTTGGACCACATGACTTTAGGCGTAGGACAAATGTTTCAGATATTCAACAATTTAATACAGGTGTTCAGAGAATATTCAATTCAATGAATATAAATAGCACGATCATAAACGATGTTGATTCAATAACAGAATTTGGTCTGAGACAAAAATCCTTAACCTTAAATTCTATAACTACCCCTTCTACGATAACAACCGTAGGAACAACAATCATAACAGATTTCAAATTACCAAAACAGGAATTGGAAGTCACTTCTGACCTCTCATTTTTAAAGGATTCAGAAATATTACAGAAGGTTTCATTAGATAGTCCATTACGTTTAGTTCCAGATCCTGATTCCTTCTTTCCATTTTTGGAAGATTTTGATTATGGCGATGAGGACACCCCTTACCCAAAAGAATTTGGTAGTTTAGATATTGATAAAGATATCGAATGGAAAATAATCGAAAAGAGAATCGATCCAATTGCCAAGTCAATGACATTGAAATTAAGGCAAACAATTGAAGGATTTTTTGCATAATGGGAACAAACACTTTAACAGATAAAGTCGGTGGAACGGTTGTCGTTGCAGATGTCAACGACATTCATGAATCTTTGAAAGGGGATTTAGTTCCTCGGGATGGTGATGGAGTACCTTCAGATGGCGCTGGATCACTAGGAACACCAACAATTCAATTCTCAGAAGTGAGAGCTAGATCATTCGTAAAACAAGGAACGGTTCTAGGAGTTGAGGGACGCTTTCCACGAAGTCAATTGATAAGTGGAATATCAAGAACTACAAGTGAACAGCCTGCGTTTCTGGTCCCGGCCGGTGTTGGGAATGGAAATAGTGCGACAATTGACGCAACACCAACTCCTCTAAAATATGATATAGATGGAACAACATTCACTCTGTCAGCAGATATCGCTTTGTCGGCACTTACGGTCGCACCAGCAGCAAATAATACTGCATTGGTAAATGACACAGATGCGGCGGATGGCGAAGCCACGAGAACTTGGGGTGAAGATTTTGCCCAAAAAGAATCGATAGCGATAGATACGGTTGGGTCCGAGATCACATCGCTTGTCGGTACTTTTCAAAGTTTCAAAATAAATGACGGTGCGAACGATGAATATTTCGTCGCTTTCATAAAATCTGTATCTGAATTAACAAATATTCGTCGTGGATTCTTTTATGATGATTCCTTGGATCCCATAAATAGGATCACGTTTGCAGATGGCGATACAATAACTCTCATGTCAACGGGGTTCGTTTTTCTGGATAAAGATGCTTTAACCACAGAAGTATTTTTTGAAACTCCAGTATGGAGCGGCGTTGAACCAACATCTCCAGCAACCGGAGATTACTGGTTTGATCTAAATGCAGAAACCTGGAAAAGGTTTTCAGGTAGTGCTTTTGATTCTACCGATCGTACTCTTATTGGAATGGTAATTTTAGATGACACGGATTGTGTCGCTGCTAGATGCAACGATTTCTTTAAGAGTTACAAATCTGAACAATCAATGCTCTTAGAGGTTGAATCAGTTTCTGTGGTAAGTTCAAGAAGGGACCATTCTGCAATTCACGTTTATGGTAGAAGGGCAGAATATAACTTTGAACTCCAATTGTGGGATATAACATCAGATCTAGCAACATCGGTTGATATGTACGACGCAACCGAACAGGCATCAAGAACGTATTATTTATACCTAACCCAAGAATTTAAACCGATCATATCAGATATTCAACCGTACTTCAGGGGGGATTTATTAGGATTTTATCACCCTCATAATACATGGCGATGTGTTGGGTTAGTAAGAAATGATGGTTCTAGTGATTTCGATTGGGTTCAATCTCTCGTTGACGATATTAGAGACATGGAAATAGACGCAATTCAAACTGTTAATGATTCCAGCACTTCGACTGCTACAGTTGCAGGAACATATGTAACTACCGTTCTGTTAAGTGATTTTGTTTTTGGTGGTGGCCTATCCAGGTCAACAAATTCACTAATTATAGATAAACCAGGTTTATACGAGGTGTTCTTGCAAGCAAACGTCTCGCCAGTTAGTTCCGCCGCTTCAAAGGGAAATTTTAGATTACAAAACATCACAGCAGGATCAACGATAAAACAATTTGGTGATTTCGAAATTACTGCAACAACGATAGCAAGAACTTTAGTAGCCCAAACCAATCTTGTTGAAATAGTTGATGTGGGGTCATCTTATGAATTTCAACACACAAAGGCTGGGGGCTCAGCAGATATAACAGTCCAGAATTTCTACACATCCATTAAAAGATTGAGAAGGTATTTCCTTTAATGGCTAAGAATAAATTAGGTGATCTTGCTGTTGGCGATATCTTTAGATCAAAAAAAATAAATGATATCCATAATGCATTATCGGGTCCCATCGTTGGCCGGAGCACTAAAGGTCAACCATTAGATGGAGAAAAATTAGGGAATTCATCGTTCGCCTGGACTGATGTGAATGCATATAATTTTTTCGAAGATAACACCGAATTAAATCTCAGGGAATTTAATGCCAAGCCAAATTCCATACTAAGTGGTGCATCCAGATCAGGAGTTGGTTCACAGCCTGTATATATAATACCGGCGGGTGTCGCTGGCGGAAACGAATGTACAATAAAAGCTTCTGTCACACCTCTAGTCTATAAAGTCAATGACACCATTTTTACATTGAACGCCGACATAGTTATCACTGGACTATTAACACAAGAAACACCTCTAGGCACTGCATTTCAGAATCTTCTATTCATACCTTCTCCTTCAGAAGAACAAAAGGTGTGGGGTGAACCAATATTTGGATCGAAAGTAATCCAGATTAATACTGCTAGTGCAACGGTAGTTTCGAATATTGGCAGATGGGCTACATTTCAACCCACTAGCGTTCTACCTTTAGAATTATACTTCTGTAAAATTCTGAGTTCTACTGAATTGACACACGTTAAAAGAGGATTTTACTACGATGAGTTGTTGGATCCTATTATCAGAAGAGATCAAGTGGTTCTCACAACTATAAATATGAGACGTACAGGTTGGGTATTTTTAGAAAATGATTTGGCAACAACAGATGTAACATATAATAAACCAACACAATCTGCGACACAACCTACGAGCCCAACACCAGCAACAGGGGATTATTGGTTGGATCTTAGTACCGATGAATGGAAGAGATTCAATGGGTCTATATTTGTTGTAATAAATCGTACCCTAGTTGGTAAGGTAGTGATTGATGGAACTGATTGTATTGGAGCAAGATCGGAACCGTTTTATGACCTGCCAAACAATATAAGTAATTTGAAGTTCGAAAAAGTATCCAACACCATAATGGAAGTGTCCTCAATTTATAATATGGTGCAGCACGATTCAATCACATCCCTTTTGGGTAAATCCAAATTTCGTTTTGATAACTCAACAGATTTCGCTGATGCTGATTTCACTGACGCTTCTGATATCACCACGATGAGAGATAGGGTCGGTTTGTATTTGACTGACAAATTTGAACCCAAACTATCTGATCACCTACCATATTTTTTATCAAATGAAGGTACCCATAAACATCCTCACCAAAATTGGAGGTGTTTAGCTGTGGCAAATGTCAACACTCAGTTTGACGATGTTTACAGTTTATCTTCTAATGATTTCAATAGAAAGGTTCCAGTAGTAACTTTAACATTTGGTGATCAGATATTAAATTCGAATATTTATACCGATTTGCCTTTGGTTTCTATTGATCAAAGTAATGGATCGGTATTAAGATACGAAACAGGTCCACAAGAATTTTGGTTTATGAGAACTGGTCTGTATGAATTTAGTTTGGAAATGTCCAGTATAACCAATAGAGATTTAATAAATCCGCAAGTTATTGATACTATTAAATTTGCTATATTCGAAGGAGCAAATTTAGTACTATTTGAATTCCCATTTATGGCTGCAACCAGAACCAGTTCAGCATTTGATTTTGCCAACTACTATACAATGAAAAGACTTGCAAGATTGGATAATAATCTTTTTAATATGCTGGTAAAAGGTAAAATAAATGGATCAACCTCACCCCAACTGGTAGTCAACTTGAGCGACATAAAATTAAATATCAAATACATTGGTGACTCACTGTAAAGGATAAATAAAATGTTAAAAAAATTAAAAGGTCATAGAACAAAACTTACTGCATTGTTATTCGCTGGCTACAACGTAGCGTTAGCATTCTGGCCAGAATTGGGAAAATTAGTCGGGCCTGATACGGTAAATGCAGTTATCATGAGCGCAATCGCTTGGTTCATGAGAGAAGGTATTGCGAATAACGATTAAATAATTTGGATTTAAAAATGCCCGTTCGTCATAATATGACAGTCGCCGAAAGAAAGACCATCATGACACTTGCTTGTGGCGATGAGAGGGTGTTTCCAATATTATTTTTGATGTGCAATCTTCCGTACAAGCGCAGGGGAGAAGCGTTCAACTACATGATTAGGAAGGGTATCGTAGGCAATCATTTGGTTGAAGTTTGGGAGAGGAATAAGCGATCTCCCTTTAAACTATATAAGGCTATCATCGATAAGATAGATGGTCATATGAAAACACCCCTAACGACCAAGGATTTGGTTTGAACGCTTTAACAGAACTGATCGCGGCATTGAGAGATAGTGGCAGCCAATTGCTAAAGCATTATTTGAAACCAGCAGTGGAAAAATTTGCTGATATTAGATTAAGGAATTTGAAGAATTGGTGGAAGTTTAAGGATAAATCTGACGAGAGAAGCGAGAAACGGAAAGACAAGGTGAATGAGATTAAAAATCGTTTTAATTAGTTTGTGTATTTTCGCGTCATGTTATACGAAACCAGAGCCATACAGCATTGAGTTTTATAAAAAAAGCTTTGACGAATGTAAAACCTACGTGAAGATATTGATCGACCTTTTAGATGAATGTGAAAAGGATCGTGAGGAATGCAAAAAGCTTGGATCATTCTTAGAACCCTGTCCTTAATATTCGTTCTTTCCTCCTGTTCCATGGTTAAACACCACCAGGAATTATTTTATTATCATCAAGTTTTAAATGAATTAGACACGATGCCTTTTAAATTAAAGGAAATGTGTAAATATGGTGGTGATAGCATTCCATACCCGGCATTCATAGAAGTTGAAAATATCGATCGACCTAAATCAGCCAAGGCCTATTTACAAGGTGGCTTGATAATCTTTTATGAGAAGGGTTCTCGACATTTAATACGTCACGAGGCCATGCACTATATGAATTCAATGACAGATCCAACGCAGGTAAATGAGAATGTCGTCGGTTATAATAAAGCGTCTGGAGAATGCCTGGACCAAATGACAGCGTATCTCATGAATAAATTACTTGAGACAAAGGATAAATATCAAAACATCAATTCTCGTTTCAGGCATTATAGGGCTTTTAGAAATAGATGATTAAAGTCTTTCTCGATGTTCCTGCCCCACCTTCAGATAATGAACTGTTCATCAATACCCCAGATTTTCTGAAGAAAACCGGAAATTTTCGTGGTAGATTAAAAACTGGCAAATACAGAAATTTTAAGAAGATGGTCGGTATTTATTTGTTGAATTCGAAATTGCCAAGGGATTTAGATAAGACTTACAGGTGGGAAGTGAAAGGTAATTTGCTTGTACCAAAAGGTAGACATTGGAAGTGGGACATATCGAATTTTTACAAAGCAATACTTGATGCAATCGGAAAGTATACCGGGTGCGACGATAGATATATAATTAAGTTTGGACCGTTTGAAAAGATACTTACAAATGAAATACAGGGCAGAATGACTTTGATCTTGAAGTTTTATAAGAAACGTGAAATGAAGATTGTCAAATAATTATCTATTAAAACAAATCACTCATCATTCGTTGCTCTTCAAAGCTTCCTGGGCTATTTTAGTACCACTAAAATCAATTCCTTTCCATGGTATTTTTTCAGGATTGTGAACCCAAGAACATGGATTAGCATAATATTCCAACGCTACTCTAAGCCTGACGTTTTCTTCATGTATTTTATCGATATGTGTTAATGTACATTCCTGACAAATCTTTTGAAATACAGGATTTTTGCAACACGTGTAACATTTATCATCAAGATGTTCTTTCCACAACTCCTTCGCCTCGGCCTTTGGAATGAAGTAACCATTTTCCCCAATCTTACCAGCACTATATTTATTGCCACAATGCCATGGGTTTAAATACGCACCATCGCTCAAGTCAAAAAAATATGAACATTTTACCCACGGTAGGTCTTTGTCAGTCATCATTCTTCACCCACGAATTTTTTAAGAGTCGCTATAGTTGCTTTAACTTGATTATCAAGATCGTCTTCCAAGATCGTTCCCAATTGTATCATGGCGCGTTTTATACCGATGAATCCTGATAGTGCTTGGTCTTCTGGAATTTGGACCAATCTTTGTTCTTTTGCTGAAACACCTTTGCAAACACTACAAGTATAAGTAGGATCGCATTCGTCTCCTACCTGTTCAACCCCAGTATTATTACAGTTAACACAAGTTGGTATAACATCCCACGGCAACTCTGGCTCATTTTGTTTCTTGGTCATTTCCCCCTCATTATCTTCAAACATTCCTTGGCTTCATCTTTGGTTGTGTAAATGCCTTTGGCTTTCTTTTCTATGAACTCGTATAGCATCATAGCAACATTGCAGGAAATAAAATGACCATTGACATCGCCATATTGTAACCAATCATTTCGAACATGATCTAAAGCAAAATCATGTAATTTGGTTTGAATGAAACCAGTGTTTGGAATGAATTTATGGCATTTCAATAACCCTATTTTATTCTTCTTTTGCATTAGATTCTACTTTTTCATAAGTTGCTTCAAATATATCTGGCTTACATGGATATTGTTCCCCTTTAATTCCTGTGATAACCCAATCACCTTTATTTGCTTTCATTGTTCCTTCAAGAGTTACAATTTCGATTTCTCTATCTGTCTGATAAGCCTCAATTACTACTGGTTTTTTCCGGTACTTTGCCATAATTTCATCCTTTCTTTTTCAGATTAGATTTGTGTTTTAATATAAATCTCACGTTAGAAGGTCTTCCAAAACATAAAAACCCAGCAGTATAACCTTCTTTAGTGATGATTTCGTGACATCCTATTTCTTCAATGGTTTTATTTGATTTCTTATTTTCATTTTCTTTCTTAATCATCAAGACCTTTCCTCCTTCTCTCAAGATGCTCCCCGAGGAGAGGTGCGAAAAATTGGCATCCTAAAACAATGCCGCCTATTTGCCAGTAGCCACTTAAGAATATAATACTTAAACCAATGATTGTTATAGCGATCATAGAACTTTCAACACCATAGGTGCGCTCTTTTGGTTTAGACCTTCGAGGTTGCACTCTCCAATTCAAAAGTGGCCTATTTGATATGCGTCTTGATATGCGGTGGCGTCCAATTCGTTTGTGCTTTTGAACGCTTCTATTTATTTTCATTTTCTAAATCCATCTTTTCATGTTCTTTGGTGTTGGGTTTGTTTGCAGCCTTTTCAAACAATATTCGTAAAGGTCCATTGGGGAGGCTTTCCCATTTATTGCCACAATCAATTAGTTTTTGTTTGCAATGATCGTGGCAATGTAATTCACGGTTAATTCCTATCACGGAAAAAGGATTGCATTCCCGGTCCAATAAAATGTGATTCCAACAAACGTCACATCTTGGCCCTGAACTTGTTATCATCATTCCATCCTTTCATTTAACCTGCCAATCGCTTTGGACGACCCAATGATTATCAACCATGTTTCTTGATCCAGGTTGAAACATTGGAATCAAAAGTGGGTAGCTCTTATTCATCAAAAATGCTGAACCGGTGTTGGCTCGGTTTAATTGTGCGGTTAGATACCAGCCTGCCCACCATGTCATCCCTATGCCGCCCAATGAGGTGAGTTGCGGAGCCTTGCCATTGAAATAGGTGACAGGAGAACCCCCAGAAGCAAAGAACAAATTAACCTGATCTAAATATTTCTTTTGAATTTCTCTGGCTTCATCCCCACTCACACCCTTTAGAACCATTTGGGTTAAAGCCTCATGGACAAACCCAGTTTGCCAGGCAAAATTCATAGCGCAATCCTCACTTGTGGGTTGTAAGCCATGGGTCTGAGTGAATTTACCGGCCATGCAATCGGACCAATTGGGAACCCTGGGATCTCCCCCTGGCCAGAAGCCTTGGTATTTGTAAGTGGACCCCACGTCGGCGAACATGGGAAGTATCACTTCTCTATTCTTCTTTGCGATTCGGGTGCGAAGTCGATTAGCCGTATCAGTTTCAGGCCAATAGGTTAGAAGCATGATGGCTTCTTTGGTGAGTCTCCCATAGGCCCTTGGGGCGTCAGTATGTTTAAACCAACCAAAGCCGTCTAAGCCTGTATAATAATTCCAATAGGTGACATCCTGCCAGGCTTTTAAGAGGTCTCCAGCAAAGGAATCTCCCGTCAACTCATAAAAGCCCCTGAGTGAGTTGTGACCAAAATGCTGGTTATCCATACTTCCCCACCCGTTAATTGTTCCAGCACTGAAGCTGCGATCTCTCTCTGTCCAATGACTGTACTCGGTCACCTGC
>SDBT01016108.1_pt1 | contig 11852 bp, 7 predicted proteins | sample 2277101 | NCBI WGS metagenome assembly SDBT01 (sample SAMN10404973, study PRJNA504765) | marine sediment metagenome | isolation source: marine sediment core GS10_PC15, 103 cmbsf | place: Arctic Ocean: Southern Knipovich Ridge | collected 2010
CCCTCTTTTATCATGCTGCACGAGGAGCATACTCTGCTGTTGTTTCGATGTACCATGATCAGGGCTTGATTCCCCTTAAACTATTACATTTTGAAGATGCCGTTAATGTAACCCTGGGACTCCCTTTAATTCGCACTTCAGTGGATCATGGTACGGCCTATGATATTGCAGGAACAGGGAAAGCAAATCCCTCAAGTTTAATGAATGCCCTTAAGTTAGCTGCCAGGATGGTAGTGCAGAGAGCTGCAAAGAAATAAAATTGTCCTACGTATCCTTAATACATTTGGGGTTAGACTTATTCGTCTAACCCCATTTTTTTTATTCTTTTAAAGAAAATTTAAAAACATCCGATATACATTACGATGTGAGTTGTTAAGATAAGCAAGTATACCTATTTGTTTTTACAGGAAAAACTAGAAAACAGTGTCTATAGTGATGAAATTATATAAACTTTTTATTATCACTTTATCAACATTAATGGTTTTTCATAGCTTCCTTTCCCCATCAATTGCCCAAGAGCTGAGCGGAAGAGAACTGCTCCGAGGAAGCTATTATAGCCTGGATTATGATACGGAAGATGAGAGGGAAATTGCCACTCTCTGCGTTTATTCTCCGGGATATACGGCTATCGTTGATAACCATGATCCTCAATTATCAAATGGAAAGGTTACACCTGAATACGGAAGTTCCTCAACCCAGTTTTATTATAGTGTAGATTATTTGGATGCAGACGGAGATACTCCAGCAACTATTAGTGTATATATTGATGATGAACCATCGAGCATGACTCTCGATAGTGGTGGGGCCTCCAATGGTACTTACAAATCTGAGGCCAAAACATTAGGTCTGGAAACTCACACCTATTATTTTAGTGCCACCGATGGGGATGGTGGCTCTGCCAGACTGCCAGCTACAGGAAGCAATTCAGGTCCTAAGGTCATTGATATGTCAGATGGAAGCGTAGTTCCCAGCAGTGGTAGCCCTTCAACCCAGTTTTTTTATGAAGTTTACTACCAGGATCCTAATGAAGATGCACCTGGTGAAATCTATGTGTATATTGACGGCACACCATCTTTATTGGCCTTAGAGACTGGTTTGGCTTACAATGGTACTTATAAATCAGCCGGTCAGCTATTAGATTCGGATATTCATAACTACTATTTTACTGCTACCGGCGGGGGGGAAGGTGGATCCGTCAGGTTACCCGTCGAGGGGAGTTTCTCAGGGCCTTCTGTCAATGAACCTCCGCTGCTTTCAAATGGGAAGGTGGATCCTGATTCAGGTAAAACTTCTACTGATTTTTATTACTACGTAGATTATTACGATAAGGAAGGAAACATCCCGGAAGAAAGTTGTGTGTATATAGATAGTGTGGCATACAAGATGGCCCTCTATAGTGGGGAGAGTTCTAATGGAACCTATCAGTATGGACCTGAAGTGCTGGAAATGGGAAGCCACGATTTCTATTTCTCTTTTACTGATGAGGATAATAACACCTTTAAACTGCCTATTGAGGGAAGTTTCTCAGGACCTACTGTCAATGATCCTCCTCAGCTTTCAAATGGAAAAGTTAGTCCTGATTCAGGGAGTAGCTCTACTGATTTTTATTACTATGTTGATTATTACGATAAGGAAGGAGACACGCCACAGACTGCATACCTTTATGTTGATAATGTATCCTATGTGATGAGTCTCTATAATGGTGAAAGCTCCAATGGAACCTATCGGTATGGACCCAAACTGCTAAAAGCGGGAAGCCATAGTTTCTATTTCTCTTTTACCGATGGCTATAATGATACCGTTAGACTGCCGGCCGGGGATAATTATAGCGGACCAAAGATAGCCTCCGGGTCTATCAGCATTTATGATACTGTTGGAGATGCTGATATCATCCTGGATGATTCGATTACAGGATATGCTACCCCATCTACCATCTCTCCTGTTAGTATAGGAATGCACAAGGTAACACTATTAAAGAGTGATTATGTCTCTTTTCCACCTTACGCTACAGTAGTGGTTGTTGAGGATCAGACCGTTGAGATTCCGTTTATTCTACTGCCCTGTCCTGCCGTAACCATACTGAAGGACGATACAGGTAATCTTCACTTGTTGAGAAGTTTCAGGGATAGTGTTTTAAAGCAAACTGACTGTGGTGTGGGATATGTTAATCTGTATTACACCCATGCTTTAGAGATTTCACTGCTTATAATGAATGATTCAGAGTTGAGAATCAGAGTGGAGAAGATACTTTACCAACTTATTCCTCTTCTCAAGCCTTTAATGAGGAAGGAAAAGGTGTTTCTCCTGTCTGAGATGAAGGAAGAGATAGAACTTTCACTCGATACACTTGAAGGGAAAGGCAGTCCTTTCCTAAAAGTGGCAGTGAGAAAAATTAGAACAGATTTAAATAAGGGAAAGGTGTTGAAGGATTTGGAATTTGAGGTAGATGGAGAAAACTCTCTATATAGATTGAGCAAGTAGTATAGTAAATTCCTTTTTTAGATGCTACGATTTTAGGAGTAAATTGTTGCGTTGTTTTTTTCTCTTACCACTCTTCCTCAACCTCTTCCTCAACCATCCATTTTGTGTAACTGGTGCTGGGGATTTCCTGAATGAAGCGGGAGGGTTTTAAGAGAGTGGAAGGGTTGTAATTACTGTAATCCCAGAGAGGGTAACCCAGGTAGAGTTCATCCCTGGCCCGGGTAGTTGCAACGTAAAATAACCTTCTTTCCTCTTCTTCTCCGGCTGGACTATTTAAACTCCTCATGGAAGGGAATCGACCTTCAACCAGCCAGATGATAAATACGATATCCCATTCCAGTCCCTTGGCCTGATGGATGGAAGATAGTTTTACCTTTTCGTCTTCATATCCACCCCCCACCACATCCTCTGCTGCCACATTGCTCAGAAGGGCAAGTTCGCTTAAAAAGCTTTCGGTAGAAGCATACTGTTGTGAGAAATGCATTAACTGGTTGATATCTTCCATTCGGGGTTCGTGGTCAGGATACTTGCTCTTGAGGTGTTCTTCATATTCTTCCTTCAATATTATCCGAATCATTTCTGCAGGTTCTTTAAGTAAATCCTGAGTGCTTAGATGATTTAAGGAAGTTGTAAGCTTCTCCCAGTGATTTTTAGATGGTTTTGGGATGAGATTGAAAATATTTTCAGAGCTCATGCTTTTTAAAGGGGCAGCTGAGGATGAAAGTGTATTCCAGATTTTATGTGCAGTAACATTACCAATTTTAGGCAACAATTTAGTAATCCTCTTCCAGGCCAGTTCTTCAAAAGGATTCACGATAACTTTCAGATAGCTGGTAATATCCTTAATGTGTGCCTGTTCGAAAAATCTCAAGCCAGACCTTACCTCGAAGGGTATACCCCTACGGGTCAGCTCCATTTGAAGTTCCATGCTATGGTAGTGTGCTCGATAGAGGACAGCCATTTCATTAAGTGACTTTTCTTCATCTCTGAGCTCAAGGATTCTCTGAGCTATAAAACTGGCCTGCTGCATTACATCATTGAAGGGAACAAGGATAGGTTGCATACCACTTTCTCGAATTGCCCTTAGAGTCTTTTGAAATTGATGCTGATTATTGACAATACTGGCATTGGCCAGATTGAGTATTTCAGGTACACTTCGGTAGTTTGTCTCCAGCTTGTGGATGCGGACATCAGGATAACGCTTGGGAAACTCAAGAATGTTGGCAAAATTTGCCCCACGAAAACTGTAGATACTTTGAGAATCATCCCCTACTACCATAATGTTTTTATGGTCCTGGGATAAGAGGTCGATGATATCGGATTGAATATGGTTAGTATCCTGATATTCATCCACCAGAATATAGAGGAATTTTTGGGAGTAGTATTCCCTTATATGAGGGTGGTCATTCAGCAGGATCAGCCAGTTGAGCAAGAGATCATCAAAATCCATCAGGTCGCTTTTCCTCTTCCGTTTATGATAATTAAGGGCTATCTTTTTTATTTCGTCCGTAAGTTCACAGAAGAAAGGATAGCGCTCAGCGATAATATCATCTATGTCCCTTTGAGTATTAGCTGAGAAACTGAGGATGTCCTGCAATACATTCCCCTGGGGGAACCTCTTTTCTCTGGTTTTAAATCCCAGATCTGCAACGCAGGTATTGAGCAGCTCTCTGGAGTCTCCCTGATCTAAAATAGTGAAATTGTTGTTGTAGGCTAGAAGTTTGGAGTGGATTCTCAAGGTACGATTGGCAATATGATGAAAGGTACCGCCCCAGAGATTTTTGATGTTCAGATTGATGAGCAACGCTACCCTGTGGAGCATTTCCTTTGCTGCTTTATTGGTGAAGGTAACAAGCAGGATTTTGGCAGGATTGGTGCCGGATTCTATAAGTCGAGCCACACGGTAAGTAATGGTTCTAGTCTTACCACTGCCTGCACCTGCAATGACCATAACAGGGCCAGTTCCGCTCATTACCACTTCATATTGTTCGGGATTGAGCTCCTGCTGGTAATTGACGGTAAACTCCTGCTTTGAGGAGTGTGTTTTAAGCGTATATTTCTGCATGGGAGACTTACTCACTAAAAAGTCCTTTTTATTCTGACGAGTCCCATTTGAGAAAGGGGAATTTTCTCAGCCTTCAAATTTCCCCTTTATAAATGGGGGTAAGGAAAAAAATTATTCCATATGTGAAGTAAAAAATTCTGGACTCAAAAATTCCTTGAATTCGAACAAGTTTTAAAATTTCAAGACGTTCAGGAAATAAGTTTGAAGAGGGCATCCTTAAATCCCTGTTCATCCTGTATCTTTAGCATAATTTCCAGGGTGAGTATAGGCAATTTTCCAAAGATTTCTCCATCCATCTTACTGCTGTCTTTTGCTGTAGTGATGATGAAATCAATACTGCTTAAGTATTCCCTCAATTTCCCGGCATCTTTAGAGGTGTAATAATGGTGGTCAGACAATGCCCATTCCTCAACTACTGAGATACCGTGTTGCCTCAAAAGGTAAGAGAAGTAATGGGGATTGGCAATAGCAGAAAGAGCCAGCACTTTTTTCCCTTTTAGATAGTTAAGATCAATTTCCTTTTTCCCCTGCAGGGTAGTTAAAGAACGTATCTCATAAACAGCATGAAAAATCCGTGCATCAGGCTTGATTGAGGCTATTTTCTTCTCTATCGTTTGATCATCTTTGCTGTCAGTTCTTTTGGTGAGGAGAAAGATGTGAGCGCGATTCATATAGCTAAGGGGCTCTCTTAAAATACCTCTGGGCAGCAGGTGACCATTGCCAAAACCGTAGCCGTAGTCAACGAGGAGGATGTCAACATCTCTTTTTAGTTTCAAATGCTGGAATCCATCATCCAGTATCATTATTTCAGATGAGAAGTGTTCAATGGCGTATCTGCCGGTAAGTACTCTATCTCTCCCAATGATGACAGGCACACCAGGAAGTGCTTTAGAAAGGAGAAAGGGCTCATCTCCAGCATCCAGTACGTTTAGAAGAATCTGCTTTCCATCTGATACGACTGCTACTTTCTCCGAACTTTTTCCCTTATATCCACGACTGAGCACAGCAGTTTTCCTGCCCTGTTCCTTAAACAGCTGTGCCAGATAGATTGCCGTTGGTGTCTTACCTGTTCCTCCAAGAGTAATATTACCAACGCTGATTACCCGGCTGGGTAAGGTGTAAGATCTCAAAGCCCCATTTTTGTAAAGGACGTGTCTGAACTGGATAAGGAAACGATAGAGAAGAGAGATGAGATAAAGAGGAAACAGGAAAAATCTTTTGCAGAAGCCCTCTTCAGACGGCAGGGAATATAGTGTTCGTTCAAAAACAGTTCTTATACTCATTGCTTAAAGCTCTTTACAGGAACCTTTCAATCACCTCCATTGCTTTATTAATGGCACCCTGATTATGGGCAATGACTTCAAAAGCCTTTTCTCCAAGCCTGTCTCGAACAGTGTCATTTTGCAATAACATCTCAGCCTGCGAAAGAAATTCCTCTTGATTATCTATCTGCAGACCACCCCCGCTTTCCCTTAAACATCTGGAAATCTCTGAGAAGTTATCCATATAATGCCCAAAGATCACAGCCTTTTTGTAAGCTACAGGTTCAAGAACATTGTGGCCTCCGATCTTAACCAGACTTCCTCCTACAAAGATGATAGTTCCAATGCTATAGAACTTAGAGAGCTCTCCAATGGTATCAAGCAGGATAATATCATAATGATTTGCTTTCTTACCGGTCTCTATTTTCGTTTTCTTAATGCTCCGCAGCTTAAGATGAGAGAGAAGGTTTGCCACTTCGTTAAACCTTTCTGGATGTCGAGGAGCCAGCAGGAGGGTCAGATCTGCATAAGTTTTTTTAATATTCTTAAAAACTTCTAAGACGATGTCCTCTTCCCCTTTATGGGTACTTCCAGCAATGAAAATTGCTTGACCCTTCTTTAAATTAAGCATGTTATACAATTTTTCTTTTTCTTCAGCAGTCATTGCAGGCACACATTGATCAAACTTAAGATTTCCAATGGTGCTAACACGGTTCCTGTTGGCACCAATATCAATGATTCTCCTGGTATCAACTTCTGTTTGCATGCAGAATGCATCAATGTTTTTTAAAACTTTTCTGAAGAAAAATCGACCCCATCTGTATTTATGATATGAGTGGTTTGAGATCCTGCCACTGATTACCACTGAGGGAATATTATTGCGCTTAAGCTCCCTCAGGATATTTGGCCAGATCTCGGTTTCCAGGGTAATAAAGAGTTTAGGATTGATTTTTTTGACCACTCTTTTTACTATAAAAGGATAATCGAAAGGGAAATATATTACTGCATCTACCTCCCTGGCCTTTATAGTGGCGGTATAGCTGCCGGTAACCGTAACGGTAGAGAGAATAATTTTTTGGGAGGGATATCGTTTCTTTATCTCTTGAATCAGGGGGATGGTAGCCATAACTTCTCCAACAGATACCGCGTGTATCCAGACAGGTCTGCTACCAGACAGTTTCAGGAGAAGGCGTGGGGATAAGAACCCCAGTTTTTGGGAGAGCCCACTTCTATATTTCTTTTCCCTTAATACGGCAAAGAGGATAAATGGTGCTAAAAGGAGAGATATGATAGAAAGTAGAATGTTATAAATAAAGTACATAAACTGCCTCGGAATTTCTGCGACTTAAATTATTCAGCCAACAGTTATTCCTGCAAAACTTTTGCAATAGTAATTACGAAACGCTACTGGGTTGTACCTGCAGTAGAAAGTACGTCAGATTGCGAGAGGTAATCATTTTCGCGAAATTGCATCGTGTAAAGTTTGTGGTATTCTTCCTGAAGTGCCAGCAGTTCACTATGGGTTCCTTCTTCTACTATCCTGCCATCTGAGAGAACTATGATACGATCTGCTTTTTTAATAGTAGAGAGTCGGTGGGCAATAATGAAGGTGGTTCGTCCTTCCATCAGTTTTTCCAGAGCTATCTGGACTTCTCCCTCTGCTTTACTGTCCAGTGAGGAAGTTGCTTCATCTAAAATGAGGATGGGTGCATTCTTGAGAAGAGCACGGGCAATGGCAATCCTCTGTTTCTGTCCACCTGAAAGTCTAACCCCCCTCTCTCCTATTATGCTGTCATAGCCCTCGGGATTATCTGTAATAAACTCGTGGGCATAAGCCGCCTTTGCTGCTGCTGCGATTTCTTGATCAGATTTCTCCAGACTTCCGTAGGAGATATTATTTTTAATAGTGTCATTAAAAAGGATGATTTCTTGAGTTACCATACCAATCTGATCTCTTAAGGATTTTAGCGTAACGTCTCTAATATCGGTACCATCAAATAATAGAGCACCTGATGTTACATCATAGAAACGGGGTATGAGATTGGCTAAGGTAGTTTTTCCAGCACCGCTGATTCCTACAATGGCAATAGCCTCACCGGCCTTTACCTTCAAATTGATATTTCTTAAGATGAGTTCATTATCATACTGAAAACAGACATTCCTAAATTCAATCTGTTCTTTGATTGCAGGAAGTTTTATAGCATGCGGTTTATCTACAATTTCCGCCTTTAAGTCTAAGAGCTCGAATGTTCTTACTGCTGCAGCCAACCCTTCCTGTATTGTCTGATTAAGCTTATTTAATTCACGAACCGGTTTATACATCATGGCAAAGGCTGCCACAAAGGAGAAGAAATCTCCTGTAGTCATAGAGCCTTTAATCACATTATATCCCCCATAGTAGAGAATAGCAGCAGAGGCCACACCTCCCAGCATTTCCATGGTAGGCGAAGCGAGCGCTCGGATGCGGAGTCGTTTAATCCGGATTTTAAAGAAACGGAAGTTTTCTTTTGAGAACCTCCGATTCTCATAATGTTCCATGCCGAAAGCTTTAACAATTCTAATACCAGAGATGGTTTCAAGGAGAAATTTGGCAATATCTGCCATTTTGCGCTGGCTTTTTGTGCTGAACTTCCTGCTTTTCTTTCCAAATATCTGAATAGGAATTATAGCCCATATAATGATAAGGTATGATATAGTAGCTAGTTTCCAGTTCACCCAAAAGGCATATCCAGTAAGACCTATGATGGTGAAGGCATTTCTCAATAGTGAGGTGATACTGTCAGAGACGGTGGACTGTAAGAGAGAGGTATCATTGGCGATACGGGACATTAAAACCCCTGTAGGGTTCTTGGTGAAAAAGGCAAGAGAAAGTGTTTGTAAGTGGTGATAAATCTTATCCCGGATGTCGGTAACTACCCTGATAGCCACATAACCCATAAAATAGGCCTGGCCATAGTGGAATAACCCTTTCAAGAAATAGAGGATAATAATCACAAAAGGGATGAAAGCCAGCATCTGCATATTCTTTTCAGTAAAAACGTCATCAATAACTTTTTTGACTATCCAGACAATTGAGGTATTAGCACCTGCCAGAAAAATGGCAGAGATGATGGCAATAGTCATCCTCTTCCAGTAGGGCTTTACATACTTGATTAACCTCTTATAGAGCGCAAAAGAACCTTTTGTTGAAACAGTAGTCATTATAGTAACCTCACAAATGTGGTGATATTTCTTCAGTGATAGAGCATTTTAAGAGCAATCTGGGCTGCCCGCTTTGATGCCCCGGGCTCCCCTAGTTTTCCCCTGGTTAGTTTAAGCTCTTCGCAGATACTCTGATAATAGAGAGAATCTTTGAGCATACGGGCTGCCTCAAAGGTAATCCTTTCAGCAGTTGCCTCATCCTGTATCAGTTCAGGAACAACCTTTTTGCCGGCAATGATATTTGCCATCCCGATGTGGTCTACCTTTACCAGTTTTCTCCCTACCAGATAGGTGAGGGGAGACATTTTATAGATGATGACCATTGGTGTTGACAAAAGAGCTGTCTCCAAAGTAGCTGTCCCTGAAGCAACAATCACAAGATAGGAGATATCAATAACCTCGTATATACTATCATCAGCTATGGTGATTGTTAAGTTGGTTTTCTCAGTCAGTCTTAATATTTCTTCTTTCTGTAATCCAGGGGCTACCGGTAAGATAAATTGCAGATTCCCAAACTGCCTGCTTAGTTGCTGAGCAGCTTCTATCATGGGTGGAAGTATTTTCTTTGCCTCACTTAACCTGCTTCCTGGCAACAGTCCGACAGTTATCTTTTGTTCATCTAGACCAAACCGTTTAATATTTTCTTCCCTCGATTTTTTAACCTTTACTATGTCCAGTAAGGGGTGTCCTACAAAACTGACGTCAATCCCCTCTCCTTCATATAAAGAAAGATCAAAGGGAAAAACTACAATCATTTTGTTAACCAGCTTGCCAATCTTCTTTATACGGATGGTTCTCCATGCCCATATCTGAGGGCTGATGTAGTAGAGGACGGGAATATCACACCTTTTGGCTGCTTTTGCCAGGCGGAGATTGAAGTCGGGATAATCAATTAAAATAATAAGATCTGGCTGGTCATTCTTTAGAAACTTTTCAAGCCGTTTGAAAACACGATATATGTGCCCTAAATGACTTACAACCTCTGTGATTCCCATCACAGAAAGTTCTGAGATGTCAGATAGTATGAGAGCCCCTGCTTCTTTCAGTTTCTCTCCGCCCATACCATAGAATTGTAAGCCTGGCTCCATCTCCAGCATGGCTTTTACAAGATGAGAAGCATGGAGGTCTCCTGAAGCCTCACCGGCGACAATGAGAATTTTTTTCATCAAACAATTTTTTGAGTCTCGATCCTCAACTGTTTTGTAATATCTAAAGCTATCTTAAGAGCCCTTCTGCCTGCCTCACCAGAAACAATAGGCTTACTCTTCTGTTTAACTGCCTTAAGGAAAAACCTGATTTCTTCCTCCAGAGAATCCTTGGGTTTGATCTCAAGTTTTTCGCTCGCAATGTAAGGAATCCTTCCTTCATCCTCGATCTTCCTGTAAACCGAAGCCTTCTGCGCTGCGAAATCAATCGAGATGTAGGCATCGTGTTGAAAAACCCTTATTTTCCTCATACTTTTATCTGATATTCGACTGGCGGTAACATTGGCCACACAGCCATTTTCAAATTCTAATCTGGCATTAGCGATATCGATCATGGAAGAGATGACAGGTATGCCCACTGCATGGATTTGCTTCACCTCAGCATTGACAAAATTGAGAATGATGTCAATGTCATGTATCATTATGTCCAGGATAACATCCACCTCAGTACCCCTTTCCTGGAAGGAGTTCAAGCGGTGGGATTCGATAAAAAGCGGATTCTTTACAATATCCTCTACTGCGAGAAAAGCAGGGTTAACACGTTCCAGATGACCGATTTGCAAAATGAGATCTCTATCGTGAGCAATGGCTATTAATTCATCGGCCTCCTTTAAAGTTGTGGTCATGGGCTTTTCGAGCAGGACACTGATACCATGTTCCAGAAGGTCTTTAGCTATAGTGTGGTGTAAAGGCGTAGGAACTACCACACTTACCGCGTGGACATTGGCATAAAGATCCTCGTAACTCACAAGAGGTTTAGAATCAGTCTGACTGGCTAATTCTGAGGCCCTTTCGATTTTAGTATCTACAACCGCTATCAAGTCTGCTGCAGGATGATTAGCATACTTTTCTGCATGAAATCTTCCCAGATATCCGCTTCCTATAACGGCAACCGGTATCTTTTCCATCTATCGTGTGATACCTCTTTTTGAACTCTCAATAAAACTGATGAGGTGATCTACCTCAGGTGAATTTTTTATTTCAGACTGCGTACGATCCAAAGCCCTTTTTATTGTGAGGCCAGATCTGAAGATAATGCGGTAGGCTTTCTTGAGGTTGCTGATTGCTTCATTTGAGAAGTTGTGTCTTTTTAAACCTACCGTATTCAATCCGTATAGTTTTGCCCTTTGCCCGTTAGCCATCAAATAAGGGGGGATATCTTGATTTACCCCAGAACCTCCTCCAATAATGGAGTGGCAGCCGAGTCTGACAAACTGATGGACTCCTACTAATCCTCCTACAATGGCGTGATCTTCAATTTGGATGTGCCCTCCCAGGGTGGCTGCATTGGCAAGGATCACATGGCTGCCAATCTCACAATCGTGAGCAACATGGCTGTAAGCCATAAAGAGATTATTACTCCCAATAGCGGTTTTCCCCCCGGATTGGGAGGTTCCCCTGTTGATGGTGACAAATTCTCTTATGGTGTTGTTATTGCCTAGGATAACCCACGATTCTTCTCCTTTAAATTTTAAATCCTGAGGGATTGTCCCTATCGAGGCAAATTGAAAAATTCTGCATCCCTCACCAATTTGTGTCCATCCTTCAATGACCACATGGGGACCGAGTTTGGTGTCTTTGCCAATCTTTACCTGAGGACCAATAATGCAATAGGGGCCTACTTCTACACTTGAATCC
>SDBT01016109.1_pt1 | contig 11852 bp, 12 predicted proteins | sample 2277101 | NCBI WGS metagenome assembly SDBT01 (sample SAMN10404973, study PRJNA504765) | marine sediment metagenome | isolation source: marine sediment core GS10_PC15, 103 cmbsf | place: Arctic Ocean: Southern Knipovich Ridge | collected 2010
TTCGCCGTAGCCGGTGTCTTGACGGCATTTGAGTAAACCGGAGTTTCCACCGGATCGATCTTCACAACGATGTCTGCGAGGTCTTCGCGCAAACCAACTGTGTCGTCGGTGATTTGGGTATTTGTGATTGGAGTAGCCATCAGGAGACCCTTCCTGGGTAAGATTTATACTTGCGGCCTTCAGTATCCAGCCACTTCAGAACTGCTTTCTTGTCGCCCCAAATACCTCTGCGCATCAGATCGTTGACAACGTGATTGGGGATTTCACCTACATGCCGCATGTGCCGCTGGGTTCCGCCCGCCAGAGGGAGCGCCCGGTCATTAATGTCCTGACCCAGCGCTGCGCACATATCGATCAGCTGCTGGGGCTGTCTCTCTTGGATGTGCGCACGGCCACTGTCATCGAAAGTGACCTGTGTCTGGACACCGGAATGGGGGTTCGTAATTAGCGGTAACTTCAGTTCTGGCATGTCTGATCCTCTCAGGATGTTGGGCGGTCACGCTCGATGTGGAATCCGAGCGTGACCGCAACATTCGTGTCTGCGCCTACGCGATTGTAGTTGAAGCCACGAATCCGTGAGCCAAATGAGCGGACACTTTGAGGGTTCCTTCATAAAGGATTTGACCCTTCGTCGCGTCACCTGTTTTGGCGAGAGGTTCGGACAAGAACGCCCGGCCTGCAAGTGCAGTCACAGACACATAGCGCTTGTCGATGATGTAGGTAGACTCATACGGCGTCGGAGTTGTGTCGGCTGTAGCCGCCCCGCCACCAAGCGCCGATGAACCCTGCGCGAACCGGTCGATCGCAATCTCCAGGTCTCCAAAGTCAGAGACATAGAGGCTGACGGAACCGATGAACGCTGTTGCGCCCGGTGTTGACCGGACATAACGGTTCTGAGCCGGAAGCGCGTCACCCGCATCGTTGAGACCGGAGAACTGCCGTTTGGCGTTCGGGGTCATCAGCATGAGGGTCGGTGCGCCACCAGAGTTGTAGCAATCTTCCAACACACCATCAAAGATAGCGAAGGTCATTGCTGACACGCCGGCGATGACTGCTGCAGTCACACCGTCGCCAGACGATGCAGCTGCCAAGACATCCGCGCCGAAGTTACCGTTGACCATCCAGGCTGGGAAACCAGCCAAGACACGGGGATCGGTGCCGGATTTGGCAAGGTTCAGAAGCAAGCTGGACTCTAAATCACGCTTGAGTTCCAAGCCCTTGAGCATCTTCTGGTAGCTGGATTCCTTGTCGCGGCCAGCTTTATCGACCACATCAAGGGTTCCAGACACGATCCAGGTGCGCGCAAAAATCTGCGCATAGTTGCCCGGACGGGTTGTCTGGATCGGATCGACAAACGCCGCATTAAAGCCTTCAGGCTGCGCCGTATTGTCAACCGCATCGAGAAGCTGTTCCTGCCACTCGTTGAGGATGTTGGTTTGTCCCTCTTTTTTCGCGTTCGAATAGAACGGTACTTCAGCGGGGTCAATTCGGGAAATCACGTCAGAGAGGTCTTCCCTCTGACCTATAGCTTGTTCAGCTCCGGTTGTGAGATATGTACCGGATATGGGGGTGCCTTGTGCGGGCATGACTGTTTCTCCTAGCCACGTTGCATCTCCATGTGGAGACTAACGGCGTCATCCAGCGATCCTGTCGCTGAGAGCCGTTTGTTTGCTGCTGTGACACGAGCGGCGTTGCCTGCTCCGGGCGCGGGTGCGCCGGAGGGCTGCAAGCCAGGCTTTGCCTTTACTACTTTTTTAGCTGCGAGAGGCTGTTTGCTTTTGAGTGAGTGACCAATGACTGCATCTGCAAAGATCGTGATCAACCGATGATCATGAATTCCGGCCATTTCCTGCGGGGAAACGCCTTTCATTTCCAGATACTGGGTGATCTTATCTCTGTCTGCAGAGGCAGTCTGGGTGTCTTTCCAAGAAGGCATCGCTTCCAACAGAGCCGCCTGCTCTGTCAGCTGATGCTGTTGCTGGGTCGCCTGGAGCTGTGTCTGCTCAATAGCGGCCAAACGCTCTTGTTCTTTACCCACTTGGGTCATGTAGTCATCAACAGACCGCTGACGTTCTTTGGCTTGCAGGAACCCAATGGGATCATCTTGTTCAAGCTGCTCCCAGTTGGTACTGCCATCCAGTCCCTTCAGCGCTTCAAGCTGCTTATTCAGGTAGTTAAGGTTCTGCGTGTATTGCTGACGCTCTGTCGTGATCGCAAGATCGTTGGCCTCTGCAGCGGCACGCTGTTCAGCCAACTCTTGAGTCTTGCGTGTGTAGTCGGAGAAACGTTGATAGCCTTTCTGAGCCTCGTCTACCGTGATCTGCTTGCCTTCATGCTCGAAGGCATAAGCAGGGGGTGTCTGGGGCGGTTCGCCTGGACTTTCTTCGGTTCTGATTTCCGGCAACCCGACTGGAGGCGCTGCCGCAGGCTCTAGTGGAGGTTCTGCAGGCGGTGCTTCAGGTTCAGGTGTAGGGAAGGTCTCGACCTGTGGTTCCGTTGGCAGGGGTTCCGGCGCGGGTGGCTCACTGGGTGCAGGCGTCCCTGCAGTATCCGGTGAACCCGGTTCGGTTGTCCCGACAAGGTTTTCAGGTGGAGTTTCAGGCGGCGCAGTTGGTTCAACCGGGGGTTGAGACTGTGCAACATGAAGATCGACGGCTTCTTGGATTGACAAGAAACCGCCTGGTGCGGCCGGTGCGGCAGCCCCGTTCGTCACGGGGTTATTGCCTGTCTGTGGATTTTCAGCCATGTCTGCATATAACTCCTAAAGATTGTTTGGTGTCAATGTGTGGTTTCCATTGGGTTTTGTGAGATGTCTGCGAGTTCCGTGATCACACCCAGTAGCACAGACACACGGCGATAGCATTCTTCGCGCTGCTCTTGATCGTTTGAGGCGCTGCCCAGGATCGCCTGAACGTAACGATCTCTCAGGGTGTCAACCGCCTGATTAAACGCCGGATTTTGCAATAATTCTCTTGCTGCCTGTGTCAGTGTTGCTTCGTCTACCATTCTGTTTATGCTCCGTTAATGCGCGTCTGTGTAACGCCACGTCCTCGTTGAAAATCTGGTTCACCATGCGTCTCTGTTTCACGGTGTAATACCCTTCCCAGTGCTCGTGCTCAGTCTCACCAACGGTCTCCAGCGGCAAGAGAAAAGAGTAAAGAACCCTCAGTCTGTCCCAGCCTTCCTGCAGTTTTTCATAGGGACAGAGAATGTCTATCTCGTGCAAACCCATGCGATCCACCTGGAAGCTGGTGTGCTCGTCCGCGTAGTGTCTGCTCAAGACAACATCCAGAAACCGCGTAAACACCATGTCTGGGCTGTAACCCAGTTTTGCCAGTTTGGGTGCGATATTAGAGCCTGTCTGCATCAGCGCTTTGAAGTGCGAGAACGCAGACACGAGCCGATCGTGAGGGTTCCTGACACACATGAAGCGTGTCTGGTCGCCCGGCGTCTCAAGCGGCTGCAGAAAGCCCTGCATACTCTGGCGGATAGCCCGCGAGGCCACCCGGCGAACCGTGTGAATTCGCAATCCGTCTCTGACAAGGGTGTGCATCAATATGGACGAGGCTTTGGTTTGGGTTTGGGTCTGGGCTTGGGTTTCTTGGCCATTATTGCTCTCTTCTGCTCATTCTAGCGGCTGCTCTCGCGACCATCGCCCTTTCCCGCAATTCATCTGACTGGCGGAGTGCTTCTACCGCGCCAGCGTCACCCTCACCGGCTTTGAATTTGCGGGGGTTGGGCAAACGTACATTGAAATCTGGATTATTCCCACGCGGAGGAATAAATACTCCGCCTTTTTCTTTGGCTATTTGAGCCGCAACCCTGTGATATATCCCCAGCAATTCAGGCCGTGCGGCCATGAACCTTACGTTTTGTGGCTGCACCAGCTCAATATGTCGTCTGGCTTCGTTCATAGCAGCGGTAAATATTTCCCGGCCTTCTTTCACGGGAATGTCCGCTTCACGAACTGACATCCTGCCGGTTTTCGGGTTCAAGACAGCAAATGACAGTTCGAGGTCCACCGTGTCTGGAGAGTTAGGGGTACGTCTGACCCTTGTTGCCGCTGAACCTTCCGCCCCAGAAGGTGTCCTCAACCTTTGGCTGATCAGTCCGGTTTGTGAACTCGTGCGTTGAATAACCGGCGAACCAACAGCAGAACGCATCTTGCCGCCAAACACTCCCAGAGCGCCTAAAGGCTTGGGAACCAGCATTCCACCACCGCCTACCGTCATAGCGGCGTCAGCGGCCCCCTCAATCATCTGCTGCTGTGTAAGGCGTCCAGACAGCGCACGCTTGGTAAAGCCCGCTGTGGCGTCCAGAGCGCCCTCTGCGAGCATTCCTGGAAGTTGGCCCAGCCGCGACAAATCCATAACGGGTGTCTGGTCAACGTCAACGCCCGGCCCCAAGAGGCCAGACTCAACGGCTGGGCTGAGAAACGAGGCCACTTTTATCCCCCGTTAATGTGGAGTTTATCGCGCAGAAGGTAGCCCTCAAGCTGCCAGAGCTGCCGGATGGCGTCTTCCTCGGCAAAGGTTTTACCCAGCTCCTGATTAAAGTTTTCCGGGTCAGCCGGGGCGCTCTTGCCCAGCACGACAAACCCGTTTGCCATCTGCACAACGGCTATTGTCATGGTTGTGTTGCAGGCAGGGTATAGAAACTCGACACCGGCAATCTTGGCTTTGATGCTGTCCAAAGACACCCGATTGGGGGTTTTCTGTACGGCCTTAGACATCTCTTCAGTCGTTTCAACACTGCTCATGTTAGAACTCCAGTGATGTTTTGGGCCACTAACTCCCGTTAAGTGGGCTTTTCAGTTCACCTTCGCCTGTCTTGGCGGGGGGTATCTTGATCTTGAGAACTTCAAGCTCGGTTTCCAGACCCAGCTCAAGAGCACCCAACTCGATCTTGGCTTGAGCCTCTTGCACAGACAGCTCCTGTTCGAACCGTTGCTGTTGAGCGTCAAGCTGCAGTTTGGCTTGTAATTGGGTCTCAGCCAGTTGCTGCTGGGCCTGCGCCTTCTGTTCAGCCAGTTTGGCCTCGGCTTCAGCGTTCTGGGCGTCCAGTTGCAGCTCACCCTCTTGCTTGGCCTTTTTAAGCTCCATCTCCTGCTGGACTTTCACCATCTCAGGATCAGGCGGGGGCGGGTTCTGAGCCTCTTCAGCTTCTTTCTGCTGAATGAACTCCACCACCTGTTCAGGCGAGTTAATGTAGCGCTGGGGGTGGTCTTCGTCGTTTATGGCCAGCATATCGTTCAGAGCCTGGGAATACTGTTCAACAGTCACCAGAGGGTTCTCACCGCCCAACTGAGCCAAAATCTGCTCCTGTTTACCAACGACCATCTGCAGGGTCTGGGACTTCTCCTGTTGAGTGCCACGGCCAATGCCAACGGTGCTCTCGACCTGCAGGGGCTGCAGCCACTGGCGCGGGTCTACGGGCACGACTGCACCACGAAGGAGAATGATCATCTCCTTCTTTTGGTGCATGGCCAACAGTCGGGAGATTTTGTCGTAGACATCCGCCACCAGTGACTCACCGAACGAGCGGGCCATCGATTCGACTTTGGCCTGCGCGGCGGTGAACACAGACATAACTCCGAACTCTGTGCTGGATTGCAGAGCATCGGGGTCCAGACCAAGGGCTGCCTTGGATGTGCCTGTGCGCATCTCTTTGCGTTCTTCAGCCCAGTTCAGAACTTCGAGGGCATCGCGACCGACAAACGGCGTTTCGATGTTACCGACAGTGTTAGCTGCGCGAACGCGGATCGTGTCATCAAACTCGTTGCGGGCCAGATCATTCATATTGACCTGGCCTGTTACCGCCCACTTCCGGGGGGAAACAGAGCGGTACAACGAGTCGAGCATGGACCGGGCTACAGCGGTGCCAAGCTCTTGAAGCTCTTGGACTATATCACCGAGGCCAAACCCAAGAGCGGTGTGGGGCCGGAAGAAAGGCGAGCCAACGGAGAACGGTTGAACGTCCCATTCTTCGAATTCCGTGACCGTATCACCAAGGAAAATAACCCGGTACAATTCGGGGATACCATCTCGGTCTTTGTCGATGCGGATGTAGCATTCAGACAGGCGGATCAGCTTGGTGGCAGCGTCACCTTCACCAGCGGCTCCAGACACATCGGACCCAAAGCCCCCGCCGCCAGTTTCAGAGTTGGGCGAATAGGTTGTGCGAGCTGACTGGACTTCAGTGGACACAGCACGATCAACAGAGGTTGTGCCCCACTTTTCGACTTGATCCTTAGTCACCAGACCAGAGTTAATCGCGTCTTGGGAACGCCGCAGACCGTCTTGACCGACAATGAGAGCGTCTTCGGTGGTCTTGGCCCGTTTGTCGATAATGAACTCTTCAGAGGGCACGCCCTCGACTTTGATCTGGCCTTCATCGAAAGTGACTTTGACTTTGGCGGAAAACGTAGGCTCTGGGTCTTCAGGGGTGGCTTCATCGGCGTTGTCGATCTCTGCAGACAGAATTTCCGTGTCTTCGTCTGTGGCCAGAGCCGTGAACTCAAGCTCACCCAAACCGGTGTACTCAGACACTTCGACACGTTTGGCTGGGTTCCAGGTGGTCTTCAGCACGCCATATTGGGCCACGAGACCATCGCGAAAAGCGTCATTTAAGAGCCGAAAACCGTTGTTTTTGACCATAAAGACAAAATTAGCCGTGTCAGTGCGCTGCTGGGCGCTCTTGACGTTGGACATCTGCGAGGGAAGGAACCTACACGGCACTGTGGTCAGAAAAATCCGCAAAAGAGAGACCATAGTGGCCTCGGTGGCGTCACGAATCTCCGTGAGGACGAAAGCAGAACGATTTTTAGGGGGCTTTTTGTCAACCATGCCGTTGTAATAGCGCCAGAACTTGGCTTGGCGCGGGGCGATCTCTTGGTCGATCCAGTTCCGGGCGTCATTGCGGAGCAGAAGAGCGTTGGCCTCGAATTCCTGCTTAGACATTGCTTTCTTAAGATCGGCCATCTGCAGCTCCTAACATATGATCGGTTGTGGTGTATCGATAACAGTGTTCCAGCTCGAAACATAGCCTTCTGAGCCAAACAGTGTCTGGGCACCCTCGCCCGCGAAGGTTAAAGCAAGCGCATCACCAAGGTCTGGGGAACGGTAGCCAGCGCGTTTCATTTCGTCTTTGGAAGCGACTTTGAGGCGGCCGGCAGAGTCAAATTTGTAGGTGGGAGCCTGAAGATCACGCAGGAGATCAGGGTCATCAGGGATCGAGCAATCCTTACGGGTGAACCAGTCACGTGTCTGCATCCAGAGGTCGTCTCGAAGTTTGGAGGCGGTGGGGTTCACGGCTGTGACTTCAGCAACATTGACGGCCAGAGCTGGCAGACCAAGTTCGACTAATCTATCGGCAACACCAGCGCCGAGACCTATGGCGTCCACGCAGATTTCTACTGGCCTCTTGTCTGCTGATGTGTCTTTCCATTTGTTGTGGACCCACCCAACCAGGGCCATGAGATCGCCTTCTCGTTTAGTTTCACACCATGTGACCACACGGAGGTGGCGCTCCACGAGAGCTGACCTGTCAGCACCACCGCGAGCGACATCCAATCCCCATACGCGGGTCCAGTCGGGATTAACTTTGATGTCTCGGCCTGTAGCAGATTCAAGCAGGTGGAGACCAATAAGTTTATCTTCATCAAATTGCGGAAACTCCCCTAAACAACGGACGCGAAAGACATTGCTGTCACGGCCGTACTGATCGGCTATCTGCTGGATGTAATCGGGGTCAACGCGGGTGCTTTCGTTGCAGCTCACGGTCATCATTTTCCAGCGCGGATGATCCCCCTTGAAGAGCTGGAAAAAGTATCCCTCGGCCCTTGTCGGGTTGCCTGCGAGGATAAAGATGCTGCCCTTGGTGGATAATGACCCTCCAGCGGCTTGATATACGCCGTCAGGGATGCCTGAAGCCTCGTCTCCGAACAGGAGTACATTGTCAGCGTGAACGCCCTGCAGGGCCTCTGGCTGCTCCTGACGGGAGGTCCGGTAGGCCACGAAGCTATCAGCAGGGGCTGACATCAATTCGACCCGTTCAGCCTTGATGACGAAGAGTTGCTGCAGAGGCGGCGGCAGAAGTCCCAACCAGTGCCGTACCTCTGCAGCGAGCGCATCAAACAGCTGGCCGGAAGTGGGGGCCGTGACCACTGTTTTCTGCGGGTAGCGTGTGAGCATGAAATGAAGGATGACCCAGCTCAGAAGGGCGCTCTTGCCGACGCCATGTCCTGACTTAATAGCGAGACGCAGCCCGCCCATATCCAGGTGGGCGAGCGCTTCGGTCTGCCAGGTTTCAGGGTCGATCTTCAGCACATTGCGCACGAAGCCAAGGCGGTTGTGCGCATACGCTGCGACGAAGGCGGCGTATGTCTGTTCTTCGGTGGAGCCGAGGCCCACTGGTCGGTCAAGCATGATAACGAGTTATAGGGGATTTTTAAAAATTTGGAAGAGGGTGTGAAAAGCAGCCCGATAGGTGTGGGGGTGTACCTCTACCTCGCCCGGAGCCTCGAAAACGCGAAGGGGGGCCTAAAAACTCAACGATTTCAACGACTTAGCCGAAACCGCTTGTCTGCGTGTCTGGACATACATTCAAGTATTCATACCTATGAATACAACAATGTGTGTCTGCCCAGACACAATACATTCAATTATTCATATGTATTCATAACATATCCAGACACGGACACTTACATACATCTATATATTTATATAACATAAACTACCCAGACACATATGCAAACATCTGCACCTATCGATGTCATAGAATACCAGCTCTGTCTGGTGCGCTGGCGCTCACCTGAATATCTCCGGCAATGTCTTGGCGTGTCTGGCGTTCACGGCCGCCTTGTCGAGCGGTTCAGACATCTCATTCACCGCGATGCCAGACACCGGCACCGGCACTATTGAGATGTCATGAAGCGGCAAGCCTTGCTTCGCGATCAGACGCGACTCAGCGCTCACCTGATCGGCCATTATCTTGATTGCATGAAGATGCGCCGCATTGACATCGATCGACCCTGAGACATCGACTCGGCTCTTAGGCTTGCCATATCCTCGATCGAGTATTGCGTTCGCCGCAGACACTCGAGTCGCGCCATTTTCGTCTGAATCCAACATGATTTCAGTTAGAGTCGTTATGGCTTCTGGCGCTCGAGTCTTCGCCAGTCTTTCTATTTCTGGCCACTTCGCATTCTTTGCAATTGCACGCCTAACCATATCGCAAACACCTTTTGATCATTTAACAGATTGTTATCGGTTCGCAGACATGCTAACACCTTGCACTGGTTTTGACACCATGTCGCACGTAGTGACTCAGAACCATGCTAACCACTTAACCAAACGGAGAACATCAATGACCATAGCACAAGGAACATCTTTCACTTCTGGCGAAAGAACCGCTCTGAAGAATCTTATCTCGAGTCATGCAGACTGGAGTCAGTATCGAAGCGTCGTAATCAATGGCCGTGCGACTCACGAGATGACAGTGCCGGAACTGATCGATTGCGCTAATCAATTTGGCATCGATCACCTTGTTTGTTCGCTGGCGGCGAGTCCATCCTCGCAGAATGCCATCGCATCGACTCCGGCACCAGTCGCACCGGCACCGGCAAGCGCACCGGCATATGGTCCGCACCTTCCACACTTGCCAGACACCGCGCCAGACGCCGATACAAGCGCACCAGACAGCGAAGCGGCACCAGCGGCACCAGCACAAGACATGGAGTCGATACTGTCTGGAGTCGCTCCATTTATGCACCCCGATATGATGAAAGAGCTTGAGTCCAAACTGGTGCCGATATTCGAAGCGGCAAGCGCTCAGTCTGTCGCACCGGTGATCGTTTACCGCGGCAAGCAAATGGACTCCAATCCAGACGGTTCGACTCCTGCTATCCGATCAGGACAAGAGAGACTCGGAGCGCTCTTTGGTATTCGCGGCAAGAACGCCGATTTCAAATGTACTATCTGGAGTAGTGCCAGCGCACCGGCACCCGATCCGCACTATCAGTTCAATATCCAAACGATGCACATAATTATGCAATGTCTGGAGGATGGCGGCGACATCTGGCTAACTGGACATTCCGGCACCGGAAAGACGACTCTGGTGAAAGAAATTGCCAGTCGCACCGGTCGCGGATTCTTTCGTTTCTCAATGAATCGCCAGACAGAGTTGAGCGAATATATGGGACAGAGACTCCCAGATGAAAACATGAAGCTCCCATTTGTAGCTGGTGCATTTGTAAAGGCATGGACGACTCAGGGTGCGCTAATCCTGATCGATGAAATCACAATGTTACAAGCTGGAAATGCGGCAATGTTTGCGACTGCTCTTGATGAGGGAGTCATAACCATTCCTGAGACTGGTGAAGATATTTACAAAGCGGATGGAGTCACAATTATCGCTTGTGACAATACCAATGGAACCGGTGATCAGACTGGACTCTATGGCGGCACCAATGAGGCATCATTGGCGCTTCGCGATAGGTTCGAGGCTTGTTTGGAAATGCACTATTTGCCAGTCGCTAAAGAAGCGAAGCTATTGCAGGACAAAACTGGACTCGCCGCTGGTGCTGCTACTGCCTTGTGCCAGTTTGCAGCGGTACAGCGTAAGGGAGTCCGCAATGATGACATGGATGCACCTATTACGCTTCGCCGCTTGTCTGCATGGGCTAAGAGGATTGTAGGCGGTATCGAGTCGAAACTGGCGTTCGAAGTGTCTGTCTTGAATTCCGCTTCGCCAGACGATGCTCTTGCATTAACTGGACTCGCGGAACTACACGCGAAACATTCGGACATTGATACACTGGCCGCTGGCCAGACTGTCACAACGGAGTCCGGTTCGCAGACATCACCAGAAGGTAAGTCAAGCGCTTCTGATTTCGCCGGTGCCGAAACGGTGACATCATGAACGACACTAAAGCGCTCCAGATAACCTTGTGCATCTTATCATTCTATGCACCGGCACCGATTGCCGCACTGGTGATCATTTACGCTCTTTACCGGTGTAATCTTGAACTCAAATTTAAGGATAATTCCAATGACCAAATCTAAGAAAACAGCGACTCCCTTTATGGTAAAAGGCGGCAAGTCGTTTGCCACTGGCTACGACTTTTTGAACGCTCTGGAAATCATCGCACGTGCAACTCTGAAACATGCCGGTGCAAAGGTGACATCTTTACGAATTAAGATGTCTGGCGTTACCGCTTCGACTTCGTGGCAAGGGACTCCATCGACTGGCTTGAGCATCGTGATCAATATGCCGGTGATCGATGCCAGCGCAAAAATTCCACGCCAGACTGCGTTATATTGGATCGGCTATCTGGTGCATGAAATCGCGCATAATCTCATAACAGATGCCAGCGTCTGGCAAGAGGCCTGCCGGAAAGGAATCGCGGGACTGGTGAACACTCTTGAAGATCCGCGCATAGAGTTATGGCTTCAGAGCGCATCCGTAGCTATGAACTCATTCGACCTACTCGAAGCGCTTGCAGAATATCTGCAAGGCAAGTCGATGGAACCAGTGCAGGGCGCACCAGAATATAATCCAAATGATCCTGAGTCCTTACAGTGGACTATGGTTCAAATGTCCCTCTATGAACTATGTGGATATAGAGGCGAGACCCTGAACGCGACTCGCGCAAAAATTAAGCCGGACAATTGGAAATGGCTTCAAGATAATGTCTTTACTGGAATCCTTGCCGCTAAAAATACTCAAGACATTCTTGAGTTAGCGCTCAAACTGAATCAGGACATGCAAGCGAAACAGGACACGCAAGAATCCGGTGCCGGCAAACCTTCGAAGTCTGGCAAGTCTGGCGAGACTGGCGAAACTGGCACCGG
>SDBT01016110.1_pt1 | contig 11852 bp, 9 predicted proteins | sample 2277101 | NCBI WGS metagenome assembly SDBT01 (sample SAMN10404973, study PRJNA504765) | marine sediment metagenome | isolation source: marine sediment core GS10_PC15, 103 cmbsf | place: Arctic Ocean: Southern Knipovich Ridge | collected 2010
CGGAAGAAGAACCTTAGGGATTGGAGAATAAGTCGGGGGAACCTGGCACTGGCTATCAAGGCCCTGGAAGAATCTCTCCTTTTAACCGAAGGACTGGAGCCATTGCCGGAGTTCTGCCAGGATGCTAAGGCTAAACTGGAGGAGGCAAAGCAAAGGCTGGATACCGAATTCAGAAGGCATAGATTTGCTGTGGAAAAATCTATCCGGTTCGGTAATTGGGAAGAGGCCCAGGAAGAGCTTACTATTATCCAGGAGATCCTCCCGGAGCCCTCCTCCCTCTCCGATCCCCGGGCAGTATATGCAAGGGAAAAGTTAAGAGAAGTGGAAAAGAAGCTGAAACTGGGATATTGAGAATTAGAAATGAGGCATAAATGGCAAAGTTGATAGTCAAAAAGGGAGAAGAGGCCGTTGAGGAGTTCCTTCTCAAAGAAGAAGGAGCAAGCATCGGTAGGGGTGAGGGAAATGAGCTCCTCCTCTCTGACCGAAGTGTCTCCCGCCGGCATGCCCGGATAATCCGGGAAGGCGAACGGTGGTTCCTGGAGGATCTGGGAAGCAGCAACGGGACCTTCATTGAAGGCAGAAAGATTAAGAAGAAAGAGCTAATCTCCGGGACTGAGTTCAGGATAGGGAAATTCAATATCCTATTTGAGGAAGAGAAAAGGCCCGAGGTGGATGAGGAAGGCACCATAATCGAGAAGGACGAGGAGGGGACGGCCGTAAGGGATATACCTAAGGAGGGAACCAAGCTTGAGGAGATTGACCCCGAACGGACAATCTGCCGGGATGAGCTACCTGAGGATATTGGAGAAACTGATCTCCGGAAGGCAATGCTGGTGGCCCTCGATGGTCCTCAGAAAGGAAAGACTTACCTCCTGAATGATTCTGAGTTTACCATCGGACGGGGGGAGGAAAATCAACTGACAGTTGCTGACCCCTCGGTCTCGCTCTCCCATGCGGTGATTGTCCCCCAGGGGGAGCTATTCCTGCTGAAGGATCGGGAAAGCAGGAACGGCACCCTGGTGAATGGGAAGCAGACTAAAGAAAAGACCCTTAAGATGGGGGATGTAATTAAAATAGGGCCCCAGGAGTTCCGCTTTGTGGAGAGGGGGGAGGTCTACTCACTTACCCTCGGCCAGAAGGAAGCGGGGGTTAGTTTAAAGCCTGAGAGTTTAGCCACGGGATTGCGCCTGACCTCAACCATAGAAAACCTTGGCCAGACGGTGCGGAAAAGACCCTTAATCCCCATCGCCTCAGTATTGATAGTCTTCTTTTTGGTTGTCCTTCTATTTCAGAGCGGCCCGGAGAAAACCGAGGTTGCTGAGCCCAAGACCGAGGAGCCTCTGCCGGATGAAAGCTCAATTAAGATCCAGGTACTGGAACATCTGAACCAGGGTCTGGAGCATTATAACTCCCAACTGTGGCAGGAGGCCCAGGAAAGCTTTGCCCAAGCCCTGAGTCTGAACCCTGAAAACGAGAAGGCCAGGATGTATCAGGCCAAGGCCCTCCGCGAGCAAGAAAATCAGCTTACCCTGAAGAAAGGCAGGGAGGATTATGAACAGGAGGAGTGGGAGGATGCCCTATCCGAGTTCAGGAAGATCCCCCCGGAAAGCTTCTATTATGATCAGGCCCAGCGAGAAATTAGCCAGGTGCAGGAACAGCAAATAGGGGTCTTAATTGCTGAGAGTCAGAAATTTCTGGAGGAAGGGAAATTGGATGAGGCCAGCCAGAAGTTCACCCAGGTGCTAAGTATTGATCCTGAAAATATCCAGGCCCAGGAACTAAAATCCCGGGCAGAGGAGGCGAAAAAGAAACAGGCAAAGATTGCCGAGAGAAAAAAACCGCCCACCCGGCCGAAGAAAAAACCCGTAGCCAAGCCCCCGAAAAAGACGGAGAAAAAAGCTAAAGTGATCGCTCCCGTACCTGAGGCCCCTGAGGTCTCCCCACCGGGAAGCCCCCAGCTCACCCAACAATTAGATTCGGCTATTAAAAGATATGTCCAGGGAGATATTGACGGGGCAGTAGAAGATCTGCAGAAAATCATTGATCAGAGCCCCTCGCCAGATGCTTACTCCGCAAAAGAGGCCCGGAAAAAGATTATCCTGGTAGTAAATGTTAAAAAATATTATGATCAGGGGATAGAGGGCTTTGACCAGGGGAAAAAGGATCAGGCCCTTAAGACCTGGGAGAGGATGCTTTCCTTTGACCGGAGACTTTCTGCGGGCAAAAATAGTTTTTATGCTACCAGGACCATTCCCCGGGTTGTTGATATTCTCCTGGACAAAGGGGAGAAGAGTTTCTCCCAGGCTAAATATCAAGAGGCCTTCTCCTTCTGGCAGAGGGCAATAGAATTAGATCCCTCCAGCAAGGGGGTCCAGGAGGGCTTAGCCAAGCTCAGCCTTCATGCCCAGGAGCTCTATCGGGAGGCTTATGTCCTGGAAAGGGTAAACCTGGAGGAGGCGATTAGAAGATGGAAGCAGGTTTTGGAGATTGTGCCGGCTACCGATGAGTATTACCAGAAATCCCGGGAAAAATTAGAGCAATACCGGTGAAGATTCAGGGAATAGCAGGGAGTAGAACCCTTGAACCCTATGTATTTACATTTGGATTTAATAATAAAAAGTTTAGCTCACTTTAAATTCTCGAAGACCCTTTGGGGAGTAATTTGCCTTTTTTCTCTCCTGCTTTCCCTTGGTTTCACAGAAGCCTCTGCTAAGGAGAGCAATTCCTCCGAGGAAGGGCTTTCTCCCCAGGTGACCGAGGTATCCCCGGAAGCGGTTAGACTAAAAAAGAACTACACCGGGCGGAAGGTATCCCTTGATTTTAAAGAGGTTGATATTCAGGATGTCCTCCGAATCCTTGCTGAGGTGGGAGGCGTAAACATTATTGCCGGCGACGATGTCAAGGGTAAGATCACGATAAGGCTGATCGATGTCCCCTGGGATCAGGCTCTGGATATAATCCTGATCACGATGGGACTGGGAAAGGTTCAATTCTTCGACCCATAATCCTGCTCCTTGCCATGTCCTGGGCACGTCGGGGAATAGGTTGAGTTTATGGGTTGTGGTTACGCAGCTGGAATCGGTATTCGTAAAACGGTTTTAGATGAAATCAAAGAGCAAATTATCGATGCTCATAAGGATAAACACAACCTAATGACGAGAGACGAAACCACCAGCGCAACCGAACAACGAAAAACGAATTGAAAGGAGGGATTAAAAATGTGGTTGCAGACTAGGCTTTATTTATTGCTCGGGGCGATGTTCGCCATTGTTTATGCGGCCATCGTGGTTGGCGCTAGCGCCATCGGGATCTCGAGCTTTATATTCTATGCCTTCCTGGCGGTCGGGCTCCTGTTCCTCCAGTTTATGATCGGCCCCAAGCTGGTCGAGTTCTCGATGAAGGTAAAATATGTCTCCGACGCCGAATACCCCAAGCTCCACGCCATGGTCACCGAGCTCGCCAGCGCGGCCGGCATCCCCAAGCCTAAAGTGGGCGTCTCGCCGCTTCCCATCCCCAATGCCTTTGCCTTCGGTCGCTGGGGATCGGATGGGCGGGTCTGCGTTACCGAGCAGATCATCCGTCTCCTGAGCGATAAGGAGCTGAGGGCGGTCCTCGGCCATGAGGTCTCCCACCTCAAACACCGGGATGTTACCGTGATAACCATGCTCTCGGTGGTGCCGATGGTCCTCTGGTATGTTGCCTGGAGCTTCATGTTCTCCAGAAGAAGCAGGGGTAATACCGTTCTTTTAGGCATTGGTGCATTCGCTCTCTATTTCATTACCAACCTGCTGGTGCTCTACGGCTCCCGGATCAGGGAGTATTATGCCGATCTGGGCAGCGTCAAACTGGGAAACGCTCCCCATCACATGGCCTCGGCCCTCTACAAACTGGTTTACGGAAGCGCCCGGATTCCCAAGGAATCCTTGAAGCAGATTGAGGGCTACAAGGCCTTCTTCGTCAGTGATCCCTCCCGGGCGATGACCGAGATCAAGGAGCTGAAGCAGATCGACCTGGATATGAATGGAACCATTGACCAGGGTGAGCTCCTGGCCCTCAGATCCCAGCAGGCGCGGATCAGCACCTCTGACAAACTTATGGAGATCATGAGCACCCACCCGAATATGGTAAAAAGAGTCAAGCACCTGTCCGAACTGGTATAACGATGGCTAAGATTGAAGAAAAATATCAAAACCTTAAAGGAATTATCAAAGAGATTGGCTCGGCGCTGGTAGCGTACTCCGGGGGAGTGGACAGTACCCTGCTGATCAAGGTTACTCACGATGGCTTGAAGGGGAAGATGACTGCGCTAACTGCCACTTCTCCTCTCTACCCTTCCTTCGAGTTAGAAGAGGCGAAAAAGATTACTAAAAAGATGGGGGTAAAGCATCTCCTGATTGAAAGCGATGAGCTTAAGCTCGATGGATTTGCCCAGAATACCCGGGAGCGCTGCTACTACTGCAAAAGTGAGCTTTTCCGGATCTGCCATCAGAAGGCGGAAGAGCTGGGCCTCGCTCAGGTTCTCGATGGAACCAATTTCGATGACCTCCAGGACTTCCGTCCGGGGACAAAGGCCGCCCAGGAGCTAAGAGTACGCTCTCCCCTGCTGGAGGCCAAGCTTACTAAGAACGACATTCGGGAGCTGAGCAAGCAGCTGGGGCTTCCGACCTGGGATAAGCCCTCATTCGCCTGCCTATCCTCCCGGTTCCCTTACGGGACCGAGATTACCCGGGAGAGACTGGAGATGGTGGGCCGATGTGAGGAGCAACTGCGCCAACTGGGCTTCAAGCAATTCCGGGTTCGCTACCATAATGAAGTAGCCCGGATCGAGGTGGGAAAGGAGGAGATCGCAAAATTTCTCGAAGACGGCAATCGAGATTTTATCGTCGAAAGGTTCAAAGAATACGGATTTACTTACATCGCCCTTGATCTTCAAGGCTACCGCACCGGGAGTCTAAATGAGAGTATCGGTTGAGTTAAAGGGTTGCGCAGCTGGTCTCGGTATACGTAAAACGGTTATGGGTGAAATCAAAGAGCAAATTATAGGTAATCGTAAGGGAGAACGCAACCTTATGACGCCTGTCCTGAGCCTGTCGAAGGGACAGACGAAACGAGCCCCGTAGAAATAAGTTGCTAAATTTGATTACCTTCGATAAATATCGAGAATTTTTAACGGGGCGAGCGGCGCAACCGAATAACGCCTGCCTGCCGTAGCGCAAGGTTTTGCGGCGTAGGCAGGAATAACGAACAGAAAGGAGAAAATATGAAAACCAAGTGTGCTCTTTTTATTGACTTTGACAACTTCATACTCAGCATGAAGGATGCCTTTAAAGAGAAGACCGATGAAGAGTGTCTTAACCTTCTTCTGAAGATAATTACCAACATGAGGAAGAAGGAGTCAAATATGCTCATCCTCTCCCGGGCCTATGCCGATTGGGAAACCTGGAGTCATATCCCGGCCCAATCAAGCTTGATGCTCATTAATGTTGAGCCCCGGTTCGTTTTAGACAAACCCGGGAAAAGCAGTGCGGACATCAAGCTTTCCCTGGAGGCCCTGGAGACCTTACTTACCCGGGACGAAATTGAAAAATTCATCATCATCGGAGGAGATCGGGACTATATCCCTATGGTCTCCCGGATTAAGGAAGGGATAAAAGAGATAGAGGTATATGGATTCAAGAATATATCGCTTTCCGGTGACCTGGCGACAATTGTCGGCGGGGATGATAATGTGAAGAATGTCGTGGAGCTGGTCGAAGAAATAGCCAAGGCATCAGAGAGCAAGAAGGTGGAGGGGAAGGAGAAGGGGAAGGGGAAGGAGAAGGAGAAGGAGAAGGAGAAGGAGAAGGAGAAGGAGAAGGAGAAGGGGAAGGAGAAAAAAGCGGAAGAGAAGATGCCTCCCCCCGGCGAAAAATTTTATCTTGGTACCGATTATTTAAGTAGAGCGATTAAGCAGATATTGGATGTCGAAAAAAAATATAAAGGGGAAATATGGCTATCCCCGTTCTTAAAAAAACACATGAATCCCGAATTTGAAACCCTCAGTGATGAACAGCGCAAAGAAATAATCACCCACCTAAAATCAAAAGATGTTATTAAAATAAACAAGGAGGATTCTGCCTACGGATATTCATACTCCGTTTTTTCAATTAATCACGATCACGAACTCATTAAGAAAGCCAAAGGAGAGAGCTGATTTGTTAATGTCGAATTTCGTATTTGGTGGGGGTATTTTAGTAATTTCATTTTTGCATTACTGAGGGAGTTGGGGCTTAAAATAGGCGACTTATTTCCGGGAATCAGGGTATGCAAAAGAGCTTGACTTGTTAATTGGGCTTTAGCTATAATCACTACATAGAAAAATCTTAGGGCTGGTTAAAGATAAAAGTTAAGAAACTTCCGAAGGGGAACCCAGGGGTTTTAGGATCAAACCTGAGATTTTCCTCAATTAGGACAGGGAGTAAATAAAGTGGCGGGAATTACAACTAAAGAAAGCCCCTTTAGCCCAGGCAAACCTGTGCCTATTGAATATTTTATTGCCCGTCTTAAAGAATTAGAGAGATTAAAAAGAGCCGTTAAGCAAACGTTGTCCGGAAGAAATGAGAATATTTTTATTACTGGAGAACGTGGAATAGGAAAAAGCTCTCTTGCTAGCCTTATCCGTTATATCGCAGAAAAAGAGTATAGTTTTATTGGAACACATTGCTATTTAGGGGGGATAAAAGACCTTGAAAGTATGGTTAGAATAATTTTCCAAAGGCTTTTATACGAAGTTACAGATACGAATATTTTTAATAATCTTAAAAATGTCTTTGGTAGGTATATAAAGAGAGTTAACCTCTTTGGGGTAGGGGTAGAGTTTACTAAAGACCGCTCAGAATTGCGTACAATACTTGATAATTTCCTACCTGTAATTAGAAAGATAAACGAAACAATAAAGGATAACAAGAAGGGAATAATGCTTATATTAGATGATTTAAATGGAATTGCGGATATTCCTGAGTTTGCACAATTCTTGAAAAGCTTTGTTGATGAATTAGCGACTTCAGGAAAGCCTTTACCTCTTCTTCTTATTCTTGTGGGACTTCCGGAAAGAAGGGAAGAATTGATAAAACATCAACCTTCAGTAGCGAGGATTTTCGATATTATAGATTTATCACCAATGGATGCAAATGAATCCAAGAAATTCTTTAATAATATGTTTGATAAACAGAATATCTCTGTGACACCTGAGGCTTTGTCTCTAATAGTAAGATTATCAGGTGGATTTCCTATGCTTATGCACGAAGTAGGAGATAAAGTATTTTGGTTAGATGAAGATAATCTTATTGACGAAGATGACGCCAGAAATGGAATATTAGTAGCAGCAAGAACTGTGGGAGAAAAATATCTGGATTCCCAGGTATATCGAGCATTAAGAAGTGAAACTTATCGTTCTATACTAAGAAGAATAGGAACATTAACATTAGGAACAAGTTTTCAACGCAAAGATATTTTAGAGCAAGTTCCGGGCAAAGAACGAAAAGCTCTTGATAATTTCCTGCAGAGAATAAAGAGATTAGGAGTTGTTAGTGAAACAGAAATCAGAGGCGAATACAGGTTTATTAATCAACTCTATCATCTTTATATAATGCTCGAAGCTTTCACAGCAGAAAAAGGAAAGAAGAGACCCAATAAGAGGTAAATTCTCCTGGGAGGGAACAGGGTCACATCTTCATTTGTCATTTATATCTTGACAAAGGTCAGGGTCTATAAATATTGATTTTATGGCCAGACCGATTCGACTGGATTATCCGGACACTTTTTACCATATTCTATCCCGCGGGAATGAACGAAGAGAGATTTTTCGTGATAAAAAGGGTTACCTCGGGTTCCTTGACATTTTGGGCAGGAGCTGTCACACGAGGGGAGCAATACCTGGAGGAAGATGAACAGTTGAAAAAACGGTTCAAAAGATAATAACTGATATATGACGATGTGACCCCAAAATCCTTTCGGCTTGTTTCGCGTAATTCGTGAAATTCGTGGTTCAAATACAAATCTCCCTCCCCTAAGCCCCTCAACCTACTCAAATCCCAATGACTAAATAACAGCTAATCGCTGAGTTATTCCCCCTCACCTAACCTCTCCCCGAGGGGAGAGGAATCTTAAAGGGAAAAATGAATTCTAAATGTCAAATCCCAATCCCGCGTGAACGCGGGACGTGTAATTCGTGAAATTCGTGATTTAATTCCCAATGACAAAATCTTAAAATGGAAAGCTTCTTCGTGTAATTTGTGAAATTCGTGGTTCAAATCCTAATGACTAAATCTTAAAAGGGAAGCTTCTTCGTGTAATTCGATTAATTCGTGGTTCAAATCCCCCTCACCTTTACCCCGATGGGTATCGGGGGGTCTCGAAAGACTCAGGAAATCAGTTTGTTTCGTGTAATTCGTGAAATTCGTGGTTCAAATCCTAATGACTAAATCTTAAAAGGGAAGCTTCTTCGTGTAATTCGATTAATTCGTGGTTCAAATCCCCCTCACCTTTACCCCGATGGGCATCGGGGTGTCTCGAAGGACTCAGGAAATCAGTTTGTTTCGTGTAATTCGTGAAATTCGTGGTTTAAATCCCAAAAAGGAAAATTTCTTCGTGTAATTCGTGCCTCCGGCTCGTAGAGCCTACGGCTCGGAGAGAAATTCGTGGTTCAAATCCCAATCCCCCTCCCCTAACCCCTCCCGCTCCTTCGAGACGCTTCTCTCCTCAGGACACGGCAGGGGAGGGGAATGTCGTGGACTCCAGAAAAATAATTATTGACAAAATAGGGGATAAATAAGTAAGATGTCTTTAAATTAATGGAAAGGTTTTCATATGATTAGAGGAAGAAGGAGGGTAAAGATATGGATTTCACAACCTTAGTGCTCTTAGTATTAGCCGGTCTTTTAGCCCTGGGCTTTGCCGGATACTTTTTCGTGAGCGTGAAGAGAAAAGATGCGGGAACCGAGCGGATGCAAGAGATTTCCGCCGCGATTAAGGAAGGAGCAATGACATTCCTTTATCGGGAATACCGGACACTGGTTGTTTTTGTTATTGTCGTGGCCGCTCTGCTCGCCTTTCTGATTCACCCCTATACCGGAGCGGCTTTCTTCATCGGAGCCATCTGCTCGGCACTGGCCGGGTATCTGGGAATGAGCTCGGCCACCAATGCCAATGCCCGAACCGCTAATGCGGCCAAGGACAGTATCAGCAAGGCGCTGATGATCGCCTTTTCCGGCGGCGCAGTACTGGGGATGTCGGTGGTAGGCATCGGCCTGCTGGGCTTAAGTATCTCCTATTATGTCTTAGAGTATATATTTGATATCAATAAGGCGGTTGAGATAGTTGCCGGATTCGGGTTCGGTGCCAGCTCAATCGCCCTCTTTGCCCGGGTGGGCGGGGGGATCTACACCAAGGCGGCTGATGTCGGGGCCGACCTGGTGGGAAAGGTCGAGGCCGGCATCCCCGAAGACGACCCTCGGAACCCTGCAGTAATCGCCGATAATGTCGGGGATAATGTGGGGGATATTGCCGGGATGGGCGCTGATCTGTATGAATCCTATGTCAACTCCTTCATCGGCGCAATGACCATTGGCGTTATTCTCTTCGGAGTCCAAGGGGTGGTGCTTCCTCTGACCGTCGGGGCCGCCGGGATTGTGGCATCTGCTATTGGAACCCTGTTTGTCAGACCGGGTAAGAAGGAGGGCGCGGATTATCAGGAACAGACAAAGAGCGCCCGCAGCACATTAAACCGGGGCACGCTTATAACCGTGATTTTAGCCGTCATCGCAACTTATTTTTTGATAATAAAGACTAATTTAACCCTGGCACCATCCCAGAATTCACCGGAATTCTCCCAATTCGGCAATATGGGGATATTCTACGCAACGCTTGCCGGGCTGATCGCCGGCCTTTTAATCAGTGCAATCACCGAGTATTATACCTCCGACCGAAGAGCGCCGGTACAGGACATTGTCCAGGCATCGCAAACCGGACCCGCTACCAACATCATTGCCGGTCTTGCCCTCGGGATGTGGAGCACCGGGCTGCCGATTATTGTGGTCTGCATTGCCATCTTTTTGGCCCATTATTTTGCCGGTCTGTACGGGATCGCAATGGTTGCCGTTGGCCTGTTAGCCTCCCTGGGGATGATCCTTTCGGTAGACGGCTACGGGCCGATCAGCGACAATGCGGCCGGTATTGCGGAGATGGCCGGGATGGGTGGGGAAACCCGGGCCCGGGCGGAGGCCCTCGATTCGGTAGGAAATACTACCGCTGCCATCGGCAAAGGGTTCGCTATCTGTGCCGCTGCCTTTACCGCTTTTGCCCTATTCTGGGCATATTCCCAGGTAGTCGGCCTTAAAAGTATCAGTATCGGTGATCCCCTGGTTCTGATTGGGCTGTTCATTGGAGGGATGCTCCCATTTTTGTTCTGCGCCCGGACGATGAGGGCCGTAGGGAAGGCCGCTTCGGAAATGGTCAATGAAGTGAGACGGCAGTTTAGGGAGATCAAGGGTCTGATGGAGGGAAAGGCTAAGCCCGACCATAAAAAGTGTGTTGATATCAGTACTGTAACTGCCCTTAAGGAGATGGTAATTCCCAGCCTGCTGGCGGTGTTTACCCCGATCCTGGTCGGATTAGTCCTGGGAGCAGAGGCACTGGGAGGGCTACTGGCCGGGGCGATAGTAACCGGCTTTCTGCTGGCAGTTACCATGGCCAATTCCGGCGGTGCCTGGGATAATGCAAAAAAATACATCGAGGCCGGCAACCTGGGAGGTAAAGGCTCGGAGGCCCATAAGGCCGCGGTAGTAGGAGATACGGTCGGAGATCCCTTCAAAGATACCTCGGGACCATCCTTAAACATACTGATAAAGCTTATGTCGGTCGTCGCCCTGGTCTGCGCCCCGCTGTTTTAGCTAATCCAGTAGGTTTATCTTCAATTTCCTCCGTAAGAGAAAAGGGGACGGTGGGGCTGTTGAAAAACCCTCCTTTAAGGAATTTTTTTCAATAAGCCTCCTCTCCCCATCGGGGAGAGGAATGAGGTGAGGGGGATTTTATTAGAGATTCTTGGTTGCAATTGTTCACCCCCACCCTGGCCCTCCCCCATCCCAAGGGGGAGGGAAGATACTTTTTCAACAGTCCCACGGTTCTCTTTTCCAAAAGTTAGCGGAAATTAGAACCGTCCCCTTTTTAATCCCACAAAGTTAGGGCCGACCTCTGTGTCGGCCCTAAACCTTCGACGAGCTCCCTTCGAGCGCCTCAGGGCAGGCAGGACAGGTAAGGGTTACCCTTACAAGTCCGAGGCGGACCAAATACCGGGGCTTGAAAGCCCCGGCTATCCAGTATAGAGAATTTGTAGAATTTTTTTGGGGAAAGTCCTGCCGGAGGAAACCTTGACAGACGTCCAGATACACAGTAAAATCTGGGAAGTGATGCAACAAGATAAAAGTAACTATTCGGCAATAATAATTTGATGGTGATTCAATGCTTATATTTGGATGGGACCCCCCAAAGGCTAAAAGCAACCTAGAAAAGCATGGTGTCTCTTTCGAGGAAGCAAGTACAGCATTTCAAGACACCTTATCCTTAACAATAGATGACCCTTTACACTCCATAAATGAGGAGCGATTGATCCTTATTGGAATATCACAGGAAAATAGAGTATTGGTTGTAGTTCATACTGAAAGAGGGGATAATATTCGAATAATAAGCGCTAAAAAAGCCACTAATAAAGAAAGGAAGAGTTATGAAAGTAATGAAAAATGATCCAGATATGCTGGAAGAATATGATTTCAGCAGAGGCATTAGAGGCAAATATGCAAAAAGATATGCTGAGGGTA
>SDBT01016111.1_pt1 | contig 11851 bp, 6 predicted proteins | sample 2277101 | NCBI WGS metagenome assembly SDBT01 (sample SAMN10404973, study PRJNA504765) | marine sediment metagenome | isolation source: marine sediment core GS10_PC15, 103 cmbsf | place: Arctic Ocean: Southern Knipovich Ridge | collected 2010
GGAAGAGGAACGCTCCAGGCATATCACGATCGACACGGCCCAGACGTTCTTCAGCAGCGAAGAGCGGGATTACGTCATCATCGACGCGCCAGGCCACAAGGAATTCCTCAAGAACATGATCACCGGCGCCTCGCAGGCCTCGGCGGCTCTCCTGCTGCTGGACGTCCACGAAGGGCTCCGCGAGCAGACCCGGCGCCACGCCTATATGCTCAACCTGCTGGGCATCAAGCAACTGGTGGTCGTCCTGAACAAGATGGACGCGGTGGACTACAGCCAGGAGGTCTTCGAGGACATGGCCGGGCAAATGAAAGACCTCCTCAAGCAGCTCACGCTGGATCAGTTGGCGGTCATTCCGGCCTCGGCGATGGATGGCGACAACATCGTCAACCGCTCCGAGCACATGCCCTGGTACGAGGGCCCGACCGTTATCGAGGCCCTGGACCTGCTCAAGCCGACCGTCACGGACGAATCGCTGCCGCTGCGCCTGTGCGTCCAGGATGTTTATGAGATCGACGGGCAGAAAATCGCCGCGGGGCACCTGGCCTCAGGAAGCATCCGGACCGGGCAGAAGGTCTGCCTTTGCCCGCCCGGCAACGAGGTGGAGGTCGCTGAGCTGAGGAAGTTCGAGGGGCCGATCGACTCGGCCGCCGCGGGAGAATCTATCGGATTCCAGCTTGCCGGCGACGGGCAGGTCCGCCGTGGTCAGATACTCTGCGACCCGGCCTCGCTGCCAACATCGACCCGTTCGCTCACGGCCAGCGTATTCTGGATGTCCCCCGAGCCGCTCAAAAAGGGCGAGCGGATCGCCCTCCGCCTGGGCACCCAGGAGATCGACTGCGAGGTCCGGGAAATTGCCAACCGCATGGACTGCGGCAACCTGCGGATCATCGAGGAACAGGCCGACGAATTGGCCGACGCCGAGGTCGCCGAAGTTACCCTCCAGGCCGACGAGCCCATCCAGTATGACGGGTTTACCCGGATCGCCGAAATGGGGCGTCTGGTGCTGATGCGAGAGGTCGACATCGTCGCCGGCGGCATCCTGACCTAGCAGCCCGTGGCAAGAGTCATTCCGGCTGCGCCAGGCTTTGCGCCAGGCCGCAAGGCCAATCAAGCTCACGCCCGCATCAGCCGACTGATACCATTAGCGGGCTCATTGAGCGCGCCTCGCTTGCCGGAGCGGCTGCGCTTTGGTATGGTCAGGTTCGATCCACGGAAACGTCGATGGCGCAACGGGAAGACCTTTCAGACAATCGCCTTCTGGCCCAGACCGCCGGCCAGGGGTGTGCCATCGGCGCCGAAGTCGACGCCGGCCGGGTGGTCGTGGCCACCGAACACCACTTCGTCGAGGTAGGCGGGCGCATCTACACCTCACTGGCCTTCGGATACGACTACTGGAAGGGCTACCTGGAAGTCTTCGACGGTGTGGACGTCCTGGCCCGTCTGGCCTGCGCCGAGCGTGTCCCCGAGGACCACTTCATCGCCGACGGGCCGGGCGTACGTTTCATCCCCGTGCCGGACTACCTCGGGCCAAAGCAGTTCTTCCGCCACCTGCCGGGCGTGCTGGTCTCGGCCTTTCGAGCCGCCCGACAAGGCCAACGGTTCATCCTCCGCTCCGGTAATGTATGCACGGCCATTTGGCTATGGCTGATGCTACTGGGCAAACCCTACAGCCGCGAGGCGCTCGGGCACGTCGGCGAAGCGATTCGCCAGTTCACCCGCCGCAGCCGCTGGGCGGCCCTGGGAGCCATGATCGCGGCGATCAACGAAGCCCTGGCCAAGACGCAGTTCCGCCACGCCTTCGCCGCCAGCTACGTCTGCGAATACCTCCACAAGCTCTACCCCACCGGCAAGGCCGAGCGGGAGTTCGTCTTCTCGGACATTGTTTTTCCCGACGGACTTCTCACCGGCCCGCGGCCGGCGGAGGCCTTTGCCCACAAGCCGATGCAAATTCTCAGCGTCGGGCGGCTGGAGCTGGAGAAGGGCCATCACATCCTTATCGACGCCGCGACGCTCCTGAAGCAGCGGGGGGTGGCAGACTGGCGAGTTCGCATCGTCGGCCCGGGGCGGCAACTGGCCGCACTACGGAGCCAGGCGGAGTCAGCCGGGCTGGCCGACCGGGTGGAGCTGCTCGGGCCGGTGCAATACGGCCCGGATTTGTTCGCCCAGTTCGACTGGGCTGATCTATTCGTCCTGCCGTCGCTGACCGAGGGCATGCCGCGCTCGCTGATCGAGGCGATGGTGCGCGGCCTGCCGGCGATCGGCAGCCGAACCGGCGGTATCGTCGAGCTGCTGAGCGACTCGCAACTCGTCCAGCGTGACCGGGCCGACGCCCTCGCCCAGGCCATCGAAGCCCGCATCGGCCGAAACGATCTGCTGGCCGCAGATCCGGCCATCAACTTCAAAACCGCCACCGAGAAGTTCCAGCCCAAGCCGATGCGCCGCTGTCGGCTGGCCTTTTGGAATACCGTGCTGGCCGGGCCGGGCGGCCGCGGAGAATCGCGAACATGAAAGAGCTTCGCTACCAACTACGCTACGCCCTGCCGCTCTGGCTGGTGGGGCTGTTTACCAACTTTTGGCCGGACAACCGCGTCACGATCCGCATCCGCGGCATGCTGATGTCGCTGTGCGTCGGCCGATGTGGCCGGAACTTCACCGCAGGGCGGGACGTGACGATCCTTGCCGCCAACCGCCTGAACCTGGGCGAGAACGTCTACCTCGCCAAGGGCACGTGGATCAACGCCATCGGCGGGGTCCGGATCGAGGACGATGTCATCTTCGGGCCTTACGTGGTGGTCGCCTCCAGCACGCACGGCTTCAAGGACGGCTCGGCGCGGTTCGGCGGAACGCACCCGGCGCCTATCCGGATCGGCCGGGGAAGTTGGCTGGCCGCACACGCCGTTGTCACCGCCGGCGTGACGATCGGCCGGGGCAACCTCATCGCCGCCAACGCCGTGATCACGAAGGATACGCCCGATAACGTGATGGTCGGCGGCGTGCCGGGCAAGGTTATCGGCCCGAGGGAAGACAACCCCAGCGAGATCACCTCCCGACGTGAAGCCCAGGACGACTAAACCCGATCGGCCGATTCGGCTGTGCGTCATCGTCACGGCGGCGACGACGCTGCACCACCTCTATCGCGGGCAGTTCGCCTATCTTCGCTCCCGCGGCATCGAGGTGGTCGGCATCGCCGGGCCCGGGCCGGAGCACGAACGGGTCCGGGCAGAGGGGGTGACCACGCGGGTAATCCCGATGGTTCGCAGGCCCAGCCTTCTCAAGGACGCCGCGACGCTGGTTCGGCTGTGGTGGTACCTGCTGTGGCACCGTTTCGACATCGTACACGTCTCGACGCCCAAGGCCGGGTTGCTGGGCGCCCTGGCCGCTGCGCTGAGCGGGCACTGGCGGCTGGTCTATACACTTCGCGGGCGTGCCTACGAGAACATGACCGGGGCGAGGCGGTCTGTCATGTCGATGTTTGAGTGGCTCGTCTGCGCCCTGGCCCGGCGCGTGGTGCCGATCTGCCGGCAGTTGGGGGAGGTGGTCGTGCGGGAGGGTCTCTGCCGGGCCGCGAAAATGCGGCTGATCGGCTCGGGCTCCAGCAACGGCCTGGATCTGGAGCGATTCAGCCCCTCGCCGCAAGCCCTGGCTCTCGGCCGGGAGATCCGCGCCGAGTGCGGCATCGGCGATGACGAGTTGGCGATCCTGTTTGTCGGCTGGCTGCGAGGCGAGAAGGGCATCAACGAGCTGGTGACGGCCTTTGAAGTCCTGGCCGAGCAGGACACGCGCCTGCACCTGCTGCTGACGGGCAACTTCGAGGCCGGCGACCCGTTGCATCTGGAAGTGGTCGAGGCGATCGAGCAGCACGAGCGGATTCACCACCTGCCCTGGCGCGACGAGCCGGCGGCGGCGTACGCGGCGGCGGATATCTTCGCCTTCCCCAGCTACCGGGAGGGGTTTGGCAACGCGGCGCTGGAGGCATCGGCGATGGAACTGCCCGTGGTCGCCAGCGACATCATGGGCTGCCGCGAGGCCGTGCTGGACGGCGCGACCGGCCTGCTGGTCCCCCGGGCCGACGCCAACGCCCTGGGAGGCGCCCTGAAACGGCTGATCGATTCGCCCGATCTACGGGCCAGGCTGGGCCGGGCGGGCCGGCGGCGCGTCGAGGCGGAGTTTCGCCAGGAGCGCATCTGGGAAGGTATCGTGGGGCTCTACGCGGAACTGCTGGGCCGGCAGATCGGCGGCCAGCCTCCTCGCCCACCGGGCGCTGAGTCCTGACAACTGGCTACGGGCTACAGATCACTTTTCCCCTGCTCCGCGACGGCCTGCTTGAGGGCATCGGTTACCCGGTCGACCTGCTCGGGGGTCAGATTGGCGAAGAACGGCAGGGCGATGGTGCGGTCGGCAATGCGTTCGGTGACGGGAAAGTCGCCCTCCCGCGTGCCCAGCATCTCCTGGATGTACGGCTGCGTGTGGATCGGCACGAAGTAGTTCCGCGCCTGAACGCCGAGCTGTCCGAGGCGAGCGATGACGGCGTCGCGGTCGTCCCGGCTGAAGCCTTCGGCCAGGCGAATGACATAGACGAACCAACTGGCGCTCTCCGGCTCGACCATCGGCGGGAGGTGAATCTCCTCGATCTCCCCCAGGCGGCGGCGATACATCGCGGCGACATGGCGGCGTTTGGCGAGGATTTCGTCCAGGCGGGCCAGTTGCACCTCTCCCAGCACCGCCGACATCTCGTCGATGCGGAAGTTGTAGCCCAGCCGGGCGTGGGCCAGCCAGGCGTCGCCCCCTCGGCCCTGGTTGCGCATGGAGACGCACAGGTCGCGCAGCCGATCGCTGTCGGTAACGATCAGACCCCCCTCCCCCGTGGTGATCTGCTTATTCGGGTAAAAGGCGAAGACGCCGCAGTCGCCGAAGCTGCCAGCCGGTCGATCGCCCAGCATTCCTCCCAGCGCCTCGCAGCAGTCTTCGATCATCGCCAGGCCGTGCTTTTCAGCGATTCGCTCGTAGGCGTCGAAGTGGGCGGTGTTGCCGAAGACCTCGACTGGCAGGATGGCCTTGGTCCGGGGGGTAATCGCCGACTCGATGGCGTTGGGGACCATGTTGTAGCTGTCCGGGTCGATATCGACGAAGACCGGTTTGGCCCGCTCGAAGAGAACGCAGTTGGTGGTGGCGATGAAGGAAAACGGCGTCGTGATGACCTCGTCGCCCTCGCCGATTCCCAGCCCCCGAACGCAGAGGTGCAAGCCGCTGGTGCCGCTATTGACGGCGATGCCATGGCGCCGGCCTGCGACGGCTGCGCAGGCGGCCTCGAACGCTTCGGTGTGCGGGCCGATGCTCAGCCAGCCGCTGCGAAGCACCTCGACCACCGCGTCGATCTCCCGCTCGGTAATGTCCGGCCTGGAGAGGGGAACCACCGAATCGCTCACGTTCTGCCTTTCCTGCAGCGGTGTTGGGGCGAACTCGTTCCTAGCCTTCTTCGGCCTCTTCGGCAGTTGGGGCCGACTCTTCGGCGCCCGGTGGGTTCGGCGGCTGATACTCCGGGACAAGCTTCTTGAAAGCCGCCACGATGTCATCCCGGTCTACGGCGTTCTGTAAGGCGCTGAGCTGTGCGATGGCCTTTTCCACATCGCCCCACCGGCTGGGGCGCGACTTCCAGATCAGCACCTTGGGATGGACGGTCGGCTCGATGTTCTCTCCGGCGGTGCGGAGCTCCTCGAAGAGCTTCTCCCCGGGGCGGATGCCGGTGAAGACGATATCGATGTCCTCACCCGGTCGAAAGCCGCTCAGGGTGATCATCTGCCGGGCGAGGTCGACGATCTTGACCGGCTCGCCCATATCCAGCAGATAAAGCTGACCGCCCGTGCCCGTGGCGGCGGCCTGGAGGACCAAGTGGGCGGCCTCGGGGATGGTCATGAAGTATCGCGTCATCTCCGGGTGGGTCACGCGGACCGGTCCGCCGGCGGCGATCTGCTTACGGAACGTCGGCACGACCGAGCCGGCTGAGCCGAGCACGTTGCCGAACCGGACAGCCTTGAGCTGCGTCCGGCAGTTATCCCGCCCGTTCAGCGCCTGCGTATAGATCTCGGCCATCCGCTTGGAGACGCCCATCACCGAGGAGGGGTTAACGGCCTTGTCGGTGGAGATCATCACGAACTCCGCCGCCCCGCAACTGCAAGAGGCGTCGGCGACGTTCTTGGTGCCCAACACGTTGTTCTTGATCGCCTCGCACGGGTTCTGCTCCATCAGCGGCACATGCTTGTGTGCGGCGGCGTGGATGACCACCTCCGGCCGGTAGATATCCCAGAGGTCCATCACTCGTTGGCGATCGTAAATGTCGCATATACATGCCCGTAGCGGCATGTCCGGGTGGCCGGACCGCAGCTCCCCATCGATCTCGAACAAGGGGTTTTCCGCCTGCTCGACGAGGATAAGCTCGGCCGGCTGATAGTTGACCACTTGGCGGCACATCTCCGCGCCAATCGACCCGCCGGCGCCGGTAATCAGGACACGCCGGCCTCGAATGAACCGCTCGATGGCCTCGGTGTCCAGTTCCACCACTTCTCGGCCGAGCAGGTCGTTGATGTCCACGGGGCGCATCTGCGAGACGGTCACCCGCCCGTCGATCAGATCGCTGACCCCGGGCAGGGACTGGAACTTCAGCTTCGTGCCGCTGCACTGCTCGATGACTCGCCGGAGCTGCTTCTGCGTGGCCGAGGGCATCGCGATGATGATCTCCTCGACCTCTTCCTCCTGGCAGACCGCCTTGATGTCCTCGGTCGTGCCCAGCACGGGGACGCCGTGAATCAGCATTCCTTGCTTGGCCGGATCGTCGTCGATCAGCCCCACGACCCGATACCGCTCTACCGGCATGCGAAACATCTCGCGGACGATCGTCTCTGCCGCGTCGCCGGCCCCGACGACCAGCACGCGGCGGACGCCCTCCTGGGAAATCGGGCGAAGCTCCTCGTGGTAGATGCGAAACCCCAACCGGGCGGCGCAGACAAGGAACATGCTCACCAGAACATCCACGAACAGCACTCCCTGAGGCAAGCGCTTGAAATAATCCCCTACATAGGGAACGTCGACTTGGATCCAGGTGGGCAAGGCGCGGAATAGAACGATCAACACCCAGACCACGAACGCGTAGACCCAACAGGCCACCAGGATGTTGACCAGGTCTCGAACGCCGGCATACTGCCATCCGCCGCGGTAAAGCTTCATCCAGCCGAAGATCAGCAGCTTGACCCCGACGAAGAACGGCAACCATTGGAGAAACAGGCCAAACCAGCCGGCCGCCTCCGATTCCAGGACCTCGAACCGCACAAGGAACGCCAGGAAAAGCGCTAAGGCGAACAGCAGGGCGTGAACCACCAAGTTGAACGCCACGCGATGGCGCAGCAGCATCGACTCGGCCCAGGCGAACAGACCGTCGCGCCGCTCGTCCGATTTCTCCTGCTCTTGCTCAGCCATGGTCCCTCGCCCCCGGCAAAAAAACACAAGCTCGCCTCATGCCCCGCCGAACCGGGCAGGCACCGGACCTCCGCCCTTGGAACTACCGGCTTCCCAGGGACAATCCGCCCCCAGCGAGCCGCCAATGCCTTCAGAGTCGACAAAAAGGCCCTGTTAGTTTATCGCCACCTGACAACGGCCGCAACGGCCACCCGCCGAACTTCGTAGCCTTCTTATACGTTGGCGAAGAAGTAAAGGCTCGCGCGGTGGGATTTTTTAAGGGCGCCCCTGTCATAAATGCGAGGGTCTGGTTAGATTATACGGCCCGATTTGTCGGCCTTTGGCCGCTCGATCGGCCAGGAGGCCGCCCCTCCAGGAACCCAGGGAGCCTGCGGCGTGCTATCAGGACAATGAGCAGCGAGACCAACACCATTGAAATACCTCTGACGCTCGGCAAGGCCAGGCTGGACCTTCGCCTGGGCCGATTGGCGTTTATCAACTCGGCCGGCCGAGTTATCTATGATTTTCGGCTGAACCCTCATATCGAGTATCGCGGCAAGGAAGCTCAGCAGAGCCCCGCCCGCTTCGAGCGACGCGAGGGAGAGGACCACTTTGTCTTCCAGGCCGGCGATGGCGTTCTCGAGAAGGAAATCCACGTTCAGGTCCGCGGCGGATTCCTGGATTACTGGGTTCTCGCCGAGCCGATTCACGAGAACGTCGAGATCGAGACGGTCCACTATGGACAGGCCGGAGCTACGATGGCCGAGGCCTCCGAGCAGCAGTTGGAGGAGTTCTTCATCCTCTGCCCGGACCGCTACGGCAGCCTGATCCCCAAGGCCGACGAGATCAACTTCAAGCTGGGCGTCTGGTCGTTCCGCTTCGAGGAAGGCGCCAACTTTCCCCACGAGGGCGGGCGAACCATCGTCCCGCCGTACGTGGCGGCCCTGCGAGGCGGCGAGGACTGGCTGGGTGTCGGGACGATGGAGATTCCCACCAGCCAGTACGGACTGAACATGACCTTCCGCCAGGGGCGGGCTGTGATCGACTTCTTCTACGGGGGAAATCTCAAGCTCAGCGGGCCGTTCGCACTGCCTCGGATCACCTTCTTCACCCGGCCGGAGAAGGTCGCGACGGTCAAGGCCTACATCGACCGGCTCTACGCCGACGGCCTGGCGCAGCCCCATACCGGCTGGGACCCGGCCTGGACCGGCCCGATCTACTGCTTCTTCTCCGATCAGATGTACGAGTATCAGACCGACCGGGACACCGACGAGATGCTCGGCGAAATGACCATGACGGAGAATTACTGCAACGAGGCCTTCATGCGCCAAAGCCTCAGCTTCCTCGCCGAGCATGACATCCCGGTCAAGGTGCTGATTATCGACTATGGCTGGTTCGTCTGCAACGGACAGTGGAAGCCGAACACCGCCCGGTTCAAGGATCTCAAGGCCACCATCCGTCGGCTCCAGGAACAGGGCACGAAGGTTTTGGTCTGGCACTCACCGTACTTCATCGCCGAGCAGGCCGACCACTACCAGAACCACCCGGAAATCGCCGTCCGTACCCGCCAGGGCAAGCCGTTCTTCATCACGCGGTTCAAGATCGAGAAGAACTTCCAGTGCGATTTCACCCATCCGACGATGCGCCGCTGCGTCGAGGAGGACCTGGAGTTCATGCTCGGCCCCGACGGGCTCAACGCCGACGGCATCAAGGTCGACTGCACCCATCAGCCCCCGACGCTCGACAACGTCTTTCACGATCCGTCCTGGGGGACGGGCGAGATGTTTCACTACAAGGCCTCGAAGTTCATCTACGAGACAGCCAAGCGGATCAAACCCTCCTGCTGCATCAACACCACTGCGGGCAACCCGCTGTTCAATAACACGTTCGACCTGCACCGCATCCACGACGGGCTGGAGTACAACCTCGATGCCTACGAGGAGCGGGCCTGGGCGGCCTGGCTGTGCGGGGTGCCCGTCAGCGACCTGGACGATTGGCCAAGCTGCGACCTGTTCACCGTCCGGGGGAACCTCCGGAAAATCGTCTACGGGGCGCCGTCGCTCTATGCCGCCCGCAAGCGTGGCTGCGGGCGAAAGATGAAGTGTCCCTACGGCTACTCCCAATCGACTCCCGACGAGCAGCTGCAATTGCTGGCCACGCTGTACGAGCTCTGTGCCTCCCTGCCGATCGAGGCCGACCAAAAGCTCCTGATCGACCCGTTCGGCAAGGTCTTCGAGCGGCGATACGGCTCGGGGCCGCTGGCTGGCTTCTATGCCGCCAAGACCCTCAGCGGCCATCAGGCCGTGGCCGTCTATACCGACACACACGCCCGCGTGGTCAGCATCACCGAGGCGGCCCTGGCTGTGCCGCTGCCGCCGGGGGCAGCCAACGTGGCGCTTAGCCTCGTGGACCGCTCCGGCAAGAACGTGTCCGCGGGTGAGTTCAAGATCCTCGACGGTGAAATGCTTTTCCAGGCCCGCCGATGCACCGGGCAGGCGGCTTACTACCGAATCAGCTACACGCTTTAGCAACAGGCATCCGGCATGGTCGAAATCGACACAGATGACAAGACGTTGAACGTTCGAGCCGAGTCGTACGAGTTCTCCCTCGACGGCGAAACGCTGACGGGCAAGCTCGTCGGCCGGGCAGAGGGGGCGCGGGAAATCCGCGTGAACTTTGCCCCGGAGGTCAACGGTCAGGCCGTCGAGGCGCGCGTGGCCGACATCTCGGCCGAGGGCTCGGCGGCGGTCGTAAAGCTGAGCTCCACCGGCGGCCAGATCGCCCTGAACCTATGGTTCGGTGAGCACGGCTTGGCCTACGCTTACGCCTTGGGGGCGGATCGGCCGATCGAGAGCTTCCGCCCCGGCCGAATCGAGGGCGACTTCTTCCAGGTCAGGAACTTCGACCCCGACCTGGAGCGGTTCGACATCCCACGGCGGATCGTCACGCCGCTTCAGATCGCCTCCTGCCGGCGGACGTACGACCACTTCTTCCAGCTCGACGCGGGCAACTACATGATGCCGGCCTACCTGGTCGGCCTGTTTGACCAAACCCAGTACGTAGGCGTCGGCCTGCTGGAGGTGCCCGACTCGGCCATCCCGTTCGACGGACGGGTCACCGTGTCGGACTTCACCCTCAGGTTCGAGTATGCATCGGGCCCCGGAGAAGGCGACTACCGCAGCCCGGCGGTCTGGATAGGCCTGGCCGATCGGCCGACCGAGTTGCTGGGGCGATACCGCGAGGCGATCGACGGACACGAGGCCGGGGCGCTCCGGATACCGCCGCACGAGCCGGCCCGGCCCGAGCCCTGGTGGCTGGAGCCGATCTACACCACATGGGGGGACCAGGTTTACACCAAATACGTCGAGCAAGGCCAACTGACCAGCGAGGTCGGCAGCGAGAAGTATCTCTCCGCCGACCTGGTCGAGGTGGCGCTGGACCGGCTCGCCTCCCAGCATATCCACCCCAAGACGATCGTCCTGGATGAGGGCTGGTCTGGTCCGCTGGGCGACTGGCAGGCGGACGACGCCCGGTTCGGGGGCTCGCTCACCCGGTGGGTCAAGGACATGCACAGGCGGGGCTATCGGATCGTCCTGTATTTCAATCCGTTCCTGGTCAGCCAAGACTCGGCCGTTGCCGGCGCGCATCGGGAGTTCCTCCTGACCGGCGCCGACGGACGGGCAGTGGAGGTCAGCCGAAGCGGGCGGGATTACTACCTGTTCGACTGGTCGCATGCGGGCCTTCGTCGATTCATCCTTCAAAGGCTTGCGGCGATGGCGGGCCCCGACGGCCTGGACGCCGACGGGATTAAGATCTCCGGCACGAAGTTCCTCCCGTCGGCCGACGCTCGATTCGCCGAGGGGGCCTTCGGGGTGGGCGAGCGGTATCTGCTGGCTGTCCTGGAGGAGATTCACAAGGCCATTAAGCAGGCCAAGCCCGATGCGCCCATCTGCCTGCCCTGCCTGAATCCGTTGTTCCGGCGGACCTTCGACATCGTTCGGCTGGGCAACATCTCCGAGATCAACCACGACCTTTACGTCAGCCGGGCCGAGACCGCCTCGTACCTTCTGCCGGGGGTGCCGATCGACACCGACGACTGGGCCTGCTGGCAGAAGGTCATCGGCGACCAGACCTTCCGCAAGGTCGTCTGCGGCATACCGAACGTGTTCAGCTCGCAATTCCGCGGCGACGGGCGGTTCCGCTGGGGCGGGGCGATGGGTGGCAACCCGGTGAGCATCACGCCCGAGCAGTATCGGGTCATCGCGACGGCCTGGCGGATGTACGAGGCGTCCAAGGACATCCCCCGCGCGGGTCTGAGGATCGACTTTGACCGGATGGAGTTCTCCACCCCTCCCAGCGATCGAGGCTACATCCGGACCTACCAGGGGGGATACGTTCTGGC
>SDBT01016112.1_pt1 | contig 11851 bp, 6 predicted proteins | sample 2277101 | NCBI WGS metagenome assembly SDBT01 (sample SAMN10404973, study PRJNA504765) | marine sediment metagenome | isolation source: marine sediment core GS10_PC15, 103 cmbsf | place: Arctic Ocean: Southern Knipovich Ridge | collected 2010
CGCCCGTTTTCCGGGAAGTTTGTTGTTCGTATACCTCCTGAAATCCATCGGGAAGCGTTCCTGAAAGCCAAGAGCGCTGGCAAGAGTTTGAATGCGTGGGTGAAGGAAGTGATACAGAGCAGTACTAAGAGATAGGAGATGATGAAGGGGATAAAAACCAGTAATAGTAGGAAGTAATGGTAATAGAAAAAGCAAACCGCGCCACGCTTTCACTATTACTATTACTATTATTATTTCTGAAGCCATTATAGCAAAGTGTGGAAAACACCGGAGAAGGAGGAATTGCTTTTAAGGATGCAACCTAAAGGTTTCTAGGATTTTGTGTAGAAGAAAGGCGGAGACCAGGTTTGAAAGAGAGGTACTATTTCAGATCCCCTGTTCTTTTATTCTAGTTCTCAAATTCATACCAAACCACCTCGGTCCCAAAAAAGTTCTTACTTTCAAAGCAAGTTCCTCAGCTCGGTTTGGGCTGATTCCACACTGGTAAACCTCCCATGCAGAAGTTTCGGGGTTAATCCACTCAACAGTATATTTTCGTCTATTTGTCTTCATTGGCATTGCTTTATTATATTGCCATATTATAACTATGGCAATATATTTATGAAAAGAGTATGATTAAATATGCTCTTTGGTTATTGGCGTCGTATTGATTCAGAAGAAGGTTCTGATGAAGATCTAGCTAAAGCTCTTAGTGATGCTGGTGTTGAACAAATCATTGGTGAAAAAGCATCCAAAGGGCGGTGGGATAGGCCCGAACTTTTTCGGGCGCTTAAAGAGCTCGGGCCCGAAGATGTCTTAGTTGTTCCAAGCTTGAAACACTTAACCAGGGGGATCAAGGATTTCCTGTTGATCATGGAGCAAATAAGAGGAAAAGGTGCAGGTTTCCGTAGCCTATTAGAGAAAATTGACACTACCTCACCAACCGGCAAGGACCTTATGGTAATCCTCTCCCGATTCACGGAATTCGAACGTGAGATGGTCGGCGAAAGAGTAAGGAAGGGGATCGACCAAGCTAAAGGCAGAGGAAAAATTGGTGGGCGACCACCAAAACTGTCGCCCAAAGAACAAAAACGCATCTTAAAGCTTGTTCAATCAGGAGAAAGATCGGCAGCTGATGTAGCACGAATGTTTAAAATACATCCCTCAACGGTAGGACGCATTGTTGACAGGCAAAGGAAGAAGAAAACTGATTAAGGAAGAATTCGACGATGACCACAGTTAACCACCAAAAGGGGAAGGGAAATTCCATTCTCTCCAAGATCTCTTGGAAAAAATTGAACGCGCGTGTTGCCCAGGAACAGAAGAATAGGGAAGTTTATACACCAACAATCTCAGTATTTAGATGGTGGGCCCGGAGGCCACACTCTTTAATAGGTTCCATACTTGATGCAGCTGCTACCACGATGGATTGTACCCCACTGATATCTGATCCTTTTAGCGGCGGCGGCACTGTTGCTCTTGAAGCCGCTCGAAGAGGATTCCCTGTGTACGCCCAAGATCTTTACCCTTGGCCTACCTTTAGTCTCTTAACAAGTTTGTCGCCTGTCTCTCTTGATGAATTTGATGAAGCAACCGAACAGGTTTTGTCAGAAATCTCTAATTTGGGGAAACACTTCACCCGTAAAGACGGCAGGGAGCTTACACATATAATCCGGGTAAGAACTGGGGAGTGCCCATCCTGTAATAAAGCAGTGTATTTATTTCCCAGCACCATGATTTGTCTAGCTTCACGGAGAAAAGACGAAGAACTTGCCTTCTGGGGGTGTCAAGCCTGCGGTAATGTCGAAAAGGGTGACCGTAGCAAAAAGAGACATAGTTGCTCCTCTTGTAAAAGTAATTATTCGCAAGGTCGCAAGGTTAAAGGTCGTTTCCCTTGTCCGCATTGTAATGGGAACAACCTGTTGCACAGTTATTTGAATGAAGCAAGTAACTGGGATCCTGTTCTTATCCAGGAAAGTGTTCAGATTAACGGGAACACAAGAGCGCTTGTTAGAATGGTGGAAGCCGAAGATCCTGTTGCATATGTTTTGGCGTCTGAAAAATATAAAGAGCTAAAGGTTCCAATATCTGATGGCTTGGAAACTCGTAGACTTTTGACAATGGGTTTTCGTTATTGGGGGGATATTTATACAGAAAAACAAGCGGGGGTTATATTAAAAGCATTAAGTGTAATTAAGGGCCTTTCAGTATCTGATGCCTGCAAAAACCGAATAGCTCTTGCCGTTATCGGCACATCAGAAATGGCTGCGTTTCTTTGCCGTTGGGATCGTTTCCATCTGAAAGTTTATGAGAGCGTTGCCAACCATCGCTATGCTCATAATACTTTAGCAGTGGAGACTAACCTCCTGGGCCCGTTGGGGCGGGGGACACTTCATCGGCGCCTTAAATCTGCACGTAACGCGTTGATGTGGACAAACCAAAACACAAAATTTTCGAGAAATGAAATCATACCGATCAGCAATGCTCAACGAAGACACAAGCTTTCTGGGATAAAAATAGCTACAGGAGATAGTTCCCGGCAGGGGTTAAGAGATGGAACGGTCGACTTGGTTTTAACTGATCCGCCTTACTATGATGACGTACAGTATGGTGAACTGGCACGGCTTTTCCATTTTTGGCTTTCACAATACAAGCATACTCCCTTAGCCGATGAAGAGCTTGAGGCTGTCCCTAATCGCATGCGGGGACAGGATGACAAGTTTTATGAGAGCAAAATCAAAGAATGTCTTACGGAATGTTATCGGACACTCTCAAAGAATGGGAAGCTAATTCTCACTTTTCACAACCAAGAGATGGCAGCATGGGAAATATTATGCAGAGCTTTAATTGAAAGTGGGTTTTTTGTTTCTTCTTTAGCAGTAGCTCGAGTGGAAAACAGTGCGGATTTTACAAAGCGAAACGGGAAGGCGCTTCTTCATGATATTGTTTTGGAATGCCAGAAAAAGCTTCAGGATATTAGAGGGGTCCAGGTTTTTTATGGGAAGAGCCCTGACGAAAAAATTATGGTAGCAATGGGGCAAGCCATGGCTGAGGCGATTAATAACCGGAGTGCTGATAATCTTAAGGATGTTTTCCAAGCTCGTCTAAAAAAGCAAAACCTGACCGGAGGAAAGAACAGTGTGGGGGAAGGCTTTTCAAAAATCCTTAAGCTCTGATAGGCCACTAGAGCACAGCTTACTCAAAAAGAGGGTCTTCCCCAAAGACCTCTCTCCTTTTGCGCGTGCTACTGCTGTAATGTCTTCACGGGCAGCAATCCAGTCCCTCACTAAACCCCAACGCATAATTTTCATGGTTCCTCATCCAGAGAATGAACTTTCCTGGGTAATCCCCTCTACTCTTTTGATATTAGATCTTGTCCGCAAGCAAACACCTCAAGCTCTTGCACTTTTAAAGGGTGACTTGCTGTTAGTAACCAATGCATCGGGAACAGCACTGACTGAATTGCAGCGAGTAAACCTAGGAGGCATTCTGTTAAAAGAGATTTGGAGAGTTGACAGCTATTCTCGTTACAAGCGTTCAGTAGGGAGCAAGCCCGCTGTCTTTGTCGCCAATGTTGGCTGGGTTAGTGAAGGTATCCCAGATAGGCATATTGGCGCAGTTGTTATAAACGGAATGCATCCTCGCACTCTTAACAAAGCACCAGGAGTACTGGCTAACATCAAGGATGTCCCGCTTTTTTTCGTGATTTGCCCCCCGCTTCTAGAGCATGAACTTAAAGATTTAGGGTACCCAGAAAAAGCAGAAGTTTGGTTGTGGGATCCAGTTGCCCAACATAGGACCTCAGAGCTGTTAAGCGTCCCTTCCTGCGTTGATTTGTCAATTCCAGAGAGAAACATCTGGATATGTTCTGACCCAGATATAGATGGGCCTTTATCTGAAGTGCATGATCTGCTCGCGGCCTGCCAAAGGGAGGCGAAAAAGATGTTTCCCCCTCTTTGGGGAGCCTGGAGTATCTACCATCGGCTAAGGCAGTTGGCAGTACCTCTGTCGCAATTCGAGGATTCTGCATACGATGCCTGGGGAGCCGTCACCATAAGGAAACGATTGGGCTTTCTTGTAAGCGAATGGCCTGAAGAACCGGCTATAGAAGCAAGATGGCGCCAAATAATCCAGGGGTTGGAACGAACGTATGAAATATTGCTTGGTCGCCAGGAGCCTGCCAAATTTTGGGCTATTGCAGAACGTGTTGAACATTATATTGGACAAGACAACGAGGAAGTTAGGATAGTTGTACCGTCTGAAAGAGAGGTAGCTCTATTAAGCGTTTGTCTCAGCTATGTAACCGATGATTGGAGTGCTGTTCAGGAGGAAGGGAAAATTGAGGTTGTTTCAGCAAAAGGAGAGGCCCGTAAAGTAGCGGCAGGTGATTTTAGAAAAACTTTACTTGCAGGGTTTCGAGCAGGACAACAACGTCATCTAGACCTTTACCCATCTTACCCTGTTGAAGTAATGGCCTATTCATATGAGGTATCCGTTGATAAATCGCTGCAAAACCGCATTTACACTTTCGCGGAAAATTTCCAGCGAGCCGATATCCGCGGTGACGTTTTGAAATCAATAGGCATGGAATGTCCCAGAGATGGGGAGTTCTCGATTTCATCACGCCCGCAAATTACTCTGATGGGCCGAATTGAGCATGAAATTGAAAAGACGAGAGAGCCGCTGCAAGACCCATCAGCTTTTGATTTCGAACAACTTGCGGAGGCCGGATTCTCGCAAGATTGGACTGATGACCCAATTAGTGCCTTTTCTGACCAAGAACATGAATCTAAGGAAATTAATGAAGTTGTGCAGCTTACATTTGAAGATGGCAAAAAGGTCAACTATCTTCCCTACCAGGGCGTCGATGTTTACTCCCCTGGAACCGAACAAATTAACAGGTACGAAGCGTATAAAGTGCAACCAGGTTGGCGAGTTGTCTCAATGGTCGACGGCGTTTACGACAACCTCTACGACCGGCTCGTAGAAGCTTTGAACTCCAAACTTAATGCATATCATCAAATGCTGATGGTTCTTTGGGATAAATCAAAATTAGTAGCTTTGCACAAACATCACGGGAATAGAAGAGATCTCCACAGCGCACTGGCAAAACAGGGATTGAGCACTGGATATCAGGCGATCGTATCCCTTTACCGAGAGGGTGGGTTTGTGATTATGGCACCTCAACAATATGAAGATATGAAAATTTTAGCCGTTCATAGCGGTGTGTATCCCCAAAAAACTCTCATTAAAATGACCTTCCAAGTTATTCAACAGGAACGTGGCCTGAGAATACGAGCCGGTAGGGCCCTCCATGGTTTATTAAGAGCTATAGCTTCACGAGATGGCTATAGCCAAGCTCTTTCCATGGCAAAGGAGATTGGAACGGAATATAGCGAAGTTTTAGAGGCTGTAGAAATAAGGGAAGTCGAGAGCATCAATGTTCTTAAAAAAAGTACCAATTAACCTTTAAAAGGAAATGCAAGATGACTGAAGAATCACAAGATGGCGCCAGCCGATCAACAGACTATAAAGCTGAGAAACAACTTGTTGATTATTTTGTCCAACTCCTCGAGCACAATCTTGCTGGTCGGCATATCGAACGTATAATTCATAAGCAGCCGGTCGATATTTGCCGTTTAGGAGTAATATCTCCGTGGCGAAAAGAGCCGGCCGATGAAAATCCAGTACCAGATGATGCTGAGGTTGAAGATACTGAAGCAGAAGCTGTAATTGCTACCGATACTATTCCAGGAGCAACCGAAGGACCAACGGCTAGCGGTGGAGAAGAGAAAACCAGTTCCGAACCTGTTGAAGAAGTGAGGGAACCGGTTGAAAGAAGTGAAGATAAACATTATACGCGCCGCCCTCCGTCCTCATTAGGATTTGAATTGGTTGTTAAGCCGGATGATGGTGAAATTGAAATAGAATTAGATGTCAGCTTTGCAGTTTACACAAAGCATTTTCCTACCTATGAAGAACAAAAAAAATCGTTAGGCCAAGAAATTCAGGAACGTTCATCAGACATGCCTCTGGCAGAGGTGTGCCAACGTCGGAATATTATGGTCCGCAGTTTAAGATTTAGCATTAAAGGGACAGAATTACATAATGCTAACGATGAAGGTACCATTCAGGCAGAACTGGACAAAGCTATAGCGATTGCAACAAATGAACCCGATATTCTCCGCGTTTTCCCTGCAAATGTCCCAAAGGTAAAAGCGGAAAGCCTAGTGTCAGAACAGCAATACATAAAATGGCTAGACAGCATTACGAAAGGTTGCGCCAAATTAACTCCCCCGTTTAAAGCGATTCTGAAATTGCGAACGCATCCATATGGGGATGGTTCACAAAGATTAAGTGTCTATCTCCTCAACAACACACCAAGTGGCACATACACTGAGGATAATTACCATGTTTTTGGAGATGCGCAAATCCAAGCCATCATCGTTAAAGGAAAGATTCTTCCGATCGAAATACTTCCCATACCCGAAGATTATCAATACAACCGGGAAGTCTGGGCTGTAGGTCACAATACAAGCGTGGAAATGAATGAGGACAAATCATCATTAAAGACGCAGGCCCTGGCTCGTTTTGAACAACCTAGGCTTTCAACCCAGAGTGAATCTACAGCCAGGTTTGAAGAACTGATTGACGACCCATTTACTGTACTCGATGGGATTCACACAGCCATGGTGGACTACGCGAAAGATTGGCAAATGACGGTCGACAATAATACCCTTGAACTTGATCCAGCAGCTCACGCAGAATGCAAAAAAGACCTCGATGCTTATCACTTGGAAATCAAAAGATTCGAACAAGGGATAGCGGCGCTTCACCAAGACGACAAACTTCTTATTGCGTTCAAAAGCATGAACCGCGTTATGCATCGCATAGCAAAGGGATATGACCAATGGCGATTATTTCAAATTGTATTCATCGTAACTCAGTTGCCAATTCTGGTTTTGAGGGAGGGCATGACAAAAGGCGAATGGCCTGCAGGGGTTCAGCACCAGTGGGAAGATGACATCAACTGGGCAGATGTCCTTTGGTTCCCAACAGGTGGTGGAAAAACGGAAGCATATTTAGGTCTTGTTTCATGTGCCATCCTTTACGATCGTTTGAGGGGGAAAGATCTGGGCCTCACAGCTTGGCTTCGATTTCCTCTCCGTATGCTCAGCATTCAACAACTTCAAAGAGCAATGGGGATGATCTGGGAAACCGAACAGGAAAGGAAAAGCCTGCTGGGGGAAAAATCAAGCTCTTCTGATCCCGTTCGACTCGGATATTTTGTAGGTGGTGCTACTACTCCCAACCAGTTAAATGATTTTTTCTTCCAAAAACACCCGGATTCCCCTTCCTGTGAAAACTATCGTGTTGTTCCAGATTGCCCATGTTGTGGAGGTGAGAACACGGTCAACGTTATCCCAGATAAAGAGAATGCTAGATTGCGTCATAAGTGTTCCAACTGCGGCAATGAACTTCCTTTGTTAGTTTCTGACAGCGAAGTCTATCGCTTCCTCCCTTCGTTAATAATCGGCACCATTGACAAGATGGCGACCATCGGACTGCAACGTTCTTTCGGCATATTATGGGCTGGCCCCAAATGGCTTTGCCCAAAACATGGTTATTCTTTTGGTGAATATTGCAATGTGTATCCATGTGACATTAACAAGAAACTGAGAAAAGCTATTACACCCTATGATTCATCTCCCACTTTTCACATTCAAGATGAACTCCATCTTCTTCAAGAAGAACTAGGGGCTTTTGCTGGCCACTACGAAACCTTAACGCGCTTTTGTGAACAGGAAACAAGCGGACATCCGGCAAAGATTATTGCAGCAACAGCTACGATTGAAGGGTTCGAGCATCAGGCTAAACACCTCTATGGAGTAAAAGGGTCGCGCCGTTTCCCAGGGAGGGGATATGTGCGCCACGAATCCTTCTATGCAACCCTGGAAAGGGATCCAGATCATCCGGAGCACAAAAAAACCGCACGAATTTTTGTCGCCTTTCGCCCCCCCGGCGGCAATGTATCTGACGCCGCAGCAACCTGCACACGGATTCTCCACGAAACGATCGTTTCCATGATCAACAATCCATTCGGGAACTTAGCCGCCATTCCAAACATTAAGGACGAAAAAGAATTCCGTGAACTTCTCTATTACTATTCGGCTACTTTAACCTATGTGAGGAGCTTGCAAGGTGGCACCAGGGTGAAAGATTTACTGCATAGCGCGAGCGATTCAGTTCATGGTGGACGTAGAGAAATGAATATTAAATACCTGTCGGGTAGATCAAGTTCAGGGGAAGTATCCGATGTGATTCACCGTGTGGACCGGCCCCCTGATTGGGAGGATCCTACTCACCTGGATTCAATCGTTGCTACCAATATGATCAGTCACGGTGTGGATTTAGAACGTATTAACCTTATGGTAATGGACAGTTTCCCTGCTGAAACATCGGAATACATCCAAGCGTCGAGTCGTAGTGGACGGAAAAAGGTCGGACTAGTGGCTGTGATCTTGCCAAATTACAACTTGAGGGCTGCCAGTATTTACAACAGATTCAAGGAATACCATCAGCACCTCGACAGGATGGTATCGCCAGTACCTGTAAACCGGTTTGCCAAGTATGCTATTTACAGGACGCTTCCGGGAGTCTTAAGCGGCCTCATGTTCGGCTTGATAGGCCCAATGGAGAACAGTACTAAACTGAGTTATTTAAGAAACGCTCTTGCAAGGTTCGATGTTGACGTAAATGCAATGGAAGAACTTCTGAGGCACGCCTATTACTTGGACCGAGGTATTTACGATACAGATTTAGAGGACACACTTAAGGAATCGCTGAGCGAGCGGTTCCATGCGTTGCTGGCTATTCTTAGGCCCAGCCAGGAAGAGCGCCTCACTGCGGCAATGAAGCCAGGACCAATGACTAGTTTAAGAGATGTGGATCGCGTAATCCCATTTAAACCAGAAAGTGGTGACCCTCTTCACCTTTACTGGTTCCGCAAAGATATGGATTAAGGATAATGACAAAGCGAATATTTACACGAGGTCAAACACAGATTCTCTACAGGTTCCTTCCAGAGGCGATTTTTACACACGATGACTATGGTCTGTGCAAGGTAACCGAAGTAACCATTGAGGGTGGTGACGCGATAAACGAGCCAGCTCTATTTGACACTCTCATAGACACTTTGACACAGTGGAACCGGGAAGAGTTTCGCAATAAATTTCCAGACCCAAGAGATAAATCCAAACTTCGTTCATATAAATATGGGCAACCGCGGGAAGTGCTCTTTGATCCTTTCCCGACCATTCTTCAATGTAAAAAATGCAAAATTGTCGTCGATTACTCCAAACTCAAAAAGAAAGGAATACAACCTGGGAGGTGTACCAGATCAGGGTGCGGAGGCCAATTTGAACAGCTTGGTTATGTAGAGGCCCATAACTGCGGAAGAATGAAAGAACTCCACCTCGGCAGTGGCTGCAGTAAACATGGACAAGCGTACATACGGTTCCATGATACTGGCAGAGCTCAATCTTCAAGGTGGGTTTGTGGAATATGTAATGAAAACAACAAAATGAGAATGACTCCATGCGCTTGTGAGTACAGCAACGCGGTTGATGAGCTTAATAGATCAAAGTACGAAAAATTTCTTCGCGTATACCCTACAAGCGAACCCGGACTTTACAACCCACATGTTGTTGCTTTTATAAACTTCCCTGAGGAGGAGGAAAGGAAACTTTCATTTGGCACAGACATCACTTGCCTGTTACTCGCACGTGTGTGGGGTCTATTGGATAAAAGTGTTTTGTCGATTGTCGATGAAAGGAAAAGGTTCACACATGGTGGGGCAGAAATAGATAATAAATACGATGAAATCAGAAAAGCATTAGAGGCAGTTGATCCAAACAACCCTGCTCTCAAGGAATTTATGGAGAAAACTAAAAATCCTCCAGGTGAAACCGAAATTAGTAGGGTCAAGGAGTTGCTTAAGGGAAGATTAGATCTTGCTGGAGCCCCAAGCCGCAAACTGGTTGAGCATGTAGCTCTTAGGGACAAAATGAACATTACAGATATAGACACAATTGGTGGAAGGTTAATTACAAGAGAAAGAAGCATCGAAGGTGAAAATTATATTCAGGAAGCTCAAAAGACTTTCAAACTTCTGGGACTTCGGGATGCTTTTATTATAAATGATTTTCCAATAGCACTGGCTGCATTAGGTTATACACGAGTTACAAAGGATACCAAAAGAAGTTCATTTAATCCCTTTACAGTCGGAGAAGACGGGAAAATACCTCTTTTTGTTATACCCACAGAAACAGAGGGATTGTGGTTCCACCTCGATCCGAAACGCGTACTGTGCTGGCTCATTGACAATCATTTGTTAACTGGAAATTCAACTTTCCATGATGAGGAAGCTTGGGCAAAACTACACAAAGGGGCCCTTGGCCCGATTTTGAACCAATCGCCTGAACTGCCAGCACCTTCCCATGCTGTTAATTTGCTTGTTCATAGTATGAGTCATATTATTCTCCGTTGCGTGGAGTGGAGCGGATTTGGTTCATCCAGCATAGGTGAATACCTCATGCCTGGGACTTTATCCTTTGCTATATACGCCAATCGGTTTACAGAATCCAAAATTGGAGGCCTGACAACACTTTTCGAGCAAAGACTATCATTATGGCTGAATGATGCTTATCAATCCGGGAGGTCTTGCATCTACGATCCTCTTTGCGATGAAGATGGTGGAACATGTGTTGGATGCCTTCATCGCGAATTCAATTGTCCTCTTTTCAACAACGAACTTTCAAGAGCATCTCTTTATGGGGGTTATCTACCAACTAAAAATAATTTGGATATGAGGAAAATTGAAAATGGTTATTGGGCATAGTGGAGTTTTTAATATTGGATAGAATGAAACAAAACTTGGAGATGCACAAGCAGGAGATCAACCGTTTTGGTGCAGCGCTGTTTTTTCTGGTCGGCTGCAAGATAGAGTTGAGCGATCTTGGATGGTCCCTCCCTATATTGGGGGTTGGTGGGGATAAGCTACTATTAGACGATCTTCAAAAAACGGGAGCAATAGATAAGAATGGAGTCCTTCTCGCAACAGAAACAGCCCAGTGGCTTTTGCGTAAGATTGAGTCATCCAATGAAGACAATGAAAGTGCGCAACTTGTTTGGACTCTCCCTTCCAAACATCCGGAATGTGGTCTAAAGGGTTCAAGTTATAAAGAAAAATTTGTTGAGGTTATTAACCTTACTGAAAATGAGTTGATTCTTATTTCTCCTTTCTTGGCTGAGAGGGGAGTCATGGCAATAACAGAATCTCTTCTGAGTGCTCTAAAAAGAGGTGTGTCTGTTACCATAATTACGCACGGCGTTGAGGATGTTGGATCTGGTCAAAGTCGAGCAATTGAGGAGCTTAGAAGAGGGGCGGTTAGAATATCAGCAAGTCTTACTATTTACACTTCGCCACCCGAAAATCATCATCTTCTCCATGGAAAACTTTGCGTATCTGATAAACAACGACTTATCATTGGTTCGGCAAACATAACAGGTCAAGGATTAAATGAGCATTTTGAAGCTGGTGTTCTTCTGGGAGTTAAACAGGCTGAAGAATCATTTGAAGTAATATCCGGGTTAATAAAATCAGGGCTTGCAAAAAAGATTTTTTCTACCTGTTAAGTTACTACAATGATCGGGGATCTTTGGGGACAGGCCGTGTATTGTCACATTTCAGATGTAATCTGTAAGATACATCACAATACACGGCCTGTCCCCAAAACATTCCCAAGTTACTTGGTGGAACGGAGTTGTCTTTAAAGAAGACAGCGGACTCTGCGCTTAGAGTGATTGCATC
>SDBT01016113.1_pt1 | contig 11851 bp, 10 predicted proteins | sample 2277101 | NCBI WGS metagenome assembly SDBT01 (sample SAMN10404973, study PRJNA504765) | marine sediment metagenome | isolation source: marine sediment core GS10_PC15, 103 cmbsf | place: Arctic Ocean: Southern Knipovich Ridge | collected 2010
TCTTAGTACAATAGCAGGAGAGGAGGTAGCTCTAGCCTATGTAGCACTTACCCCTCCTGAGGTTGATTTCATTGCCTATGAATACCTACAGGCAAACCAGGACTTAGATGAGAGAACTGGTTTAATTGGTTCACCTGACTTCGCTACCTCTGTTCCTGTATATTTTGAATCTTCCAATTTCAATGGTATAGGTCAGATAGATATCATCTTCAGAGAAGACCAGACTGAACCAACACCAGATACCTATGTGACGAAGACGTATAGTATTACCAACCTCAATATTAAAGAGGTGTACTATCAGGCAATTTATTACCTTGTGAGTGATGTTAATCAGGACTTCATATATTGGTCATATAATACCACTCTAGGTACATACCCTACTTTAGAATTAAATGTATTCGAGTCAGCGGAAAGTGATTACTTTCCTATTGTTCCTATACGTACCAATAAAGTGAATCTGGTAGATGCTCCTGGTGATTTAAAGGATACCAGTGAGAAGATGCTCAGTTTCATGTCAATCGACTTAGACAGCATCACAGAGGATATTATAGGGAATCCTGATTCTTTCCACAGCCTACAGGGTGAACCATTGGATATGCCTGATAGCCTACTTGGAACGGGACTCAAAATCGGTGATCGATTTGCGCCATTCGGACCATTTATTTATACTGATATTGATTGGAGAAATCGTGAACGTACCCTCAACATAACCAACAAATCTACCGGTAAAAATGTTCACTTCAGCCACAACACCTCAAACGCGATCTACTCACCGGCCAAAATTGTTAGCGATATCTCTATGGTTTTAACTTTATCGCCTGGGGATATCATTATGACCGGCACCACCCAATCTTTTGTGGCCGAAGCTGGTGATATTGTGACTGTTGCGATTGAAGGCATGTGCGAGTTAACAAACCAAGTCGTCGATTGAACTCTGGTGGTCAGATCGGTGTTGGCGTTAGTGTAATCAATAAGCTTTTCACTGAATAGAAATAATTGATTATAACTCACTTTGAAGAATAATGGTGGTCATATAATTATTGAATGGGAGACATTATCAAATTTGCCCTGGATTGTTGAGAAAACTCCCGCAAACACATCTAATGTTGGCTCAAATTTGGATCAAAGCAGGGGGAATGCAATAATTGCTAGTGCCAATCATTTTTGGCATGGTAATTTCGGGAAACTAGGAATTTGTTTATTGCATGAATAGCCCCGATAGAGGTAGCCAAATGATCCCCAGAGATATTGTTCTATTGTTTGTCGTTCTGATGAGCAACATAAGCCTGATAGCCCAATCATCACCAAGGACACTACCAGAAGTCACCGTTAGCGATATTGAATATATCAAAAATGGCACGACTAGAGTTATAGATCACCAGTTTAAAGTATACCGGTGGCCATCCCAAGACACCTCAAAATTTGTTATTTGGCAAGATAGCCTTCAGTCGGGGCTAGTGCAGGTCTCACCCATGTTTGGTATGACGCGTAGCACTGGTGGCGGCGATCTTAACATTGATCCAAAACCCTATACTCATCTTGCTGGTGGCGTTGAAATAACTGGCGCTTTTGGGCCAAAACTCTCATTTTGGATGCGGTTTCATAACAATTCCATTGATGGCATTCAACCAAGCGATTTACGCTATCCACTAAGCCCAACTAGGGGGTTTAGCCAAGAGTCTTATGACCGAGAAGACCCGTATCTCGCTTACCACAATATTGGTGAGACTGCGATTAAGGGCGAGATTAAGGGTGTTCGGATAGTATCTGGCAATTTCAGCGAAAGCTGGGGTCCTGGTTTTCGAGGAGACCTAATGTTATCCGACAAGGCTCCGGCCTACCCGCATACGCGCTATTCACTCAATCTGGGTAAGCACTTTGAATTCACCTACCTGTGGGGTAGCTTGCATTCAGGTGTTGTTGATAGCGTGAGATCGCGACTTGGCGATGATCTAACCAGGATAAGACAGCGCACTGTCTATATAGAGAAGAAAGTGGCTGCTCACCGACTAGACTGGTATCCAGCCGGTTGGCTTCGTCTATCATTCGCCGAACAAATCATATTCAGTGGTCGGCCATTTGAATTTCTTTATGCCTTCCCCATAGTACCATTCTGGTCTGCCCAACGCTATTTAGGCGATATTGATAATCTTCAGATGGCAGCAGAAATCGAAATCCTGTTGCGCAAATCATGGCGATTTTATGGTTCTTTGGTCGTCGATGAGATCAATACATTCAAAATATTTGATAAAGATGAAAACCATAATTGGATTGCTATTCAAGGCGGACTAGCGCACACAGGCAAGATTTTCGGTCGGGTGCCGTTTATCTTGAGAGGAGAATATACGTTTATTGATCCACGAGCATACACGCACCGATGGGACGAAACAACACCAACGAGTTATGATTATCCGCTCGGTTTCTGGAGTGGTGCAAATTCAGACAATATCTATGTTGGTGTCCAGTTCCTCACAAAGATTTTTGGGCAGTTACACCTTTACTTCGAACGTACCAGGAAGGGCGATTACGGTGGGCAGTTCATTGAGCAGCAGTACGATCATGTAGTGATCCCGTTTCTTGCAACATTCGACGACTCGCCGCCTGCTGAACGTACGGTCTTGGGTATTGAGCTGACCAGAAAACTGCCTTGGGGATGCTACGGCGATCTTGCCATCTTGGATATGAATCACAAATATATTTTCGACCAACCCGAATTCGACCAACCCGAATTGGCCCGTTATCCGAACAGCAGGAAGTTGGAAGTGAGTATTGCGCTTAGGTACAATTATGAATTTTGATGAAACTGCCAGCTGCCCATCGGTTTGGACGTTGAATCTGATTATTTGCAGCGAAGCAAAGGGTAATAATCAATGCACTCAATTAAACGATTGATACTGAATTAAGTTGAAAAAGATAGTACTATACTATTTCTATACTTTTTTATTTATAGACCTCTTAAACGGTTTTGTAATCAGGTATCTTGGTTTAAGCCCTGCCCTATCACCAGGGCAACTTGTAAGAGGCATGTTAACCTTATTGCTTTTGATAGATTTGTTGAATTCTCGGCGAATTACGAAGGACAACAAATATATCTATATGTTTCTTGCGTTTATACCGGCCGCACTATGCATCTTTGTTTTAAGAGACGGTGTTATTTCAAAGATCCCTAATGAAATAATTGCGTTATTAAGGCCATTATTCTTTTTGTTAGTGCTTCATTTTGTGAATCAGCATCGCATATACTATCGGCAAAATATTGAGAGCATTTTACTGGTAAACCTGGTTATTTATAGTGGAGCCATAATATTGAGCGCAAGCACAGGTATTGGCAATACTAATTATGAGGGATTTTACGTTGCAACCAAGAGTTTTTTCTATGGTAACAACGTTACGTCTATAACAGGTTTCACACTTACAATATATTATGCTTTCAAATTTAGAATAGGCAAAATCTATTACTTCTATTATTTTTTGGCCTTTCTTGCGCTCTATCTGAGTGGCGGTAAGATTATATTAGCAGTTCCGTTTCTAACCTTATTGATTTATCTATACTCGGGGAATTCCAGTGGCCTGAAAAAGATATCTATCAGTGTTGGCTTGGTAATAATCTCGGTGATATTTGTAATCGGCGTGTTTGATCCCAAAGTATTTATTAATAATCCAATGACTCAAAAATATTATTCACGTGCTTTTAGAGAGGCATTCACTGATTATGATATGCGGCAAAACATTGGTATACTACCATTGCGTTTGTATTCCTACGTCTCCTTTAGTAGAGCATATAGAGCTAATGAACTCATCAACCTGATATTAGATGAGCCTGAAAATATATTTTTTGGCCGTGGAGTATACAGAGATACTCCGAATTCTGCCAATCATTACACCAGTGAAATGGATCTGATTGATATGTTTTATTACTATGGCATAATTGGGCTATTAATCATCTTTATTCCTGTTTTTAAGATCATGTTTCCGTTAATTAAGCGAATGGAGATTGGTAGAAATTCTATGATTATGTACATGCTATTTATATATAGTTTTTTTGCCGGTCATGTTATACCCGCTCCTATGGCTGGATCGCTATTTGCTTTGTTTCTTGGGATTGCAAGTACATCAAATGAAAGAAATTCAAGTGGGAACAAAATCGCGTTCCAACCTAGAATATCTCATACTTATGAACAATAGTGGATGAATTGGTGGACCAGACAATGAAATGCTCATATCCAGCCTTATATTGAAACAAAGCGACTCTCATGTTGAGGGCTAATACCCTAAGTGATTTGTCTATATAAGTCGAATAGGAGTGCTCATTGAATAGTAAGTTGTCTGTCTGTCGAGGGCATCAATAGCAGCATGAATTATAGTATCGTATAGTTAACACACCTGTCAGTAGCAGTATCCGTGAAATATCAATCTCTAAACTCTGAAGCAATTTGGTCATTGTGAGCACAGTGGAAAACTTGAGGTGGCAGTCAAAGTATATGATTGAATTCAATCAGCTTGAAGTATTAATGCTAGTTATTGCGTATTTTGCCATATTGGTTAACAACTCGACTCCAAAATGATTTGCCCAAAAATGTACCAAGCCACCAGAGATAACTGGCGAATCCGTACGGATGTACCTTGATTGCTTGACTAAACATAGCTCTAGCTTCGGTGTTAAAATTATTACTAAGTAATTGTCTGCCAAAATACTTGTACTGCACGGCATATGCTACTGCCTTTGATCCGAAAACTTTAGGGGCAAAATTAAATGCCCGGTCAATAACTTCCAGGTGTTTCTGAAGTCTAAAATCCACAGACTTATTCAAGGTTACGGATCCAGCATGCACTCGATACCTTGCTAGAGGTTCACGTATTCTGCCTAATTTATATTTCGCGGAAATTCTTAACCACATATCCCAATCCGCTGCGATCTTGAAATCCGAAAAACTACCAACTTCTTCGAAAATATGTCTTGCGACTAAGGGCGTGGGAGATGCAATAAAACAATTGAGAATTAGATTCTTGGAAACATTGCCAGCCTTTTGAGGATTGCGATTACTAAACAGGTGAGTCGTCTTGCCGGTATCACTATCGAATACTTCAGTATCAGAATAAACCCACTCCAACCCATCCGAATTATCAATCAATTCAATCTGAAGTTCTAATTTTTTAGGTAACCACAGATCATCAGAATCAAGGAATCCAATAAAATCGCCTTGTGCTGCAGCTAATCCAGTATTGCGTGCACCACCCTCTCCAACATTAGGTTGGTTAATTATCACAACACGACTATCACTGGCAAAGCTTTCAACGACTGAAAGAGTGTTGTCCGTTGAGCCATCATTTATTATAATGAGTTCAAAGTCCTTAAAGGTCTGATCCAATACAGACTTGATAGATTCATGAATGAGGTCAGCCCGGTTATAGGCGGGCATTATTACACTTACTCGGGGCATGGTCTAGTCCTCCTGCAAGCCCGGCCACTAAAAAGTGGCATAAGATACAAATAAAAATATACTATCATTCAAAGATCCTTCATGACAGGCATGCCAGATTTATCAATTTTGGTTGTTTTTGCATAGCAGTATTCTGCCTATTTATGCAATCAACATCAAGGCTCTAATTTCTGCCAATTCTCCCAAATGAACGGATAATCAAATGTGATAAAATGCGTTTTTCTGAGAGATTCTCTAATTTCGTTTCTTAATTGAGCTGAGTTTTGTTCAATGGGGTGGAACTGAACTAAAATATTATGGAATCGTTCTAGCGTATTTGTTTCGATTAACCTTTGTAATAGGGGATATTCTCCACCTTCAATGTTTATCTTAATTAGATCAACGCTATTGATGTTATGCTCTTCCAAAAATCCATAAATGTCTTTTAAAAAAATATCAATATGACTATTCCCCTCACGATAAATACTTGAACTATTATCAAGAATCGCCATCTCAAGTGTGGCATTTTCATTGTGCAGGACAAAATTATGGCTTGATATTTTAGGATTTGAATCAAAAGTAGTTGTAATCTTTGCTTGAAATTCCGGCACTGGTTCAAAGATATGAATGAAAGGGTCATATAATTCAACAATTTTTTCTGACCATTCCCCAATGTACCCCCCCACATCGAATACAATACTGTTCTCAGTCAGAGGATATTCAAATCTAAGGGCATCGGCACCGTCTTTAAGCCATTTAAGGTAAGCAATTATTTGAGGGTCTCTTAGAATTATTGCTTTATAGAAATATCTCAGCTTATGGAAGGAACTTCCAAAAAGTTTTTTTGCAATAGAATATAAGTAATTTGCCATTATCGATTCTTTTTTATTATTTGAGTGATTGCAGTAAGTATCTTATTTTCCCCAAATCCAGCTAATGATTATTCTGTATCCTTTAAGCCGCTCTTCACCCGGTATCATAACAAAGATGCCTAGTAACGTTATAAATTCCCAAGCTAATCGCCATATTATTAAAGAATCTCGAATTAGAACAGCCCCTGCCAAAAATATCGATACCACAATGAGCATACGAATAACTTTACTCGAAAATCGCATATCTATCTGCTTGCGAAGGAATAGTGCCCCAAGTATGACTGAGCCAACAGCATTTCCCGCAACAAATCCCATTCCGAGAGATGCCAATCCGTATTTGTCTATTAGTAAGATTGGTATGGTCACCCAAAATATAGCAATTACCGCTGTAGAGAATGCATGCGCCTTGAGGCGCGCCATACCCACGAGAGTTAACTGAAAAGCGTGGCCTATACTTGTAAACCATTGACCTAAAATGAACCAGAAAAATACTGAAGCAAGGACTGCAAACTCCGAGCTATAGAGTAGTCTGATAGCCAATGGGGAAAATAATATTGCCAGCACGAAAATTGGAGCAGTTACTAATAATATAAAATATAAATAATCATTGATATGTTTTATTCTTACGGAATTCTCCATCTCTTCAGACATTTTCGGGAAGTAATAAAATAGTGTGCCCCTGCTAACTACCCCTAAATAACTCATCATTGCAACGCCAGCTTGAAACAGTCCAACTGATGTAATATCCATATTACTGATAATAATAACTCGTTGAATATATTGACCTGATAAAGTAACAAACGCGAGGAAAAGACCCATAACTCCGAACGAAAGCAGCAATTTCACGATTGGATCATGTCTTGAAAGTATGGTAAAACGCAACCCTCCTTTTCGAGATATTGCCCATAGGAGAACTACAGTCGCCCAAAGTGCAGAGCAAAGTAGACTGATAAAAAAACCGGTCAGGCCAAACAATATGGTAAGTACTACTACTAAAACAAGATCTACACTCGCAATACTCCAGCGGCTTATTACTACCTCTCGAATCCTCCGCATGCCTTGCAATACAGCCAGGAATACTGGTCTAAGACTTAATGCCACAAAAGCTGCGGTAAATAGTAAGTAGTATTGCCCTCTTACGTCCCCAGGTAAAAAGGTCGCCATGACCCACCTGCGTTCTAGAACCAATAGTACCGTTAGCAACGAACCTATTAGCAACGGTACAATTACTGCAAAAGTAAATACCTTATTTGCGCTATCTCTATCTCCCTTTGCATGATATTCAGATATATACTTAGTTGTCCCAGCCGCTATCCATGTGCTGGCAAAAACAGCAACCATCATAAAAAAGGAATTCAAGAATCCGTAAATCCCAAAACCCTCTGGACCTATTGTCATTGCCAGATACTTGTTCTTTGCTAGTGCTATGCCCATCAGTAGTATCTCGGTTGAGCCAATGGCAGCAGTGGTTTTTGCTAGATCGCGCAATTAATACAACTATATCAATATGTTTTTATTAATGCAGCCAGATCCGAAAGAATAATTCAAAAACGTTTCCATTCCTTTGGAATAAGATCCGTCGAACTGCGTTCGGAACTTCTATACCACGCTTGTGGAGCGCATACTATCTTATCAGGATTTCTATTGAGCCAGGCAGGCCACCAACTAAATGTGCTATTGGGTATTATCTGATGCTTACAAAGACTCATAAGATATTGTTCTTCGTAATCCTGAAATATATTCGGATTACTAACAATATTGACAGGATAATCAGAAGTAATATTTGCGTCAACCCATTCAGGGTCATCGGTAAATACGTAGAAATTGGGAGAGTCTATATTCTTTTCAAAATATTCCATGCAACGCTGATAATAATCTAAATCCATTGCCCCATGTATTCTATTTACTTCTGGGTCCGCGACAAAATTTCCTCTTCTTACATGCATTGCAACAGAGGTCACTTTATTAATTTCATCACCGGTATTATTCATTTCGTCTGAAATGTTTTTTACTGAGAATTCTTTGAGCAATTGTTCCCTAATATCATTGAAATATTTTTCACTTTGCCAGTACCCATCTAGGTAAACGTTATCAGGTAGATTCAAAATATCCGAATCGAATTGCAAATTTCTTTCTCGAACATGGTTGATATTCAGAGTTGGAAGCATCCTTTTTGGTAGGTATTTGGCCGCCGCTCTCTTCAATTTAGAATTTTGGCCCCTGATAATCTTGATTTCTTCTTCTGTTGCTATGGCCTCTGATATATTAAAATGCTCTAATTTATACTTATTGTACTCTAATGAAGATCCTACATAACGATATCCGTCGATATCCAGTTTCAGAACGGTATTATGTTTCTGTGCTAGCCTTTTCCCAGCGGCGTACATGAATAACTGGTTTCCTAAGCCACCTGCTATCTTTGAAATTATCATTCTTCTTACTCCCTCTTCATTGTGCTAATATAGATATTTTCAAATAGCATCTAATGCAATTTCGATAATAAGGGGGAATAATTGCTTCTTCAAACTCTCTTGTAATCTTTCAAATCCCCAGTGATCTAATCCCTTAATAGAGCATCTGCTAGAAGATGTACTTAATCGCCTATTCCCACCATTTAGTAGTACCTCTATCAATATTCCTAATCACTTTGCATGGCACTCCAACGGCAAGCACACCAGACGGAATATCCTTAGTAACGATACTCCCTGCTCCAATCACTGTATTATCCCCTATGGTTACTCCTGCCAAAATAGTCGCTCTCATTTCTATTCTAACATTCTCACCGATGGTTACTGGTTTTACGATCACCTTTTTAAAATTATCCAGATCATGGGCTGAAGTGACTATTACGACTTCATTTGAAAATGTGGTGTGCTTGCCAATTTTTATTAATCCGTAATCTATACAGAAAGTGCTGTGCAAAGCAACGTCCTCAGCTTCAATATTGCCATATCTGCAATAAAACCCACGACTAATTGTTGTATTGTTACCATTAACAAAATATTTTGGTACTTTAGTTACAAAAAAATTGCCTATTACAGGAATTTTACTCAATCTTAATAGTGTTGATATTTTTTTTGAGGTACGGGTAATGGGGAAATCCGCATATGTTTCATAGAACAATTTTGTCGGGTGGTCACTCATTTTATTGCCTCCACATTAAGGCTCATCAATTTTCCATGCTCTTTGTCCATATGGGGCAGATAGGCTTTAGAAAAATCGTCAATATGTGCATGGTTTAACTTTTGCCAGTCATATCGATCCCACTCTGAGAAGCCGGCCGCCTGCAAGTAGTCTGACAGGCTACGCTCATCGAAAATCATCCCGTGGCGGTCGTATTCATCCTTATGTCCTCCAATCAGCAAGCCGAGAATTTCACCCAAGTCTTCTCCGTTTTCAAGGTACTGATCCACGCATGCTTTAAAATCTGGGACTGCCAATCTTAGAATTCCGCCTTTTTTCAGCACCCGGAACCATTCAGCTAATACCTGATCGATGTCGCGTCGGCTGAAATGCTCAAGCACATGAGCGGCGTAAATGAGACTTACAGTATTATCCTGGAACATATTCAGGTCATCAACGGAGCTGCGATAGTCCACGTGAGAATAGGGACCCAGGTCAATGTGAAGGAAGCCTTCGAGATTTACATTCCCGCACCCAAGATGAAGTTTTATATCATTACCCATTGAAATACGCCTTGATGTTATTGGTAATATATTCAATATCTCCGCTTGAAAGATAATAGTGGAGAGGTAGACATAGGCCAGTCTGATAGAGTGCCTCACTAACTGGTTGGACACCCCGCCGATAGGGTTTAAGTGGCGGTTGCAAGTGCATAGGGTAGAAGAACGAGCGGCCCTGAATACCGCGACCTTCCAGGTGCTCCAAAAGTTGTTCTTTATGAGAGGTAGTCAGAAAATAGCGAAACGGTATGAAGGTAGATTTTTCGGCCACTTTCATGGGTTGCAGATCACCTACTCCCTTCAAAAGATTCTCATATATTTGATAGTCGTGTAACCGTTTATCTCTGATTTTTTCAAATTTTTTCATTTGCGCAAGTCCAACGGCACATTGCAGATCGGTCATCCGAAAGTTCATCCCCAATGCGGGATGGATAAAAGTGCCACTATTGGGGCGCCCCTGATTCCTGAGCAGCCGCAGGCGCTGGTAAATATCTTCCTGCTGAGTCAAAACAACCGCACCCTCGCCGGTGGTGATTGTTTTGTCCGCGAAGAAGGAAATCATGGCAACATCACCGAAAGTGCCTGTATGCTTACCGTTATAACTGACGCCAAAACCCTGGGCGGCATCTTCGATCACCATAAGGCTATGTTTGCGAGCGATATCCATCACGGCGTCAATCTCACAGGCCTGGCCATATATGTGAACAGGCATTATGGCCCGTGTTTTTGGCGTGATGGCCTGCTCTACCAGTTCAACGTCGAGATTATAGGTTTCTCTATCCACATCAACGAAAACAGGCGTCAGTCCGGCGAACACAGCTGCAGAGGCGGAGGCAAAGAAGGTAAAAGAGGGAATGACGATCTCACTACCACGGGGCAGATCGAGGGCCAGCAATCCCAGAAATAGGCCAAGGGTACCGGTGGGGGCCAACACCGCGTATTTTGAGCCCGTAAAGGCCGTGATTTTCTCCAGAAAGTCCTTCGAATGTGGTCCCTCTGTGAGCCAGCGTTCATTGATCGATGAACGGATCAGTTCGAGCTCAGCCAAGTCAATAAAGGGTTGAACCTGGGAGATATTACGCTCTTCATCCCCGGGATGTGCTGGAGAGTTTGGCCGGTTTGTATCCCGTTTAATCATATTAATAGCATTGCCCCTTTTTTAATCAGTCCACAGCCAGTGAATGCAATTGCCTAGTTGGCGATATTAGTTAAATACCACTGCACCGTCCGTCGGAGGCCTTCTTCCAGGTCTATTTCCGGCTGCCATCCGAGCAGATCCTTGCCCCTGCTCCCATCTACTGTTTTGTAAGCGGCCCCATCTGGCTTTGAAGGATCAAACCGCAACTCGCCATTGAAATCCACTTCATTCTTGATCATGTTGGCCAATTCACTGATTGAGACGCCCCGGGCAACGCCAATGTTGATGGGATCGAGGAACGGTTCGATTTCCAGAGCGCGGATCATCGCTTCAGCGCCGTCTTCCACATAGAGCCATTCCCGCACCGGTTTGCCGCTCCCCCAGACAGGCACAAAAGGTGCTGAGTTCTCTTTAGCATCCACCATCTTCTTGATCAGGGCACCAAGGGCATGGGAACGCACAGGGTCAAAATGATCACCGGGGCCATACATATTAGAGAGGATGAGGTTTATGGTATCCATACCGTACTGCCTGTTATAGGCAAAGGCCCCGACCCAGGACATCTTTCGCGCCATCCCGTAGACCATCACCGATTCGTGGAGGGGGCCATCCCAGAACTCGCTCTCCTTAAACAGCGTTGCCTGGGCGGGATAGGCACAGTTGGAGAATCAGCGGCAAAACTTAATCGGCGTTTTGTGCTTTTTGACATTAAGCCAGATTATATGTTTTATAAGAGCT
>SDBT01016114.1_pt1 | contig 11850 bp, 11 predicted proteins | sample 2277101 | NCBI WGS metagenome assembly SDBT01 (sample SAMN10404973, study PRJNA504765) | marine sediment metagenome | isolation source: marine sediment core GS10_PC15, 103 cmbsf | place: Arctic Ocean: Southern Knipovich Ridge | collected 2010
GAATTTATAATTTGCCCTTCGACTTTGCTCAGGGCGGTGAGCTAGCCGAACCGTTTCGAATTTCAAAATTCAAAAATTGAGGGTTTTCGTTCAGACACTAAATATTATCATAGTATAGAGTCGCTTGCTTGTCAAGAAAACCAAAAAGGGATTTTTTTGACTAAAATACCACAACGTGGCATTCTAGTCAAGTGCATTTTGGACGAATTTTCAATTATTTTGTACATGTTCAGGGGGCAGGAGCGGTCACATAACCCCTTGATTTAATGAGAAATCAAAGCGCATTATAACTTCTTGAAATAATTGAATAAAAATCTAGATTTTTCATTTTATGTATGTTATGCTTCCAAGCATGGAAGCCAAACAACCGTTTTCAGATCAAGATTGGCAAGCTACTCCAGAACCTGTGCGACAGTATATCTTGGAGCTGGAGCGAACAATTGCCATGCTAGCAAATAAAGTAAAACAGCTGGAAAAGCGAACTGAGATGCTTGAAAGCAAGACGAATCAAAATTCTCAAAATTCCAGCAAACCACCATCATCTGACAGCCCCTTTAAGAAACCAAAGAAAAAGAGAAAAAAGAGCAAGCGTAAAAAAGGAGCTCAAAAAGGTCATAAGGGTCACAAACAACAACTATTGGAACCGACTCAGCAACAGGAAATCTTACCAGAAAAGTGTGAATGCGGGTGTTCAACAATCATCGCTGGCAGTCTGCAACCCTTCTATATACAACAGGTTATCGAGTTGCCCGAAATCAATATGAAGGTTTTGCACTTGATTCTAAACAAAGGCAAGTGCCATAATTGTGGTAAGATCGTAAAAGCCAAAATTCCTAAAGAGCATCAAACCGGTTATGGTCCGAGATTAAGTGCACTAATCGCCGAGACGAGCGGTATACAAGGCAATAGCCGCGAGACTGTTCGTACTTTTTGTAAGTCCGTGCTCAACTTCTCGATTTCAATCGGTGCTATTCAAAGAGTTGTTGATCGGGCATCAGCGGCGTTAAAACCAATTTATGATAAAATTGGCGAAACTGGCCCGAGAAAACGATATAAACCATGTCGACGAAACTTCTTGGTTTCAAAATGGCGCACTCAATTGGCTGTGGGTAATGGTAAATAGCACTGTAGCATATTTCATGATTCATAAGAATCGATCCAAATTAGCTTTTCTGGAATTAATACAAGACTGGAGAGGCATTCTGATAAGCGACAATTACGGCACCTATAAAAAATGGGTTCATCTCAGACAGACGTGTCTGGCCCACTTAATTCGCAAAGCAAAAGCATTGTCGGAAGCTAAAGATAAAGTCAGCCAACACTTCGGCAAAAAGATATTAAAAGAACTCCAGCTACTTTGCCACTGGGCAAAAGCTCCTCCTGATGAAGATGAGTGGTGTCAATTTTATCAACGCTTCATAGATTTGATATTCGATCATTACCAGCACAAAGATGAAGCCGGAGCCTTGGCCCGTTCACTGATCAGACAGATCGATTCGCTGTGGGTCTTTCTTGAAGTTAGCGGAGTCGAACCGACAAATAATCGCGCTGAGCGAATGCTACGCTTTGGTGTCTTGTGGAGAAAGAGAAGCAAGGGGACACAAAGCGAAAAAGGTAATCGTTGGGTAGAACGAGTATTGTCGTTTAAACAGACCTGCCAAATGCGCTCGTTGCCATCTTTTCCTTTGTTAGTAGACGCTATTGATTCTTTTTTCAAAGAGCAAAAACCAAACTTAGATTGGCTTTAGTTTGGAGTCATCATAATCGCCCCCTGAACATGTACATTATTTTTATAAAGGAGTAAAAAAATGGCACAGGAACAAGGTTTGGTTGCCAGCATCAGAGAAGATTGATCTCGTTGATGAATTTGTTGAATAACTATTATCTTGGGTATGTCCTTTAGTTAACAACGTCCAGGTAGCGCCTAATCTGACTGAACCAGGGCTCTTTGTCGGCTAAAGAAAATTAAGTCCAATTAGTAAAGGAAATGTCCTACCGGCTGAGTGGGAATTCGACCGGGCCCGCCCGCCTCGCCTGAGCTCGCAACCCGCCTGCTATCGCCATATAGCAGTGGCGGGCAGGCCAATAATCTACAAAGCGCCTGTCGCCCCAGTGAAATACGCTTCGCTGTCATTGACATGCCCCAGTTAAACAGAAGAAACAGAGCGGTTTAACTGGGTAAAAATTTCACGGGGTAAACAATCGTTCCAGTTCCACAGGTCCCATGTCCTTATTCCCCACTTAAGGTCCTTAAGAGAGACCTTTGCAAAACGCCCCCTTTTGCCCAATTTCTGCGTTAGGCTCAAATTTTAATCCTCAAAATACTCAATGTATGGATGCCTGTCCCGATTTCATCGGGGTGGTTAAAATATTCGCCTGCCTTGAACTTGAACAAAATTGAGCATTTTTCAAAGGTCTCTAAGATTGGAAGGAAAAACCGACCAGGAAAACATCAAGGAGCTTGGCTGGGGACTTCTCACCTGGGATCAATGGAATTTTAATCCACAGATTTCGCAGATTATAATATAACGTCTATGAAAAAGTGCTTTAAAAAGGTTTGATCTTATGTTGTTTGACTAAAATATGATAAGTGAGACGCCCAGCTTAGAAATTTTATCTTTTAACTAGTGTACCTGTTATTCCCACTGACTGTCTCTTCCTTAAAAAATTATCTTTACTTGATATGTCTTAATGATAATTTAATGGAGGGTACCGGGAGCGTAACCAAGCATTAAATTTAATTTTGACGAATATGGAATTACACTATCTTTTAATTCTAATACTAAATCTTCCATGAATTACACGCTGAAAGGATCGAGGGACGGTCCGCAGTAAGCGACTGATAATAAGGATAAAAGTTGAAAATATGGTCGCTTTTTGTGCTTAGGTGATCAATTATAGGAAAAAAAGGGAGCTTTAAAAAGAGATGAGGGTGAAACAAAGTTCCGGAAGCCTGATTTTTAAAAATGTGATGCAGCACAACTTTCCGTGAAAAAGATCGATAAGGGTGTGATATCTGGTTCAGACAAGTTGGTTGACAAAGATTTAGATATCAGGCATTCTTTATTCGCGAATCGCGAAAGGAGAATTAGCCATGGTTCTAAAACCTCAAGATGTTTTTATCCTACTGAAGTTGGTGGCCATCGGGTGTAAAAGGTGGTCCTACAATACATTAGCGATCGCGTTGATCATGAGCCCATCGGAAGTTCATGCCGCTGTTAAGCGAGCCTTGGCAGCTCACCTCGCCGTCCGTCAGCATGATCGTGTGGTACCCAATGTCCGTAACCTGGAAGAGTTTCTCGTCCAGGGGCTCAAATATGTGTTTATCCCGGATCGGGGAGAGCTGACCAGGGGCATGCCTACCGCCCATGCCGGCCCGCCGTTGTTAGAGCATCTCGTCTCCGATGGGGAACCACCACCGGTATGGCCGGATCCGGATGGCGAGATTCGAGGACAAGCGTTTTCGCCTCTGTATAAATCCGCCCCAAAAGCGGCTCAGGAGGATTGTCAGCTCTATGAATTGCTAGTGTTGATCGATGCCATTCGAGGTGGACGCGCACAAGAGCGCGAAATGGCCATCAAGGAACTTAAAAAACGGTTGCAACGGTATGGCGATACAAGATAACCCCAACCTTGAGATTCTTGAGACGACCGTTCACCGGTTGGGCTCGTTGGCAGACAAGATGGTTTTTCTTGGCGGATGCGCCACCAATCCGTGGGACCTAGGATGTCGATGTCATTGTCGAAGTCGCTTCCTTGGTGGATTACCATCGTCTGGCTGAAAAACTGCGTGGGCGGGGCTTCGTTGAAGATCTCAGTTCTGAGGCACCAATCTGTCGTTGGAAAACCGAAGGCGCCATTCTGGATGTCATGCCAAGCGCCAGTAGTATAGGGGCTTTGCTTGCTGCATCATGCAACAATACTTGGAAATCCTTAAATCTGGTGGCACGAAAGTTATCGGTGTCCTCCATTGAGAGGGGAAAATCATAAGGGAATGAGGAAATAAGTGTTTTTCAATCGCAGGAGATGATGCATATGTCGAAAAAGATTGTCTGTTATTGTCAGGATTTGACGGAAGTGGATCTTATCCGAGCCATTGAAGAAGGATATGATCATATTGAAACCTTAAAGCGTTTTACCGGTGCGTTCATGGGACCTTGCCAGGGTAAAATGTGCGCTGCCAATGTTTTGAAATTATTTGCCCATAAGACCGGTCAATCAATCGAAAATCTCCGAGTACCCACGATGCGTCCTCCCGTGGAGCCGATCCCATTGGGATGGCTGGCAACGGGAATCGACCGAGGGAAAGATGAAGAAGAAATATGATGTTGTTATTATCGGCGGAGGCGTTCAGGGATTGTCCCTGGCCTATAATCTTGCCCGGAGCGGTTTGCACAGGGTGTCGGTGCTTGAAAAAAGTTATATCGGTAGCGGTGCCAGCGGTCGTAACGGTGAGATGATCCGCTCGGCATTTGCCTCAGAAGAGTGGATTCGCCTCTTTGACAAAAGCCTTCGCATCTGGGAAACACTTTCAGGTGAACTCGATTTCAATGTGATGTTTACCCGCCACGGCTATCTGATTCTGGCTTCCACTTCAGAAGAGATGGCAGCGTGTCAGAACAATATCAAACGACAAAATGAGCTTGGCATCGGTACCCGTTTAGTGGATGCCGAGGAAGTAATAAATCTAATTCCAGCCCTAAACACACAGGTAGTGACCGGAGGTATTTTCCAGCCGGGTGGCGGGTTTGCCAGGCATGATGCAGTGGTGTGGGCCTATGCTCGGGCTGCCCGGCGATTGAAAGTGGACATTTGTCCTTTTACCGAGGTCATTGATATTGTCGTCAAATCAGGGAAAGTCCTGGGAGTGAAGACAACTCAGGGAGACATTGAAACGCGCACGATGGTTAATGCCGCAGGTGCCTATGCCAGACGAGTCGCCGGTATGGTAGGAGTTGAACTCCCTTTGGAGATTTATCGTCTGGAAATGATGGTGACCGAACCGCTCAAACCTTTTCTACGGGTAGCACTTTCATCACCCCATGTGATGGGCTATATGCACCAGACCACAAGGGGTGAGTTTGCCGGCGGTGCGGGACCCGAAAATCTCTCTCCTTATACCGGATTGAAGAGTACCCGGGCAGCTGTTCAGGATATGGCGCGTAAGTTTGTATTCCTTTTCCCGGGACTGTATGGTGCAAGATTGATGCGCCAGTGGGCCGGTGTTGTTAGCAAGACACCTGATCGAGGACCCCTGCTGGGGGCTGTGGAAGAGGTGGAAGGATTCATTTTAAGCGCCGGATGGGGGGGCTATGGATTCATGGGTTCTCCGGCGGGTGGAAAGCTGATGGCCGAATTGATCATAAACGGAGAAGCCCCTGCCGAAATTCGTCCTTTCAGTCCCAAAAGATTCAAGACCGGAGAATTAATCACAGAATCGACAATCATTGGTTTGGCTGAGATAAACGTGCAATGATAGAAAGAGTAAAACTTACAAGCCATTGGTAACATTAAAAAAAGATTCGGCAGAACCGTTTTGTAAAGGTCTCGAATAACAGGGCATAAATGCGCAGAAATTATGATGTGGTTATCATCGGTGGAGGCGTTCAGGGATTGTCGCTGGCCTACAATCTTGCCAGGGGCGGTTTGCACAGGGTTGCGGTGCTTGAAAAAAGTTATATCGGCAGCGGTGCAAGCAGCCGCAACGGCGAGATGATTCGCTCGGCGTTTGCTTCCGAGGAATGGATCCGTCTTTTTGACACAAGTTTAAAGATCTGGGAAACCCTTTCCGATGAATTAGATTTCAATATTATGTTTACCCGCTGCGGCTATCTAATCCTGGCTTCTACTCCTTATGATTTGAAAACATATGGAACTTACGTAGAATTGCAAAAAGCTTTAGGTTTAGATACGCATCTGCTTGATCACAGCGAAGTTGTGAAACGAATCCCGGCCATCAATCCGAAGATGGCAGCCGGCGGTATTTTCCAGCCCAAAGGCGGATTTGCTCGACATGATGCCGTCATATGGGCCTATGAGCGGGCAGCCCGCCGATTAAAAGTGGATATTTTTCCTTTTACAGAAGTTATGGATATCGTCACCAAGTCCGGGGCTGTTCAGCGAGTGAAAACCACTGGAGGGGATATCACAACCCATAAGGTGGTGAATGCCGCCGGTGCCCATTCGAAACGGATCGCCGAAATGGCAGGAATTAAATTGCCAACTCAAGTATATCGATTGGAGATAATGGCCACCGAGCCGCTCAAACCCTTTCTCCCTGTGGCTGTTTCGTCACCACATACCGTGAGCTACATGCACCAATCGACCCGTGGCGAATTTGTGGGAGGAGCAGAAACAAAAAACCTGCCTCCCTTCAACAGCTTAAAGAGTACTCGTGAAGCCGTGCAGGATATGGCCCGTAAATTTGTTCTCCTTTTTCCCGGTCTTGGTGGTGCAAAGCTGATGCGCCAGTGGGCCGGTGTTGTGGATATGGCTCCCGATGTAAGTCCTTTATTGGGTCCGGTGGCGGAAGTTGAAGGATTTATACTCGATTGCGGTTGGGTTTATGGTTTTATGGGTGCGCCCGCCGCCGGGAAGCTTATGGCCGACTTTATTCTGACCGGAGATATACCTCAGGACATTCGCCCTTTTAACTACAATAGATTCAAAGAAGGTAAGTTAATCATGGATTCCTCACTGGTTGTCCCCATACAAAATATGGAGGAAAATTATAATGGAAAATGATCTTCGAATGGAGGACCATCCCATACTCAAAATTAAACGGGGAGATGAGGTTGTGTTTCGATTTAATGGTCAGCCGATCACGGCCTATCAGGGGGAAACAATCGCAGCCGCTTTATATGCTGCGGGCATGCGGATCTTCAGCCGCAGTTTCAAATATCATCGACCCAGGGGTTTATTTTGTATGTCCGGGCATTGTTCTCACTGTCTGATGCGGGTGGACGGCATGCCGAACGTGCGTACCTGCATGGAGCCGGTACGATCAGGTATGCAAGTGAAATCCCAAAATGCCTGGCCCTCTTTAAAATTTGATGTGGCGGCCCTGACGGGCTACTTGGATTTTCTAGTTAGACCGGGCTTTCAGTATCGCCGTTTCATTCGACCCCGATGGGCATATCATATTTGGGAAAAGTTTTTGCGCCGGATGGCCGGAATAGGCTCCCTGGCCGACATGGAAAACCCCTCTCCGGCGAAGCGATTTGAGGTGGAATCTGAAATCGTCGTTGCCGGAGGGGGTACTGCCGGATTGTCTGCAGCCCTTCACGCAGCCCGGGCAGGTTCAGAGGTTTGGCTTGTGGAAAAAGAAAACACTTTAGGGGGCAGAGGGCTTCACGACACCTCAGTTATTGAAGTGCCTGAAAATCAAAACAAAGAGTATCGATTCGATTATACGGCGAGATTGGCAAAAGAAGTGGAAGGAATGACGAATTGCCACGTTCTCAAGGGCGCCACCGCGTTTGCCTGGTATGATGAAGGGATACTGGCCGTGTCTAGACCCGCCGAATTCTGGGAACTTAAACCGGAACGTGTTATTATTGCCACAGGGAGTTATGAGAATCCCATGATATTCGAAAACAATGATCTACCCGGAATTTTTATGGCCGGTGCTTTGCAGCGCCTGATGCATCAATATTATATACGTCCGGGTTGCAAAGCGGTTGTTATGGCGTGCAGCGAGAAAGGGTATACGATTGCCCGCCAATTGCTGGATGCCGGCGTTACGGTGGCAGGGGTTGTTGACGATCGCTCGGAGGAAGAAATTTTATCCTTTTCCGATGCCAAAAAAATAAAAGAGGCAAACATCCCCTTGTATCCCGGGCATACCATTATCTCGGCCACAGGTCGGCGACAAGTCAATGGGGTTATTTTTAAACTGGCAAGTTCTTCTAAAAGCACCAGATCCAATACGGAAATGAAGCTGTTCTGCGATGTCCTCTGTATGGCCGGGATGCAAACCCCTGCTAATGAACTTGTCTTTCAACGCACTTGTGAGGGCGCCTATATTTTGGAATCCCCGAACCAATTTAGCCGGCGACCGGTGATCAACACTCACATGCGGGTTGATACGGACATATTTGTTGCGGGAGGGGCAAGCGGTAATCAGGGGGTGAACCGTGCGTGGTTGGAAGGAAAGATCGCCGGGTTGTCGGCCGCCCTGGACCTTGGGCACGGAAATAAGGAAGCCGAAGTCGAGCGAGATGATGCCATAGGATTGTTGGCTAGATCTTGACAAAATAGCGATAATGATTTTGGTAAATTTTTGTAAACATTTTTTCACCACAAAGTACACGAAGCAACACGAAGATATTTTTTAAATCATCCGAAATACTGCGATAATAAAGGAGATTACAAATGTTTCAAAATAAGATCACGGAGATGTTGGAGATCAAATATCCCATTGTCGGCGGGGCCATGATGTGGATTACGAAGCCGGAATTTACCGCGGCAATTTCAAATGCCGGCGGACTGGGCGTGCTTGCCTCTGCCATTTACCAGAGCAAAGAGGCCTTTGCCGATGCGGTTGACCAGGTCAAAGATCTCACCGATAAATCTTTTGCGGTGAACCTGAATCTATTTCCAGCGATGCGCCCCATTGATAACAATGAATACCTGGATGTCTTGATTCAAAAGGGAGTAAAGATCGTGGAGACATCAGGACATTCTGCGCCGGAGGAACTGTGTGCGCGTTTCAAGGCGGCGGGTATGATTTGGATTCATAAGTGTGTGGGCGTCCGCTACGCCCTGAAGGTTCAGGGCATGGGCGCTGATATCATCACAGTTGTTGGGTATGAAAACGGTGGAGCGACCGGCAAACTGGATATCGGCACTTTGACCCTGATTCCGCGGGTGGCCGAGAGCATCAAAGTCCCTCTAATCGGCGGTGGGGGCGTATCAGACGGCAGGGGACTCCTTGCGGTACTTGCTCTGGGAGCTCAGGGCGTCATTATAGGCACACGTTTGCTCGTCACCCAGGAGGCGCCTGTCCATGAAAACCTGAAAAAGGCCCTGGTAGATGCCAGTGAGCTGGATACCATGCTGGTTATGCGTTCCATCGGCGCAACCCACAGGGTCTGGGCCAATGCCGCCGCCAAAAAGGTTGCAGACTTGGAGGCAGACAAGGCCGGCCTGCCGGAAATCCTCAGTATCGCTACAGGCGAAAAAGCCAAAATGATGTACGACAAGGGGGACCTGGATACGGGCATGATCTCCTGTGGTCAAGGCGTGGGCGTTGTCCATGATATTCCCACGGTTCAGGAGCTTTTTGACCGCATAATCTCCGAAGCCACTGATATCGCAAAAAATCTTTCTGGGAATTAATAAGTTAGCATTTCGACAATTGGCCCTTTTTGAATAATCATAACATCCGGAAATAATAGTATATATTTTCCTACTCAACTACTCAACGAGGTATAATGTTTGTAAAAAAAGAAATTGACAACCCGCTGGTTTTTTGAAATTATCTAATTTTCATTGAGTGATTTAATCCATATCTGTGAAAAATACGGTGAGACCTTTGAAAAATGCTTCCCGCTGTAGCGGGATTCAAGTTCAAGGGCAATTCTGCAGGACAGCAGAATTGGACAGCTGCCAAGCTGCCCTTTAGGGTGAGGGACATGGACGTCCCGAGTCAACGCGAAAATTTTAACCACCCCGATAAAATCGGGACAGGCATCCATACATTGAGTATTTTGAGGATTAAAATTTGAGCCTGACATCCCGCAGTAGCGGGAGGCAAAAGAGGGCGTTTTGCAAAGGTCTCACGGTATGGATGCCGTTCTCGATCTATCCAGTCAGAAGTGGAGGATATAATGAATCTCGCACGCTTTCCCCGTAGACGCTATACTGAAGGTCAAACTCCGATCGAAAAACTCACAAGGCTTTCTGAAAAACTCGGGGGACCAAACATTTTTATAAAGAGGGATGATTTGCTAGGAGGGGCCGGAGGGGGTAATAAGACCCGTAAACTGGAGTTCGTCGTGGCTGACGCTCTAACCAAAGGAGCTGACACTCTCATTACCTGTGGCGCTATTCAGTCTAATCATTGCCGTCTGACATTGTCAGCAGCGGTTAAAGAGGGATTGAAATGCAGGCTGGTTCTGGAAGAACGAGTGCCAAACAGTTATGATATTAGGGCAAGCGGCAATAATTTCCTGTTCCAGCTTATGGGGGTGGAAAGGATCAAGGTCGTGCCGGGAGGCTCTGACATGATGCAGGAAATGCAAGCCATGGCCGACGAAATAGCAGAAGAGGGGCGTAAAGGCTACATCATCCCGGGCGGAGCGTCCAATCAAATCGGAGCGCTGGGATACGTATCCTGCGCCCAGGAGATTCTTAACCAGACCTTCGAGAAGAGGTTGAGAGTAGACCGTGTGGTCTGTGCCAGCGGCAGTGCTGGAACACATTCCGGCCTGTTGACAGGCTTCTACGGAACCAACAGCAATATTCCTGTAGTTGGAATCAACGTCAGCCGCCCTAAAGAGACTCAGGAAGAGATTGTCTATGACCTTGCCCAGAGAACCGCAGATTACGTGGGAATCAAAGGGAAAATCCCTCGCGAGGCAGTGCTGTGTTTCGGTGACTATGTGGGGCCGGGATATTCGCTTCCCACCCCTGAGATGATTGAGGCTGTCAAGATGGTGGCAAGAACTGAAGCGATTCTCTTAGATCCCGTTTATACCGGCAAAGCCATGGCAGGACTCATTGACCTGGTGCGCAAAGGTTTTTTCAATAAGGATGAGAATGTGCTCTTCTTACATACAGGAGGTTCCCCGGTGCTTTATGCCTATCTTGACAATTTTATGAGATAACTATTATTTTGAAAATAATGATGAACGAGAAAGTGATTGGCATTTTAGGGGGCATGGGACCGGAAGCAACCCTGGACTGTTTCGGCAAAATTATTAAGAACACCCCGGCCCAAAATGACCAGGATCATCTTAGAGTGGTCATCGACTCCAACCCTAAGGTTCCGGACCGGACCGCGGCTATAATCGGCGAAGGGGAATTGCCCACAGACATCATGGTTCAGGGGGGTCGAATTCTTGAACAGGCCGGGGCAGACTTTATCATCATTCCCTGTGTCTCAGCCCACTTTTTTTTAAAAGAGGTACAATCACAGATCAACCTACCTATCTTGTCTATCTTCGATGCCGTTGCCGAGACAATTGAGCAGAACCATCCCAACCTTAAAAAAATCGGCCTTATGGCAACCTCTGGTACAGTCAGTGGAAGGCTTTTTCAGAAACGTCTGGCTGATAGTGGGATCGAGACAGTCGTCCCTGACGACGAAGCCCAAGCCCGAATCATGACCGCCGTTTATGGCATTAAAAATGTCCAGTCGACCCGCTCACGAGCGGACATCACAGCCGATCTGACCTCTGTGGCCCAAAACCTCATCACACATGAGACACATAAGGCCCGGGGAATCATTGCAGGCTGTACTGAGATTCCCCTGGCACTGAGCCAGGAACATCTGTCTGTACCCTACTTCGATTCCCTGCTTCTTCTTGCCCGTGCTGCAATTCGCCGTGCCGGTATTGAGCCTATCCCGCTGACATAACGAGACCTTTTTCATTTTCACCGCAAAGGCGCAGAGAGCGCAAAGAAAAAATACTTTTCTTTTGCCGTTGAGAGGACGGCAATAGAAAAAAATCAATCGCTACGCGATATTTTTAGATCCTAAATGCCCGCAGGGCACGTTTCTTGTTATTTTCCGTCCTCTCAACGGAAAATAATAAAACAAATAACCTCTGCGTTCTCTGCGTCTCTAATGAGCGAAGCGAATGGGCGGTGAGTTATCGTACTAAAACGGAGGCGATTTCAAATCGA
>SDBT01016115.1_pt1 | contig 11850 bp, 13 predicted proteins | sample 2277101 | NCBI WGS metagenome assembly SDBT01 (sample SAMN10404973, study PRJNA504765) | marine sediment metagenome | isolation source: marine sediment core GS10_PC15, 103 cmbsf | place: Arctic Ocean: Southern Knipovich Ridge | collected 2010
CCCGGACCCCACCCAGCCCACAGCCGGGACGCGACCGAGGGGGGAGGCAGGCGCAAGCCGCTCTCCCCCGGTCCGTCCGGACAGTGGGGCCGGGGCAAGCTGTGGGTCCCGCCCGCCGCCGGCGGTCCCGCCCGGCCTGCCAGTGGGGGCCGACGGCGTCACGACCATCCCGGCGGTCATCGTGGACCCGCGATCGTTCGCCAAGGACGTGTACCTGCGGCTGAGGTTCGCCCTCCGATCGACGCGGTCCCGCCACAGCGAGGAGGGGGCGTTCCGCCAGCGATGGGCCGACGTGCTGGAACTGTTCACCATGGCGGAATTGACGGACGAGCAGGTGCAGACGTTCGGGGAAAAGCGGCTGTCCAAGGCCACCCACCTGGGTCGCAATGACGACCTGGGCGACAGCCGCGAGGAAACCGAAAAGGCCAGGGCCAAGATCTGGATGGCCGAGACCTGGCGATTGGCGAACGAGTACGTGGACAAGCACCGCGCTGTCCTCGAGGTGGAATGACCCCAGGCAATCGAGAGGAGAATCACGATGGCGAAGAAGAAAGCGAAGTCGAAAGCGAAACCGAAGGGCCGCAAGAAGGCCGCCGCTGCGGCCCCCGAGCCGGCGGACCCGACGGTCGGGACGGTGTACGGGTTCAAGACCGAGGCGCTGACGTACGAGGGCACCAAGGGCGGCATGCTGGTGTTCAAGGACGATTCCGGCACCGAGCGGCGGATCGACCCCGCTGCGTGGGCCGAGGAGATCCTGCCGAAGGCGCTCAATGTGACCGAGCCGGAGGAACGGGACGACGAGGAGCCCGTCGAGGGCGTCTGCCGCGTCTGTGGCTGCACCGACGAGCGGGCCTGCGTGGGCGGATGCGCCTGGGCGGACGAGTCCCGCACGCTCTGCGACCGCTGCGCCCGGGCCGCCGAGGACCCGCCGTCGGACGATTCGGGCAAGCTGCCCGCCGCCCGGCACGTGGAGCTGCCCCCCAGCAAGATCATGACGGTGGACGGGCGGAACGATCGGCTGGAGTTCGAGGAAGAGCCCATGCTGAGCCTGGGCGCGTCCCTGACGAGCCTGGGCCAGCTCCAGGAGATCATCGTCCTGGACAAGGGCGGAAGCTACGAGCTGGTCGCCGGCGAGCGTCGGCTGCGGGCGGCGATCGGCGCCGGCCTGCCGCTGATCGCGTGCACGGTCTACTCGGGGCTGACGGCCCTGCAGATCGTGCGGATCGTCCGGGCCGAGAACAGCCAGCGCGTGGACCTCAACGTGATCGAGCGCGCCCGGGCGATGGAGAAGCTGACGGGCCTGGGGCTGACGGTCAAGGAGATCGCCGCCGAGGAAGGCTGCTCGGACGATACGGTGCGGCGGCTGCTGAGCGTGCTGAAACTGCCCGACTCCGTGCAGCTCATCATGGTCCGTAAGGCCAACCCGCTGCCGGTCCACCAGGCGCGGCTGCTGCTGAAGCTGCCGGCGTCCTCGCGGCTGCCGATGGCCGAACGGGCCGCCCCGCCCGACGGGCCGGTCGCCAGTGAGCAGCAGGTCCGCCAGTGGGTGCAGGATTCGATCGGCAAGCCCCTGCCCGGCATGGAGTCGGCGGACGACGATCGCGCCGCCGGCAAGGGCAGCTCCCCGGCCAAGGCCAAGGCCAAGGCCAAGGCCAAGGCCAAGGCCCCCAAGGCGTCCACGCCCAAGGCCGAGGCGGTCGAAACGCCGGGCGATGGCTGTCCGCAGGGTGAGCCGGTGGCGGTCAGCGAGGCGATCCGGCCGGTGGGGGTGACCATCGCCATCGTCGGGAAGCTCTCGGCCAGCAAGACCAAGGGCGCGACGATCAAGAAGGCCGTGGTGACCGTGAGGGTCGGCGACGAGGTCCAGCCGCTGGCCGAGGCGGTGGACCTGACGAGCTGCCCCGGCCTGACCGAGGCCGTGGCCCTGGCCGCCAAGCGGCAGACCAAGGCCGGGAAAACCAAGGCCGGGAAGGGCAAGAAGAAATGAGCAGTCGCGTGCGGCCGTTCGGTGGCGGGCGATGGTTGCCCGCCGCCGGCTGCGGAGAGAAATCCAACTGACGGACCAGGAGACTTGACCATGGCGCACATCAAGCACGGCTCCAAGACGTACCCCATTCCCACCGGCGGCGACGCCAAGACGACGTTCGAGTCGCTCAAGCAGGTCATGCCCGAACTGTCGAACGCCAAGCTGACCGGCCCCGACAAGTCGGGCAACTACACCGCCCAGACGAGCTACGGCCGGAAGGGATGATCACCGGCGAGGACATTGCCGACGCCCTGGCCGGGGCGGCGGGGCGACTGGCGAAGTACGACCGGCTCCGCAGCGTCCGGGGTCAGCCCCGCACGATCGGGGAGGCGATCAAGGCCGGCGCTCGTAAAAGCCCCGTCTATCGCGGCGAGAAGATGACGCCTTCCCGGTTCCTGGTGGCCCACAGGATCGACGATCGCATGGGCCGACCGGTGCCCCGGCGCGGAGCCCTGTCGATCGGGCCGACGGCCCTGGCCGGTCGGCCCCGGCCGCCCGCTCCGGCTGCGGAGTTGGCCCAGGACGGTTGCCATTACCTGCTGCGGCTTGTGGTGGACTGGCTGGTCCTGCACAAGGTCAAGGTGGACCTGGCCGAAGCCCTGGCCGCGAGGCCCGGCCAGCAGCCGCTGCTCAAGCTGTTTGACGACGTGGTGCGGAAGGTCGCCGGCGGCTCGCTCGAGGAGGTCCTGGGCTGGGCCTTCATGGAGGTCGGCTGGGAGGATTGGGACTACCTGTCGGTCCAGGTGCCCGTGCCCTACTACGAAGACCTGGAGGACGCCGCGCCCCTGGTAGAGCTGCTGCACCTTGCTGTTGAGGTGATGCACCGGCGTGCTAGACAGTTTGCCAACGGACTGCCGGAGGCTGCCTGTGAATTCACGCCGGAGGCGATCGGGGTGACGGCCATTCAGCGAGCGACCGAGCGGCTTCTGTGGCGTGGGGACCTGACGGGCTTCTCGGAGCCGATGCGGACCGCGCTGGCGGCGGCCAAGGAGTGGGATGCCGCGCTGGCCGTGTGGGACCCATCGGAGGCCGAGATCCAGGAGATTAGTACGGCCAAGCAACTCGACTGGGCGCTGAACCTTTGGAGGGACTGTGCCGACATGATGGCGAAAGTTTGGCCCGTCCTCGACGCCTGCCGGGAGAACCCGGAGGCGTTCTGGACGGACTTCATAGGACGAATCCATGCCAAGATCAAAGCCAACCCGAAGCTCGCGCAAGAGCAGGCCCAAACGCGCGTCCGCGTCCGTGCCTGAGCCGGAGGTGCCGACGCAGACGCTGCTCGGCAGCATCGACCTGTTCGCCCAGGACATGGTCCTGACCCTGTACGCCAAGGGGGAGGTGACCCGTCGTTTCGTGACGGCCGGCCAGCTCGTGCGGCTGCTGAGCGAGAAGGCCAAAGGGGCCGGGAAGTGGTGGTTCCCGTCTGCGGGCGTGGTGGGCGTGGGCGTGGACGGCGACGGCGGCCAGCGGTACCTGCTGGTGAGGCCGTCCAGGCGGACGCCGATCGTCTTCGAGGTCGGGCGCCGACGTCGGCGGCTGATCGCCACCTGGCCGAACCTGCTGGTCGAGCTGCAGACGGCGAGCGGCCGGGGCAAGCCCCGCTGGCAGGACGTGGCCCGGGTGCTGGCCTTCGCGGGCCGGCTCAGGAGTTCGACCGTGCTGTACGCCGCACCGTTCCCCAACTGCTACGGCGAGGGCGGGGTGTGCATGGGCTCGGTGTCGATGGGCCGGTTCCGCGGCCTGCCCGCGGCCGAGGCCTTCGAGAAGGCATGGTTCGGCTCGACGTTCACGGACCACAGCCTGGAGGGCCCATTGGCCCGGCCGGGCCGACCGTACCGAAACGTAGTGGACCTGATCCGCAAGACGCGGGGGAAGATCCCCCTGCGCGCCCTCAAGCGAGTAGGAACCTATGGCAAGCTCTACCAAGACGAAAGCTGAGGACGTCCGGCTGCTGCGGGTCGGCCATGTGCGGAGCGTGGCCCTGATCGGCTGCGGCGGGACCGGCTCGATCCTGGCCGAACACCTGGCCCGTATGATCGCCGGCTACCGGCTGGGGTGTGAGCTGACGCTGTGGGACGGGGACCGCGTGGAGCGGGCCAACATCGCCCGACAGAACTTCGCCCGCCATGAGATCGGGGCCAATAAGGCCGAGGCCCTGGCCCTGCGCCTGAGCGGGCAGTTCGGCCTGACGATAGCCGCCCGCGGCCGGCACGTCGATCGGCACGAGACAATGCCGACCGGGCTGGTGATCACCTGTACGGACACGCTGCACAGCCGTCGGATAGTGGCTGAGCGATCGGCCGTGGCGCTGTGTCCTCGGGAGTGGCTGGACGTCGGCAACGAACTGCACCACGGCCAGGCGGTGTTGGGGACGACGCATTCGGCCGAGGCCCTGCGGTGTGCGTTCCACAACTTCGGCCGACGCCCCTACGTTGACGCCCTGCCCGACATTGCGGCGCTGTCCCCGAAGATCCTCACGGCTCGACGTGCACCGGCCCAGGCGAGCTGTGCCGACCAGCCCTTCCGCCACCAGGGCTTCGGCGTCAATGCGATGGCCGCGCTGGCGGCGGCGATGATCGCCAAGCAGGCGCTGGTGGACCGGGAGGTCCGCACGTCGGCGATCTACTTCGACGTGGCCGAGGGGCGAATGCTCCCCCGGCCCATCACCCGCGACCTGCTGCTGCCCTGGCGACTGAAACCCAAACCCAAAAGGAGACGGCGATGAGCATGACCAACCAAGAAATCCTGTCCGCGTTCGAGGTGATAGCCGAGAAGCTGGGCTGGCCGGAGTTGCAAGAAGGCCACGAGCGTGTTCGCTTCACGCCTTCTGGCGATTGCTGGATATGCGAGGTGGGCGGGGCTGACGAGGCCGATCCGCTGTGGGAATTTCAGCACGAACTCGGCGACTACGAAGCCTCCAGCATCATCATCCGCTGGCTTGGCGACCTGCTGATGGAGAAGGGCTATCGGTTCCACGAGGGCAGTTGGCTGAGGCCTGGTAAATGCTTGAAGATCGCGGCCCGGTGGCACTATGAGGCCGGCCGCCCCTCCGCCCTATTCGCCGCAGCCCATGACTATCTGGAAAAGAGAGAAGGCAATGATGAGCAGGATGCCGCCGAGGGGGCGAAGGGCACCATTGAGGGGACAGAAGTATGAAGGTCAAACAAGTTACGTTCCGCGAGCCCGACGACGCCTACCGATTCAGGTGCCCAGGCTGCAACGAGTGGCACATTATCTACGTGAAGGGCAAGGTTGCCTGGGAGTTCAACGGCGACGTGAACTCGCCGACCTTCACGCCCTCCCTGAAGCTGACGGCCGACGGGTACTGCTGCCACAGTTTCATCAGGGCCGGGAAGATTCAGTTCCTCGGCGATTGCACTCACGAGTTGGCCGGCCAGACCGTGGACCTGCCTGAGATCGAGGCCGCCGAGGCGGCGAAGGAGCAGCGACGATGAATGACGACTACAAGAAATGCGACAAACCAGACTGTGGCCGAAAGGTCAAGGTGGGCGTGTTGTACTGCTGCGCGGCCTGCGCGCTTGCAGACGAGAGGGGGCACGAAGTACACGAAACCGGGCCACTGGCCCATTCCCCCGGCTGCGAGGCTAGGCACAGAGATCGTGGGGGAGTCGCGCTATGAACAAGACAGGCACGCGGGAATGGTCGGACCGGAGCGTCAACTGCTGCCAGGGGTGCAGCCACGAGTGCCTGTACTGCTATGCCAGGTACAACGCCCTGCACCGATTCCATCGCATCGCCTCGGCCAAGCAGTGGGCCGACGAGCAGGTCCGCACGCGGGCCGTCGCCCGACGGTATCGTCAATACCCCGGCGTGGTGATGTTCCCCACTACGCACGACGTGACGCCCGGCAACCTGGACGCGTGCCTGACCGTGCTCGGCAAGCTGCTGGCGGCGGGTAACGACGTCCTGCTGGTGACCAAGCCCCACCGCGAATGCATGATCGCTGTGTGCCGGAGGTTCGAGCCCTACCGTCGGCAACTGGAGATCCGGTGCACGATCGGCTCGGCCGACGATGGGGCGCTGGCCTACTGGGAACCGCACGCTCCGCCGTTCGCCGAGCGGGTGGCCTCGCTGATGCACGCCCACACGCAGGGCTTCCGTACGAGCGTGTCGGCCGAGCCGCTGCTGAGCCCGCGATCGGTGGGGGTTCTGGTCTCGTCGGTCGAGCCGTATGTGACCGAGAGCATCTGGATTGGCAAGGCCAACCAGCTTCGACGGCGAACGCAATGGGCGATCGGTCGCGTGTACGGCGTGGCTGCGGCCGTCGCCAAGCTCGAGGCCGAGCAGACCGACGCGAAAGTGATGGAGGTCTACGGCCAGTTGCAGGGGCACCCGCTGGTGCAGTGGAAGGACTCGTATCGGGCGGTGATCGACGCGGCGAAAATGACGTAAGCCATGGTGAACCCACAAGGTTAGGCTCATTTAGAGAGGTAGGCGGCGGGGTGTGCCCGCCGCCGGCGGGTGGCTGAAAGTGGCCAAAACGCTAGGAAAAACCCGCATATTGCTTCGGGTCCTTCCAAGCGATAAGGACGAGGGTAAAGATTTTTGCATGGCGCTGGGCGGGCGTTTTCATAATTTGTTTCGAGGGGTTTACTTACATCACAAAAATCATGGCTGACAGGAAATCCAAGCCGAAGCGGGCAGCCCCGAAGGGCCGGAAACCGGCCTCCAAGAAGGCCCCTGCGAAGAAGCGGCCGCGTGCGAAGGCTCCCGCCAAGAAGCGCCGGGCCAAGCCGGTGAAGGTCTCCCCGGCGGCGCTCAAGGCGTGTGCGCTGGCGGGGGTGGACATGGCACGGGCCGAACTGGAGCTTGGCGTGGAGGGCCTGGGGACCATCCTGGCCCGGAATCCCGCGGCGGCCGAGGCCTGGGACCGGGGCCGGATGCTGTTCAACGTCAAGGCTCTGGCCGTGGCCGGGACGCCGGCCGACGAGATCGCCGAGCACATAGGGCTGACGGCGGCGAAGTTCGGGAAGCAGCTCGCCAAGGACGCGGAACTGGCCGACGTGCTGAACCAGGGCCGAATGCAGCACGTTCGGACCATCCGGGCCGGGCTGATGAAATCCGCTGTCAAGGGCAACCAGCGGGCGATTGAGACCATCCTCCGCGTGGTCCAGAAGGACGCGGCCAGCACGGCCCTGGACCCGCACCGGCTGCGCGTGAATCAGGCGGTGGAGTTCGTCGGAGTGAGCCGGGTGACGCTGGCGAAGTGGGCGAGGCAGGGGGCTCCAAAGAACGCCGACGGCACGGTGGACCTGCCGAGGCTGATCGCCTGGCGGATCGTGCACGAGGGCGAGGTCCTCGGGGTTCGGTCGGGCAGGGGGTCCGGCAGCGAGGAGGATCTTCGCCAGGAGCGGATTCGCAAGCTCCGGCTCGAGAACGACACGACGTCCGGACGGATGGTGCTGCTGGACGACGTGGTCGCCTCGCAGGTGGCGATCGGCCGGGCGCTCGTGGAGCTGTTGGACACCCAGGAGCGGGCCTTCCCGTCCGTGCTGGCCGGCAAGGACCCCCGGGACGTCAAGCGGCTGGTCAAGACGCACAATGACGACGGACGGCGGCGGCTGCGGGACGCCCTGGCCCGGCAGGTCCCGGTGCCCGAGAAGTACGCCGCCCGCGTCCGGGAATTCCTGGCGGGGCTGTTCGGCGAACTGATGGGGGGCGAGCAGAAATGACCGCGCCGCCGACCACGCTAACACCGTTGCCCTTGGCCGCGGAACTGGACCAGGTCCTCACGCCGCGCCGCCGGCTGACGGTAGTGGAGTGGGGCGAGCAGTACCTACGGCTGGACAAGACGCACGCGATCCCCGGCCTGTTGTCCTGGGGGCACAGCCCGTTCTGGCTAGAAATCGCGCTGGCCCTGACCGACGGGTACACCGACGAGACGACGGTGGTAGCGTGCACGCAGTCGGGCAAGACGCTGCTCGGCAACGCCTGGCTGGGGTGGGTAGTGGACCAGTCGCCGGGGACCTTCCTGGACGTCATGCCGACCGAGCCGGCCGTTCGCAAACGGATCGACAAGGGCATCCGGCCGATGTTCAAGGAAAGCGAGCGGCTCGCCCGGCACTGCCGGCCCGAGGATATTACCTACGATGGGTTCCAGACGGCCGAGATGTTCTACTACTCGGGCCATGCGGGCTCGGCGGTGGCCCTGTCGGACCTGCCGTGCCCGTACGTTCGCATGGACGAGACCGGCAAGTTCGCGGAGGGGGTAGGGAAAGAAGGTGGCCCGGTCGGCCAGGGCCGGGCCCGCCAGCGGACGTTCCACGAGTCGATGCTGCTGGTGGTGTCCTCGCCCGTGCTCGAGGGGGACGTGATCGACCGGGAGTACGAGGCGGGCGATCGGGGGGAGCACTACGGCCGGTGCCCGCACTGCGGGGAACTGCAGATACTGACCTGGGACAACGTGGTCCTGACGAAGGGGACCGACGGCCATCTGCTGGATCATCGCGTGTACCTGGACGGCGCCCACGGCGGCTACGTCTGCCCCGGCTGCGGCGTCGAGTGGTCCGAGGCCGATCGCTGGTCGGCGGTGTGCGAGGGGGTCTGGTTCCCGGAGGAGCTAAGCCAGGACAAGCGGCTGGAGCGGGTTCGCATCTGGCAGGATTTCCGGCGGACCCGGCAGGACACGCCGGCGAAGCGGGCCGTGGCGATCGACCGGCTGGTGGAGCGGCTGCTGGCGAACCACAAGGCCCGGCATCGGAGCTTCCGGATCCCCGCGCTGATGGTCAACCCGATGTTCACGACCGTCGCCGATCTTGCGAGCCGGTACGCCCTGGCGATCAAGCACCTTCGGGCGGGCAAGATCAAGGACCTGCAGAACTTCATCAACCTCGAGCTGGCCGAGCCGTGGCGCGAGAGCGAAAAGAAGATGCAGGAGCTGTCGGTCAAACGCCACATCTCGGACGCGGCCTTCGAGCAGGTGCCGGCGGCGGCGAAGATCCTCACCTGCGGAATCGACGTGCAGCAGGAGGGCTTCTACCTAGTGGTGCTGGCGTGGGGGTATCAGTACGAGTCATGGCTGATCTGGGCCGACTACATGGACAGCGGCTACACGGACGACGCCGGCCGATTCGTCCGGGGCTCGACCAAGCAGTTGAAGAACTTCGAAGTCATCCGCGAACGGATCCTCGGCAGCGCCTGGCCGCAGGACGGGGCGGACAAGCCGATCGGGCTGTCCGGGGTGGGGATCGACAGCTCGGACGGGACGCGGACGGATGAGGTTTACGATTTCTGCGATCGGGTGAACAACCCGACGCTGTGCTTCCCGCTCAAGGGCGACGCGAAGATCACCCGGCCGCCGGCGATTCGCCCGACCGACCTGAACCGGGAGGACCTCACGCGCCGTCGGCGGGGCAAGAGGTTCCGGTCGGGCATGACGCTGTGGCGGTTCAGCCCCCTGGTGTTTAAGGCCCGGTTGTGGCGGTGGACGGCCAACGAGAATCCGGGGGAGGGGTATATCCACTTCCCGGCGAACGTCAGCGACGAGTTCATTCGGCAGTTCACCAGCCAGGAGCTGCGGACGGAGCGCAAGGGGGGGAAGATCTATCGGGTCTGGCGGAACAAGCGCGGCCGCAGTGCGAACCACTACTTCGACGCGGCGGCGATGGCGGCCGTGGGGGCCGATCTGGCCGGCGTCGGCCAGCTCGGCGTAGGCGACCAGGGCCGGGTGCGGTTATCCGAGATGCAGAAGCGGCCCCGGTGAGGCTCAACGATGGCGAAGAAGAAGACAACGGACAAGAAGACGCACGGTGGCGGGACGCCGCCGACGGGCGCGGCGCCGACGTCCGAACCGGCGGTCGAGAAGAGGCGGATTCGCCTCTCGGACCTGCAGGCCCAGCGGCAGGGGAACTCCGCCGGCGGGATTCGTTGCCCGAGCTGCGGCTGCGCGGACCTGCGCGACCCGCTGGGGCCGGGGTGGGAAATCACGCACACGAAGAAGGTGCCTGGGGCGATCCGTCGCCGGCGGGTGTGCCGCAACTGCGGGAAGGCTGTTCGGACGCGGGAAACGCTGGATAAGGCACTTTGAGGGTAAGACTGGGAATGATCGTTGCCGATAGAGGCACCGTCACAGGTCCCCGGGCGCGGCCGGCAGCGGTCGCACTAGCCGACAACGCCTCGATGCTGGAACATCGAGGTCTTTACACGCCCGGCGACTGTTCCGAAAACAGGCAGGGTAAATGCGGTCGCGGAAAGGGTCAAGAGCAATGACCCGACGGCTGCGCAAACCATCCCCCCGGCACATATCCCCCCGGCTTCGCTCCTTTGCGGTGGAGATCACCAAGCTCAGGAGCGACACGCGTAATGCCAACGACCATGACGAGGCAAGCGTGGCCGCCATTGCCGCCAGCCTGCGGGAGTTCGGCCAACAGCTCCCGGTGCTGACGACCGCCGGCGGCGTGGTCAAGGCGGGCAACGGGGTTCTGCTGGCCGCCCGGGACGTGCTGGGGTGGAAGTACCTAGCGGCCGTCCGGACGACGTTGCGGGGGCGGAAGCTGCAGGCCCTGGCGATCGCGATGAACCGGACGGCCGAGTTGAGCCGGTGGAACAAGCCCGTCCTGGCCGAGCTGCTCGACGAAATCGCCAAGGAGCCCGGCGGGGTGCTGTCCGCGGCTGGGTTCGGGGACGACATCGCGGAGATACTGGCCGGCCTCGAGGGGCGGAGCTTTGTGCCCGGCCGGGACAGGGATTCGACCAATGGCCCCCGGACGGCGGCGGACGCCCAGGTGACGATCGGCGGGTATCGGTTTGTCATCCCGCGAAAGAAGTACGTCAAGTGGCTGGAGGATCTCCGCCAAGCCGTGGGCTTCGACGAAGAGAGCGTGCTGGCGGAACTGAAACGAAGGCTGGGATTGTGATCCGATTGGTTCCCATCGCCGACGTCCGGCTGAGCGCCTACAACCCCCGCACGACCGACCCGGCTCGGCTGGACCTGATCGAGCTGAGCCTGCGGAAGCTGGGGTTTGTCTTGCCGATGTATGCCACCAGCGACGGGGAGATCCTCAGCGGGCACCAGCGGCTGCTGGTGGCGCGCCGGTTGGGAGCCTGCCAGGTCCCGGTGGAGACGACCCGACCGATGGGCCTGGCCGAGCGGAAGGCGGTCAACATCGCGTTCAATCGGGCGACGAACGATCTGTGCGCTTGCGATACCCCCCGGCGTTTGACGGCGCAACTGGAGGGGGCTAGAGTCGCGGATGTGGCCGAACGGCTACCGGACAAGCCGATCAACGACCCGGCGTCGCATCCGTGCTTGCGAGCCCGGACGGTGCCTATCAGGCCGCTGCTGCGAGCCAACCGGGGCCGCTGGAAGCAGTACGCCGCGAGCATCTCGCGGACGCTGCGGGGCAAGGGGATCATCATGCCGGTGATCATCCGGCCCGGCGGGCGGGTGGTCAACGGCATCGGGAGGCTGGAGATGCTGGCGGCGGCCAAGGCCGCGACGGTCCCCGTGGTGGAGATCCCCGACGCCGAGGCCGACGTGGCCGAGGGGATGCTGAACCTGCTGTCGATGGACTTCGCGGTGCACGAGCGATACGCGGATTTGCTCCGGCACAATTCCTTCCGCCGCGCGCGGCGCGTTCGGGCCGAGTTGGGGCGAGGGTTCGTGTTTGCTGTGATCGGCGCGACGCCGGCCAACCGGTTTGACATTGGCCGCGCCGCCGATCGGCGGCGGTGGGTGGCTGTGCACGGCGAGACGATCCTAGACTTCGGCGCCGGGCACCTGACCGAGACCAAGCTGCTACGCGCCGCCGGGGTCGAGGTGACTCCGTTCGAGCCGCATCGGCCAGGCCCCGACAACCCGATTA
>SDBT01016116.1_pt1 | contig 11850 bp, 13 predicted proteins | sample 2277101 | NCBI WGS metagenome assembly SDBT01 (sample SAMN10404973, study PRJNA504765) | marine sediment metagenome | isolation source: marine sediment core GS10_PC15, 103 cmbsf | place: Arctic Ocean: Southern Knipovich Ridge | collected 2010
CGTCCTAAAGGCGTTTGGATGGGAAATCGGCGATGGTGGGGTCTTACAGCCAATCAACTCATAACTTCTTCATTTATAGAGAGTTACATCTATAAAAAGACTTTATCTCTTAAACTCCTGTTATACTCATTCTAGGATTTCAGCAAGCAAAAATTGTGTATAAGGTCGAGGATTTTGTTGCAAGTGAAAAAAGGAAATTCTTATAAATGAAGAGGTTTATCTCACTCTAGTATAATTTTATTTTGGAATGTCCTAGCCTTTTATAGTAGGAAATTTTTGTTTACCCTTTAGCTTTAACACTCTGTTTTTATCAGAAAAAAAGTTATAATAAAAATAAGAAGGTGTCCCTAATTGACACCTCAAGCGGTGTCCGATTGAGAGTCTTCGTCTCGATTTTCCCCAATAACTCTCGTGAGGAATATTAGTCAATACACAAAGAGCTGCCTGTGTCTCTGTCGACTTGTTACCGGAGAAGGTTCTTGATCAACGGCCAAAGTTCCTCGTCTTGGTTCAGATCGGATATTAGTTTTTTTTCATTCAAATATGATATAATAAAAAAGATTTTTGTTCTAGAAGGGGAATTATGTCAAAAATTTATGACCAAAATCGAGAGATTACCGAATTTTTACTTATTAGTAAGGTTGATGATTTTAATGAGCTTTACAAAAATATGGTTTCTAATCGAAGAGATAAAATTCCATGTTTTACTGAAAGAAATGGCCTACAGTATGGAGATAAAGAACTGAAACTCCTTGGAAATAACAGTCAGAAAGTTCAAGATTTGTTTGCTAAAATCGAACCACATTATCAAACAATAAAAAAGCTGTGGATAGTATTCTAAAATTGAACTCTATCAATCTTACTCAACTGTCTCCAAACTCACCCATGGTTCAAAATATTGAGAAAGCTTCCCCTTTATATCTCCGTTGGATGGATCGTACAGTTTTTCAATTCAATATGATAAAGAGGCTCAGGAACGGGTTGATCTTCTCAAACGCCTTGAAACATATATCTTAGCTTTAGGGCTATTCGTCTTAACAAAAGAGGCGCTGTTTATTTTTCGACCGATGGTAAATAAAGTTCGTAAAACCCATGAGAACCTTGAGGAACTGTTAAAAAAGCGCACAGCCGAACTAAGAACGGCCAATAAACGACTTCAAAAGGAGATTATCGAACGTAAGCAGGCGGAGGGAGCGCAGCAAAAAACTGAAAAACGCTTTAGGAAGGTTATCGAGAATATTTTCAAATTTGTGCCTGAAGGTCTATTAGTTTTTACGGATAAAATGAACCTATTTAAACAAAATAAAGCTTTTCAGGACATTGTACAAAAATATGCAGCTAAATTAAACTACACAGAATCAGAACTGACGGAAATAATTATTGAACAGGTAAAAAACAGAGTAATCAACGAGGATTATGCAGAAATCAAGATTTCAAAAAATAAAGATAGGGAAGAAAAAAATAGGCAAAATAATTTTTAGTAAGGTATTGGAGATGCGCTTAGCAAGATATCTCATCTATATTGAAAAAACAACAAAAGACAGACCGACACCTTTTTTAGCTCATGAGTTTGTCTTTAAGAAATTATTTTACGCTAAAATAAGGATTAAAGATGACAAGCTGGGTTCGGAGGTTTCAGACGATCGTTTAGTCAATTTCAATTCGACTGAAAACTGCACTGAAAATAAAATAATATGTTCCTTGAAATGGATTAATACCAGGAATGAATTTTCTTTTCATATATTAAAAAGTCTTCTTGATTATCAAAGAAAATATTGGTTTTCTGGCAAAGATGCAGACTTAAAACCTTTGACCTTAAAACAGTTCTTATCCTTGTATCCACTGCAATATCTTGATCAAACCCGACTTTCAAGATTAATTTCAAATTTACTGGTTATGAATCCTCAAAATCAGCTCATTAATCTTAGGAGTCTATTTATTTCAAAAAAAAAACATCACGCATTTCTTATTAAAGAAATAGTTGAAAAAAATAAAAATGCCTTAAAGGATAAAGATATTCAATATCTATTGGCTAAAAAAAGGGTATGCTTATCCCTTAGAACGATATGTAATTGCAGAAAACTAATTAATATTCCTAATTATAGAGAAAAAGCGGGTTATTATGGAAAAGATATTATTTTTAACGATTACATACTGCTATCAAAAAAATATTTCAAAAAAATTCCAAATGAATCCGGAGTTTATGAATTGAGCATATCATTAAAAATTGATTACCCGCATCACAAGAGCAATGTCATATATATCGGTTCTTCCAAGAACATGCGGAAGCGGACAGCCAACTATTCAGGCAATAAATTAAAAAATGTTCCCTTGAATAATTTTATTAATGACCATGATGTATTTATACGTTTTTGGTTAACTGAAAATAAAATCTTAGCAGAAAAAAGGCTTCTTAAGAATTTTAAGGACAAATTTGGCGAATTGCCAAAGGCTAATAGTTTAGGATGATAACCATGGAAAAGAATCTAGGAGAAAGAGAAGAACTTATTTTGCAATTTGACTCAGCAAGAATATTTTTTGAAGAAGAAGAAGAAGAAGAAGAAGAAGCCAGCATTGTTGTATCACTTAGCGACATTACCGACCGCAAGCGAGCGGAAAAATTGACGGATTCCATCTATAGAATCTCAGAAGCGACACATTCTGCACAGAATCTTGAAGAGCTATTTCGCTCAATTCACCACATTGTCGGGGAGCTAATAGAAGCAAAGAATTTTTATATTGCACTTTATGACCCTACTAGTGAGATAATTAGATTTCCATATTTTGTAGATGAATATGATGAGATACCAGCACAAAAAAAGTTTGCCAACGGACTGACAGAATATGTGCTCCGCACCGGAAAGCCGCTGTTGGCATCACCTGAAGTTTTTGAGAAGCTTGTAAAGAAAGGTGAAGTTGAGCTAATTGGAACACCATCGAGTTATTGGGTTGGTGTTCCCCTGAAAAAGGAAGATAAGACCATTGGGATACTGGCTGTTCAGAGCTATGATGAGGGCATCAGGTTTGGAGAAGAGGAGAAGGATATCCTCGGGTTCGTTTCCGATCAGGTGGCAATGGCTATCGAACGCAAGCGGGCAGAGGAGGCAATACAGGAGAGTGAAAACAGATATCGTACACTGTTTGAGGGAGTTCCTATGGGTTTATATAGGACGACTCTGGAGGGAAGAATACTTGATGTCAATCCAACATTGATAAAAATCTTGGGCTATCCGGATCGAAAGTCCCTAATGGCAAAGAATGCAGCAGATCTCTATGCAGACCCTGGAATGCGTAAGCGACTGAAGACCCTTATAGTTCGTAATGGAGTTGTGTATGATCTCGTGCATAAAATGAAGCGGAACGATGGAAAGATCATCTGGGTGCAGGATACGGCTCGGATTGTTCTTGATAGTAAAGGTCAAAAACAATTTTTTGAGGGCAGCTTACAGGACATCACAGAACGAAAAAAATCTGAAGAGGAATTACTTGAAGCAAAACAAAAAGCAGAGGAAGCCTTAAATGAACTCAAGGAGTACCAGGTTGTGATGGTCCAAAAAGAAAGATTGGCCTCCTTGGGAGAGCTTTCAGCCGGTGTCGCTCATGAGATCAACAATCCTTTGAGCATAATTTCAGGTTATATGCAAATGTTATTGATGAATGAACATGTTAACAGTGAAATCAAAGAGATATCCAAGGTAATAGAGAAGCAGGTAGAACGAGCCTCAAATATTGCAGATAAACTTCTTCATTTTTCTAAAAGAACCGACTTCGAAATCAAAGAAGTCGATGTCAATCGGTTAGTAGAAAACATTTTGATTCTCTTAGAACATCAATTAAAGCTGTTTAATATATTAGTTGTGAAACAGCTGGATTCTACGCTGGGTTCAATACAAGCAGATCCACCTCAGTTACAGCAGGTCTTCCACAATATTATCTCCAACGCTATCTATGCCATGCCAAAAGGAGGGACACTAACTGTAAGCACAGGATTGAAAGATGGCTATGTTGAGATAAGGTTTGTTGACACAGGGTGTGGTATCCCAAAGAAAGATTTAAACAGAATATTCGATCCTTTCTTCACTACAAAAGAACCAGGAACAGGATTAGGACTGTCGATTGCGTATGGGATCATTGATTCCCATAGAGGCAAAATAGAAGTTGAGAGCCAAGTGAACGAAGGGGCAACGTTTATTTTAAAATTACCCGCTAAAAACAAAACAAAAAAGAGGAACGGAAAAAATGGAAAGAATATTAGTTGTTGATGATGAACCTGAAGTGTGCAAAATGCTTGAGAAATTTCTCGGGGAGAAAGGATATCAAGTCTTTAAAGCATTTGACGGCAAGACAGCCCTAGAGCTGGTGAAAAAAGAAAGGCCTCATATCGTTCTTCTAGACATTAAGATGCCGGGTATGGATGGAATAGAATGTTTAAAAAAAATCACTGAAATAGATAAAGAATTAGGTGTGATTATGATTACGGCTATCAAAGAAAAAGAAACAGGCGAAGAGGCGTTGGCGTTAGGGGCCTACGATTATATCACTAAGCCACTGGATCTTCATTATTTGGAAGAATGCTTAAAGTGGAAAATTTTTCAGATGACAGCTTAGAGGGATAAAAAATGGAAGAAAGTAAAGTAGTACACCTGCAAGAAAGTTGGGAAACTAAATCCAATCAAAGCTTCACTAGTCCCAACATTAAGGCCAGCCAATAGAATCCAACTCTATAGTCCGTGTGGACACTATGTGGACAAAAAGACCTAAAATGACTCAGTCTAATACACTCAGCTAAAAGTAAATAATACATTCCATAAATAGAAACGTTTCATATTTCACCCCCTTTTTGAGAGATTTTATAATACTTTATACGTTAATTCTTGATTATGTCAAATTTGATACTCATAAAATGGACATACTGCTCCCCATGCCCTGTGGACAATCCTTCCAACGTCAACTTCTGTTGACATTTTCCAAAGAGCGCTTGGATCAAAGATGTCCTTATATAGGGGTTGTATGTCTTCAAGCCTCCATCCTGGCCCGTTTCTTGAATCATCCCTGGCTGCCATGGCAAGAGACGTGAGGAATGGGGTGAGTGGATGAGGGAGTCTCTTGTGCTGGATGTCCCTCACCGCCAGGTGGTATTCACTATCCCTAAGATGCTGCGTGTGTTCTTCAAATACAACCGTTCGCTTCTCTCAGGTCTCTGTCTCTGCGGGAAAGAGGCACTTGTCAAATACTTCAAGGTGGTTGCAGGCAGAGAGCTTACGCCCGGGATCATCGCCCATCTCAAGCTTATCTTCATGGCCGAACGGCCTCCTCCCTCTCAAGTTGTCCAGCAGGAACTTATGATGGCCGCCGAGGAGAGGGGGGAATATCTCTAAGGGGCTTCTTAGGCTACTTTTTGTCGATTTGTGGGGTGAAGTATATTCTACTGCTGAGTGCTCGCTAGTCAATATCGTTTCATACACCTTGTTTTCTTTTGAACTTGACATTTTGAATGTGTTATACTCATTTTAGGACTTCAGCAAGCAAAAATTGTGTATAAGGTCGAGGATTTTGTTGCAAGTGAAAAAAGGAAATTCTTATAAATTAAGTTCGTATGTCTGATCCGCAAGATCAAAAGTCCCCTCTCTATTGAGTTCCAATCGAGTCAGATAGAACTCATCGACTCCCAAGACAACTTTAAAACCTCTTAAAACATCAATTTGGCCAAATCGAGTGAGGAGGGCTCCATCTGAAATCAGATCTTCTCTTTTATCTGATCCCAGTTCATCTTTCCTTCAAGATTTCCTCTATAGTAACCAGCTCCATTGTTACCATGATTTGTTCTTTATTTGATAACCGGGTAAACCTAAACCCATTCCAATAAGTGATACTACCAAGCTCAGCTCCCGCAAAACTTCGCTCCTCCATCTTATCGGGTTCTCCTAAACAGTCGGTTAAATGAAGAACCATATCAGGGATGCTCTCAAAATCAAAGAAATGTGCTACCTTCCCATGAAGATTTCCTTTGAACTCCTTAAGCAGAACAATCGCTTGAACCTTTGCTTTCTGCTTTTTCTTACCATCAGCCCTAACCTTAAAACCAGGTTCAACATTCAACCACCAATTTTTACCTATTTTTTTTAAATCCGCATCAGTCTTTCCCAATATCTGCATCATTTCTTGTAAAGTATTTGCTACGCTCACACCTCGAACTGTTATAGATTCTGAATCGATATGCTTTTTCATACTAAAAATGTCAACTTCTGTAATCTCATACTTCTCTTCTGCAAATACGAATCCAAAAAACACTAAAATTAATAAACCCATAGCTAATTTTTTCACTTTCCCTTCTTTATTCAAAATTTCCCTCCCCAGGATGTCACCAAATGATTCGGACACATTCTTTGACTTCCCAAACGATGGTTATCCGTTTTTATTGTAATTCTAGCTTAGATCCCCGTTCAAATATTCTCTCTATTTAATACGATTGGCAAAGAGAAGGCGATTAGTCAAATTAGTTATTACTGAATATCTCAGGAAGGTTCTTAATGAGGAATTCTTGGTACAATATCCCGTCATCGGTTTCTTTAAGCGTGGCAAAACCACCGGAAAAATACTGTGCGAAATTAAACAATGACTTGTCATCCAGATTGATCACATAGACATAGCGTCCATCAGAATCAAAGACATCAATCTCAAACTGCTTGGGGCCGGATACTCTTTTAACACCCAGATATCCTCGGGGAAGAGGAAAAATCAACTGAAAAGCCACAAGCTTATCCGGATAATATGGAATCCAGGTTTCACTAAAGACTAATTCTTTTTTATCTTTCAGGTCTAATTTCACCTTATCATATTTCCTTTCAATGACATGTTGAATCTCACCATTCAGATTTTTCACATAAATTTTGTATTCTGTATTCAGCGCCACATAACATCTCTGCTCTTTGTGATCAAAGGAATAAACAATCCGTGGCGTGGCCCATGTATCGGCAAATGCTCCATTGGCCGTGTAGATCATCCCCACGTTTTTGGCTTCGAAAAAAAGCGTATCTTTAAATTCACTCGTCTGTTCATCAACTCTCTCTTTCAAAATGATTTTCTCTTGTCGATTCTCCCGCTGACCTCTTGCCTCATAGATAAAATATCGATCCTCATCAATCAAAATCCTAGGACCGTATTCCATTCTATTCTCAGTGATGAACTCTCCTCTTTTGTCAAAAATAGCCAATTTTCTCCCACCCGTAACCATGATTTTATCTGATTTAAAATAAATTTTTATCCCCGAGTACTCAGGAAATTCCCCTGGTCCCTGCCCAAGCCTTAAAAATCTCCCTAAATACTTTCCATCCGAAGAGATAATATGGGCCTCAACATTTAATGAAGAGGCATCATAGATAATAACCGTTCCATCACTGTCCCTTTTAAAACGCAAGGATTTCAGTCCGACTTCCTCGTATTGATAGGGATCTACCTCCCGGATCTTCTCGATGTCTAATTCAACAGTTCCCTTCAGTGGCGATTCTGGATTTTTAACATAAAGCACCCCATCCTCAATAATCCTCTCAATCTTGTCTTTTTTTGGCCCGCAGAAAGAACTAAAAATCAAAATTACGATTAAACATATTAGTTTCTTCATTTACCCTCTTTATCTGAACCCAGTTTTAATATTTCCAGGTGACTCTATATCTCTTTATAACCTGAAATCCTTCCTCATCTTCCTCTATTGCATAGAGCTTTCCCTTTTTCCAGATCTTTAGGTGATCTTTAAGAGGAATTTTTGCTATATATCTCCCTTCTTGATCAAAAACGTCATTGAAGTATTTTCCATTTCCAGCTTTTTCATAGGTATGCACAAAGATTCTACCTTCATCGTCTGTTGTAAGAGAATAAATGGCGGGGAAGTACTTTGGTACAACTAATTTTCGTCCTTCAGAAACTCTCCCAACGCTTAGTTTAACATCCTCCTCTGTGATCTTTATTGGCTCATACACTTTTATGATTTTTTTTACTAACTCTCCTTTAAAATTGAAAATTTGCAGCTCATATTCTTCTTTATAGGAAACGATAATATTTTCATCTTCATATAACGTCCAATTTATCTTCGGTTGAAAAGGTTCGAGTATTTGAGGATTAGGTTTTGGCTTTGGAATAGAAATAATAGTTATAAGATAATTTAGATTTTCATCATATAAAGATATTTCTTTTCCCCACTTATTTGGCTCGTTTATGTTTGTAACAGTAAGGATGTTTCCCTGCGAATTTAAGAGTACACCAATGGGAAAAATCTTTGCCGTAGATAAAGATCTTATAAATTTCCCGGTAGTTGAAAAATAAGATATATTCCGAATAAAGTCTTCGATGACAAGGTTGTCAGTTTTTATGATGAAAATATCATCAGGGCTTTGTAGCTCACCAGGCCCTTCCCCTTTTCTTCCGATGGTCCTTAAGAAATTCCCTTTTTTATCATACACATTGACATGTTTCTCTCCTTGATCCATTGCATATATATTCTCTTGGTTATCAACAGCTAAGTACGACAGATGAGAAAACATATATTCTCTCTCGCCTTCGGCAACACCTATTGAGAGATCTTCATCCATACTAAAAACATCTTCTCCATACATCGGTTTTTCGGGATTTTTAATGACTTCAATCCCATTTTGATACTCAATCCTACCTTTCCATTCAGTCCTATTCTGGGCATATGAAAAAGATATTATTAAAAAAAGAATGAGAATTATGACTGAAATAGTTTTGGCTCTCATCATTCCCCTAGGATTTAATTATAATCCATCAAGGATCTAAATCAACAACAGTGTGGACAAATCGACCGGGGAGGACTCAGGTTGGGAGACGTCAGTTATCGCCAATCCATCTTGTAACGCAAGACAACCGGGATTCCGTCTTCATTTTCGTTTATAAAAGAATAGGCCTGATTGTTCCTAAAGCAGTACAGAGTTTCTTTTATAGGAAGGTAGAAAGAGAGAATGTAGATTCCTTCTTCATCAAAAACATCCCACTTTATTTCTCCATTCTCATTTTCCCTAAAAGTACGCACATAAAAACGTCCAATATCATCACACATAAAATAATACCATGGGGTGAAATTCTTAGGAAAGACTATCTTGAACATATCCGGTACTCCGCGATCACCAAAAGTCTCAGCTAATATTCTCTCCTGGATTTTTTTGGTAATCTTCACCGGATCATAATCCTTTATGATCTTTTTTACAGGTTTCCCATCTGGATTATGTATGGTAAATTCGTACTTTGTATTCCAGCCCCAGATAAAACGGTCATCATGCATCACCGAATACATAAACCACACTGAAATAGGACTTAGCTCTAGATAATTTCTCTCTCGTTCGGTTTTAGCGATGGTTTCAATCATGTTGAATTCAGGATCGAATCTCATGATTTTATAAATACTTTTATCACCATCTCTTTCGCTTGTGTCTGCATAAATGTATCCTTTAGAATCAGGCTTAACCCGAGAGGTGAAGGAATACTTCCCCAGCAGTATTTCGCTAAGGCATTTCCCCTCTTTAGAATAGTAGGAGAACCTGTTGTTCCCTCTGTCTAGTACTAAAATATCCTTCCCTCCTTTTAGCACAATCCGACCTACACTCTGGAACTCACCCGGTCCCTGCCCATGTTGTCCGAATGTCCGAAGGTGCTTTCCAGTTTTATCGAAAATTTTAATGACCATCTCTTTATCATCGATGACAATGATATCCTCCTCAACATCCACCATCACACCTCCAATGTTTGAAAACATATAATCTTCATCATCAGCGTTATCCCCAATAGTGAGATCTAGGTTTAATACAAGAGCTGATGGAGAACCAGTTTTTTTCACGGGATTTTTTGGATTATGAACAATAGTTAAACCATCCTTTTTTTCAATTTTCGCTACCTGTCCTTGTATAGGAAATACGAGGAAGCATACTAAGATAATCGAGATAGAAATCGACCGCAGTAAAATATTAATATTTTTCATTGTAATCCCTCCGGTAATCTTCTCTCTTTCGTTATTACGATTATCAAAAGAACATTGCTTAGTCAAATACAGAAAATGCCGACTTCTTCTCTGTGGACAAATCGACTGGAGAGGGTTCAGAACGAGAGGTGGGGACGACATGGTTTTAGGAGGAAGGTTTCAGGTTAAATCACAAACTGACTTTTGATTTATTTAAGCTCGAATACTACTGTAACTGTAAAAATTACTCCCCCTGGTAATGCGCCTATCTTTTATTAAAATTTCTCTGTAGTAGCTCTCCATTTTCCATTACTAATGTCTGGTCCGCCATAGTTAATTTTGAGATTGCATGAGATATAATAATGCAAGTTTTGTCAGAGAAACTCTTGAAAATCATTTTCATAATTTGAATCGCTGATTCTTTATCTAAATGAGAAGTAATCTCATCAAAAATTATTATTTTTGAGTTTTTAATGAAAGAACGCGCGATAGATATTTTTTGTTTTTCCCCTCCAGATAATTTTTTTCCAGCTTCTCCAATAATTGTCTCGAATCCCTTTTCCAGATTTATTATGAACTCAAAGGCTTTAGCTTTTTTTGCTGCTTCGATTATTTCTTTGTTACACGCACCTGGCTTGCTATATAAGATATTATTTCTAATCGAATCATTGAAAAGAAAAATATTTTGAGAGACAATACTTATATTCTCTCTCAGAATCGAAAGTTTTATTGAATTGATTTTCTGGCCATCAATCAATATTGAACCTCTATCAGTTTTGTATAAACCAAGAATAAGTTTGACTATTGTACTTTTTCCCGATCCATTTGGTCCGATTAAAGCCACTTTTTCGCCAAGATTTATTTTAAAACTGATATTTTTGAGGACATCTTTCTTACCGTCATATGAAAAATTAACATTCTTAAATTCGATTTCCCCATTGACCTTAGTTGGTTTTATTGTCCTTTTTTTATCTTCCTCGTATGAAGCGATGTCAAATAGTTCTTTGACTCTATTTAAAGCACTTACTGCAGGTTGGATTGTCATACCCAATGAAGCCAGAAGTTGGGTTGGTCCATAAAGCTTCCCAAGATATGCAGCAAAGGCAATATAGCCCCCTATAGTGAAACTTCCTCTGATTATTTCGCCTCCCCCATACCCAAGAACTATAAAACTTCCAAGCATACCGAGCAAAACCAACATTTTCTTGTTTCCGAGGGCGGTACAGACAGAGAGGGGCGTTTCTACAGTGTGTGTCGTTTTAACGATGATCTTTTACGAGAGATCTTTACCCGGGAGGTATTCTCTCTGCTTCTTCGCAAGCAGCTAATCAACCTTACACTTATACAGAAAATATTGCGCTGGAGACATACAGGTTTCCATGTCCACAGCAAAGTCAGGGCCACAAGTAAGCAGGAGGCGGAAAGAGTCGGCAAATACATGATAAGACCTCTGCTTTCCCTCAAGAAACTTTCCTTTGATGAGGCCCAGGGTCAGGTAATCTATCAATACGGAAAGTACAGCTCAAAGCTTGAGCGGATGGATTATCTGGAGTTTATCGACAGGATCATCGCCCATCTCAAGCTTATCTTCATGGCCGAACGGCCTCCTCCCTCTCAAGTTGTCCAGCAGGAACTCATGATGGCTGCCGAAGAGAGGGGGGAATATCTCTTGTGTTATACTCATTCTAGGACTTCAGCAAGCAAAAATTGTGTATAAGGTCGAGGATTTTGTTGCAAGTGAAAAAAGGAAATTCTTATAAATGTAATTTTATTAAGGCAGGTTCATCACGCTTTTGAGTACTTGGATGTTTGAAATGGTCAGGATGTCAAGATTATTCCGTTTCATATTTTTTAGTTTATCAATTATAACAATTGGAAATTTGGAA
>SDBT01016117.1_pt1 | contig 11850 bp, 8 predicted proteins | sample 2277101 | NCBI WGS metagenome assembly SDBT01 (sample SAMN10404973, study PRJNA504765) | marine sediment metagenome | isolation source: marine sediment core GS10_PC15, 103 cmbsf | place: Arctic Ocean: Southern Knipovich Ridge | collected 2010
TCTTCATCAATGTCATGCGGCCCGGTCCAGGGCTCGGCTTCATTGGTCCCGAACAGTCCGACATCAAGCTCTGCTGCCGGGGACTGGGTCACGGCAACACCCACGCCATTGTGCTGACACCCAGCTCACCACAGGAAATGCTCGACTTTACGATGGAGGCGTTCGAGCTCAGCTTCAAGTACCGCAACCCGGTGATCATCGCCGCCGACGGCTATCTTGGTCAAATCACGGGCCGCGTCGACTTGCCGGACCATATGATCAAACCGGGCTTGCCGTCGTGGGCTGTATGGGGCGACGCCGGGCACAGTACCAACCTCAACACTTCGATCCTACAAGATTACGCGGATCTGGAAAAACACAATTATCATATCAGCGCCAAATACCGCGAGATGGTGCGTCATGAACAGCGGTCCACAGGTTACAAAACCGAAGGAGCGGAGATCCTCGTGGTCGCCTGTAACACGCCGGCGCGCATGGCGAAGGCGGCAGTAGAAGGGTTGCGCCGTGAAGGGTTTCCGGTGGGTCTTTTCCAGCCCCTCACGATTTGGCCGTTTCCAATCAACGACCTGCGCCCGCTTCTCGACCGTGCCGAGGACATTCTCGTCGTCGAAGCCAGCGACGGACAGCTCGAGGACGAGATCCGGTTGGCTCTTCATCACGCAGACGTCCTCGAAAAATTCCGATTCCATAACCTACAGCACATGGGGGGGATTTTGCCGGATACCGGAGAGGTCTACGAAAAAGTTAAAGAGATTGCGGGGGTGCTGCAATGACGACCACACTGGCGTTTTTCAAGCACTTCGATCGGCACGCTCACGGTAAGGGATTAAAGGGGGCAACGACCCACTATTGTCCCGGATGTGGACACGGGTTGGCCCAAAAGTACTTGGCCGAGACACTGGTCGAGCTCGGGATTCAAGATCGCACCATCATGATCTCGCCGGTGGGTTGCGCGCTGTTCCTTTATTACTACTTCGATACGGGTAACACTCAGGCCGCCCATGGTCGGGCTCCGGCCGTTGGACTCGGTCACAAGCTGGCCAATCCCGAGTCCATCGTGATTAGCTACCAAGGTGACGGAGACTTGGCTTCGATTGGCCTTGCCGAGATCATGTACGCCGCCCAGCTCGGCATCCCGATCACCGTCATCTTCATCAATAACGCCATCTATGGCATGACCGGCGGTCAAATGGCGCCCACCACCCTTTTCGGACAATGGTCGAGCACGACGCCCGAGGGCCGAAATGCTATGCAAGGGCCGCCTATGAACGTCGCGGAAGTCATCGCCCAACTCAAGGGAACGACCTTCGTGGAGCGCTGCGCGCTGTTTGATCAAAAGCACCGCAAGCGTTGCAAGAAGGCCATCAAGAAGGCCATCGAGTTGCAGATGACCGGCCGCGGCTTTGGCTTCGTCGAGATACTCAGCGAGTGTCCTACCCACTGGGGAATGACTCCTCAGGAAGCGGAAGGGCATGTCAAGAACGTGCTCGCTGAGGCCTACCCCATTGGAATCATAAAGGACGAGGAACGGGAGCCCTGGTTCCATCTCGAAAAGCCCAATTTCGATTCGGAAAAATTTCTCGAGGTCATCGCGGCCAGCCCTGATAAGGCGCCTTCGTTTTGCAAGAAGTTTCCTGAGCACATCGATCCCATCGATGTTTCCTTGAAACTCGCCGGGGCTGGAGGTGACGGAGCTCAAACCGCGGCTCTTCTCATCACCAAAGCAGCTATCAACGAAGGCTTCGATGCAACGCTTATCCCGAGCTATGGTCCCGAGTCGCGGGGTGGAACTTCCTATGCGGATGTACACCTCGCCCGCGACGAAGTGCTCTCGCCGGGAGCGCGGGATCCCCACGCCCTCGTTGCCTTCAACGCTCCCAGTCTCGACAAGTTCGGACCCACCGTGAAGAAGGAGGGGGCGGTGGTCTACGACTCCAGTGTGATCACCAAGACACCCGAGTTCGCTGACGGTGTCCGGGTCTACCCTGTGCCTTGCGGGGAGATTGCCAGAAGCCTCGGAAATGCTCTGGTCAAGAACGTCGTTGCACTGGGTGCCTTGCAAGAAGCTACCAAGCTACTCGACGAGGAATCTTTCTTGACCGCACTGCGATCGAGCCTCAAGAGCAAGTGCGCCATGATCCCCATCAATGAGGAAGCCTTCCGGTGGGGCGTCAAAGCGGTTCGAGAAGGCATCGAAGAGTTCGACTAGAAAGTTAAGCGGATCTTCGAAGCCTCGGCTCTTGGTTTGCACGAGCTCTTGCTCGATCCCGGTCAGATTCTCGACGATGGCATCGGCGGCTTCCGTGACTTCACGAACCAACTCCTCCTCCAAGCCGGCGTCCTCGACCCGGGTGGCCGCTTGTTTCACTTGCTCACGAGCCGAGCGCAGCTCTTCTCGATTCTCGGACACCTCTTCGATCGTCCCACCTACTTGCTGTAGGAAGTCGAGCTGCTCGTCGAACTGCGCTTGGGTAACGAAGCTCCCTCAGCCACCGTGTAGCTCGAGAAAAATCGGGCACCGGACCTTAGTTATCCGTGGAAAACTTGACAGCAGAGCTGTTTTTTCAGGAGAATAAGCATCATAGGGTGTCATTGCCTCGCTTGACCCGAACCTTTTGGCCGACAAATTTTCTAACGCCCTCATCGGCGTGCCGGACATCGCAGGGCTGTTGATCTGGGGAGTCCGACCCCGCCATGAGTTTCCACCCCGGGGCGGAGCATGATGCCCGACAAGGTCAAGGTGGACAGCGAAGGCCGCAGAATGGAGAGAACGTTCAAATTACCCAACGGTAGACGCATTCTCGGAAGACCTTTTCTGAGAAACATCCTGCTTGTGTCCTTGACCATTGGTTTGATCCTTCCATTTTATGTCATTTTTTTCATCTATCCCTCGATTTCAGAACTGCTGACTGAGAGTACCAAGGATGATGCCACACGCGTCGCCAGACACCTGGCCGCCATCTTAATATCCGAGACGGGCGAACTGGAGCGGGACACCCTGAATGCGGATTTGCTCGACGAGATCGCAAAACCCATCAGCCAATTCGAGTTGGTCAAGCTCAAAGTCTTTTCCGATTCCGGAGAGGTCCTGTTCTCCACCGACCCGGAAGAAATAGGAGACGTGAACCGGGAAACCTACTTTTCCGAGATCGTAGCCAAGGGTGTCGTCCATACGAAAGTTATCTGGAGAGAGCAGGAGTCCCTCGAGGGCAAGATAATGGCCGCCGATGTGGTGGAAACCTATGTGCCTCTGATGAAAGATGGCCAGTTCAGAGGAGCTTTCGAGATCTACTATGACATCACGGCCAAGAAGCAGCAGCTCGACAGACTGCTTTCACATTCGTCTGCGGTATTGTTCGTCCTCGCCTCCGGACTCATCGCTGTGATCCTAGTAACCTTGACCAAGGAGAGCCGGGCCATCGCCGACCGCGAACGGGCGGAGGAAAGAATCCACCATTTAGCCCATTATGACACCGTGACCGATCTGCCCAACCGCTTTTTGTTCAAAGAGCACCTGAGTCGCGCCCTGCTCTCCGCCGAGCGTAACGACGAAACGCTGGCGATTTTGTTTCTCGATCTGGACCATTTCAAGCGGGTCAACGACACTTTTGGGCATGGCGTGGGCGACCTGCTGCTTAGAGAGGTGGCCGATCGGTTAGGGGCGACTCTTCGAAGAAGTGATGTCGTGGCACGTCAGGGAGAGGACGATGAGGCGAGGAGCCTAGCTCGATTTGGCGGCGACGAGTTTATTCTTCTACTCTGCGACGTCGAACGGGCGCGTGATGCCGCCAATGCGGCCCAACGCATTCTCGACTCGTTATCTAAACCTTTCCTTCTGGAGGGACAGGAGATCTCAGTAGGAACCAGCATCGGCGTCTGTCTGTACCCACGGGACGGAGAGGACTTCGAGACATTGGTCAAGAACGCTGACGCCGCCATGTATCGAGCCAAGAGCCGAGGAAGAAACAACTACCAGTTTCACTCCCCGGGAAGCATCGAGGGCTGAGCCATGATATAGTCTGGCCGGCAAGTGGTCGCGGATCCGGGTTGATCGCACCGCGTCCGGCTCCTCAAAAACCCGTCTCCCATGGTCCGCGATGCACTTGGGCGGAACCATCAACCGTAAGGAACAAGAAATGCCATCCTCCAGGAGAAAATCATGGCCCTATCAAGACGTGCTTTCTTAGGCGGTCTCGGTGGGGGCGGAGCCGGCGGTTCGGTTCTCGCCGCCCTGGTAGCCGCCCGCGGACACGAGGAGGCGGTTGCCGAGTGGACCGGGGGTTCGCTGCCGGTGATCCCGCCTCCGGCACCGGGCGAGATCCGGATCGGGGGTAACGAGAACCCGCTCGGCCCAGGCAAGGTAGCGCTCGACGCGCTGGTGGCCCAGTTCGATCAATCCGGGCGCTACCCGTTCAACAGCCGGGTCACCACACAAGATCTCGTGAACGGCCTGGCCGAGAAGTACGACGCCAAGCCTGAGAACATCGTCGCCGGCGCCGGTTCCACCGGGGTCCTCCGCAACTGCGTGCGCATCTCCTGTGGTCCCGGCCGGCACATCGTTACCGGAGATCCTTCTTACGGCTCTCCGATCTCGTCCGCGAAGAAGTTCGGCATCGAGTGCCGGGAGATTCCGTTGGACAACGATTTGCGGCTCGATCTCTCGGGACTAGACGCTGCGTCGCGCGGCGCGGGTATGGTCTACTTCTGCAACCCGAACAATCCCACGGCGACGATCCATCCGGCATCCGCCATCGAGAGTTTGATCAAGGATGTGCAGCGGGCCTCGCCCGACACACTCATCCTCATTGACGAGGCCTACCACGACTACGTGACCGATCCGGCTCACGCCACCATGATTCCTCTGGCTCTGAGCCGCCCAAACCTCGTCGTTGCCCGCACCTTCTCCAAAGCATACGGCATGGCGGGACTTCGGCTGGGATTCGGATGCGGGCACCCGGATACCATGAAGAAGCTGCGCCGCTACCTCGTCATGTGCAACGTTCCGGCCATCGCGGCTGGTGTGGCATCGCTTCAGGATCCGGACCATATCGACCGTGAGCGCCAACGCAACGCCGAGGTCCGGCGATTCACCCTCGACTTCTTCGAAAAGGCCGGCTACCGCTCGACGGAGACGGAAACGAACTTCCTCTTCGTCAACCTCCGCCGGCCTGCCAAGGAGTTTCGCGAAGCCTGCGCTAAAGACAAGGTCTTCGTAGGCCGGGACTTTCCTCCCATGGAGAAGACTCATTGCAGGATCTCCCTGGGCACCATGGACGAGATGCGCCGAGCCACCGAGGTGTTCGCCAAAGTGCTCGGAATCGAAGCCACCGACGCGGCAGCGCCGTGAGGCTCAGGAGGTCATCGATGTCTGTTTCACGCCGTACATTCGTGAAGAGCTTGGCAACGGGTGCCGCCGGTGCGCTGACGAGCGCCGCCATCGGAGCCCGCGGACGCGAGGCCTGGGCGTCCAGCTTCTGGGATGGCAGGGCGGAGGCGTCATCCTTCACGCCCCTCGACACCGGCGACATCATCATTAGTAGCAACGAAAACCCCTTGGGGCCGGGCCGGGACGTCATCGACGCCATGCGAGCGGCTCTAGGCCCGAACGGGGCCGGGGCAGGCCGCTATTTGTTCTCCCAGATCAACCAAACCCCCGAAATTGTCGCCGAGAAGTTCGGCGTTGGGGCGGAGAACGTGCTGATGGGCTCCGGTTCTTCAGAGATACTCCAATTGGCCACCGAGGTATTCACCACCAAAGATCGGCCGGTGGTCAGCCCAGATCCTACATTCGGGACCTGCGCCAGGTATGCGGAACTCCTCGGCCATCCGGTCAAGAAGATTCCACTCGACCGCCATCTCCGCATCGACCTCGATGCCCTGTTGAGTGCGGCCGGGGGCGCCGGGCTCGTCTTCTACTGCAACCCGAACAATCCTACCGCCACCCTGCATTCGGGCCGGGACACGAGAGAGTTTATCGACCGCGTCACAAGGAGCTCACCCGAGACGATCATTTTGATCGACGAGGCTTACCATGACTATGTGACCGATCCGGAGCACGAGAACCCGATCCCGCTGGCCCTCGAAAATCCCCGGGTCTTGCTGGTACGTACATTCTCGAAGGCTTACGGAATGGCCGGCCTCCGCATCGGTTTTGCCATCGGCCATGCGGATACCATCAAGAAGATGGCCGCCTGGCGCGGCATGGACATGACCTCCAACGTGATGGGACGGGTCGGTGTCGTGACCTCCCTCGAGCACAACAATGGCAACCCGGCCGCCGAGCGCGCCCGCAACGACGAGGTGCGACGATTCACACGGAAGTTTTTCCACGACGCCGGTTTTGAGGACACCGACTCCCAGACGAACTTCATCTTCGTAAACGTCCGGCGCTCCGGCGAGGAGTTTCAAAAGGCTTGCCGGGAGCGCGGGGTTCGGATAAACCGAGGCCGGGAAGCGTTCGCCAACTACTCCCGCATCTCGATGGGTACGATGGAGGAGATGAAGCGGGCCACCGAGGTGTTTGCCCAGGTTCTAGGGGTGAGCAAGGCGAACGCGTAAAGAAACCCCTTCTTTGATTAGTGATTGGGCTCCGTGCTACTCTTGCCCCGCAAACCTCTTGGAGGTGCCTCTCTGAATCCTTTCTTACGGGAGCAATAACCATGCGAGAGCTCGTAGCTCAGCTACTCGACAACCGCTTGTCTCGACGAGGTTTTTTCAAGCGAATGGTTGCAGCCGGGTTTACCGCTACTGCGATCGACGAGATTCTTTCCAACCTGGAAGCCGCCGAAGTTGTCTCACCCATTGACGAGGATGCGTTTCGAACCGTTACCGCCAACGGCGGCGATCTGTGGGTGGAACAGCTCCGAGCCTCTGGTGTCGACTACGTTTTCAGCAACCCGGGATCGGTCGAGGTCGGCTTCTTCGACGCGCTCACCGATACGCCTGGAATGCAGATGATCGTGGGGCTGCACGAAGGCATCGTCATTGCGATGGCGGACGGATATCACCGGACGTCCGGCAAGCCGGGCTTCGTCAATGTGCATGCAATGCCGGGGACGGCTCAAATTGCAGGTCAGCTTCTGAACGCCCACAAGGCAAACTCGGCTCTGGTTATCACCGCCGGATTGAGCGACAACACCGTTTTCAACGACAGCCCCGATCTGGGGCCGGATCCGGGTGCGGCGCAGTCAGACGTCACCAGGCCGTTCACCAAGATCGCCTGGGACGTCCGCCAAGCGGGGAGCATTCCATCGGCGCTCAGGCGCGCGTTCAAGGTGGCGACCACGCCGCCGGGTGGACCGGTGTATCTCGGCGTCGCCAGGTATGCGCAAAGCGGAGAGCCGGTTACCGCCCAGATCGTCGATCAGGCCAAATTCATGGTGCCGATGCGGCCACGGCCGGATGAGCAGCAGATCGAGCAGGTGGCCCGCCGCCTTGTAGAGGGGAACCAGCCACTGTTCGTAGCTGATTACATTCTGCAGCGGTGTGGTGGGGTGGAGAAAACCGTGGAGCTCGTCGATCTGCTGGGCATTCCGGTCATGGATCCCTGGGGCTCGATTTCGACCAATAATGGATTTCCGAATCAGCACCCGCTGTACTGGGATGGATGGGTATTCGGGGCGCTCAACTCTCCTCCAGGTAAAATCCCCTATGAGCTCTACGACGTCATCGTCGGTCTTGGGTACGAAAACGTCGCAGCGGCTCGAGAAAAGGGCAACCAGACGCCTGGACTGGTGTCTCTGGCCCCTCACGCCTGGACGGCGGTCATCGGTATCGACGTCGGCACCATGGGGAGGACGGCTCCTTTCGATCTGGGTATTGTTGCCGATCCGAAAGCCGCCATAGAAGATCTCCTGGATGCGGTAAAGGCTCTGGCCACCAAAGAGCGATTGGCCAAGATCCGAGCCGAACGTTTCGAGCGGGTGGCGCCTCGGATCGCCGCCGTCCGGCAACGGGTCGAGCAGGACGTGAAAGCGGCTTTCGGTAAACAGCCGATGCATCCTTATGAGTTGGCGATGGCCATCGAGAACACCATCGATCGGGATGCCATTACCATCAATGAGAATCTCAGTCACGACTTCTCACTGCGACATGGCATCATCCAGCGCTTCGGTGGAGATGAGAAATTGCGCTTGAGTGCCGGTGGCGGCAGCCTGGGCTGGGGAGTAGGTGCGGCGATCGGAGCCAAGATCGGTGAGCCGAATCGGCAGGTGGTGGCCCACATCGGAGATGGGTCGCTGATGTACAGCGCCGCCGGCTTCTGGAGCATGGCGCGCTACGAAGTACCGGTGTTGACTATCGTCTGGAACAATCACAACTACCAGACGGTGCGCCATGGGTTTTCCCGGTTCAACGGCAAGATGGCTAAAGAGGGACACTACCTTGGCCTGCATCTAGGTAACCCGGATATCGATTTTGTCAGTTTAGCGAAGAGCCAAGGGGTAGAGGGAGAGAGGACAACGACCGCGGGCGAGCTCGCCGGCGCCCTCGAGCGCGGGGTTGCCGCGACCCGGGCTGGGAGTCCCTATTTGATCGATGCGGTGGTGAGCCAATTCGGAGGCGGTGCCGACTCGGACTGGTATCAAGAGTTCAGCCTGGCCAAGCGACGGACGCGGGAGGTGTAAGGGAGATGGAATGGAGTGAATCGACCAGGACGGGTGGTGTCCTCCAGTGGCCTTACCCGATACGCTATGGTGAGAAAAAGGAAGTGACGACCGATGTCCTGGTCTTGGGAGGGGGCATAGCCGGTTGCTGGGCGGCGATAGGCGCGGCCAAACAAGGTGCGAAGGTTACTCTCGTTGAAAAAGCAGCCACGAAAAGGAGTGGCGCCGGGGGCTCGGGTTGTGACCATTGGATGAATGCCGGTGGCAATCCCTGCTCCACCATCACCGCCGAGGAGATTGCCCGAGCACTCACCGAGGGTAATAACGGTTATTACAATACGATGTCCTGCTACATTGAATCTCGAGAGAGCTTCGATCGGCTCCTCGAGCTGGAGAAGATGGGGGGCAAGATCAGGGATACCGAAGATGAGTTCAAGGGGGCCGATTTCAGGGATGAGAAGACCAAGCTTCTGTATGCTTACGATTACACCAACAAGACGATCATGCGCGTCTGGGGCTCGACCTTCAAGCCGGCGCTCTACAAGGAGTGTAAACGCCGAGGCGTCAAGATCTTTGACCGGACCATGAGCACCTCCTTACTGACTGAGGGTGGCAGGCAGGGTACCCGGGTGGTCGGGGCAACCGGGCTGAACGCGCATACCGGAGAGCTGGTGGTCTTCCGGGCGAAGGCCACCGTCCTCTGTATGGCCCGACCGGCAAGAGTCTGGACCTTCTCATCGGGGACGCCTGGGATGTCTGATTTCAGGCCTTTCCAGTGCTGCGGCGATGGTCACGCCATCGGTTGGAGAGCGGGTGCGGAGTTTGCCATGATGGAGAAATCTACTCCGGCCCGTTGGATCGGATCTCGCAACTATCCTCCCTATGGATCCGGGAATCCCAGCAACACCTGGTACGCCTGCAACATGGTCGATGCGGAGGGTAAAGAGCTGCCGTGGATTGACGCGGACGGCAAACGCCTGACCAGCTTATCTCAGAGGTATCACCCGGCCGAGACACAGAAGTTCTTTCTCATGGTGATCTCCGGGCTAACGCGTCTTTCATCGGCCCAGCACGATCATCAGATGCCACGGATCGAGTCGGTCGATAAGCTCGTGGAGCAGGGTTTCAAACCGCCCTTCTATGCCGATCTCACCAGCATGCCTGAAGATGAGCGGAGAGCCATCTTCGGCCTCATGCTTGGAGAGGAAGGAAAGACGAAGGTTCCGATTTTAGAGAACTACACCGAGGCGGGCTTCGACCCGACAAAAGACCTGCTTCAAAGCTATGGGGACATAGGATGGAGTGCCGGATCCAATATCCCCCAAGAGAGACAGCATTTCGGTGCTACCGGCGGGGTGGTGAACGATTGGGACTTGAAGGCAAATCTCGATGGTCTCTATGCAGCAGGCGATCAGTTATATGGGAAAGCCGGTCATGGGCATGCCGCCGCCACCGGCCACTACGCCGGCAGACATGCCGCTGAGTACGCTCTCGGAACGCGCGAGCCGGTGATTGAACAAGGGCAGGTGGAGGCGGAGAGTAAACGCATCTATGCCCCGGTGCAGCGGGGCAGTGGAATCAACTGGAAAGAATTAAATGCCGGCATCGCCAGGGTGATGCAAAACTACTGCAGCGACGTGAAGACAAAAGAGATCATGGAAATCGGCCTCCTTTCTCTCGAGGAGATTGAGAAAGGAGAAGCCGCAGAGGCCTTTGCCATGAATCCTCATGAGTTGATGCGCACCCTGGAAGTCTTGAATATTCTCAGCAATGCACAGCTCATCACCCATGCTTGTATGGCGCGCAAGGCAAGTAGCCACTGGTTGGGTCATCGACGGCGGGATTACCCTGAAACCGACCCTCCCGAGTGGCACAAGTACGTCACCCTGAAGATCGAGGACGGTCATGTGAAGGTAGGTGAGCTGCCCCTTGATTACTACGGTCCCCTCGAGGAGAACTACGAGGCACACAACCTGGAGTATTTGGGAAAGGTAGCGGCAAAATGACCGAGAGCAAGGTTTCTACCGGTTTCGACCTGCCGGCGGCCAATCCGATCCTGATCGACCCCGCTCTCTGCGACGGGTGCTACAAGTGCGTCGAAGTCTGCGAGGTGGATATTCTCATTCCCAATCCGGAGAAGGACAAGCCACCCATCGTTATCTACCCCGGGGAGTGCTGGTATGAGGGAAACTGCGTGACCGAGTGTCCGAATCCCGGCGCCATCAAATTGAACCAACCCCTCATGCAAAGGGTGCGCTGGAAGAGAAAAGAAACAGGCGAGCACTTCAGGACATGATGTAAAGAGTGAGAATCGTCCGCCTCTTGGCTGCAGTCGTGTTTTCCGTGGTTCCATCCTTGCTTTTCTCCCAGGTTCCCTATGAAAGGATCCGCCGTGCCGACAGCCAGCCTGACTATTGGCTGACCTATTCGGGCAATTACCAGGCACATCGTTTCTCGTCGTTGGATCAGATCACCCCGGAGAACGTTGCCGGATTGAAGCCTGTCTGGATCTACCGAGTCGGAAACCCAGGCCTGATCGAAACCTCGCCCCTGGTGGTAGACGGTGTGATGTATTTGACGGAGCCGCCCTGTACCGCCACCGCTCTAGACCTCCGTACCGGGAGCACGTTGTGGAGATGGCAGCGCCCCATGCCCAGGGATCTTCGAACCATCGGTTTTCCCCGGGTGAACCGGGGCGTGGCCCTTCTTGACGATACGGTCTTCCATGGCACACTGGATGGCCATTTGGTCGCTCTCGAGGCTAAAACCGGTAGCCTACGTTGGGAAGTGGTCGTAGCCGACAACAAGTTGGGGTATTCCATCACCGCGGCGCCGCTGGCCGTTGACGGAAAAATCATCGTCGGTGTTGCGGGCGGTGAGGCGGGGATCCGCGGCTTCCTCGACGCTTACGATGCCAAGACGGGCGAGTTAGCCTGGCGCTTCTGGACGGTTCCTGGTCCGGGGGAGCCGGGTCATGAGACCTGGGGAGGAGACAGCTGGAAGACAGGTGGAGGCGCAACGTGGCTGACGGGGTCTTACGATCCGGAGCTCGACCTCCTTTACTGGGGAATCGGCAACCCGGCTCCGGACTGGAACGGGGACTCGCGTCCCGGTGATAACCTTTTTACCTGCTCGCTTGTGGCTCTCGAGGGCGCCACCGGCAAGCTGAAATGGTATTACCAGTTTACGCCTCACGACACACACGACTGGGATTCCAACGAGATGCCGGTTCTAGTCGACGCCACTT
>SDBT01016119.1_pt1 | contig 11849 bp, 26 predicted proteins | sample 2277101 | NCBI WGS metagenome assembly SDBT01 (sample SAMN10404973, study PRJNA504765) | marine sediment metagenome | isolation source: marine sediment core GS10_PC15, 103 cmbsf | place: Arctic Ocean: Southern Knipovich Ridge | collected 2010
TTTTTCCTTTGCATTCGGTTCTCTTTTTTTAATTGTATTCCTAGCTTTTCTACAATGTATTCTTTTCTTCTCAAGTTTATTAAACACTCTGTCCCTATCTTGATTAGGTTGTTATTCTATCCACAATGGAACCTCTCCTGGTCTAAGTTTCATAAACTTTCCATAATAAGAGAGATTGTCTTTGTATTGTGTATATTGCTCCAATAATAATTCCTTTCTTTCATCTAGACCATCCAATTGACCAAGTGCAACAGCTGCCAAAATATCGTTGAATTTATAGTTGACACCAAAGGATTCATTGTCATCCTTATTGATTCTGCCAAAATCCTTATATCTCCTAATTAATCTAGCATATGTGTCTGAATCTGTAGCACAAAATCCACCCTGCCCACACGATATGATTTTATTGCCTTGTAGGGAATAACAACCAATGTCTCCAATTGGTACATCAGACCCCAAGCATCCTGCATTATCGCAAATAACTGGAAAACCATCATCCTGCAATCCAGAAATAAAACTTCTAGATACACCCCTACCCAATAAATTAACTGGCATAAATATATGCCCACCATGACTATTAATAGTGTATTCTTTCTCGTCGACATCTTGTATATAGTATTTTAAGCCTGCATTGGTTATTGCATTTCTGGTAGCCAAAAAGGTAAGAGCTGGTATGCATACATGCATATCTTCCTCAAAGGAAGTAGCTTTCACCGCCTCAAGTGCCAATTGGAGTGCTATGGTTCCACTAGTTGTCATTATTACATGTTTGGTGCCAACAATCTCAGCCAACTTCTCTTCCAATTCCCTAGTCTTTGGTCCTTCGGAAACATAACCAGAATCTAGGACATCACAAACTAACTCTTTCTCTTTCTCTCCAAATTTGGGTTCGTTCCATGCGATCATTTCATCTTCTCCTTAGCTTGTTCTATTGTAACACCTGCAATTTCTTTTAAATCTGTTTTTAACATCATAATAATCAATTCTTTAAATTTTGTATTTGCTTCCCATCCAAGAACTTTTTTAGCCTTAGTTGGATTGCCTAGCAAGGCTGGAACTTCTGCTGGTCTTTTAAACTTATCATCTATCTCAACATAATCTTTCCAATTTAATTCAAGTAATTTAAATGCTTCGTTTAAGAATTCTTCAATGGAGTGGGTTTCTGTAGTAGCTATACATACATCTATAGGCTCGTCTCTTTCTATTATTTTAATAATAGCATCCATATAATCTTTCGAATATCCCCAGTCCCTAGTGGCATTAAGATTTCCAAGATTTATTTTTTCTTTTTCTCCATTTACTATTTTAGCAATCTCCATAGTAATCTTCCTTGTAACAAAATTAAATCCCCTACGTGGACTCTCATGGTTAAAAAGTATACCATTACTTGCATGTAATCCATAGGCAGTTCTATAAAGTCTTACATAGTGATATGCAGCTAATTTAGCAATTCCATAAGGACTCTGCGGTAACATTGGGGTATCTTCATTTTGTGGAGGTGGACTAATGCCAAATAATTCACTTGAACTTGCTTGATAGAATCTAATTTTTGGATTAAAATCTCTAATTATTTCTAATAAATGTAGTGGTCCAAGCCCATTATACATAAGTGTACTAATGGGATTATCAAAAGAAATTCCAACATGAGATTGAGCTGCAAGATTAACAATGTAATCAGGATTAAACTTCCTTACTGCTGTGTTTAGGCTAACATAGTCACACATATCAGCATAAGTCATTTCAAGTTGTCCAGTTTCTTCATATTTAAGCAAGTGTTTGTATCTATGGTCATTTATATTACTTGTTCTTCTAATAATTGCACATACTTTATCTCCTCTCTCTAAAAGTGTTTCAGCTAAATATGACCCATCTTGGCCCGATAAACCTGTAATCATCCATTTTTTTATAGTTTTATCAACAGAATTTTCCATATTCATTCCTCACTTGTAGTTTAACGTGTTCTTTTCTGTGTTTTTTATGGTTTGTTAATTCCAAATTTTTTATATTATTATCTAGTTTGTCACCATTTTTGTGGTGAATTATTTCCTCTTGTTTTAAATATCTACCTAAAAATTTTTCCATTACCAATCTATGCTCAAAAACATATCCATCACAATCACATAATAGATGTGTTGGTTTTTTTATCATAACATATCCTTCTGGTCTCAATCTCCTTCCACCTTTCCAATTACAATGATTAACCCCGGTATTAAACTTAAAATAACATTGCCTATCGCAAAATTTTTGTCTCTTATCTTGACTTATAATTTTACTATTACAATTTGGACAATTTCTTATCCCAGATACAACCGCAATTTGTCCATTACTTTCTCCTATTTCTACACCATCAATTATCATTTTAACAACTCCGGGTTTTCGTAGATGTTTCCTATTATTTCTACTCTATAATTAAGGCAATGTCCTGCAATACTTTCGTATGAAACATCTTTACTTTTGAAATAAAATTCTGCTTCATTAAAAATAATCTCGCCTTTTGGATTCCCTATCTTTTTGTAAGCATGTTGTCTAACAGAATCCCAAATAATTACAATATCACCCTCATAAATCTCTTTTCCATTTTTATCCTTGAGTCCTGTAAATTGCATTATTATTTTATCTTCTATCTGATTACTATTTTCATCATACATATTGTTAAAATTATCATCTTCGTCATACGTAAATGTAATATCATTAACTAGTCTTTTTCTTACTAAATCCCAAGCCCTAAACTTAATTTCTCTCATTCTAAGTCCTCCTCTATGATGTTGAAAAACTCCTTAAAAACATCTATTCTTGATTGCATCCACGACTCCCACTCTGGGTCATTTGTAAATGGATCCTTCAATGATTCTTTCCAGCTATTAATGTGTTTTATGGCTTCTCTTTTTAAATCAGGAGCTCTTATTCCATGGCAACAAGCCTCTGGGTCAATATCTTTCAATGTTTTTAAATCACTCATTTTGTTCCCACCATACTTAAACTTATTAATTCCTCATTTATTTCAGCTCGACTATGGTCATCAACTCCATGTATTACATCATCAGAATCATATAAATCTAATGACTTAAACCCTATAAATCCCATTAATTCCCAAAGGCTTAAATAATCATAAACTGTCTTGTGGTAAATTGTATCTTTTCCCATTGTCATCTTTCCATAAAGTGGTCCTAATAATTTATGTAGTGGAATTTTATCATTCACATATAGTTTTGCCATTGCATCGAAATCTGGAACAGATAAATATATCTTTCCACCTGGTTTCAGCACATCATACCACTCTTTTAGTACTTCAACGGCTTCTGCTCTATCAAAATATTCAAATACATGAGATGCATAAATAACATCTACAGTTTCATCCTCATATGGAAGATTTCTTATGTCGCTTGAATCTAGGTGTTCGTAATCCCCACCATCTATATGTGTCCACTTATCGCCATAGTTTCTCTTCCCACATCCTAGTGCTAAAAATATTTCGTCAGACATTATATTATATACTTTTACGCTTTATAAACCTTTCGGTTTTGGAATACAACCGATAGGTTTAAATACCCATAAGTTCTAGAAAAGACGTGGCAGACTTTAAACAGGCAGTTGAGTGGATGAAAGAAGGGAAGAAGGTACAAACAATTTCATTAGATTTTATTTATTATTACATATATAATAATGAGATTTATTGTTGGGATATAGAATCAAATATGAAACACCACAGTCAAGAATTAAGATTGGAGTTTGAAATAGAAGCTACTGATTGGGAAATATACAAACACACAGATACCCTTAGCGATAAAATAATAGTAGGTCTCGGACAAAATGGAGATCCGCGAACATTCGTAAATGGACTATATGCTGAAGATGTCAAATCATTTATTAAGCAGTTGAAGGAAAAATTGAGACAAGATACAAATCAAGATGGTATTGTGGTACACGCTAGAGAATGGTATGATTTTATCGGCGAACTAGCAGGACCCAAACTAATATGACAACCAAATTAAGTGAACACCAAAAAAAAGATATTTGTAGGTGCGAGAATTTAAGATGTGGAGACGGGGAGCTTAAACATTTTGAAGAATGTCCAAATTGCTATTCAACATCATATCATATTACAGTTAAGGCATTTGAGGAAGATGCAGTTAAAGATAATTAAATATCACTAATCATACTCATGGGGGTAGATTATTAGTAAAGTGGGTTGCAAAGCCCACCGCCCCCATGATCATACTCACTTCGACTTAAACGAGATTTGAGAGCAGACGAGAACTGCTTTAACAAATCTCATTAAAATCAAATGGCAAAGACAAAATACAAAGCAAAAAAGATAGAAGGAAAAACAAGACAAGTACATAGATTAGTCTTTGAGAAATATGCTGAAAGGAAACTTACAAAACAAGAAGTAGTTCATCATATTGATGGAGATAAATCTAATAACCATATTTTCAATCTGATGCTATTCCCTACAAAATCGGCACACGCAAAGTACCATACATTACAAGGAGATTATAAATTAAAGTCTGGGGAGAACAAGAAAAAGTTAGTGAATGGGAAATTACAATGTTCTCAATGTGGAGAGTCTAAGACATTAGAATATTTTCAGAAAAGAAAAACAGCGCACTTAGGAGTAGTGGGAGTATGTTTAGTTTGTAGGAATGAGGAAGTTCGAAAATATAAAATTCGGAAAAAGATGCGAACGAAAATAGATTAATAGCAGTTGCAATTTTACTGCCGTTTGCTTTGGGTGACACATAAGAACCGTACCAACAGGCAGAACTCCCGTTAAAGAGTTGGACACCGGGAAAGACTGGAGTTAATGCTTTGGCATGGATGTGGGTGACGTGAATCGTCTATAAAGAGCGCGTCCACATTTTCATACTCAAGGGAATGGGGGAAGCCGAAACTTGCTTGGGATGTGGGCAGTAGATGGAATTTGTATGAATGAGGGGGTAATAACAACCCTCAGCCCACATTTTATACTCGAAAGAGCATCAACCAAACTCCGAGGGATGTAAAACTAGAGGAGAGTTAATGCTTCGGCATGATGTGGGTTCGCTGAAATTAGGCGTGTTCTTCAAAGTAAACCCACATTTTATAATCACAATGGAAAAACTAACAAAAGAAGAAGCTAGAGAATTAGTTGAGATTCTTAATGAAGGTGGCTACAAAGTTACAATTCAAAGAGTCCAACTAAAAACAAAGATAATGGCGATGGCTGCATAAGCCCACATTTTATAATCATGGAAAAACAATGTGAATTTGAATATGAAGGAATGAGGTGTTGTTCTACTGAGGTTGTTGGTATTTCTAGATGTAAGGATTTGTGTAAAATACATTTTAATACAGTTCGTTCTGACAATATTCGTAGATTTAATAAACATCAAGATATTCCAGATAAAATGATATTCACTAAGAAATTAACAAATGGAGAATCAGCACCAAGGCTTTTAACTTTAAAAACTACAAGGGAGGTGAATTAAATGGGAACACAAATAGAAGTTACTAAAGTTAATAAAGATGCTAGTTCTATTTCATATACTGAAAATGGGGAAAGTAAGACAGCTAACATTGTAAATCCTGCACAAATTAAGTGGGCTAAATTAGGTAAAGCTGAGGCTGGGTTTAACCAAGAAGGAGAGATAAACTTTCTAAGAAGTCTTGAGCCGAAACCAGAAACAAATAATGCTAATGCTAATAACAATGTCTATAAGAAACCAGAATCAAAGTTTAGAGCAATAAGTACCATGGAAGTTTTAGATAATGTATCTCTTAAGGAGATTAAGGCAGTATATGATAACATTAATACTACAGACCATGCTAAGTGTGGAGCAAGTACATTATTTATGAGGGCTGATGGTAATTATGATGCGGCACTTTACGTTACAACTTTCGTTAGAAAGGAATTAGTTAATGGACCAGAGATTTAATCTCTATAATTTATTTTATTTTTTTTATTAAATACATAGGTTTATAAACCATATCTTTCTTAATATATCATGGAACTAACAAAAGAGCAAAAAGAAATTATAGTTTATGTGCAATCATTATTTGACAAACCGATTTACCTTGTTGGAGGAGCCTGTCGCTCAATACTTTTGGGTACTCCAATTAAGGATTTTGATTTCTGTAGCGAGATGAGTACAGAAGAAGTGAAAGAACAGCTTAAGGGTAAACATAAAGCATATTGTATTGGAGAGAAATTTGGCACTATCGGATTTAAGTGCCTTGACCAATTAATCGAGATAACCCAATTTCGTGAGGAAGAGTATGCAACTAGGTCGAGGAAACCAAAGGTTACCTTTGGGACAGATTTATCAACAGATTTAGGTAGACGTGATTTCACTATTAATGCGATTGCTATGAATTGTAAGACTTTTGAATTAATTGACCCACACAATGGGATGAAAGACATTCAGGAAAGTATCATACGGGCTGTAGGAAGCCCAAAGTTACGTTTTAAAGAAGATCCACTAAGAATACTTAGGGCTATTAGATTTGCCACTGTTTTGGGTTTTGAAATAGAAGAAAAAACACTTAAAAAACTAAAAGAGATGAATTATAGTCTTATGAGGATATCAAGAGAGAGATGGGTAGAAGAATTCAATAAGATATTACAGTCGGACGGGTGCGGAACTGGGTTAAGGATGCTTTGGGAGTATAGAATTTTTAATTTTACACTTCCAGAGCTATCTATTCAATGGAATTACGAACAAAACTCCAAGTACCACGACTTGCAACTATGGGAACATACAAGTAAGGTAGTTGGGTCTGCACAAAAAGCTGGAGAACCAATTGAGATATTGTGGGCTTGCCTCCTGCATGATATTGGTAAACCTTTTTGTAGGCAGGATAAAACATTTATAGATGGTAAATGGGTGCTAGATGAGGTGGTTAGTGAAAACTGAAGGTTCTTGGAAACCTGGGCATGTACCATGGAATAAGGGGTTAACTAAAGAGAATAGCGAACTAATAATGGAACATAGTAAAAAACTTAAGGGTAAAAAGTTCTCTAAAAAACATAAGAAAAATCTATCTAACAGTAAAAAGGGTAAAATATCAGAAAAACAACTTGAAAATTTATTAAAGGCTGGCAGAATAGGGGTGAAAAAGATAGCAGAATTTAGGAAGGGAAAATCTCTAGAAGAGATATATGGAAAAGAGAAATCAGAAGAATTGAGAGTATTAATGAGAAAGAGAATGATAAATCGTTTAACGAGTGGAGATTTCTCTAAACTAAATAGAACCTCTATAGAGTTAAAGATTGATAAGTTATTGTTAGAAAAGAAAATTAAATTTGAGAGTCAATATCCGTTCTTTAATAAATATTCATGTGACTTCGCTATCCCAGAGAAAAAATTAGTGATAGAATGTGATGGCGACTATTGGCATAATCTTCCTGGGACTAAAGAAAAAGACACACAAAGGGATACATTTATGGAATCAAAGGGGTGGAATGTACTCAGACTATCGGAACATGATATTAATAAAGATATAAATAAATGTAGCAATCAAATAGAAACATTTATAAATGGAGAGGATATATAATAATATGAATAAAAAACAGTGGATTACATTTGGGGTAGTATCTATGATAGCAAGTACATATTTGTTTTCTCTAGCTAATGGCTGGTTCTGTGGTTTTGATACAAATGCCGATATTATATGTAATGCTAGAAAATATAGCTACGCAATTCCTGCAATATTAACTCAATTCGTGAGTTGGTCTTCTTTTATTTGTGCATTTTTGGGAGATAAAAATGAGTAAACCGAGCACCAGAACAGATAAAAATACTCATGATTCTGCTTATTGTAAGGATGGAGAAGAATTTGGTATTAAATCTAATTACATAATGCATGAGAAGGTTGGGGCCGAAATTGCACTAAGACTTTGTGAATACTTAAAGTTTTCAAATAAGATGAAGGAATATGTATACGACATGATTAAGAATCACTTAAAAGATGATTCTCCACTAAGAATATATGATAATATGTATAAATCAAAGGAATCTAATACACAAATTCTAAATAATACGAAGGTGAATAAAAATGGAAAGTGAAGTAATGGAATTTGAATGTAAGAACTGCGGTTTAATTTGGGCTAGAGAACTTACTATAGATATTGTTAAAGATTTTAGGAATCTAAATATGTTCATCTTAAGATGTCCAGGGTGTAAGTATGGAAGCTGAATGCAAGAGCTGCGTTGAATATAAGAAAGAAATAATGGAATTAGAGGACTTAGTAAGACAAATGAAAAACGCAGAAAATAATGAGATTGATGAATGGAGAAGTAAAGCAAAGGCTCAGAAAACAAAGGCAAGAGACTGGGAGATTACTGGGAAAGCCCTAAGCGAGAGATGTGGTGAATACATTGACGAAATCAAAGAGTTAAAACGTTCGCAATCTACAGGGAGGAAGTCGTAATGGATACATTTAGCTGGACAATGATTGGATTACTAGTATGTCTTTATGTTTTATTCCCTTGGTATATTATAATGCAAGAAGATAAAAGAAGGAATGAGATTAAGAACCAACCACTAGAATTATGGAGAATAAATAATTGGCATTTAATTGATAAAGTAAGGGTTAGAGATTTTTTAATAGCAGACCTAAAAGAATTAAAGAAAGGTTCGCAGAATACAAGTAGCACGTCTGAGGTGAAGAAATGATAGAACTAGAAGAACCATTAACAAATTGCGGATGTCCATATTGTGATGAAGCAAGAGAAAACAAAGAGTATGAAGATTCGCAGAAGACTTCAGGGGAGACTAAAAAATGAAATTAGAAGTAGAGAAGGATAGACTAGAGATTAATAAGATTATTGAAAATGTTCTGCCATTAATGATTAAGAATAAAAATTTAACTCAGGAATGTGCAGATTGTATAGTTTTATATTTTATAGAGAAATGTTCGCACAAGACTTCAAATCAGAATAACAATCACCAAGAAAAAAATGGCAAAAGTGTAGTACCAAAAGGATCACCTATTGCTAAGGCTGAGGCATCTACTGCCAAAATTGCTGGAGACGGAGGATCGCTTGGTGATACCGCAGGTTGCTCTGGACAGGCGAACGTGGCAGATAAGGAGGATACCAACAATAGTGTTCTTCCTGCGGATTTAAACTCATACAAATGTGGACACAAAACAAATGGAATGATTGTTATGGATGACAACTTGCTTTCAATGTTTGCTTATATTCAATGGGCAGAAGAAGAAAAGAATTTAGAAACTAAAAAGGAGTGTTTTGATTGTTATTTAAAGAAATTAAAATGAAAAGATATGTAATAGGAGATATACACGGAAACTACAAAGCATTAGTAGAAGTATTAAAAAAATCTTCATTTAATTATGAAGAAGATATACTTATAGTAATCGGAGATGTTGTAGATGGTTATAGTTGTTCTTATCAAGTTGTGGAAGAATTACTTAAAATAAAGAATTTAATATTCATTATTGGTAACCATGATGTTTGGTGGATGAATCACATGAAGAACGGTTGGGCTGAAGAAGTTTGGTTAATGCAGGGCGGCAAGAATACCAGAGAATCTTATTTGAGCGAAGGTTATAATTATAAGAAAATACCAGAGGATCATAAGAAGTTTTTTAAGAATGGAGTGTATTATTACGAATTAGATAATATGATTTTTGTTCATGGAGGATTTGAATATCCATATCATCCAGACACAAGCACACCAGAGAAATTGACTTGGGATAGGAATTTAATCGAGAGGTGTAAGAATGGATTACGAATTAAAATATGGGATAAAATATTTGTAGGACATACCACAACAGAAAGCCAAGGAGCAAAACCAATCATTTATCAACAGGAAGGATATGGAAAATTAATCCAGGTAGATTGTGGAGCAGGATGGGGAGGGAGACTTTGTATTTATAATATTGATACTGACGATTATTTCCTAAGTGAATATGCAAAAATACTAAATCCAAACGAGAGGAGTCGGGACGTTTAAGATAGTTAAGACGAATAAAATGAATTATATAGGAATAGCACGAGAAATTGCAATAGAAGCCCATAAGGGACAGAAGAGAAAGTATACTGGTGAAGATTACATAAACCACCCAAGAAGAATAGCGGAAAAGTTTTCAACAGAAGGATCACAAGTTATAGCATGGTTACATGATGTTTTAGAAGATTCAGAGGTTACTGCTGAGGATTTACTAAAAGCAGGAATAAGACCAATCTGGATAGAAATAGTCGAATGTCTAACAAGAAGAGAAGGGGAAGATTACTTCTATTTTATTATGAGAATAAAAGATATTCACCAGGCAAAGATAATCAAAATTGCAGACATAAGAGATAATCTAATTAATTCAAGGGAGGGAAGTTTACAGGATAAATATAGACTAGCATTGTATATCCTGGAACATTCGCGATCTGATTAAGAGACGTCCTAAAATAAAATGGTACACGCAATAAAATTATTAAAATGTAAGAACGGTCATTCAATAGGAATTAGTTATGATAGTAATGAATGTGGATGTCATCATAATGGTAAGCCTTGTTTGGTAATTCATTGTAGAACTTGTTTTGAGGAATCATTAAAGGGAGATAAAATTAATACAGATACGATAGAGATTCCACTGGACGAGGATGGAGTAAAAGTTATAGAGGAATTAATGGGGGATTCGCCTTAATTATAAACTACGATGGAAAAACGAGAAATAACAGTAAAGTTTATTGCAACTCAAGAGCAATGGGATGAAATAGCGGATACTATTGCATCAAGATTATTTAAATATCACTTTGAGGTAATTGGGAATACGCCTAAGCCTTAAAATGAGTCGAGGAAAATGTAACAGATGCGGAGAAGATAAAGATGATTTAGATAGATTCAATATCTGTAAAAATTGTCAAAATGAAATAGGGGAGACGTACTAGAACTAAAATGGGAATAAAATTTGGAATAGTTGGCAATAGGATAGGATGGGATAAAGATTTTGTATTAAGAAAGATTTCTGACATATTAATGGACAAAAAAGCTAATGCAACAACTACTACAATAATTAGTGGTGGGGCAAGAGGCGTAGATAAATTTGCTGAAGAATATGCCAAAGAGTTAAATATACCAATAGAAATAATAAGACCAATAAACCCAGCGAACAAATTGGATTATCTATTTAGGAATATAGAGATTATAACAAAAGCAGATTTAATTATTGCATTTTGGGACGAAAAATCGAGAGGAACTAAATTTGTTATAGATTATGCTAAGGCACGTGGGAAAGAAGTGAAAATTATTATGAAAACAATTGATACTAGGGAAGATAAATGATTAGGTTATTTGAAATGTTCGCTGGATATGGTGGTGCAAGTTTTGCATTAAAGAAAGCTGGTATAGATTTTCAGACTGTTGGATTCTCAGAAATAGATAAATATGCTATTCAGTGTTATGAGCAAAATCATATAGGGTGTAATAAAGAAATTAATTTGGAGCATTTTATAGCAATATGTGGAAAAACTACTTGTGGAAAAAATATTTATTATTGCGATGATTGTTCAGGGATAGAAAATTATGGAGATGCAACACAAATCAATCCAGAAGAACTTAAAGACTTTGATTTATTAACTGGGGGATTTCCTTGTCAGGATGTTAGTGTTAATGGAAAGAATAATTTAGATAATGGTAGAAGTATATTGTTTAATGATATTTTAAGAATATTAAAAATAAAAAAACCAGAATACATTTTATTAGAAAATGTTAAAGGATTACTACAAGAAAAACATAAGGAGTTTTTCAAACATATAAAAAATTCATTAATAGAATTAGGATATAATTTAGATATAAAAGTTTTGAACAGTAGTGAATATGGAATAAAACATAATCGTGATAGAGTATATATA
>SDBT01016120.1_pt1 | contig 11849 bp, 6 predicted proteins | sample 2277101 | NCBI WGS metagenome assembly SDBT01 (sample SAMN10404973, study PRJNA504765) | marine sediment metagenome | isolation source: marine sediment core GS10_PC15, 103 cmbsf | place: Arctic Ocean: Southern Knipovich Ridge | collected 2010
TCGCGACGAGAACATCGCTTAATAAAAAACACTTACTTCCTCCGCACATTTCTAAAAAACAACAAGTCTTTTGAAAACGCACTCACACACACCACCTTTTACATAACTACAACACTACAGGGTTTTGCTATTAAAATTTTGGTTGGCTTTGATACATATCCGGAGAGCACTCTGATGCAGTATGCACATTGCAGGCAACGCTTTTTTTCTGGCTTCCCTGCAATGTGATATAGTTGTCTTTTTCATCATTCCGCTCTCTCCAACGAATAACGGTTACTGGACACTTAAAGATAGCAACCGGTTTCTATCTCTTATATTAACATTTTTTAAAAATCAAGTCAAGGAAAAAAATTAAAAAATTAAAAAAATTAAAAAAATTTTAAGATGCCGCAGGTCTGAATTTAGGCATCCTTTTTTCCCATCTGACTGCTTCGATTGTAAATACGGTATTTAAAAGAAGTTACAATATAAGAAGACCGGATATATATACAATCCATCGCTTTTTGCTTTGCTGAAAACTTAATAGCAAACGGTTGTTAATCGAGAATTATTGACATTTTGCTAAAAATATGCTTGCATCAGACCGAAGTATCGATTATAATATGGTTTGGTTTTGGAAGAGAATATGTTGGTAGGTGTGTTTGAAAAATATTATGTAAAATTATGGTAGAAGGTTTTTTATGTGAGGAGTTTGATATGAAAAAAGTAATAGTATTTTTAATGGCACTGACAGTGATCGGCGGTGCCAATGCGGGAAACATGTTGGCCAATGGTGACTTTGAAGATTCTGCCAAGTCCGGCTGGACCTTGTGGTGGGGTGATGATACTGAAAATGCAAACCGGTACCTTACCGACCCGGTCGAAGGAGACAATTGTGCGGCTGTGTGGTGGCACGATGTCGGGATTCTTCAAGAGATTCCCATCGGACCGGGCATGTATGAATTCGGCGGCAAAATCATGACCACTGAGGGTATGTTCAATCGCCGCGGTCTGATCCAGGCCGAAATTGGCGGGTTGGAACTGCAGCTTGACATTGTTCCGGGAGATGCCACAAATGAATGGTTCGTTAAATCCGGGATCATTGATAACACTACGTTGGGAGCAACGACCATCGTTATCAATCTTTTGATGGACAGCTATGATATTAATCCCTTTGGAGTTGTTTTCTATGATGATATATATCTGGGTCCGTTGGGGATTTCCAAGGAGGCCAAATTTCCCATTCCTTCTGATGGCGATACAGCGGTGCCGCGCAGCACGGATGTTTTAAGCTGGCAAAATCCGGATCCGAATAGTCCAGGGGATACGATCACCTGCGATGTGTACCTTGTCGAAAGTGACTCGAATAATCTCGCGCCTAGCAGTGCTGTCGCCACCGGCATCACCTCTGGCTCCGTTACGTTGTCAACATTGATACCGCCAATTTTCTTGTCACCTCTTACGCAATATTACTGGCGTGTGGATAGCACCGATCCTCATGGAGATCCCGTAACGGAAGGTCCCGTAACGACACAAGGGGGTGAATGGACCTTTACAGTGATCGATGATGAACCTCCTGTGGCGGATGCCGGTCCGGATCAGTATCTCTGGCTGGATATGGCTGACGGAGACGGTGATCCCTGCAAGGTTACGTTTACCTTGACAGGGAATGTCACTGATGACGCACAAAGCACGCTCACAACCCTCTGGAGCCTGACTTATTCCGAACAGGCTCCGGCGACAGTCGTTACGATTACAAATGACGCTGCCCCGATAACCACCGTCACGATTGACGGCACGGGTCTTTACACGTTCCAGTTGGACGCTGATGATGCATACTCACATGATGATGATACGGTGACTGTCATTGTATACGGAAGCGCTTGCGAGGCAGCTAAGGGCGATCCGGACGATATTCCAACAACATATCCGAATGGACATGGAGATCTTGACAACGATTGTGATACTGATCTGGGTGACTTTGTAATACTAGCTTTCAGTTGGCTTGACTGCATGAGTGATAAACTTGGCACAACACTGTACTGTCCATAAAAAGCGAATTAAAGTTTTCATCATCAATTGATGATTTAGCAGGTGTAATATATAAAGGCCGGGTTTTTGCCCGGCCTTTTTTATTGACGCAATTCTTATATTTGATACCCTTCAGGGCTGACGGCAACGCGATCGATAAGAATACATGGCAGGCAGAGGCCAATCCGCCCGTGGTGTATAACGCACACTTCTTTGTCATATTCACTCCCTGAGGATCAGCTCTGTAATTTGCCTCGCCGTTGTTCAAGTTCGGCGCGAATCTCGTGTGCTCTTTTCTCTGATATTGTGTAAGTTGCAATGATCAGTAGTGCTATCGCAGATGTTACCAGTGGAACACCGACATCAAATACTCTCAAGAGAAATAATGTCTTTACTGATTGTCCGGCGGCCAATGCCACATCAAAGCCTGAAACTTTAAGAAGAATTCCAGTAAGAAGTCCTGCCATCGCCATACCGACTTTTACCATCCACCAGTAAATGGCACCGAACACCCCTTCTCGACGCTGACCGCTTTTAAGCTCATCATAATCACAAACATCAGCTATCATCGAACCCATGAGCGTAAAGAGAGATCCTGTTCCAAAGGCAATAAAAGGACAGGAGATAAGTAACAAATAAGGAAGTCCAGGGTTATATCCGACCCACTTCAATGCGTATCCGATGAGAGAAAGGGATATTGTCATCAGGAAGGTTCTGCGTTTGCCTAACTTTGTGGATATCCACGCGGTAAAAGGGATAACGAGCAAAGTACAAACGGCAGTCAGTGTGCCAAAACTACCAAGCAAAGCTCCAGCCTTTCCATTATCTCCATTGAATAAATAATAGATCATCACGTATAACGAGAAGGATGCTCCAAGCTGGAAACCATTGAAAACGAGAAAAGTTGCCCCGCAAAGCTTTACAAATGGACGACATTTTAAAGTGGTGCTAATTCCCAAAAAGAATTCCGAAGTGTTTTTCAAAAAACCTTTCCTGGCTTCGTCTTTATGAAGTGAGCCGAACTTTTCGCGGCAAAAAATCGCAGGAACTATCCCTAAAACACAAATAATTGCTCCAACGAAAACTGCCAGAACACGTGCTCCATGTACTGTGTTATCAAACAGATCGCTCGCCATTATCCAGTAAAACCAGGGAACTCCAACCCAGGCGAGTTGCCCTACAGTATTGGCAAAAGCCTGAAGTCGCGTCCGTTCATGGTAATCAGGTGTCATTTCATATCCGAAAGCGACAAAAGGTGTTGCGTATATAGTGTACGCAAGAAAGAATAAGATGGAAGCAGTCATGAAGACCCAAAAATAGAAACTTTCGCTGTGACCGGACGGAAGCTGCCACATCAAGGCAAATATAATTCCGGCAAGAATAGCACCCATTAAAATATAGGGTCTGCGCCTGCCCCAGCGAGACCTTGTATTGTCAGAAATATAGCCCATCATGGGGTCTGACAAGGCATCGAAAATACGAGGCGCAAAACCAATAATTCCGACCAGAACCGGGTCCATACCCAGGCCGAGATTAAGAATGACCACCATGGCCGGCAGTGCAGCGGCCTGGAGGTTATTAACAAACATGCCAACGGCGTAGGCGGATTTTTGTTTGATAGAAATACGATCTTCAGGAGTGGTTGTGTAATGTTCTGGTTTGCTCATTTGGATCTCTTTTTAAAGGATAGTAAAAAAGCTTGGTCCGAGTGAAATAACGCTTACTTCTCTCGATCCTGCCTGGAAAATACTTTAAAGCATTCTTGGCGGCTAAGGTTACATTTATAGTGATATCTGCTTCAGAGTCAAGAATATCTTGACAGTCTGCTGCTGAAATTTTATACTAACAATCGGTTTCTAAGCAATTGTTGCGGTTTTGTTGTCTCCGTGTTATAAGGGAAAGGGCGTGATTTATGCCTAAATGTGAAAATTCAGTCAAAATCATCCTTTTTGTTATTGCTGTGATATTTATCACTGCCGGCTGCAAAAAAATGAAACCTAATGAATCTGCTTCTGACAGATCTGAGGCAAATTTTGCTTTTAAGATTGTTAAGGACCAACAAGATAAGTACTGGTTTCAGGATCCGGATGGGAAGAAGTTTCTTTCGGTCGGAATTAACCATGTCGTATCGTACCCGTTCAAACCCAAACCAGGCTCCGAATTTTATAATCCGGTTAAGACTGTTTTTGCTGGTGATTACAACAGGTGGAAAGCCGATGTCATAAAATTGATGAAGAATGCAGGATTTAACACCTTCGGTTCATGGTCCGATCCGAAACTGGTTGATGATGGGATATACAACACAATATGTGTTTATGTAGCCAAGCACCATCTGGAAAGATGCATGGATGGATTCCTGCCTGACTTCGAAGAAAAAGTTCGCCAGAATGTTAAGTTTATTCTCAAGGATTACGACAATGTCGACAATGTTTTCGGGGTCTTCCTTGATAATGAAATGAGCTGGTATGGTGAAAGTCCCTGGACCATAGTGCGAAACTATACTCTACTGGAAAAAGCCCTAAGATCAAAAGATGACCCGCATTATGGTCAGAACAGTCCATATTACAAAATAGCCAGCGATTTTTTGAAGGAGAAATATAAAACAATTGAAGCTTTTAGCCAAGCCTGGGACAGGAGTATTACTTCATGGGATGACCTGAGCTTTGAGTTAGCACGAAGCGGTTTGAACGATACTGTCCGGACAGACAGGGATGAATTTACTGCATTGGCAGCAGAAAAGTTTTATTCTCGTGCAGCAAAGGTTGTAAGAGAAATGCTTCCCGGGAAACTCATTCTCGGAACCAGATTTGCCCAAAAGGCCCCCGAAGGCGTAATAAGAGCATGCGGAAAATATTGTGATGTGATATCCTTCAATGATTACCGCAAACTCCCCAAAGCCGACGAGCATCTGCTTGCTAAATACTGGATATGGGGAGGAAAAAAGCCGCTGATGGTTACTGAATACGCCTGGCGTGCCGAGGAAAATACCAGCGGCAACCCAAATAGCGGTGGAGCCGGAGCAGTCGTAAAAACCCAGGCTCAGCGAGCAGAGAATTATCAAAAATATGTAGGTGATCTTTTATCATACCCAATGATCATTGGTGCTCACTGGTTTGAGTTTGCTGACCAGTCTCCACAGGGCCGTTTTGATGGCGAAAATTCCAATTATGGCGTAGTTGATATTCACCATCGGCCATATACCGAGCTCCTTACTGCGATGAAGCAAACAAATGATCGTCTTGAAAAACTGCACGCCCAGTCGGATCGCCAAGTCCCCAAATCTCTGCCAAAACCCAAAGAGGTTGTTTTCGAGGCGAGCCAGCGGCCGGAACGTTCCCCTTCGATTGATCTGTTGGCGATGATTCCGGTTAAAGATCCGGAACTATTCCACGCTCCAGATGCATCAATTGAGTTGAAAAAAAGTGATGACCATCTGGTTATACCGATCGATACGGGAAATAAATGGGGATGTGGGATTTTATTTTTTGGTCCAGAAAAATTTAAGAATTCTGTAGGACCAGAATATTCCACAGATTTGGATGGATATTCTGCGATCGAGTTAGATGCAGTAATTGGAGAAGAAACCATTTTCGATATTTTTCTGGATGAGGCGGGCATTGATGCTCCGGATGCCGTGTCATATGATCTTTCCGCGGGCGATGATGGAGAAAGTTTTGTAATTCCTTTTGCCAAAGGCCAAGGAGAGCGTTTTTTATATCGTTTTGAATTAAAGGATATTAAGCCCCGTAAAGACTGGGGAAACCAAAAAGGGCTTCGAAGAGTTGATATGCATGCAATGAAAGGTGTGGCAATATTCTTTCATGGTGGGCAAAAAATAGAGCAAGTACACATATTTTCTCTGAAATTAGTCCGATAACATATAAAATCCGGATAAATACGTTTTTTTTGGGTAATTGATAAATATAGCAACAATTTGCTTGATTTTAAAAGACAAAGAAAATATAATAATTATATACAAGCAACCGGTTGCTGGATAAAGACGTGCTATCTAAATGTAGAAGGTCAGAAAAGTCTATGAAAAGAGGAATTCCAACTTTAAATGATGTTGCTAAACAGGCTGGCGTAAGCAAGTCAACGGTTAGCAGGATATTAAATAATCGATTAGGCAATGGCTTTTCAGTCAAAGAAGAAGTGCGATTGAGGGTCATTGAGTTAGCCAAAAAACTCAATTACCGTCCCAACCTGATTGCCAAAAGTTTAACAATGAGATCAACGGAGATGATCCATATCTTTGGGGGTAATCACGCACTCAGCGACTTGGGAAATATTTACCAGACAGTGGTTAATAACATTACTCAGGTCATAGATGCGACGTCCAAGGGCTATGATGTGACGGTTGACATGTCACGACATGCTCCGGACTCCAGTGAGATGCCTGCGTGGAGGATTGACGGGGCGATCATCCTTGCCAAATGTACCGAATCGACGATGGAAGAGATCGTCCAGATGGGGATCCCTTATGTGGTTGTTAACGGAACCTGTCCGGAAGGAGGTTTTTCGGTGGTTCCGGATGATATAGGCGGCACCCGGATTGCCATTGATCATTTATGCCAGATCGGTCATTCAAGGATTGCTTACAGTGGGCCTCAGACACCTTACCTGGCTGGCCACAGCAGCTTGCAGGTCCGCCATGATACTTATTTGTCTGAGATCCAGAAGCATGGACTTGAGCCGTTTTTCAGTTCGCGTGATACACTGGATTCCACAGAAGATTTCTTAAAAGAGATAGTATTTGAAAATAAGGTCACGTCAATTCTGGCATACGGACACATGGGTGCTTTGAATCTGCTACAGGCTGCTCATTCACTAGACATCGCAGTGCCAGAAAAGTTGAGTATTATGTGCTTTTGTGATGAATATGCCAACAAGATCATGAGTCCAGGTCTGACCTTTGTCGATTTGGGCTCGGAAAAAATGGGCAAGGTGGCAGCGGAATTGCTGTTGGATCAGATTCAGAATCCGGGTAAGGTCAAACCCAAACGGATTCTTTTGCAGGAAAAGCTGGTGATTTGTAACACAACGGCTCCTCCTAAGATTAACAACGGGAATGATTCGGAATAAAATTGAAGTGATTTGAACTAAAGAATAACAGAGCATTATGAAACAGGATATCCGGTTTTAACGGAGACGGATGTATCGAATGCACAAGGCAATTACCAATATTTACGGCAAAGCCGCAAAGGCAGCAGATAATATGATATCAGATGAGTACAGTTTGCATGGGAGTGATCAATTTCAGATCAGCAATTATGACCAACAACCCGCGTTTGCGAGTTTTCTGCCCGGTATCGGCGGCCCCGATGGGGTGGCTTTATGGTGTTTATATGTCAATCGCGGCCAGGCGATTAGTTCATTTGGAATTGGCAATAAGGACAACGCGATTGTAGAGTTTCTTCCGGCAAACTGGGCCTATCAATTAACCGGGATCCAGGGATTCCGTACCTTCTGCAAGATAGATGGCCAATATTACGAACCATTCCAGAACGATCTGAATTCACGACAGTATGACTTGCATCGCAGGATGTGGATCCAGATGGACCGCCTTATCATCCAGGAGGAGAATCGAACTGTGGGACTTCGATTTGAGGTTATTTATTTCTGTCCAGTGAACAAGGCGATCGGCTCGATGGTTCGGATGCTGAATATTACCAATATCTCTTCAAAGGCATGTGCCTTGAAAGGATTGGATGGGTTGCCATTGATCATGCCGGCTGGTTTTACTGATGTAGGTATCAAGACGTTGCGTTACATTCATGAAGCTTATGCCTCAGTACGCAAAGTCGCCGGGCACGTTCCTTTCTATGCTGCCAAGGTACTTACGCACGATGAAGCGGAAATCCAGACAGTTCTAAAGGGGAATTTCTATGCGTCCTGGCTCAGTGAAGACGGACACCTGCTTCCGACTGAACCGTATTACGATCCGGACTTGATATTTGGATCCAAAAAAGATCTGGTGACGCCACGCAACTTTATCAAACAGAGCATGCTGGACCGGAATCAGCAGGTTTCTGAAAACAAATTGGCATGTGCAATGGTACCTTTCAATGTCAAGGTAGAACCTGGCAAGACGATGACATTGGTGGCTTTGTCCGGGATGGCACCCAACGATTCGATGTTGACTTCGTTTTTATCAGAGTTCAAAACACTATCGGATTTTGAAAAGGAATCACAAAAAAGTCGTCAACTGATCCAGTCGATCACAAAGCCGGCCTTTATGGTTTCTTCAAATCCCCAATTAGATGCTTATACTCGTCAGAATTATCTTGATAATATCCTCCGAGGCGGTATTCCGGACTTAAAGCCTTCGAAAGATGGGCCGGCTTTGCTGCATCTGTATTCCAGACGCCATGGTGATGCTGAACGCGATTATAATTTTTTCGATCTGCCTGCATATCCACTGTCCAGTGGGGAGGGCAATTACCGGGATATCTGTCAGAATCGCAGGAGTGATATTTGGTTTTATCCTGAAGTGTGGGATCGGGAAATTCGGATGTTTGTCAGCCTGCTGCAGGCCGATGGTTATAACCCACTTTCAATTAAGGGCAATAAATGGTATCTGACCGAGCAATCCGATCCGATGCAATGGTGTCCGTCGATCAGACCGCAGGCACGAACAGCGTTCAAAAAACTTGTCAGTGACAGTTTCTTCCCTGGAGAACTGCTGGCATGGTCGGATCATTATAAAGTCGACATCTCTGACCGATCCGAATGGTTGAACACGATCTTGTCTAACTGTCAGGCCAAAATAGTTGCTTCAGGTCATGAAGGAGGCTACTGGATCGATCATTGGACGTATGTCCTTGATCTGCTTGAGGCCTTTGAAGCCGTCTATCCGGATAAAATCAAGCATGTTCTGACAAAGGATGCTGATATAGGGTGGTTCTTTGGACCGGCACATGTTGTCGATCGTAAAAAGAAATACTTACGACGCAAAAATGGTCCCTTACAGTTAGATGCTGTTGTAGATGCAGATCTGCCACAGGTGGACCTTCCACCGGTAACGATATTGGGCAAACTCTGTGCATTGTTGTCTGTCAAGGCGGTTTCATTGGACTATGAAGGACGTGGGATCGAAATGGAAGCAGGGCGACCGGCATGGAATGATGCTATGAACGGCCTGCCGGGGCTGTTTGGTTCCTCTAACTGTGAATCGATCGAAACTTTGCGTCTGGCAAAATGGCTGCTTAAGACCCTTCCTGAAATGCCCGACATCGACCTGCCGGTTGAAGTTGTAAAGCTTATAGAAGATGTGATCAAAGATTTAAAAGGTTCGTACAATTGGGATCGTTCAACGAAGATTAGAGAAGCATTCCGCGAAAAAATATACTCAAACAGGTCTAATAAGGTGACACAGGTTTCCGGCGCAAAACTTCAACAGTTACTGGAAGGGATCGTTTCCAGGTTCGAAAAAGGACTGAATGATTCGGTCGATTCTAAATCGAAATTGCTGCATACTTATTATTCCCACCAGCCACTGGATGCTAAAGAACGCAAGCGTAAAACAAAAGACCTTTCTAGGGCAAATGGGCTTGTTTCCCTGGAGATCAATCGTTTTCAGGCAGAACCTCTGCCGCTGTTTCTTGAAGGGCAGGTACACTGGCTTAGGGTCTGTTCGACAGAAAAAGCCCGCGAAATTTATCACGCTGTCCGCAAGAGTCCTTTGCTGGACAAAAAACTTCAGATGTATAAGTTAAATGAATGTCTTGAAAGTTGTTCTCCGGAGATTGGCCGGGCACGTACCTTTACACGGGGTTGGTTCGAGAACGAATCGATCTGGCTGCATATGTCGTATAAGTATCTGTTTGAATTGCTACGCTTAGGACTTTTCGAGGAGTTTTACGAAGATGCAAAGACGATGCTTGTACCGTTCATGAACGCGGGCGTTTACGGCAGAAGTGTTCTGGAAAACAGTTCTTTCATAGCTTCTTCAGCCAATCCCGACAAGAATGTCTGGGGACAGGGTTTTGTTGCAAGGCTCAGCGGCAGCACTGCCGAGTTTATCCATATCTGGCTGTTGATGACTACAGGACAAAGGCCCTTCTTTATAAAGGATGGTGAACTTGGATTCAGACTGTCTCCGGCTCTTCCGGGTGAGTGGTTCACAAAAGAGAAAAAAACCGTTCAATGGAATGGTCAAAGTGTTGAAATTCCTGAAAACTCATTTGCCTGCGCGCTGTTAGGAAGCATCTTATTAGTCTATCATAATCCTGCCTGGCGGAATACATATGGTAAGAATGCGGTTAGGCCCATAAAATATATCCTGGATGCTAAGCATGAAGTTGCAGATTCACAGATCACTGGAACAATGGCTGGAAAGATTCGGCAGCGAGCCATCCAGCGAATCGATGTATGGCTTGGGTAGTAAATCTGCGTGTTGAAACGGAAATCTCAGCAAAAGTTCATCAAAACTTTGCAAAACTTATTTTTAGCGGTAAATTCAATTTTATTCATAGTTTAGGGGGGCTAAAGGCCGTTTTTCTTTAACAGTTCCAGATATTCAGCTTTAGATAATAGAACAAAGTTTTTGATTTTTGCCTGAACTTCGGCTGGAGCTGGGCATACTGGCAGTTCGATAAGGTTGCTGGCTCCTGCCGGAAGCCTATGTTCAATCGTGAGCTTAATTATGGATTCCTTGGATTGCCGCCTATTGTCCTCTTCCAGCCTTTGGGGTCGGACAGATCAACCGAATCCAGGTAGTAGCCTGTATCAATATGACCATCGGCAAATACGAGGTTAGATACACCCTTTTTCAGCAGCGTGCCGTCATCCCCGAAATTCCAGGATGTTTTGTGATATGTTGCAAGGCAGTCGGTACTTCCGGCCCCGCCGAACCAATGGGTAAATAATCCATTATCGTTCATTGTGGACTCGCTGGAACCGGGTATGGTCCACATGTTCTCTTCAGCAAATACAAACACGCTTGCGGGATGGTTAACGTTCTGAATTCTTGGGGCTTCGTATTGAGCTGCACCTTGCGACTCATAATAAGGATCTGAACTCAAGGGGCCTAACCAGGCGTTCTGACTAAAAGAATATTGAGGTTGTACAGGTATTGCGCTATTATGATGAGGGGGATGCAAATTACCTCTTGTTTTTGCAAGACGTTTAAAAGTGGGGCATATCGCTACCTTCTGGTTCTGCAGGTAAGTCCACAAAACGCCGGCAAGTTCCGGATGGTTTGTATTGTTGTAGGCTTCATCATGCCATCTGCAATCCCAGTCGCTTCCCGGATTTCGTGACGGATCACCTGGTTTTGGCTTGTAATTGGGATGACCATAAGGCAGAGTAATACAATTGAGAGCGTAAGGAAAGTACCCATCATTTTCTGTTGTGTACATTGCGCTGGAGATTCCCCATTGCTTGAGGTTGCTGCCGCAGATAATGAACTGAGCCTGGGCTTTGACCTTTTGCAGTGCCGGCATTATGATCGACAGCAGTAGCGCGATGATCGCAATCACGACCAAAAGCTCAATTAATGTGAAACCCTTTTTAGAATACTTCATGATTACATTTCTCTATTTGTAATTTGCTTACGTATAAAAAACAGGCTTAAAAATAGCAACCGGTTTCTAGCCTCAATAATAACGTATTTTGCTGTTTATGTCAAGGGGAAAAATATTTTTTTATGAAAAAGATTCTAGTTTCCATATCAGATCTGTACTTATTACGGATTCCCACTCGAACATAGATCCGGCTATCTCTTAGGGAGAATTACTTAACAGAAGAGTGCGGCCTCTGAATAATTCGGTTTTTAAAGAGCCCCGCACCTACTTTGCGAAACAGCCACAAAGTAGGTGCTGGATAAACCTCGCACTACT
>SDBT01016121.1_pt1 | contig 11849 bp, 14 predicted proteins | sample 2277101 | NCBI WGS metagenome assembly SDBT01 (sample SAMN10404973, study PRJNA504765) | marine sediment metagenome | isolation source: marine sediment core GS10_PC15, 103 cmbsf | place: Arctic Ocean: Southern Knipovich Ridge | collected 2010
GGATCATTGGTTACAGCTTTAGCAAAAGGATTCGTTGCTGAAGGTCCGTTTGAGGGTCTTGAAGAAGGCGGGCAAGCGATAATTGCTGATTTGGCGGCTGGTCGTGATCCTGATTTGGTGTCTGCGTTTGACCAGTTTCTTTCTGCTACGGCTTTGGGTGGTGCGCCTGGTTCTGCCATTGCTGGTTTCGAACAGCGTGCCACGCGGGGAACTGATATACCGGCGCCGGCAACTGATGCGCTGGATCTGCAGCAAGATTTAAACGCCAAGATTGATGAAGCCCGGGAGACCATTGCCGGGACTTCGCCAGCTATTCAGGAAATCGACAAACAGGCGGCGGCGAGGCAACAGGAGCGTCCGGTAGTCGAGGTTGCTCCCGAGGTTGCACCAATTGAGGTACAGCCAACACAAGAGCCTGAAGAATCACGTACCGTAGCGACTGAGCCCGTTATTGAGCCTGAAATCGAGTTACCAGCCCATGTGACCGAAGAAGTACCCCCTGAAGTACAGGCGGGTGAGACACAGATTACGGAGCCCGCGGCTGAAATATTCGACGCAAATAAAGTCACAAAAGAAGAACGGGTAGCGCATCAAACAGAAGTCCTCGAACGCGGCGATTCTGTACCAGGCAAGAATCCAAATTACATTCACCGAGCCTTTAAAAAGGGCAACATGTTTGAGGCGGTTGAGCTCGAGGATGGAACCTGGCGTACCAGAAGCAAGCCGAACCATCTTGCTCAATTCTCTGAATGGGCGCCGGCTGAGAATGTTGACACTTTGGGCTTAACTAGGATCGGCAAGGATAGCGGCATTATCCAGATCACAGGCGAAGGAAAATTTAAGATCAGCGAACCATTTAAAGCGCCTAAAGAATTGCGTGGTCCACCTGATTTGCTGCAGGAATTGGCCGAGGGTCCGCAACTTAATAAACAGGCTTTTATCAGTGAGTTTGGGCTTGTTCCGGCAGACCTCAAAGAAGTCAGGCCAATCCCGGGCAATCTCCGTGGTGTGTTTGTTGACGAAGGTGGTTTAACGCCGGATGGTTTGCGCGAATTTATGATTGAAAGTGGTGAATTTCTTAATCCTGAATCGGAGCTGACGCCAGATAAACAGGATCACAGGGATGCATTCGCCGTGTTGGAGAAGGCGTTGGCCGGCGAACGTGTTGTAGCAAAATCTCTTGATATTGAAGAATCTGATTTTCAGGCTGCAGTCGAGCAGGCAGAGCTCGAGGCTGAGAAAGAATTTCAAGACGAACAGGACCGCAAGGAATTTGGCGAAGAATACCTTTTTGGTTATGACAGTGATCCGGGCATTAGTGATGAGGACGCCATGGCCTTGGATGATGAACGATTTGAACGGGAGAGAGTACATGTTGACGAAGGAACAGCGCCACAAGGCGTTTCTACAAGGCCGGGAATTTCGCAGGAAACAGGCGTTGAAACACCAGCCAGGCCAGCGCCAGAACCGCGCCAGGGAGAGCAAGGAACTGAACCAACCCAAGGAGCCGACCTAGAGCTTGAAACGCCGGCACAACCTGAAAAAGAGCCCGAACCAGGCGAGTTTACAACGTCCCTGAAGCATGATGTTATTGAAGAAGAACGTCTTGCCCGGGGCGAAGAACCGTTGCTGTCGGAGGCAAAAAAATCAAATCCTGAAACAATGGAAGATGCTGAAGCGGCATTAGAAAAAAATCCGGACAGGGCCGATGAAATCATTGACGAAATTTTGAGTGGTTCTGGCGATACCATTAGTGCGGTTGATAGTGGTGTTCTGCTGCTTGAAAAAGTCCGCGTGATGAACGAGCGATTCAAAGCATCAGAACGTGCCATTAATGAAGAATTGAGCGAGGACAACCGGCTGACCGCACAAGGCAAGTGGCGGGATCTGGAAGCAAAAATTGAGTTGATTGAACAGGCCGCAAGAGCCGCCGGCACACAGGCAGGGCGTAATCTGCAGTTTCGAAAAGTTTTGATCCAGAATGATTATTCCCTGGCTGCAATGGAATCAAAAGCCAGGGCGGTAAGGATGCGGCCACTGACGCCGGAAGAATCGACGCTGATCGAGAAACAATTCAAGGAAATTGCCGATATAACAAAGCGTCTTGAAGAATCATTACAAAAAACCCGCGACTTGGAGGACAAAGCAAAATCCTCTCAGGTTGTTTCTGAACTGGCCAAACAATTTGCCGATCGCAACGTACCGAAAAGCAACCGGGAATGGCTGGATCGAATGAATAGGCGGGCCGATGACTCACGCGCCTGGTTGAAAAGCAATATGGGGCGCACCAGTGCTGGGGTTGATCCAACTGCTTATTTTCATCTGGTCCGGGTAGGTGCTTCACATGTTGCCAATGGCGCCGTTAAATTGACCGATTGGGTTAAAGCCATGAAGTCCGATTTGGGCAATAGATTATGGGGTGAGATTGAGCCTCAAGCTGAAACCATTTTTTATGAGGCAAAAGAGCAAGCCGAATCTGAAGCGGTTGAAGCGGATCAGCCGGCGCCGGTACAGGGTGAGATCCTGCATAAGCCTACCGCTATTGAATCCATTGTCCTTGATGCCAGCACGGACGCTGCTGCCGGCTTAGACCTGACCCACAAGACCGTTTATGAACTGGCCAAGGCGCATGTTCTCCAGGGTATCACTGAAGAATCGGCGGTCATGGCTGCAGTCCACCAAGACTTGCTACCGTTTTTTCCGGAAAAAACCGAGCGTGATGTGCGCCGGGCATTTTCTGAGTATGGTCAGGCCAAATTCCCCAGCCGACAAGCGGATAAGGTGACATTGCGCGAATTGCGGGTACTGGTCCGATTACAGGAAAGTATTGACCGTTTGACTGAAAGGTTATCTCCGCTTCGAACCGGATTGCAGCGCGATAAAGCTACCAAGAAGATCCGCGACAAACAGCGCGAATTGAACGCGCGTCAGAAAGAGTTTGAATCGACTCATCCGTCGACGTCACCGGATCGATTGGCCAGCGTCAATGAAGCGCGCATGACGCGGTTGAGAAACCAGATTGCAGATTTGGAAGAACAGCTTAAAACAGGCAAAAAACCAGAAAAGGGCAAACCAGCCGAAGCGACTCCTGAAGTTATCAAGATGACCCAGGAGCGGGACGCACTCAAGGAAAAATTACGCCAGATCGAAGAAGCAAAAAATCCGCCGGCCACTCCTGAAGAAAAATACAACATCACGCGCGGTAAACAGTTGCGCCGGCAATTCAAGGAAGTCCAAGCCAGGTTAAAGGCTAATGACTACGCCAAACGCACCAGGCCGGTCCCGCCGAAGCTGAATAAGGAAAACCAGGATCTTGCTTTTGAGCTCAATAAGGCCAAGGGCGATTTTATTATTGCTCAGTACAAATGGGAATTGGACCAGGCCAGCAAGGTCCGGAAAGCGTTTCGATTTACCGGGCGCCTGCTGTCATTTAGCCGGTCAATTAAAACGTCACTGGATTTGTCGGCCACTCTGCGCCAGGCGGGGATCCCGCTGCTGGCTCATCCGTCGAAATTCGCCAGAAAGATGTTCATGGCTCAAATGCGGGCGTTGAGAAATGAAGCAACAGCCCATGCTATGCAAGAGCAAATATTCAACCATCCAAAAACTCCTTTTGCGATAAAGGCGGGCTTGTTCCTGAATAAACAGGATGCGGCTAAGCCAAGCGAAAAAGAAGAAATTTACATGGACGAATGGGTGAAGCGAACGCCGGGGGTTGCTGCATCAGCCAGGGCATATACCGTTGGTCTTAACTCAATTAGAATCTCTTATTTCAATCATCTTGTGGAAACTCTTGGCCGTGGTGGTCAAGTCACTGAGGCTGAAGCCAAACATATTGCCTATTGGGTGAATCGGGCAACCGGGCGCGGATCACTGGCCCAATTTGGTGACACTGGTGGAACAACCGTTTTCTTTGCTCCAAGGTGGGTGCAAAGCCGGTTTGCTGTGTTAAGTGGGTATCCGATATTTGGTGCGCCATCACCACGATTGAGGAAAATGATCGCTAAAGAATACGCGCGGTCCATGACCGGGTTTTTAGGGTTGGCTGCAATGGTGGGCGGTGCCTTTGCCTTGACTGCCGGCGATGATGACGAAGTAAGTTTCAGCTTGGATCCAAAATCAACTGACTTTATGAAAATAAAGGTGGGCGATACTCGAATTGATCTGACTGCGGCCATATCGAGCCCAATTGTGTTCTTGACGCGGATATTAGGGGGTAAGAAAACCACTCAATCTGGTGATGTGGTGTCATTAGTTGAGGACGTTAAATATGGTGGAGATACGATTCCTATAATCCTTCTGAGATATTTGCGTTCAAAACTTTCTCCGCCAATTGCTGCCGCCATAAATGCAAGACAAGGTGAAAATGTAGTGGGTGAGTCTACTACTCCTGCCGGCGAAGTGGTTGGTTTGATTACGCCACTTGCTTTGGCTGACATGTACGATGCCATGCTGGCCCAAGGAATACCCAAAGGAACGGCATTGACCATGATTGCAATCTTGGGTGGCGCTACCAATACCTATGCTAATCAGGAAGCCAAAAAAGAAAAAGCGCGCCGACCCAAGACGCGCGTTAAAAGACAAAAGCGGGAGAGGCGTTAGAAGTCGGGTTTGTTACCTTGGCTAACCGTATCTTCAGGCGTATGTTTTGTATAGCCCTCTAGCGCATCTTCTTCCGGCCAGCCATCTTCAGGAGTAGCCTTAGCCGGTTCTGGCTCCGGTTCACTGTGATGCACCACTACGGGTTCAGCCGTGGGCGAATCTCCTGTAAGAAACGGATCCAACTGTGCCTCTTGACTCGGCTTCGCCAGCCGCACATGCTCCTGAACATCCTTTGCAACACTGGACACTGCCGGCGCCTTGTTCATATCGAACTGTTGGTTATCCCGAGTGATCACTTCCAGAAATGAATCACTCAACGGCAACTGTTTGAACAGGCGTTTTGCTACCGCCTTGCGGTACATTTCCGTGAGCCAGATTTTCCACACGTTGCTATTGGGTTGTTTGCTGGCTTGGTGTACTTTTTCCAATTCAGCCAAGTCCATTACTTCCCGATATTTGTTGCCGTTTTTGTCGGTTGCAATGGCGTATGCACCGATAATTTCACCACGATCACCAAACATTTTTGGCCTATGGATGATGACTGGCGTATCGCCCAATTCGTAAAAAAACTCGTCATGTTCATAAACGATTTCGGCGCGAATGGTAAAGCCGGCATTTGCCAAGATTTTTCGCAAGCCCAATATCATGGGTTGCCATTGGACCTTTTTGATCCAATCCGGATCCTTCTTCGTGCCTATGTTGGTATTGTAAATTGATAAAAACCCTTCTTTGCCATCAGGCATTAACTTATCCTGCGCTGCTTTTTCGCAAGCAAAATACAAAGATTTAAGATCAGCCTGCAGCAATTCAGGGTTTTCTTGAACTGCCCGTTTAACGACCCTGGAAAAGCGGTCCCTGGTCTCCTTATCGGGTATGTATTGTTTCAGGGTTTCTTGATTCTGTTCGCCTGAAAAACCTTCCAGAAATTTTACAATTTGTGTCGACACAGCTATTCTCCTTTCAGATATTTAATCAAATCCTCAACACCATTCAGGTGAGAGGTTGGTGGTGGATTGCCTTTGTTTTTCGGGTAAAACTTGCCACTGGTGGGCCAGAATGAAACTTCTCGGCCATCAGGTTCAACGATCAACTGGCTACCGTGTCTGATCGCGTTGAATTTGATACCTTCTTCACGAAGGCGTTGGGCTGCGTGGTGGATTTTGTTCATTCCGATAACACCATAGCTTGAATGAACGTTTCCACGCCATCGTCAGAACAGACCGCTGGACTACCATATAGTATCCAGCCGTCTTGCAGTAGTTGTGTTACAAGAGTTTCTAAACTTGGCAGGGTTGAAGATCCGCCGTATCCAGTTACAAGAATGTATCTTTGAAAATTCTGCTTCATTTAAAACGGCTCCTAAATTCCTCGTCAACTTTAATATCACAGACTGCGCCATTTTCCGCGTCAACCGAAACGACTAATTCAACTTCATTCAAGTACATGAAGTGGTTTACTGCTTCGTCGGTCAGTCCTGCCTCTTTGCCATAGTCCCACATTTGTTCTTTTGACAGGTGGGCATATACTTTGATTTCCACAATTCAATCCTTCGCCCAGGGCGGATAGTCTAACGCTTCAATGTCAGTGTCATATGATGGCCACACGCCACGCTCGAGGCACTCGGCCGCGATATTCAATGACCGGCGGTACTTTGCCTTTGCGCGGGTTAGCGCGTCATCTGTGGAGTAATATAGTTTGAGAGCATAGGGAGGTTCTTTCTCAAAAGCTGCGAACGCAAAAAGACCAATTTTACCCCATCCGGACCATTCAATAACGTCCCTATAAAACGCATCCTGATGGAAGTACCCGTAAGTATAACAGGCGCGCTCAAAAGGGCCGCGTCGCGCATCCTCGCAACTTTTGAGATCAACTACCACATTGGCGCCGTGTATTTTTGTTAACAGGTCGACCCTGCATCGAACTTTTACGCCCGTTTCCGGATCTGTGGCAATAAACGTTTGTTCGACCAGGGCGCCATCCATAAACCCGGCCAATTCAGGGTGGCTACGGATGCTTTTGGCAATGGCCTGGTATTTAACCTGGTCATCGTGTTTGATGATGGTTTTATCACCGTATTGCAGGTTGAACTCATCCCACCAAAGTATTGCCCGGATTGAATCTTCTGATGGGTTTTTTGCGTTTCGCTGCCTTGATGAAGGTTTGTTTGGTGCCTCTTCCGGAACCACGACAAAGCGGCGGTTGAATTGCTCGGGCTCCAATATCGCACAGTGCAGGATGCGACCAGCAATTTTGGCCGGTGTATCCTTCTGTTCCTCGCGTTCCGGATCCAGCCTGGCCGCGTAGTAGTGTGCCGGCGAACGGCCAATCAACTTCAGGTCCGTATTGCTGAACTCGGTCAGTTCGTGATAGTCATCTTCGGGGATTTGGTGGATGCCTGGTTGTAGGTCGAGTGACATAGCTATCTCCTTGGTGTGTTGACGTATGATCAACACCATACTAAATGAATTGTAAGATGTTGACAACTTGGGTTACAATAAGTTTTCCGAATGGGACGTAAAATATGACCCCTGCAGAAGTAGTAATCCATGAACTCGGTGTTCGGCCCCTGGCGCGTAAGCTAGGAATCACGCCTGGCTGTATCAGCAAGTGGAAGTCTCGAGGCGGATCCGTACCGGATGATCAGAAAATTCGAATCATCGAAATTGCCCGGCAAGAGGGCAAGGTCATTACTTCTGATGATTTGGTGTATGGGAGGGCGTGATGTTAACTGAAGTACAAATCTTTTACGATGCGCTTTCCCGTTACGCCAAATTGAGGCGCGATTTTGCAACTGCAATGGAGAACCAGAATTTTCGGATGCCCACTGGCAAAAAACCATCTTCAGCGGAAAAACTGGAAGAAAAAAACATGGCAGATCGTTGTGAAATGCTGGCTGAACGGGCGAAAGAGAAAATGGATTCTCCGATTATTTTGGTGAATTGATTATGGATTTTTTTAAATGGTTTAGAAGAGAGAAGCGTATCTCCTTGAGTGAATGTCTTGTCATATGCGAAAAGGAGGGTGTTCCGCCTGAAGAGTTTATCAAAATGTTACAGAAAGACGCTAGATCTGGATCGGTCCCTATATATGGCCGCAAGGGCATGGACAAGCCTATGAGAAAAATTCCTAAAGAACATTGGCAAGATCATAAAATCGAAATAAATTCCTTTCGGGCATGATTGAACTCTACCCCTTCCAAGACAAATTAGTCTCCCAACTTCGCCAAGCCATGATGCGGGGCGCCAAGCGTGTTCTTTTGGTGTCTCCTACCGGGTCCGGTAAAACGGTTATGTTCGCCTACCTGGTCTCAAGGATGGCAACCAAAGGTGTTCGCAGTAACATTATGGTTCATCGCCAGGAGTTGCTTGAACAGGTAGGCGCCACACTGGAAAACTTTGACGCGGAGCATGGTTATGTTGCCGCTTCTGAGCCCTTTGATCCAAGACCACTAACGCATGTATCGAGCGTGTTTACACTCACTCGCCGGCTGGATAAGGTGCCTGTACCGGAATATGCAATTTGCGACGAAGCTCACCACTGTATAAAAGGATCGACCTGGGAAAAATGCATTGATGCCTGGGCCACGGTCAATCCGGACATGCGGCTGATCGGCGTTACCGCAACCCCTGAGAGGTTATCCGGTGAAGGGCTCGGGGAAGTGTTTGATGAAATGATTATCGGCCCTGGTACGGCTGAGTTGATGCGGGATGGTTATCTGTGTAAGTACAAGATGTTCGCACCAAAGCAACAACTGGACACTTCACAACTGCATACGCTTGGCGGTGACTACAAAAAAGATGAGACTGAAGCCTTGGTCAATAAACCATCAATTACTGGCAATGCCGTAGCACATTATCAGAAGTATTTGAACGGTGCGCCGGCAATTGCGTTTTGTGTCTCGAGAAAACACGCGGCACAAGTAGCAGAGGATTTTCGTGCTGCCGGTTTCCGGTCTGAATCTATTGATGGCACATTGAAAAAACCGGATCGCCGGCAAATGGTTAAGGATTTCGGCAATGGCCAGTTAAATGTAATGACAAGCTGTCAATTGATCAATGAAGGTTTTGACGTTCCCGGGATGCATGGCGCGATATTACTTAACCCTACTCAAAGCGTTGCAAAGTACCTGCAGGAGTGTGGCCGCACGTTTCGAACCGCGCCCGGTAAAGAGGTTGCCTATCTTCTGGACCATGTAGGCAACAGCGCCAGGCATGGCCTGCCGTGTGAAGAACGGGAATGGAGTCTTGACGCAAAGAAACGCAAAAAGGGCGCCCGGGATCCGGATGACATTGCGATACGCCAGTGCGGTTACTGTGGTGCGGTGTGTTCTGGTGGTTCCACTTATTGTGACGAGTGCGGTAATGAGTTCCCGGTCAAGCCACGGACCATACGAGAGATTGAAGGTGAGTTGGAAGAAGTAAAAAAGGCCGAGCAAAAGGCCGCCAGGATGGAACAAGGCATGTCAAAGGATCTTGATGCATTGATGGAACTTGGTAGGATGCGCGGCATGAAGAACCCTTATTATTGGGCAAAGCATGTTTTGAAGGCAAGAGGTCAAAAAAGGAAAAGAGCATGATGCCTTTATCGAACAGAAAACGACAGTTTAAAGATTGGCTGCTTCGGTGTTGTATTAAGTGGTCTACTGATTCCGCAATGTTGGAAACAGTTAAAGCCATGAACGGAACTTATTTGCCTATTGATGGGCCAATTACGATTAGGCATTTATACTTTGATCAGCCAATTTGCCTTATGGAATACGAGCAATTGCACTGGAATTTAACTATTTGTGCGGGCTGCAACGGAAGGCAGAGTAATGGATAGCAATTGGGCCTACCAAAACATTCCCGTAACCGACTGGCAGGTCACGTATGGGGTGAATAAAATCACAGGAGAAATTCAGCTTGTTACACGAATATTGGCAAAAATTGAAACGGAAATCATTCAGAGCAAGTCTGATCAACTTCGCAATGCACTTATTGACTTGGGTTGGACTCCGCCGAATGATTAGTGTCCGTTCGTACTGGTATTATTATCGTCCTTATTTTGCCAAGCCAGTCACCACGGAAATGATGAATGAAGTATGGAGAAAGGTCATTGAACAGCAACGAGAAGAGAAAGAAAAACCGCCAACAAGCACCTAACGTGGCGGATATTGTAGATAAATTCGAACAAGTCTTTGGCAAGGTCAAAGTGACTGCTGCCGAGGATTTTATTATGGGTGTGAAGTTTGGGGAATTTCCAGTTGGTCATGCGGAGGATTATGATGCAAGAGGTTGAATACAATGTAGACGGTGGAATGGTGACTGACTGCACCAATGTTTGTTTTGATAGGATCGGCCAGGCGCACACATTCAGCCTTAATGCCAATGCGGTTTTGGTTCAACTGGTGCTGGACGTAGATTCTGGTGGCAATACTTTTTATCGGCGCGTTATCAGTTTGTCTTTGATTGACCCTGAAATGAAAGATATTTTGATGGAAGAAGCGCACAGGATATTGGCTGCGTTATGAAAGAAACCCCAATCCTTAAACGCATCATGCGGCGTTGCAGCCGTGGCGCTGCCAGGTTGTTTCGCACCAATGTGGCTTTGGCGTGGGTGGGCAAGGCGCAACAATTCAAACGTCATGGAACCGTAATCGTTGAACCCGGTGATGTCCTTATTCGTAACGCCAGGCGTTTGCAGGTTGGAGTTACCGGGTGGAGTGACCTAACGGGTTGGAAACAAATTATTATCACACCTGATCTTGTCGGTAAGACCATCGCACAGTTTTTAGTGATCGAAGTCAAACAACCCGGCAAAAAAGCAACCGAGGCACAAGCCAGGTTTGGGAAAATGGTTTCCGATGCCGGCGGTTTGTTCGGCGTGGCTCATTCGCCAGAAGAAGCAGAATCAATCATCAAGGGTGTTGACAATACGGGTTACATAGAATAATCTGGTTTCCCAATTCAGGAGTAAATATGTCAAACTACTCGCCACCTGTACTCCGGGCCAAGCTGACTGGCCTTGTGCATATGTCCGACATAGGCGTATGCACGTTGCTAATCCGAGCGGTGGTGAGCCGCTTGTCAGTCTCGCAAGTCGTGGGCAGTGCTGCTACTGCCCGCGCACGATTTACCGCTCATGCGTTGTCTTTCAATCGGCAAGCGTTCCTGAGAGTTTCACTTGCCACTCCTGGTTGCGGGGGCAGCGCATGAGCATTGTCCACATTCACGCTCCATCAGCAACGGCAAAAAGCATCAGCATTGTGACCTGCCTGGACTGCAAACAGCGCACAAGGATGATCCAATTTTTCACGCCCTGGTATGGTTGGGATTCAACCTGTATTAAGTGTGGCAGAAATTGGATGGATGGTGAATGGATGGATTTGCCATTTGTACGCCAGAGCAGACCCAAATCAATTGCAAGGGCCAAGAAATATTGGCGGGCCATGCCACCTGTATCTGAAAATCATTATGGAATGGACGCCATATGAGCATCGATTTTCAAGCCATCCGTAACGCCAATCCCATGCTGGAAGTAGTTTCGCGTTACGTTGAACTGGTTCGTCGTGGCAGTGAATTTGTCGGGTTGTGCCCCTTCCATAACGATTCGAAACCGTCCATGACGGTCTATAACGCTTCTGATGGATTGATGCGTTTTCGTTGCTTTGTCTGTGGCGCCGGTGATGACGTCATCGATTTTGTAGCTGCGATTGAAGGCGTTAGCGTTCCTGATGCTTGCAAGATTCTTTCGAATAATAAATTACCGGAATTGGGTACATTCAAGCCACCAAAACCAAAACCTGATGAATCTAAAAAGTGGCGTCCTATCGTTCCCGTTCCGGATGACGCGCCAAAGTATGATCCAAGTAAAACATTCAACCCAAAATCGGGCCAAATGAGAAATTACCGGACAACAAGGAAAGATTCATACCGGGACGAAAAGGGCAAGCTGATCTGTTTTGTGGTTCGTCTTGATTTTGATGATGGTCAGAAGATATGCCCTACCATTACCTTTTGTATCGGCCCTAACGATCAAAAACAGTGGTGTGCTAAACGGATGCCGGCGCCGTTCCCTTTACAGGGATTGGATGACCTGGCAAAGCGTCCGGACGATTGCGTACTGATAGTATCCGGGGAGAAATGCAGGGAAACAGCGAAGCACCAAATGAAAGGCTTTGTCGCTATTTCTTGGTTGGGTGGAGACCAGACGGTAGGAAGCGTTGATATTTCTCCGCTGATAGGACGGTTTATTGTTTTTGGATCTGA
>SDBT01016122.1_pt1 | contig 11849 bp, 9 predicted proteins | sample 2277101 | NCBI WGS metagenome assembly SDBT01 (sample SAMN10404973, study PRJNA504765) | marine sediment metagenome | isolation source: marine sediment core GS10_PC15, 103 cmbsf | place: Arctic Ocean: Southern Knipovich Ridge | collected 2010
AGACCCGAAGTCATCGTTAAAAATGCTCATTTTCCCAAGTAATTGCCAATTTGGCTCCAAATTTTGGATTAAGCCTGACGAAGCTGATGCTTTTCTCGTAAATATGCATCCCAAATGCAGTCCGGGGACGAGTATGGAACCTTGAACCCCTGAACCTTTGAACCCGTGAACTCCTACCATTTTTTATTGTTCACTTTCATATAGTACGCTTTTTGCCATATGTAAACAGGAATAACACATTGGCTGCCAGACAAATCATACCCCCCATTCCGATGGCTTTCTCGATATTGGTGAAAGTGGCAAAATAGCCGAAAATCAGGGGACCTAACGCACTGCCTATACGTTCAACAGACTGGTAGACCGCCATGGAAGTGCGGTTACCAAGTTCACGGGCAGTTTTTGTATCCAAAAGGAGATTGACCTGTGAAGGAAAGGTAAGTATGTTGGACAGGCCCAGAATTATCAGACTGCCGATAGCCGCCAATGAATAAAACCATATCGAGTCGGAAGTACAAAAATAAAAAGCGGTAAGTGCTATTCCGAGAACGACGTTGGATACCACTATCAATGTTTTGCTTTGTTTTACTTTCTTAACATATTTGTTTAAAAATGAAGCCAGAAAGATATTGGTCAAGGCGTAAAACATCATTATTCGGCCGATATCCGAATAGGCGAACTTGGTTTTTAAGAAAATTGGTATGCAATAGTAATAAAAGCCCACCAGCATAATCCTGGTGACGACACCTTGTGCCATGATTGCCAGCAGGTTTCGGTCTTTGATGCCAAGGATAATAAATTTACCCAATCCCCGACCGGTATCCTTTTCGGCCTTATCAGTGGAAGGAGATTGATCAGCAAAGATGAGATGGGCAAATATAAAAACAAAAATCATCATGGCGGCGGCTGAAAAAAACACCATTCGATAGGAAAAATAATCCGCCATAATGCCGCCGAAAACGATACTGCAGAACAAACCGCCTGAAAAGGCCGTTGTATAACCTGCCAAGTAATACGCCCGGTTTGTCTCTAGAGAATGATCAACGATGAACTGGCGCCCGTAAAAAACAATGAGGGCGAATCCAACTGCACACAGCATTCTGGCGAGGATCAGGGTCAGGATGTCTTGCGCCAGCCCGCATAGTATAAGGCCGGCGATGGTAAGCAGCAGGCTTGTGGTAATGGCCTTAAAAGGGCGCACTTTGGTAAAGAAACTACTACCCAGAAACAACATGGTTACTGTCACGGTAATCATGTAACCAGTAATAGGAAGGCCCATTAGAATCTTTTCAGATATTTTGCCGGAAAGAAAAGTCGGCTGGATCAAAAGCTCTTTGGCATAGAAAGGTAAAAAAACGGCGTGCAGGTTGGCCGCCAGGATGAAAACAAACACCAGAGGCCGGACATGAGCTGGATCGATGATAGGTGCGAAATCAATCTTGCCTTGAGTCAATCCGGCCAGAGTTTCTCTTTGCTTTTGGATCACATCCAGAATGTTTTCCTGTCCTTTTTGAGCGGATGAGGCAAATTTTTTGGCCATTTTGCTAATACAGGATTCCAGACAATCCATCCACTGTCTGATATTTTCAACCATGGCATTCATTTCAAAAAGAAAAAAAGAAAGCTCCCGGGAGTTAATTTTAAAGGGGAAGGGCTTTAGATTGGATAGCAAACAATTGGCTGCCAGATGTGTTTCCTGCCCGGGTATATGAAGCATACGTGAGGTAAAGAAAATGAGCAGTTCATATGTAATGATCAGCCCAACCATAACAATGGTGAAAAGGTCGAAAAGAATTCGGACCGACTGCCTGTTTATCTCCTGACTGATTCCCAAGCGAATGACGGCAATCTGGACTCCTTTGCCATCGGCAATGGGCACATCGATGATCCTTTGATGGTTTCTTTCTCTGGCTGCGCTGAAAAGTTTCTGGTTTTCCTTGATGATATCAATAAATGCGATGGTGGGTGTATCATCCACAATGCTTTTAAGAAAAATGTTCACTCTTCCCAAGCGCTCTAACGGGATATTGTACTTCAAGGCAGTGGATATCTCATTGCGGATCACTTTCCCTAATTCACGTACCTGTTCATTGGTTTGGCGGGTGTACTTGCGCTCAAACATTCTCATGTTTTGATGAGTATACAGAGCCTGGGCAAAAATGGTAACCAAAAATATAACGATAAACAGATTTCGAGCCGTAGATTTGGTATCCATGGTATTGAGGTTATATTTTTGGGGCTTGCTCATAGACTTTTACTTCTTCGGTTCATTTTTACATCAGAGAGCATGGTTTTCCATTCGGCAAGCATCTGTTCATAAATGTCATGATTTGAAACCAGTTGCTCGATTTCAGCAGCATGGAATTCAAGATCTTTTTTAGACAGTACGGTTTGCAAGGCAACCTTGTAACTCTGTCCGGTCCTGTTGGCATTTATCAGGGCCGCGATGACCTTGGAAAACAACTTAAGTTCAGTGAAAACTTCCCTGTTTTCCATCGCCAGCCACTTACCGCTACTGATATAGTTAATCTGTTTCTCAGCTTCCAGTATAGCGTCAAGGTTGATGCCTTCTGATAAAAGGCTGTCGCGGTCTCGATTCAGGAGTGAGCGGGTAAGACGCTTAATTGAACGGGTATAGGGCCGGTTAATCCACAACGAAAGCACCAAATATAAAAAGGGTAGCACCACAGCCATAATAATCAGAGAATTCTTTATGGAATCATTGATCAGTAAAAACAGTTCCTTGCGCACATGGGTTACGGACACCATGGTAATCATATTGCCCACGGTCTTGGATTGTTTAACCAGCGGGATTGTAATCTGGTAAAAATTTTCGGTTTTTTGCGTGTTGATATTCTCTAAAAACTCGTGAGGCGGCAACGCGGTCTGCCGGAAGGCGTACAATGTTTTGTCTGCGGCGTTTATTATGAAAAAGTTTTGGATATCCTCGGGCAGAATACCTTCCAACAACCGTTTGAAATTTAGCTGGCCGAGAGGTTTTCCGAATAACAAGGACTTTTCCAGTTTACGCTTCATCTCCTTGCCGATCAAGATATATTTATTTACGTTGTTTTTTTCAAGATTTTTCGCCAAAAAGCCGATTTGCAGCATACTATTGAGAGTTTGGATCAATAGAATAATCAGGATGGTGATTAAAAAGATCTTGGTCCGGAGGGTGACTTTGGTAGCAGATACCACTAAAGAAGATTTCTTCGATTGTTTCAAAATGCTTGGCCTTTCTAGGTCTATTACAAAGAATACAATTGACTCGTAAGCGGCAAACTATTCATATCCGCAATCTGTCAAGATTATTATCCAGATATCAAAAACAAACCCGACAGTCAAGCTGCAAGATTTATCAAATTTAATAAAATCCCATAGATATTGGGAACGGCAATTATGCTATGTCAACGGATGAGATAAAGAGCATGCATAAAAAGTTAAAAATGTATAACGAAATAATAACAATTAAATATTGTAATTATTGTCAATTTCTGATAGTTGAAATGAAAAGGTAATTTAAGATGAAATGTACTATAATTCTGTTTTTAATTGTTGTATGTCTGTTTTTTCCGTCCTTGTTGTTGAGTTCTGAAGGGCAATTTGACAGATCCTCTGAATTATCAAATTTCAAACGCAATGAAAATCTCATTAAATTTTTTTCAACATTAATTGAAAAAAACCCCTCAGATTACTATGCATATAACAAACGAGGTGTTGTCTGGTTTTATAATGGCGATTATGATAAGGCTATATCTGATTATTCCCGTGCTATCATTGAAAACCTGAACTATGCCGAGGCATACTGCAACAGAGGGGTTGCATGGTTTTTTAAGGGAAACTTCGACAAGGCTATCAATGATTTTACGGCTGCTATTAATATCAAACCGCGTTATTTTGAAGCATACTGTTTCAGGGGGGATGCCTGGTATAAAAAAGTAAAATTCGATCTGGCTATTTCAGATTATAACACAGCTCTGGAGATATTCCATCAATATGCCAGGGCTTATAATAATCGTGGTTTTATCTGGTTTAGAAAAGGTGAATATGGACTTGCTATTTCAGATTATTCCAGTGCTCTGGAAATAAACCCTGATTATGCAGAAGCCTTCAGTAACCTCTCATGGCTTCTGTCCACGTGTGCGGAAGAACAGTATAGAAACGGTGAAAAGGCGGTAAAGCTGGCTGAAAAAGCAGTTGAGATTAATTCTAGTGAAATTTTTATAGATACTTTAGCTGCGGCCCTTGCTGAAAAAGGTAAATTCAAGGAAGCAGTATCAATCCAGGAAAAAGCCATAAATCTATATAAAAAAGCAGGTGGTAAGGTAAAACTGGCTCAATATCGAGAACGGTTGAATTCATATAAAAATAATAAACCTTGGCGGCAATATTTTATTGTTCGAAAAGAAAAAAAATATGAGGGGGAAAAAATTGAAGCAAAACCTGTACAGGTTATCGAGCAAAATGAATCCAAGCAGGTTATCCGAAGAAAATCCCATTCGAACCTGCAAAGCACTTATCCTTATACTATTCAAGTCAGTTCCTATCAGAAAAAAGAAAAGTCCAACAGTAAGGTAATTGAGTTAAGAAAAAGCGGAGATATAGCATTTACCTCCTATGCACATATTCCCGGTAAAGGAGACTGGTACCCCATTTTTGTTGGTTTTTATAAAAGTTTATCAGAAACAAAAAAAGCTGGAGCAGCATTGAAAAAGCGGAATTTTTTCTATGCTAATGTTATTAAAATGCCTTATGCTGTTCAGGCAGGATGTTTTGATTCAGATCAGGAGCTTAAAAAAATTGAAGCAGATCTTATGGCAAAAGGATATATTCCATACATAGTTCCTGACAGACATGACAATAGTAAAAGCAGACTTCTAATCGGGGCATTTGAAACAGAGGAGAAAGCCGAGGTTGTTGCCCAAAGACTTAAAGAAAAAGGATTTAACGCAAAAATAGTCAGGCGGTAGTTTTATCAATCAATTGATCAATCAAAGTCTTCGTCATCCTGTGGCGTGCCATTGTAATCTTCATCCCCGGTATCAGCCTGTCTCATCTGGAAAAATTCAGGATCGATATTATCAGTGTCAAAGGTTATGAAACTATTAAGGTCGACCTTGTACAGCTCTTTCATGGCCTGCCATTCTACCGTTTTTTTGTGCCCGTCAAACGAAGAAAGTTTAGAAATATTCATTGCAAGAAGATATGAATATTTGGAAAATAGTCCCGGAAAATAAACTTTGGGATCAAAATTAGCGACAATGTCGTTTATATCTTGAGCCACCAGAGCTGCCATGATAAATTTTTCCTCACTTATAAGCTGCTCAAAAACCTCAATTTTTTTAAGCAGTATTCTCAGATGATACGAGCCTGCCACAACCGTATCATCAACACCTATCATAGCTGGTGAAACAACTTTTTGATCTATTGTTTCAATGGGTTGTTGGCTTTCGGACTCATCTGGTTCCGTCTCCGGCTCAACTTCTGCTTCAGGTTCGGGTTCCTGATAGACGAGCTGTTGAAGATTTGTGAGCCATTCTTTGATTTTGAGGAGCCCTTCCAGCAGCGGTCTTGAGGCCTCCTCAAGAATACTCTCCAGTGTCTCTTGCAGTTCATCTCCCGCTTCGATTATCTGTGTAACATCATCACTTGTAACCTCTTCAAGCCACCTGTTCCAGTTATCGCTTGTTTTATCCTCTTCATGCTGCAGTATTTTGGCAAGCTGTTTTATTAACCAGTTTATACTGGTTTGTGCATGTTTTTCCCGTTTCTTTACAGGGCCTACTGCTTCCCAGTTTTCCTGAAAAAGTCGTATTAATGTCTGAAAAATATCATACAAGGCTCCAATATCCGTCTCGAGATAAATGCCGTATAAAAAAAATCCCACAGTACGTATATCAAAGATATCTTCTTCAAATACAGCCTGAGCCTGAGCGGCAGATCCTTGATAATCGCCGTTATGAGCAAGGGTGATAATATCTGTAAGACGGGGATCGGTCGTCTCCAGACCTGGATTTTCAGCCGGTTCAATGGTTCTGTTCAGAATTTCAATGTTCATCGGTTGTTCCCTTCTTGTGCAAATGGGTCGAAGCAATAACTTACAATTTATTTAAAAACATAGACAAATAACTATCGGATGTCAAGTACAAACGGCTTGTTACCCGGACAAAAATTGGTTTGAGCGGTCGATCAAGCGTTTTCTGCCAATAATCCTTGTCAAAGCGAAGAATTAATGGAGCCCCACGGGTAAACCCGTGGTCCCTTTAAACTACCCGTCTTCGCATTCAGCTACGACGCGGTTATCCGCCTCAGTTTCGGGGCGACATCACGCCGTCGCACAACGAGCAATTGCGCATTCATCCACGGGCAAGCCCGTGGTCTTCAGCGAAGGCGGATAAATTATGATCAATATATTTACCGATTAACAAATAACTTTCGAACAAAAATTTTCGCTCGATTAAGGTACGAGCTTGACATAAAACCCGCCTTTTGAGAAGATGATTATGAGTAATCAGATTTATATCTTTCTGCAGACAAAGAGATAAAAGTTTATATGAAAATTCTGTTTCTTGAGATAGACACAGAAAGAACATGGGGGCTGGCTTCGGTGGGTCCTGGCTATATCGGTTCGTACATACGTCTGTATGGACACGAAGCAGCTCTTTTGCGGATTTTACCAGACCAAAAAGTTGAGGACATCATTTGCTGCATTGAAAATGAAGCACCGGATATTCTTGGCTTTTCACTTACAACGAGGCAGTGGCAAAGGGCCGCGTATGTTGCAGGAGAAATCCGGAAAAAGCATGATATCCCGATGATAGCCGGTGGACTTCATCCGACTTTTGCACCCGAATCCGTGCTGCAAACTGAAGGTTTTGACTATGTGTGCCTTGGAGAAGGTGAAGAAGCCTTGTGTGACCTGCTCTCATGCCTTGAAAAGTGTGAAGAAATTTGCGCCGGCAGTATTAAGAATATATGGGTTAAGGACGCCGGCCGTCCTGATTTACGTCCACCGTTTGAGCCCATTGACAAGATGCCTTTTATAGCGCGTGATCTTCTGGACGAAAAGCATGGTGTGATCCATATAAGCACCCAGCGAGGGTGCCCGTTTCCCTGCACGTTTTGCGCAGCAGGTGCTATCGACGATCTTTATGGAAATGCAGGATATATAAGAAGGCGGTCAATTGACAATCTCTTAGAAGAGCTCGGGCAAATCCGGCAAAAAAGCTCTGTAAACTACATCATTTTTTTAGACGATACCTTTACGGTAAACAGAGATTGGGTAAAAGAATTTTGCCTAATTTACGGCAAAGAAATGGGCACAGGTTTTTCAATAAACGCCCGTGTGGAGACCATAAATCGGAATATGATAGATCAGCTTGCAGAGGCAGGTTGCAGACACATAATCTATGGTGTTGAAAGCGGCAGTTTACACATAAGACGGGATATCCTGAATCGTCCTGTCAAAAACCAGCGCTATATCGATATTTTCAATTGGACCAAACAGGCGAATATTCTAGTGACTGCGAACTACATGATAGGACTTCCAGGCGAAAAATCAGAGGATATTGAACAGACGCTTGCTTTAAATTATGAGTTAGAACCTGATGATTTCGGATATTTTGTTTTTTATCCATATCCTGGAACCCGCTTATTTTATTTTTGCCGTGAAAAAGGTTTTTTGCCTGAAAACTACTTGAAATTACCAGCTAATAATCGGCAATCCATTTTGAATTTGCCCGATCTTACCAAGGATGATATCGAATATTATTACAATCTATTTACTAAGGTTCGCGAGAATGCTTATATGGATCGATATGGAAGCGCTTTAAATGCAGAAGATAAAGCCCTTGTAAGTAAAAGTTTTAAAAAAAGCGCTGCTGTCGGATAACATGGAAAAGGAGGTTATAATCAGATGTATGAAAAGGCTGAAGTCATAAATCTGGAGCCGTCACCAGCCGGGCAGTATAAAAAGAAACGGATACAGCTCGAATCGGGCCGACAGGTCCTGGTTCATTCTCATAAAAAAGAAGAACTTATCGAAATCGTTGAACCGGAAGGAGAAGTTGTCATGAGAGTACGGCTGACCGATGCCGGGCCTGTTATTAGTTTCCAGGGAGCTCACATTGAATTAAAATCGACTGAAACTCTTTCTCTGGAATCTAAAAAGGTAATAATCAAAGCCGAAGAAGAAGCTGTGGTAGAAAGCAAAGGAAGCCTTAAGATCGACTCTTCAAAAAAGTTAGACATTCATTCAGCTAGTGATATACGCATTACCGGAAAGATGATCTATTTAAATTGATGTTTCGGTTTTATCAAATTTTCAATTTTCTGATCAACAATATCATAAGGAGACTTTACTATGCCTGCTGCTGCTCGTATTGGTGATATGGCTAGACAGGATGCGCCACATTGTCATGCTCCAATTCATCCACCTGCGCCAACTCCGACTCCTGTACCACATCCGGCTCTTCCGGTGACAATAATTACAGGGGCATTCACCGTGCTCATTGGCAACCAGCCTGCGGCCCAGATTGGAAGCACAACCACTCCGTGTACGACTGCAGGTTGTGTGCCGGGAGGTCCGGCTAATGTGGTCATGGGTTCGACAACGGTCATGGTCGGTGGAATGCCTGCTGCCAGAGTAAATGATATGACCGCGCACACCAGTTGTGTGGCACCCATTCCAAGCCCGGTTGGAAAAATTATGCCGCCTGGATGTCCAACTGTAATAATTGGAGGGTAAGGCTTATAAAACTGCTTCATTTTGAAAAACTTCGACCTGTATGTCCGCGCTGCTGGAAAACTGCAGGGAACAGGTCACGTCTTGAAATTCGTTCTGCTTTAAAACAGGATCATGATTCTATAAATGAGGGCATACTTGTCTGTTCCAACCGCCAGTGTCTGAGCGAGTATCCTGTAATCGATGGTGTGCCTATTATCGTTGCCGATCTTAGAACATATGTTTCACAAAACATTATTCCGATTTTAAGCAGGTGCGATCTTACAGACACAGTGGAAAGCCTTTTAGGGGACTGTTGCGGTCAAGGTTCTGTTTTTGATTCTCAGCGCCAGCATCTTAGCACATACGTCTTTGATCATTACGGTGATCTCGATCCTGAAGAATCGAAGAATTCCCCTGTTTTACCCGGATCTGTGCAAAGACTGCTCAGACAAGGGCTCTCGTCGATAAATGATAAGGTTTGCGGACCTGTGATCGATATCGGTTGTTCAGTCGGCCGCACCAGCTTTGAGCTTGCAGAAACTTTTGGTGAGATCGTTCTGGGTGTTGACCTTAATTTCAGCATGATGAGAACAGCGGCTTCGATTCTTGCCAAAGGGCGTGTTACCTATTCGAAGCGGCGTGTGGGACTTGTTTTTGACCGCAGAGAATTTTCTGCAACGTTTGCGAGAAAAGAAAATGTTGATTTCTGGGTGTGCGATGCTACTTGCCTTCCGTTTTCAAATGCGAGCTTTTCTCTTGGATTAAGCCTGAATGTGCTTGACTGCGTGACCTCACCTTATGACCATTTAAAGGAACTGGCCAGGATACTGGAGCCCGATGCCGGAGCGCTTGTTTCAATGCCTTATGACTGGAACGTCAACGCCACTCCTGTTGAATCCTGGCTTGGCGGTCACTCACAAAGATCGGAAAATCAGGGGGCGAGTGAAATTGTGCTGCGCTCGCTGTTTTCAGGAGGAGGACACCCGAATGCAGTTGAAGAACTCGAACTCGTATCCGAATTTGGAGATTTCCCGTGGACCCTATGGCTGCATGATCGCAGTCATATGAAATATCTTGTACATATGGTTGTTCTTCGTAAAAAATCTTCATCCGGGCAAATTTGATGAATTCATAAAAAGTCGAATTTATCCGGTTTTAGGTTTTAAGTTTTAGGTTTTAAGATAAGGTATTTCATATTTATTCAATCACTTAAAACCTAGCACCTAAAACTTAAACCACCAGTAAAAAGGCTATTTTTGACTTTTTACGAGATCATCATATTTTAATAACATGACAAAATGACTTCCAAGCGAATTCAAGTCGGCAGGTGTTCTTTTATTCCGCCTGAAGGTTTTGTGGTTCAAAAAGAAGCATCTATAACAAGCCCACATCCTTCCGGCTATATGACCTGTACTGATGGAACAACCCCTATCTGCATTACCCTTACAAGCACAAAGGTTTATCCTGATGTGCCGGATTTTTCGAATTGTCCTGAAGACATGAATCCGGTTGCATATCCTGTCAGTATAACACTCACCACATTTATGGCCCATGGTAATACCTGCCCTGTGGATCATCTGCGTAAAACTGACCAAGTACTTCAAGGGCATTTCAAAAACTTTAAAATAAGTTTTTACAAAAAATACATGGTCGGCAAATATCAGGCAGCTCTCTCTCAGTGCTCTTTTGTAACAAATTTCAGGATTTTTCGGTTAAACTTTACATGGCTTGCAGAAAAGGAGCTTCTTGTATCGACCATGATGGTCACAGAACAAGGAGTGGAAAGAGGATGGAACGATCTGCGAAGGTTTGTTGAATCAGTACGTCTTTAAAATAAATAAACCTCTAAAAAGGTTTCTTTTTTAAGTATAATCGACTAAAGATAAGTGGTGTCAAATCTTTATGCTGAGCTATTGACAGATATTTTGCTACATATGATAATTAAAATTTATGAATACCAAAGGCACTATACTACCGATTTTTTTTCAACCGCGTACTTTACTACCCAACCTGATATCAGGATTATTTTTTGGCCTGTTGAATATTGCATATGCCATCTCTTTAGCTGCATTTATTTTTACTGGTGATATCGCAAATCATCTCCCCGCAGGTGTAAGCGTAGTTTTAATTGCCTATTTCTTAACGGGTTTAATCATTGCCATCGGCAGTTCTATACCTGGCGTTATTTCCACACCCAAGAGCCACATTTGTGTCATCATTGCCTTAATGGCAGCATCGATAGCGAGCACTAATGGGCTCGCTTCCTTACATCAGATTCTCCCTACCATCGTCGCAGCCATTATGGTCAGTTCCGTTTTAACCGGCGTGTTTCTATTCATTCTTGGATCATTTCAGATCGGTAATCTTATCCGCTTTGTTCCATACCCTGTGATAGGTGGTTATTTTGCAGGTGCCGGTTTCCTTCTATTAAAAGGCTCCTTTTCAGTAATGACGGGTATTGCCCTTAAACCTGAACATATCCGCTTTTTCCTGGAATACAATAACCTCATACTCTGGATACCAGGCATTATCTTTGCGATTCTTCTGTTTGTACTGGAACGGCGCTATAAGCATTTCTTGCTCATGCCGGGGCTACTGTTGGCGGGTGTCGTATTATTCTACTGTACACTCATGCTGACAAACACCTCCATAGTTCAGGCCCAAGGTATAGGATTGCTATTTCCTGATTTTTCGGCGGGCAGACTTTTTCCTCCTTTGAGTTTTGCGTTTTTTACACATGTGAATGTGTCCGCGTTGATCGGACAAATTGGAAATATAATGACAATTGTATTTTTGGGCGCCTTTTCTATCTTATTAACCACCTGCGTAATAGAAATTGGAACGGAAAAATATGTAAACCTCGAAAGGGAATTAAAGGTAACCGGTATTGCAAATATTGTAACAGGATTGGGGGGAGGGGTACTGAGTCTTCCTTCGGCACCCCGTACGATCCTGTCTTACAAATTGGGAGCGAAAAGTCGCCTGGCCGGAATATGTAATGCTTTCTTCTGCGGTGCCGCCATACTTGTGGGACCTTCAATTATCATATATTTGCCTATACCGGTGATAGGCGGTTTGATTGTCTTTTTAGGGATTTCTCTTCTTGCTGAATGGGTATACGATGCGT
>SDBT01016123.1_pt1 | contig 11848 bp, 7 predicted proteins | sample 2277101 | NCBI WGS metagenome assembly SDBT01 (sample SAMN10404973, study PRJNA504765) | marine sediment metagenome | isolation source: marine sediment core GS10_PC15, 103 cmbsf | place: Arctic Ocean: Southern Knipovich Ridge | collected 2010
CACTGTGATATTGTCCTGGATAAAACCACTGTAGATACTGAGATCGCGATGTCTCGGGCTCAGAGAGTAGTTGAACGTTCCGTCAACTGTGTGTCTGTCGAGGCGGTAGCCCAATCCCCATGACAGTTCGTGTTGTTCAGTCAAACCAAAACGATGCTGGAAGTCTATGTCGTAGGTATCAATGGTTTCGTTAAATTTCTTTTCCAGCCGCTTATCCCGATTGTAATAGACCTGCAGCTTCATGTCGGAGTCTTTCGAGAGTGTCCGTTCCCAACGCCCCAGCAGATCGCCGCCGCTAATTTTATTGTGATGGGAAGACTCCTGTGAGATAGGAGATGTAAGCGAATATATTGTAGTAGATTCTCCGATATTTCCGTTGTAGATGTCACCTATTAGAGTCCAGTGGTCATTTTCTTTGGGGTAGCTATCGATTCTGAAGCCGGTTCGGAAGGTATCCCATTCATCTTTGACACTATGGTCCGTATTATGTATATGATCAGGATTCGGGCTGTCATCTCTGTCGAAATACTTTGAATAAATACGAAAGTACGTTGAGTTATTTAGTTTTCCACCATATCGAGCGGCCGTGAGGTTATGCTCTATATCGCTTACTTCTCCGACGAGGATGGTTCCCTGGGTATCTTTTGCGTTCTTTGTCACTATATTTATAATGCCATTAACCGCATTTGATCCCCAGAGCGTGCCACCGGATCCTCGAATAACTTCAATACGGTCAACATCTTCGAGCATGACATCGTGTGTGTCCCATCGAATCCCACCAAAAAGAGGCCCGTAGATACTTCGACCGTCTATCATAACCAGAAGCTTATTTGCGAATTCCTGGTTGAAACCGCGTGAAGTGATCGCCCATTTGTTTGAGTTTATTCTCGCAACTTCCATTCCAGGGACCATTCTCAAGAGATCGGGTATGGTACTTGCTCCCGAGCGCCGAATATCTTCATTAGTAATAACATAAACCGCTGTCGGAGTTTTAAAGAGCTTTTGCTGCTTCCTGGAAGCCAGTGTAATCTCGATATTCATTAGATCTTCTATTGACATCTCGAAGAACTCAGTCTGTTCGTTGGCTTCAGTTGACTCGGCAAACACAGAAGTCGAGTATGTAAAGAAAGCCATGACGGACAAGATGAATAGAGCCGTTGGCATCCTCGTGATCTTGTTTGAAAAGTTAACAATCATTTTATCTTCCAAAATCAGATCATTAACAGCATAAAATAGGATAGAGACCGCTGCCCTCCGGGCCTGGATTTGACAGGGCCACAAAATCCTCGGAGGTAACAGCGGTACTATCCATTAGCAATTAAGAACTTTCGATTTCTCCCTGTTTATCTTTCCGGGTAAAATAAAGACAAAACTACAAAGGAGCGATGGTGCCCCGCTTATATGGCAAGTGTACCTGGCACAAGTTTCCCGATGCACTTTTTAGCCAGCGCTCAAATGGAACATTATTTTGCCGGATCAATTAATATCCTTTCAATTCATACTAACCTGTAGATTTCCTGATGGGCTTGTTTGCATCGCTGATTTGCTCAGGTCAATAATATCGTATTCTCGTTTTTGGGCAGATTGATGATCCGTGATAATCGTTTCGGTTACTGCTGTAGAATGAATATCTCTCTCTGCAATGGTTATCACATTTGGTATTCCATCGACCAGCATTGCCCAATAGCCTTTTTGGGGCTTTGTTTCTTCGAATATTATGATACAGGAAGTGTTGTTGAACTTTGTAGAACGTCCACCAAGAGCTTTACTGATATCTTTTATGGAAATTACATTTCCCCACAGATGGATGACACCAATGATGCGATCAGATAATTTCGGTGGTCTTTCAACCTCTGTCCAGCCGACCGCATTGAAATCATAAAAGTCTTGTTTCTGATTTCTTGAAAAAGCAAATGTTAGATACTTATTCTTGGTGCTTTGTAGGGTCTGTATTTTGTCATCTATTTGAACCGTTTTTCTGTGCATAATTTGTCTCCAAATATATATTAAAAAGGTCTCTTTCTATTTTGAGGTATGCTACTGTACCCCCTAATACTCAAAAAGTGCAGGCAATGCGAGTTTGCATCTGTTGCAAGTCATTAAGCCAATTTAGAATACACATTTGCAACCTGGCTACGCTTTTCTTCGGTAATGGAAATGTCCTCAATAACGAGCTAATTGCTGAATTTATGACAAGAAGAATCCCTGTTAAAAAGTCATACAACCAGGGGGCAAAAGGCTGGCAAAAGTCTTAGTGGTACTTACATATACAGGAAGATTGTTATGCGTAAATAGCTATATGTACTGATGTGAAAAAATGTTTAATTATAGTCAGGAAGGAAATTAGTTAATAGGTGCTTACTCAATAGAAGTCAGGCCACATCTGATTGCGTACTTTGTCAGTTCAGGAAGGCTATAAAGTCCCACTTTGCTCATAATCTGTCTGCGGTGAGTATCTACCGTTTTGAAGCTAACGTGTATTTCCAAGGCAATCTGCTTTGAGGATTTTCCATCCGCCAGGAGTTTCAGTACCTGAATTTCTCTTTCGGTCAGGGAGTTGTTTGAGTGACCGTTTTTATCCGAAAGATTTTTTAAATATCCATTCATCACGATATTTGCAGCCCTGGGGCAAAGGTACACTTCATTATCTACGGCCGCATTTATCGCCTTTAACAGCTCAGAAAAGGCATCTTCCTTGTGAACGTAAGCGATTGCGCCTGCTCTGAACATCTCTGAAACAAATGCTTTTTCCAGATATGCCGAATGAGCGACGATTTTGGCATGAGGAAATTGTTGTGTAAAATGTCTGATTGTATTCAGATCGTTTGCACCTGTGAGATTCACACCGATGGTGATAACATCTGGTTTGACGATGTGGTTTAGTCTGCTTGCCTCAGTAGCGTTATCTACGTCTGCTACAACCTGCATATTGGTTTGAGAGCCCAAAAGTAGTTTTAAACCGTCCCGCATAATCTGATGGTTATCAGCGAGCATTATCTTGATTTTTCCGTTACCGTCCATTTTGTTTTCTGATTACTCCAGAATCCGAATTTGCTCAATAGTATTTCAAGTTTTATTTAATTACTATCGGTTTTTGATTTGTGGAATTGTTTCCAACTTTTTCTTTAGTGTTTTACCCAATTCTTCCGGATCGAAAGGTTTGGTTATGTAGTCGTCAGCGCCTTCGTACAAAGCCCGTCCCACCTCATTCATCATTCCTTTTGCTGTCAGCATAAAAACGGGTATATTGGAGGTTCTTTCGTCGAGCTTTAATTGAGAGAGGACTGTGAGACCATCCATTTCAGGCATCATCCAATCAAGTAGAATGAGATCCGGGATGATTTCGCGTGCAAGTTCAAGCCCAGCCGAACCGTTTGACGCTGCGTAAACATCAAATCCATCCATTTTCAGGTTATATTCCAGGATGGTACGGATAGGATCTTCATCCTCAACAACCAGTATTTTAATTGAATCAGCCATAACAGGATACCTTTATATTGTGTTTCAATAGAAATTAACCGGAAGTGCCGGGTCCTTCACAACAGCACCAGGGCACCAACCGAAAAACCGCGAATAGTCTTCTAATCCCCAACTTCAGTATTAAACCCCCATAGGCAGATATATCTTTTAGTTCTACCTAAACAGTTATCGGCAAGATTACCTGTGCAGTTGAAAAAACTTAGGGCATGTTTGAGTTTTGTTTGTTAAGTGTTATTTCTGCTTGGGACAAAACTCTGAATAGACCCCTGCCGGAAAAGTAGAGCAGGGATTAGAGTGATTTCCGGCGGGAGTGCTATGCTTTGGTTCTAACCATTCCATAAAAAAATCTTTTACATATCATCTTGGTACTAAATACACACTTTACCGAGTATCGCTCTAAAAGCGACCGAGGGGCACCAAACCAAGAGTCAGCCCCCAGACGGCAAATCTCCCAAATCCATAATTGTGACCTCGGCGAGACAGCCAACCAGTCATTCGTAACTGGCGCCCCCCCAGGCAACAGCACAATCCATACGCTTTATTTTTCCATCTTGACCTTTTGGATCTATGCCACTCTGGCTATCATTATGATTCTTTTATCGGTTGGATAGGGATATGCACCAAACAGGGAATTCCTATTTATTGTCTTCGCTAAACCTTATTTGTGTAGGGAATATTACCCGTACAGGCGAGTAAACGGCTCGTTATTCTTAAGATAAAAGCTTATTGCTCGCCTTAGTGCCAGCTTGTGTGTTGACTTTAATTTCATGCTTCCGCTGAAGTTATACCCTCTCTGATTGCGTATTTTGTCAACTCTGCGACGCTATGGATATCCAGTTTCTCCATAATCTTTCGACGTATAGACTCGATAGTTTTTCCGCTAACGTGCAGATCCAGTGCGATCTGTTTTGTAGATCTACCTTCGGAAATCAGCTGTAGCACCTCGCGCTCTCTGTCTGTGAGGATGACCAAATTTGAGCCGGTAGTGTTTATCAGCCTTGTTACGTAATCATCAACGACAGTACCGGTAATACTCGTGCAAAGGTATATCTTTCCTTCGGCAACTATACGTACGGCCTGTAAGAGTTCTTCCGACAATGATTCCTTCAGGATATAACCTGAGGCACCGGCCTTTAGCATATCGGACACATATCGTTTGCTCGAATGTATTGACAATGCAATGATCTTGACGTTTGGGAAATCATTGGTTATTTTGTGCGTTGCGTCAGTACCGTTTAACGTCGGCATGGTAATATCCATAAGAACGATGTCGGGCAATAGTGTCCGGACCAGTTCCAGGGCTATTCTGCCGTCGTTCGCTTCTCCGACAACTTCCATATCGAGTTCCTGGTCAAACAGCAGATGAAGACCCTTACGCATTATCGGATGATCGTCAACTAACAGGATTCGCATAGTCATTTTGTTTTCTCCTTAAATATCTTTTTGCCTTTCAAGCGGGGCCGTCATTGTAATTTTACAGCCTTGCCCTGGCTCTGAGTCAATTTCAAGCTGGCCCCCTAATTCCTCCAATCTTTCCCGAATACTAAAGAGTCCAAATGAAGCGTTCCTGGCTGACATTTTTGCGGTGTGTATTGGATCGAATCCAATACCATTGTCATTAACCGTTACCTCAAACTGGCTGGAGAGTTTACGAATGCAGACTTTTACCTCGGTTGCGTTTGCGTGCTTGGTTACGTTGATGAGCAATTCTCTTACGTTGCGGAACATGAGTACTTTAATATCATCACTTATTGGTTTCAGTTGTTCATCGTCTTCAAACAATGTCCTGATTTTGTGTTTTTTTGCTATTTCCTCTTCCACCCATTCTTCCACTGCCGCCTCGAAGCCCTTTTCATAGAGGATTGGAGAACTCAGATCAAAAGTTAATGACCTTGTATCTCGAATAACCTGCCCAAGTAACTGGGCTACTTCGTCCATGGCCTTATCAATCTCCGGCGAAGGTGCGTGTTTGCGAAATGTCTCGATCTTGATCTTGGAAAAAGCCAGTGACTGGCACACCCTGTCGTGCAGTTCTCCGGCTATTCGACGTCTCTCACTTTCCTCGGCCAGAGTCAACTGTGAAGCCAGGGCCTTTAGTTGGACCTGGTTTTTGACGAGATTAAGCTCTGCGTTCTTACGATCGGTGATGTCGAGTCCATAGATGTTTGCATGGTCGCTGCCTAAGATCGGAACGACGGAGAACAGAAAGATCCGTCCCTGGTGTTCAATCTCAATCTGGCTCTTGGAGCCACAATCAATCGAGTCAACTACCATATTTTGCCATCGATGTTTCGTCCAGTCGTTGACCAAAGAAGAACTTGCTAAGTTGGCATAAAGAACTTCTCCACTTCTTGAGATTCGGAGAACCGGATAAGGATTCTGGGCGGGGAATTTTGCCAGATTTTCAATTTCTTCCTCTGCTTTCTTGCGTTTGGTAATATCAGTTGCGACTGAAAAGCAACCCCTGAATTTGCCATCCTCATCGAAAATCGCCTGTGGCGAAATACGAATATAAATCTTCTGCCCATCTCTTCTTATGGTCGAAAGCTCATAAGGTTCAGCAGCACCCGTTGTTCTTATAAGCAATTGTTCTTTTATTATCTTCTGAGCCTGCTCATCATAGAAGTTAGTCCAGTGCCTCCCAACCATTTCATCCGGCCGCAAACCCAACATTTCACCCAGCTTATTATTTACATAAACATATATGCCATTCTCATCAATCTGGCCCAAACCGTCATTCATCGTCTCGGCCAGCATTCGGTAGTGCTCTTCTGATTCCTGAAGCGAATCTTTTGCCTGCTTGGATTCGGTGATATCATGTCCGAGCCCCACAATGCCTGTTACCTGACCCTTGGCATCTTTCAAAGGTATTTTGCTGGTAAAAAGCCATCTGATTGTTCCGTCCTGTCTGACAACCTTTTCCTGATAGTTAAGTAAAGGCTCACCGGAGTTGATAGTCTTTTGTTCGTGTTCATAGCATCTGTCAGCCTGTTCTTTGTCGAAGAAATCGTAATCTGTCTTTCCTATAAAGGCCTGGGTATTGTCAAGATTAAAACGGCGGGCAAGTTCTTTATTACCGAGCAAAAAACGGCCCTTTGTGTCCTTGACGTAAACGGAATCAGGGAGGTTATCGATGAGAGTGCTCAGGAGAGTACGCTCCTGCTTTAGGACCGACTCGTTTTTTTCTCGTTCTGTGATGTCTCTTATTACGCCGCAAACGACTCTTTTACCATCGAGATCAAACGTGCTTCCAGATATCTCGACAGGAAAGATAGTTCCATCCTTTTTCCTGTGGTACCGAAGGTCGATTTTGTGAAGTTGCCCTTTGGCGGTTTTCTTGATAGAAAGATCGGATTTCTCTGGCTCTGCAGTGATTTCGGTTTGTGTCAGATTTAGAAATTCCTTTTTTGTATACCCGTAGAGCTTTTCGCATGCCGGATTAACATCTATAAATCGTCTTGTCTCCGGATCAAAGAGCATAACGGCATCAATCGTGGTCGAAACGACTTGTCTGTATTTTTCCTCAGATGCCCACAGTGCCTCCTGTGCTCTCTTACGTTCGGTGATGTTGCGGCTTAGGGTTAATACAGACTTTACCTGGCCTGTGGAATCAAACTCAGGAACCGCAATTGATTGATAAAACTTGACTCCTCCACCCATTTTCGATTGTAAGTCAAAGCTCTTAGCCTCTTTAGTATCATAGACTTCAGCAAGCTTCTTATCGAAAAAAGCACATATCTCTTCAGGCAGCCCCAATTCTCGGTTGGTCTTACCGATAAATGTTTCCGGAGAAATTCCCATTTCCTTTTCGGCAACAGGATTGATATACAGATATTTCGAGTCCTTCTCCTGCCTGGCAATGACGTCCGGGGAATTCTCTGCTATGGCTTTGAACTTTTCTTCACTTTCCTTGAGTGCCTCCAGTGCTCTCTTGCGACCGGTGTTTTCGACAACTTCCCATTTGCCCTGACGTTTGACAATTGCACTTTGATGGTTACTGATAACATCTACAAGTCCAACCGCAGAGCATTTATCAGACTGATATGTGCAGATTGCAATTATTCTGGTGTCGCCAATTGTCTGATTTATTTGTTTCTCGTATTCTGCCAAGGCCCTCAAACCTCCTTCGTCGAATACACTTCCATCACCTGTGACCCTTATGCCGGAAAAACCTTTGGTTCGAGCGTAATTGAGCTTTTGTACCCACTTTTCAAGCAAGATTTTTGGGTTGAATGTATTGTCTTTCAAGTACCACCCGGCATGGGTGATGATTTCGATTTGACGCTTTCTTTGGAACTCTTTTAAATCAGGTACGGTTCTTTTTAATGCTTCCAGAGCTTCTTTTCTGCTCAGAGGCCCAATGATCCATACACAAAGTTCATTATTCTCCAATCCAGCCTTGAAGTACGGTACCAGAACATCAATCAAATCCTGCTTGTTCTCATATAAAAGGCAGAAGTGTGCTCCCCATGGGGCAGGGCCCAGAGTATCAAATCTTGTTTCTCGGAGGATCTGAGTGGAATCAACTCCAGGCGGGGAGGGCGATTGTTGGCTTTGAATGTGTTGAGTATTAGCGGGTTTGAGTTTTTCAAATCGTGTGCGTTTGGTTCTTATCCGCTCGATCAATCCCTTTCTTGCGTCATCCATAGCCTTGCCTCCTGCATAGCGCTTTCAAATAGAACTAATGCTGCAAAGTCCGAAGTTTCCCGAAAGTAAGCCTTTTTTCACCCAGTAAAATTTAATCGAAACAACATATCCTTTAGATCTATACCGATACCGTAACGACTTTCTCTCGGTTGCCATAATTAAGAATTGTACCTTATTCCTGTGACGAGTCAACTAGAATACAAATTAACCACATTGGCCTGCCCCCGTTATTCGTCCATGTGTCATGAGAGTATTTCACACTCATTCTCGTTGTCTTGAGTGAGGCCGAGGGTACCGGAGACTTGCTCAAGACAATTCGCCAAAAATGCTGCCGGTGCCATATAATCCAGACTGCATAACCATTTTCCCAGGGATTGGCTGGAGCAACAAACAAGGTTTTTACTCCAGCATACTCAAGCCATCTGCCGGGCATTAATTGAATTCAGATTGGGTGATAATTGTTTATTTGAAATATGGATGGGGCGAACAGATTCATTCCCCTCTCTAAGCAAAGCCTCACGCTGTTTTCTTACATAAATGTTAGGGGATATTACTTTCTCCTGGGATCAGTTCGGCTTTCTCGGACGGCTCATAAGCAAGAAGCAAAGCGCGCATCAGATCGGTTACAGTTATTATCCCAAGAACCTTTCCTCGTTCATCAACCACAGGAAGGCAGCTTATCTGCTCGTTGTAAACAGTCTTTGCTGCTTCACAAATCTTTGTCCCAGGAGAGACTTGAAGGATATGACGCACCATTATGCTCTCAAGGGGTTGCAAATGTTTTTTACCCCATGGATCGATGGCAAACAGATGCTCTCGAAATAACTTTGGTGGGCAGGGGGGGCGTTTGCCTGCAAAAGGAAGATTACGAAGAATATCTCTATCCGAAACCAGACCGCAAAGTTGTCCCTCCTCATCAACTATAGGAACGTGCCTGAATTGCTCCGTTTGAAGGACTTCGATCGCCTTGGCTATGTCGTCTTGAGGCTGCAGACAAATTACCTCTTTTGTCATAACATCCTGAATTGTACGAAAACACCATGGAAATAAAACTGAACCTTCCAATGAATCTTCTGAAATACTATCGATAATCGATGTGTCTTTTTGTGATTCGGGACATAACTGATGGACTGCTTTGTCGATTTTGAAGAAGAGCTTTAAAATATCCGTAGTGGTGATAATACCTGCAAGGTCACCTTCTTCCAGAACTGGGACCATATCAATATGGTTATTGATCATAACCGAAATGACCTCTGATACCGGGCTTTGAAGAGAAACAGCTTTGGGTTTTCTCGCGACTATTTGTATCAGTAGTTGACGAAGAGCCTTTGGGTCAACCTGCGGTTCACCTGTGTTTTCAGTTTCACACGAATTCAAACGCAATAAATCTCTTTGGGAAACAATTCCTATAAAACACGCTTTGTCCTCTCCTTCATAAGGAAGGTCAACAATTGGAACATGGCGGATTTTAAGACTTTCCATCAACTGCATACATCGCCTGGTCGTGTGATCGAGAGTCAAAGTCCTAACCTCAGAATTCATAATGTCTCTGGCAACACGCATAGGCCTAAGACCGAGCTTTTTCGCAACGCTCATATCTTCTATTACGTCAATGAGTGTTATTTGTCCATCATTCATACTATCTTCTCCAACAAGCACTTGAGTTGCCGCTATAGACCGACTACCCTTTGTTTCTACCTTATCGGCCCTTATATCGGCAAAGATAACCCTTCTCTTAACTAACACTTTGCTGTTAAACAAGTTATGTTGTGTTCTTGTGAAATGTTTTTTGGTACACAAAAAATATTTCCCCTGGAATGGGCAAAACAGGTTGGGCACAGGGCCAAATTAGGGATGCCAGGGGGGTGATTTTGCCCTGTGGGGCCCCCGAACTGTTTTGCCCATTCCAGGGCCGACTGAGAAATTACCCACAAATTATTCCGAAGAGCCTTTATAATTATGGATCAAATCCAGAAAAGTTGGTTGATTAACACATGATCACAAAAGGATTTATCGCTTTTTGGGCAACAGCATATAGCCAAAAGAGGCCGGTACCATTTATTAATCCCGCCCCATGCTGTTTACCACCATCAGGGCGATCGGCTTCCGCCGCTGGCGGATTGCCCTGTCCTCCCCGATGGCAGTGGTAGTATATCTATTCATGCTGTTGCCTTAAAGCGTTAAATCCAAAAGAGTTATGTTCATTATTTCTTATCAGTTGCCAACTTTATTGGATAAGAACCATAAATAAAGAGATGATTTAGGCCAATATCGGGCACGAATATGATTACATAAACCGTCCGCTTTTTATCCTTTTGGGGCATATTTTAGATGCCAGGGGCTAAAATTGGCGGTAAATTAACATAGCATCTTTGTTATGAGGGTTTTTTACCGCAAAAATCAGCAATTTCCTTATTGAACATCTTCCGGCAAAGGCGTATAATAAACAAAGATTTGAGAGTAGCCTAATTCGACGATAATACAACTTTGGTTGTTTATCTTAAATATGGATGGGGCGGGCCGATTCATTCCTCTCTCCTCTCTCCGCCTTTTCGGCCCGTCTTTTTTTTTCCTTTAAGTAAAGTTATTGTTCAGTCGCTGCTTCGTCATACCTTAAGACACGTAAGCTGCCAGGGCAATTCTCGACCAACCAATTTTCGACTATTCCCTCAGCACTGAGAGTAAAGCTTCTTCGGCAATAGTGAGATAAACGCCACTTATCATCCTTCCAATGATATACCCATGTCATTGTTTTCCGTCCATCCTCAAGATTAACCGATGCTGTCGGAGCACCCCAGACGGATATCAACTCATCACTTGAACGACCTATCCAGGTTGTCATATCTTTTCGTAAAGAACGGCAACCAACAATAAGTAATAATCCTATAGTTAAAAGACCTGCCTTTTGCATCGTAGTCCTTTCAATAGGCCCAAACCATCTTTATACTTTTTCTGCTTATTTCGATGCGTAACCATATCGGCTATTTTACGCCGTTATGAGAAACCGCACAAGCCGGTAAGTAAATATCACAGCAAACTTGATAGTAAAAATCCTTGAAACTTCAAGATCAATGTGGTAAAATAGTTGATAAACATAGGAGAAAAGTATGCTCTTTAGACCGTCTAAATGGGACAATGTTGGATAATAATATTAGGCTAACCGCTAATAGAAACTCTCATACAAGGGGCAATGAATAGGACGAACGATGGCGAAAATGATTAGAAAACAATTCTCTTTGGCAATACTGGCGGTTTTTGTCCTTCTGTCCTCTACTTATGCCGCTGACATTATCCTAAACGAGTACAACGCCGTCGCCAATAGTGAATTCCTTAACGGCGGTAACGCTTCTGCCGATGATGCCAACGGCAGGGCATCCGATTCTTACTTCGGAAGAGTTCAGGCCAACGGCGGAGACTGGTTCGAGATGGTCGTGATAACAGATCATCTTGACATGCGAAATTGGAGGCTTGACGTGAACGAAAGCGGCGATATAGAAACTTTAAACCTTACAAATAACAGTATTTGGTCAGACCTTCGCAGCGGAACAATCATAACTGTCGCAGAAGACGTGCCAAGCGACATCAGCTATAATCCTGCCGCAGGCGACTGGTGGATCAACGTCCAGGCCAGCAACGATGGAGATGGCCTATACATCGAGACTGCAAATTTCCCAGTCAGCAGCTCCACCTGGCAGCTAACAATCCGTGACGAAGTCGGTGC
>SDBT01016124.1_pt1 | contig 11848 bp, 9 predicted proteins | sample 2277101 | NCBI WGS metagenome assembly SDBT01 (sample SAMN10404973, study PRJNA504765) | marine sediment metagenome | isolation source: marine sediment core GS10_PC15, 103 cmbsf | place: Arctic Ocean: Southern Knipovich Ridge | collected 2010
ATATGGCGTTTTGGTATTCTTTTTTCCCCTTTGCTCTGTCCTGCCATAGAAAATGTACCGGAAGAATCTGCTGTGTTGTCTAAATCGTTTGTTTTCGAAAATGAATTGACCAGGTTTCAGGTTTTTTGTAAAATTCGCATTTTTATCTCGATAAAAGAGACAGGGAGACGTTTCCTTTCTGCAGAGATTGAATGCTGCGTTTTTTTGAGTCCAGTTAATCATTCAAAGTTTTTTGTCGTCGTACAGACCCAGTGTCATGAGAGTGGAATTCTTCTCGGAAGCACTGGAGAAGAATTCCACTCTCACGACACTGGGTCTGTACGACAACAAAAAAACCTTCTTTCCTAATTAGGAAATTTTATTTGAAAAACGATCCGTTACGTATTTCAAATAAAAATTCTTAACTTAATTGGAAACGTCAAATTCCGATTTTTTTTACGAAACCATCTTATCGATCTACGACGACCATGAATTCGGCCCCTCCGAACACAGAGTCTTTTTGGGCATTACATTTACTTGCCAATGCCGCATTGAATGTTAATAGCGAAATCCATCCCTGCGCGACATCTTTCAACACTACCCAAGACCCGACCGCAACACACGGGACGCCCTTGCCGCTTGGATTCGCCAACAAAAACGGTGCAATGTCGACCGATTCTGATGAATTCTGCACGCCGCCAAATTCTCCGGCACCAAAATATCCACCTTCCGTGAAAAAGGATCACAGCGCAAGAAAAAGATGCGGATTGAAAGTTAAATCGCACACTGTCCATTCTCTTATCGCTTCCTACGCGAAACACCGGTTGTACTGACAAATGGACTTTATCCTCGGAAATCAGAACGCAATTCCCAAATAAAATGGAAGGGATTTACTTTTTATTCTCGCTTGTCCTTACAACTGTGGCAAAGAAAAACGGTGTCCCCGATGCCCACCCAACAGTCCTCGCACAATTGGGATAAACAGTCATCACACGTTTCCTCGCGGTTATCTTCGATACAACGTTCGCAAATGATATATCCACAACTTGAACACAAAGTTTTGTTGGCATAGTTAACGCACGTTTTGCAAGCCAGCTTCCTCTTGATAAAATCGCTTTTCTCGACAAGCTGATCCCAGTGTTCTTCGATCTTTGCAAGTTCTTCCTTTGTGAATTCGACCTTTGCTTTTTTGTTGGGAGACCGAGACATCTTTTGTGTGCCAGCGAAAGGAAGTGCACTGTTATTGAGGTTTTTTCTTATTATACGAAAATGGGTTTTTATTAAAAAACCCATTTTTTGTGTAGATTACACAAACAAACCCCCCTTTTTGAATTCAATAGTATATTCAGAAAATGACACCGGAGACAAAAAGTGATTCATCGGATTCCCCAGTCGCATTGCTGAAGGGTCAGAAAATGACACCGGAGACGAAATGTGATTCATTCGCTCCCCAGTGCCAATATTGGAATCGAATATCTGATGATCCGAATTTGTTTGCAGAAGAACGCAACAAGAAATACATCAAATGTCTCGAAGAACAAATCTCGGGACTCCAAGCTGAAAATGCAGAATTGCGTACTCTTTTAGCAAGTACAAGGAATCATATTGATGCTCGCATGAAGAATCTTGAGAAGCCGCCGATATTGGGACCATTCACACGACCCAATCTGTTCGGACATCCCACACCACCACCCAGTCTGTTCGGACATCCCACACCACCACCCAGTCTGTTCGGATATCCCACACCACCCAGTCCGTTCGGACACCCCGCGCCGTCGATATTCGAACCCCCCACACCACCCTGTCCGTTCAAATAACAAGTTACTTCTTTCATCGTGCGAAATGAAATCGCGGGGTTTTGAAAAATAGAACATCGGTTCATTCAAAATACGTTGTTTTTTAATTGGAAATTTGTTTGCATGTGGTAAAGACAATTTTCACATGTCTGTTGACAAGTCGTCTGCACTGGCAGAATCGCACCTGAATAAGTTGTTCACACACAAGTCATCGTCTGATAGAATTCCCTCGACGCATGATAGATCTCTGTCGTTTGGTCTTTCTTGGTTGCTTGATTGAAAGCGATCTTTGGCGATTCTCAGCAAAGAGTCAAATGGCATCAAAGAAGTCATTTCTTCGCGCCGAGGTTCTCCTTCCAAACGAGCCTCAAAGTCGTCGTTTTCATCATTGGAAAGGGAGTCGGACGCCTCCACAAGATCTAGTTTCAGGCGTCTCCTATCTCTGATCTGATCGGTGGAGCGAAACTGCGTAATTTTGCCCTCGTTTGTCTTTTCTTCGATTTCCTTGCGGCTTTTAACGTTTTCGTCAATTTGCTTCATCCAGTCCTCTGGGTAATCCTGCAAAACGTGCTCGTTCATTTCGGTGTATCGTAGGTCGGTATCGCGGAGTCCCCATAAAAACATAAAAGTGGACGGAGGGAAAGCGACCTCACTCGACGCTACATCAATAGCATTTTGTTCCCAGTAGATTGACATGGTCATATAATCCATGTCAGTGTTCAGCGTATTTCCTGCCCGCTTATGGAATTCGGAGATCCTCTTTTTGCTTTCCACGCGAGCATATATGGCTAATTCTTCCGCGGGTGTGTAATTGAAATAATTTGGAATGAAGATGGCCTTATCTTTTTTTTTCTCAATTGTGAGAGTGTCGAAAAGTCGATAGAACGTCTGCTTGGCCGGGTTTACGGTGACGTGGTCCGGCAACGATGCGGCCTTTTCCACTTCGGCCGGAAAGTCTCTTCTGTATGGTAGTGCAGTGATACACACTTTTTGTTGTTCGTACTGACATCTGTGCGCAAGCGCGTCGCATACACAATCTCGCAGCACATTTACATAATCCCGGCCAATCATGTCCACGGCAATGCAAATGCGCCGTTTATGAGTATTCTTTGCTCCAGGAAAATCTTCGATCAAAACACACGGAACTTGCTTGTGATGAGACTCGGGTATCGGAAGGAGATCAATATGCTTGGCCAGGCATTTTTTGCAGCAATGTGCAGAACAATGTACGCAATTTGCCATACAAGAAAAGTGACTATAATGTCCGCATTGATTACACCTGTCGGAGCATGACAAGTGAGCATGTGTTCCGCAGTCTTTACATATTTCACCGACATTGGTTGAAAGGGCTTTGTTGCAATTCACGCATACTTCGTTGCAATTCACGCATACTTCTTGTACGTCGTTTAACTCAAGTTGGTGCATCACTCTTTGCAATCGAGAGCTTTGCAGATCTTCCACATTCATGTCTTGCGTGGATGGCGGGGGAGAAAATAGATCTTGCGCATTATCGAGTGACTCAAGCAATGCAGCATTCTCCTCGGACTTGCGCCATTCTCTTGGTTGTGTGGAAATGAAAGTGTTGCGCAGATCGTAAAGCTCGCTAATGATGTCATTGAGAGAAGGGCGGTCGGGGATGGAATTCCTGATGTTGGAAGCTATGCTATTGATATTGGAGCCTACAATCTCAATGTAACGATAATCGATTTCCAGTGCAGCATTGGGAGTCGAAGATTCCACTTTGCGAAAGTCAATATCAACGTCATCTGGAGACTTTGGCGGCCATTTGCATTGGTCTTTGCCAATGTGGTTGATGATTTGATATTTAATCTTGGGGACCCATTCCTTCTCCAATAGTGTAATCACAAAGACAGCAATTTCTTCTGTGCAATAACCCCACTTGATAAAATCCTCGAGAAAGTCGAAATTGAATGGTTTGTGATTGGAACTTTCATCTTGCTTCTTCAGGAATCCATACTCTGAAAACAATTCCACTTCGATTGCATAAAAGATGGTAAATACGCGCGCCAAGTCAAAATACATGCAAATCTGGCGGGTTTTGGGATAAGGCAGTCCATTCTGAGATAGTTTACTGAAAACGAGGCGCGCCACTTGCTTAGCTCCTTCAATGTCGATCTCCGGCAGAACACCAGCTTCGATTGCTTTCTCGTAAATAAGAAAATAGAGTTGGTGCAGTTTGTATCCATGTTGAATGGTGAGCTTGACTTGATCCTCTTTGGACCATTCATTGATATACGTCATTTCCTGCGGATTGCGATCTCCTCGACTTCTTTGTTGCATCTTGTACTTGATAAAGCGTTGCATAATCGCGGAATCAGAGAGAGGCATGCGTTCGTTACTGGCAGCAATCATGGAGCCCATACAACGCGCGTAGGACATTTTGCTTTTGCGCTCGCCGGTTTCTTTGTCAAAATCATATGAAATGGTTGCCGTGTATTGCTTGGCAAGTCGGTTCTTAAAGAAAGGATCAGCAACTTGACGGTTGCCCTTGTTGTCGATCCCAAGAAGTGAGGTAGGAATCTCATGCATTACAATGCAAATGTCGCTCATGTCTTGGCCGGTGTTGAAAGACTGCGGCGTAAAGTGCGTGACGTTCCACACAGAACCACCAATGCTGATAGTCTCCAGAAACTCAAGCACAAACGATTTCCCTGCGCCACCTTCGCCGGTGAGCATCAAATTGGGCCGCAAGTCCCACGAATAACGATACGCAGACAGCATCACACCATAGGCGAGCCAAATCAAATCAAAGTTTGCTTCAACCTGAAAGATTTTGTCGAATTCTGCGGTCATGCGTATGATCATGTTGCCGAAAGGAGACAGATTACGTGCAATTTGCAAGTTTTCAATGTACTGCTCCTCCGGAAGGAGCCCTTTCATAAACGCGCGTGCGCATTTGACCGCTCCGGTGACACATTCGCTATTCTTAAATTCCTTTTCAAATTCTCGTATGGCTTGTTTGCGGAATGCCTGCATATGAGTGTCGTATTCTTCGGTCCCCACGTCGTACTTGTCTTTGATTTCATTGAGTTTTTGGTGATTGCGTTCGCGAATCTGCATAAATATGTTGCGGGACGTCATGACGCCCATTGCTCCCGATCCGTCATAAAACACGGCGTTGTCTCTGTTTTCGCGCTGCATATTCGACACGAGAGCAGACGTGTCTTCATCTATCTGTTCAATAACGCGCTGCTGTTCGTCCACTCTTTCCTGCGCACGCTGGATTTCTTGTGGGTCGGCTCCTTGTACAATCCCCCTGAGTTCGCTCCGCGATTCCTGCAAAGAGGCTTGCCGGCTCTCGCGATCGCGACTTCGTTCCATCAATTCGAGAATGACAGAATTGGGTAAGGGCATAGTCTCTAAGTGCTTGGGCTCGAAAAAGGGCACGGTAATGCGAAAGGTGCTGGTCGGTAATGGGAATTGTTTCGTGCGTCTGCCATTTTCATCCGCCATGAACATGACCGGCGAGATGCCTTCATCCGTATTGAAATAATTGTTGATATCGAGTTGCTCGCTGCATACATCGTCGACGTGCAGGCGAAATGCGTTCTCAACCGTCAACACGTGAGATGGGTGAAGCGGGGAGTCGGGGTTCGAAATGTCCATGTCGTTAGATTCCATCAATGTTTCGACTCCCCCTTTGATGTAGTTGCTGTCGCAGAGGTAAGGTTTCCAGACATTCGTGTAGATGTCTTCCAATCCTCGGATCGTAAGGTGCTCGCCGGAACAGGCGTCAGCGGGGAGATTTTTTCTTTGTCTGCGCAATTGTTGTGCCCGTGTTGCATTGCCATCCATGATCCGGTGGAATCCAAGCCCCAGGTCGAATTTCTCGTCCATAATGAATAACCACATGCGAAACCCGAGCCACATTCGTCCAGTGTCGGATGTCGACACTAATTCTTCGCTTCCGACCACCACCTTCGGCACACCTTCGGCACACAAATACTTTGCGTGCTCGCCAGATGGCCGGGTGTAATAAGTCCCGATGCTTCCGTTAGAGACAATGTGGGCCACAGAGTGCAAAATCTTGGCAAAACAAGTGTCGTGCGTAAGATCTCCCCAGTTTCTTGGATTCTGTCGGAATGCACTCTTTGGGATGTTGAATGCATGGATTTTTCGGATCGGGTAGTTTTCGGGTAGTCTTTCAAATGGCCCTCGATAAAAATCTCCGAGACGCCCGATGCAAATTCCATGTTGAATTTCGATGCTGGAGGTCATGATTCTTTGAGATTTTTTTTTTCGTAAATCACCTTCACACTACCAATTCCCAAAAAAATGAAAATGAATGGATGGATTTTAGTTATTGTCAAAAAAAAATTTTGTGATATTCTAAATTTAGAAATCCGTGTCGGCCGATACGGGTTTCTAAAAATTTCCTTTTTAGAAATCTTATCGTAAAAAAAAAAGCGAAACCATTTTTCATTCAAATCGCAATTTGACACATGACAGGGCCACCGAAATCAAGAAAGCGCAAAAGTGAGCAGGAAGAAAAGGAGTCAAAAGAAAAGGAGTCGAAAGAAAAGGAGTCGAAACGGGAAAAACTGGAAAAGCCATTCAGCGAAAGACTGAATTGTCCTCCCGAACGCCACCTCCCCAAAGGATTCTCGGTTTCTCCTGTTCAGAGCCTCTTCTTGAACGAAGAAAGAAGCGATATCCTTCTTCGTGCTACAGGGGGGACCATTCCGGCGCATAGTCTCATACTGCAGGCCCAAAGCTCATTCTTCGAATCTCTTAGGGAAGAATCTCGAGTCAAAGGGATCCACTATATTGACCTCGACCCACATATCAGCTATGATGGTGCATTGGCGTTTGTCAAATACCTGTACTACGGCACCGTGGCTTCGACAATGCCATTTGTTACAGTCAAGGATTGCTATCATTTGGCTGGAAACCTCAAGGTAAGACCTCTATTCGATGAATGCGGAAAGAAACTCGTCGAGCATTTGGATGAGAACCGTGCTTTATTCTTGTCCATAGCAATGGAATACGGCGGAAAATCTCAAGCTTTCGACATTTTCATCGACGACTATCTCAGAAATAGGATCAAAGATTCTGATTTGACAAAGTCCGAAGATTTCGTCGCATGGTTGATCATTCTTCTCAATCGTTCGAGAGCTGAGAAGACCTCCCAAACTCGACTTGTCCAAACGTCAGTGCAGGACCCCCTGTGAAATGTCCGTTGTGTATTTCGGAAAATAAATTTCGCCAAAGGGCGCCGAATGTTGTTAACGATGCTCCACTTTTGAAGACCGGTGTTCATGGCACCTGTGTATTTGTTGACGATAGGCCTCAGTGGTTCATCATTCACAACATTCCGCGTTTTCGGAAAATAAACACTAGAAATCATAAAAGGCGCGGAATGTTGTAGACGATGCTCTACTTAAAAGAGAGCGGCAGCCTATCATTCGCCAAAGAAGGACATCGGATACAACATTCCGCGATTTGATTCTCCTGATAAATGTTTCTGCAACGCCCTTTTCTGCAATTTTTGGGGGAAACACGTTCACTCTGAAAAAAATATACAGATAGTAGGTCATTGTGCAATCCTACTTTACAAGTTTTTCACGAAAAAAAGCTATCTTTCAGGGTTTTCATACGAAGAGGAGTCATACTCTGGATTACGTGAGAACTTTTCTCTAAAGCCTTGACAATGTCATCTACATCCAAGGTGTTTGTCCTGTAGTACTTTAAAAACCCCAATTCATGCAGAACTGCAACTGTAAAGGATGCGCACCACCATTTGTCTGTTGTTGGATGCGACGCCGGCCAGAATGGCATCCATTTCGAGCCTTGTTCATCGAACGACTTTCCTACTTGTCTCATGCAGAATCTTTCGGCTTTCTTTCTCTGTTCTTCGGTGATAGACAAGTAGATCCAATTGTACGCAGGGTTGGAAAATGTGCGTTGTTCGCGAAAGACACCAGAATCTGAAAACACACCGTAGGCGATGCATGTTGTTTCTTGTGACTCGTGTTCATTAACGAATGCGATTTCGCAATGGCAGTATTTTTGCTTCGAAACATACCACTGTGCAATGCGTTCTTGTATACATGTAGTGATACCAGAGTTTCGAATGTACTCACCCGACTTTTTATCGTTTTTGACTTTTTCAAGTTTTGCACGGTCAACATATGCAATTCCCACTGTTGTCATGGGGGCCTTTTCGAGATGATTGTCTTTTGAATGTTGTAATTTAAGAAATATTTCTAAATTCCGAAATTCATTTTTTGAAAAGTGCCAATGGAAAATGAATCTTGAGTACATCAAAAGGCAGATCGAAGTGAATGTTTCGCGGTTGTTGTATTTTAAGAAAATTTTCTAAACGCCGAATTTGCGCAATAAAAAAATGGGTGATTTTTCTTTCTAAAAAAAAGTGTGGGCCCTTGTTTCAGGGGCACCACGAGATGGATATCTAGAAGAAAAAAAAAGCTTTTTTGACCAATTCAGGTGAAACAGTCAATCATCCAATTGAAAACGTCCGGGATGATCCCATTAGCATGAGTTTCGATAACTTCATCGATTTCTTCTTCATCGATTTCTTCTTCGTTAATCACCCACTCTGCCCAATTGCATATTGTGTCTTCGTGGTAGAATTCTGATTCCCAGTTACTAGGTGCACCTTGGTGGTCATAAGAAGCCAATGCCAAACACAGTTTGACCTTCCTCTGATCATTTTCAAAAACTTCTTTTGCCAGCTCTTCTGTTCTATTTTTAACCTTTTCCCACGGTTCGTCGTGCGGAGAATGCGGAACTACATTAGTAATGTAATTCATCTTTTTTTTTGGGTTGTGGAGGTTTTTTTTTGGGTGAGTCGTTGTGATTCCTAAATCGCACATAAATTTTTATGAAAATATAAACCACGGTTTTTTCATTTTCTTAGTCGAGAGAAATCACCGCAAAGGATGGAAGCCGGCTCGTATTCTTCGCTCGACTCTGAAAAACCCAAAGCTGTGACGTCTGCCGTTCTGATGGAGGGCGAGCCCCAGTCCGACACCACTCTATATGGCCACAACAACTTTTATATGGGGAACGACACCTCCATGGTCATCCATGGAAACTATACGTACGATCCAACTTATAAAGACCACGAAGAAAAGGCTGTTAGCGTGTCGGATCCATCAGCGAAATACAGAAAAGTGCAGGAAGATCGCAGCAGTAGATTAGACATGATCGTTTCAGAAATACACAACTTTGGATCGAACTTAGCAGCCGTCGGCCCTGAGGTGAAAAGCATCCCGAACGTTGTCAGCAACAACAACAATGGATGCCGTGTGGACAAGGCGCCTATTTGGATAGACTTGACACAACCAGAACTGAATTGTTCTGTTTGCGGCACACCGCTTGGATCTGAAGATGCAGAGTGGCATCTCATAAAATGCACATTGAGACTTAGTGTGGAGTAAAAAAGCATCATTCATTTTTTCGTTTGTATACCACTTTACAAAGTAATGCAGTTTCCATGTTTGGATTTCTGAATAGTGCAATAGAAATCGCTATTCCACAGAGTATACCCATAGCAAATAAAAAGAAACAAAAGTGTGTGGAAAACGCATTTGTCAGATCGACGGGGTTCTTGTCGTGGATGCTTCGGATGACGCCGTACTGGCCCACGCCCAAGCATATATTGAAGAAAGACAAGATGAGAGATGCCATGGAGATCAGGAACAGCATCGCCACTGATGTTGGAAAATGTATTTGCGGGAAGACAAAGGGGACGAGTTCAGGAGTGTCATTTCCAGTGGGTTTTTCTACAGTTTCCATTTTGTGTGATGTAGAAATTGAGCCGGGTTCTTCTTTGTTCAATTTAAAACTTCATAAAAGTGAAACGTAATTTCATTGTCAAAGAAACATATCAATGAAAAAAATTTATCAAATGCCCAACGCGGAAATCCTTGCAGTTTTTGTTTCTGCATTTTTGGGTTTGACGTATGAATCTTTTCTTTGCAAATTGGAATGTCCGGTGCATCAGCCATTCTATATCCGTGTTTTCTGCGATAAGGTCGTTGGGGTTGATGTGGCGCGTAAATACATCCGTTGAGAAACAATTGTCGGAGACATGAAACCATATAGAAGAGAGGTCGTCGAATTCAACACTGAAACAATTGTCCTCGCCGATTTTTTTAATTGTCCCTATTTCGCTGCATAAAAGAACCCTGTCGACGATCAGGCGACGGCAAATCATCTGGCCTACTTCCAGCGAGCAGTACTTGCGGTGCCATGATCCATGTTCATGGATCATTTTCAGGATGACTGGCGGGGGCGTTTCTTTTTCCAGGGATTTCGTCGGACTTTCGCTCCCCTTTCTCTCGATTTCATTGACGTCGACCGGATGAACGGGCATTGGGCGGAGCATTTCTTCCGATTCTATTTTTTGCGGGATTTTTTCTTCGTCGTATGCAATTTCTGTTGGACGGTCCTCTTCGCACTTGTTGTTGACACGACAGTCTTGGGACGGCAGCACATTGGATCCTGTGGGCGAATCTTCTTCCTTTTTTGCCCGGCCAAAGAAATACACAACTTGCGGGAGTTCTTTTTTGTCGTACGAAATTTCTGCTGGGCGAATTCCCTTTTTCCCTTTGCATTTGTCACTGGGCTTTATGCAACAAACTTCGGACAGTGTCCGAAGCTGATCTGCCAATTTTCTGTCATTCTTCCTCGCAGCGATTTTTTTTTCAACGAATTGTCTGCGGAGCATCACTCTTGACGATGTTTGGATAAGATAAAATAGAATTGATATTTTCGTTCGTTTTTTAAATTAGGCCACTAAAGGAAATTCTCCTCGAAACTGACGTTTTGTTCAGTCCTCGGACAATAAATAATTCAATTTTTTGAGGGGAAAAGTCCAGTCATGCTTTTATTGCAAGAAAAAGGGATTGGAGACAGTTTGTAATCGGCAAGAAACTCCGTCGAGAAAAAAAATCTGGCGTGCCCCGTATTGCGATCAGGAGTCGTCAACCGGCGATTGCGGCGATACTACGATCATGCAAGAATCGGGATGACACAAAGGCGAAATTGGGGGATCCAAGGGAAAGACGTCCTGATTGTCACAGAGTAGTGGTTCGTCGAAAGTACCGCCCTCGGAGACATCCTCTTCGACAGACGTGTTGCGATGAACCATATCGATGCAGTCAAAACAGAATTTTGGGGAAAGCAAACAGATCCCTGGGGGATCTCCTATAGATAGGATTTTTTTGTAGCAGAGGGCGCAGGAGTCCAACGTGGGGCGGGCCAGTGAGAAGACGTGGCCGCAACATCTGATGCAAATGCCGTAATGTCGGTTCCCATCGCGATTTGTGAATGTTTTCAAAATTCGTTTCTTGTCGCATATCGCGCATGGATCCCTTTGCGTCTGTTTGAGTGGGCAGTGTGGTTTCGAGAAGCTCATCAGTGTTGTTCGAAAAAAGATGTTGTTGTTTTGGAAAAAATAAAAAATGAACTTCGGAAATTTCCAAAATAAGAAACTTCCAGAAGTCAACTTCTCGAAGTTGACGGCCGTTGACGGGAACTTCGAGAAGTTCATTTTTTATTTTTTTTTATTAAAGCAACAAGACCCCATTTTTTTCCAACACGAAATGCCTCCAAAAAAACGCACCGCGGCGGGTCATGCCATTGTGGTCAAAGAGATCCCCAAAAAACGAGTCGCAAAGGCCCCCAGCTACTCGCCGAGGAAACAGAAAACAGAGTTTATCACCTGCGCCATTCCACATGGCGCCTGGATCATGGATCGCATCGAGTGGGTCGACAAGGAGCAAGTGTGCTGCGCTGGAGCAAATATTAAAGGCGAAAACTGCGCTCCTGCTGATCACCTTTTAAGGTACAAGCCCTCTGTCGGATGGAAGAGAATATTCCTCGTGACCGAATGGAATAATCCCCTAATGGATCCGCGGTTTTTCAGTCCAGATACTGAACTCGTTTCTGTTGCCCCGTTGCCCATTCAATCCGTCGATGTCTGTGCATTCGATTGGTTGCCCAAGGATTTGATACAATTGATATTCAAATTCTTTGACACCCCGGCTTACGCTTTGACTGGCCAGTGGGACTTGCTTGCGGTG